>Ga0180440_100791_pt1 | contig 20756 bp, 16 predicted proteins | sample ChrtobMetaP5_4mM_FD_119745 | JGI IMG/M metagenome (GOLD analysis project Ga0180440, IMG submission 119745) | Chrysochromulina tobin associated microbial communities from unialgal haptophyte culture, Washington, USA - P5_4mM MetaG | ecosystem: Host-associated > Algae > Haptophytes > Unclassified ... | reverse complement strand
GTTGCCAATACTCGAGGGGCGCGCTAGGCTGCTGCTGCTGCTGAACCATAGGCTGCGAGGGCACCACCTGAGCCCACTGTGGCGGCGGCTGAACCATAACAAGTGGCGGCGGCAGCGTTGGTTGCTGCATCGGCGGTGGCTGCTGCTGCGGCGGCGGCTGCATCGGCGGCTGCTGCGGCTGCGGCGGCAGCGTTGCCGGCTGTGGTGGCGGCTCCTGCGTTGGCGGTGGCTGCATTGGCAGCGGCTGCATTTGCGGCGGCTGCTGTGGCGCCGCCGTTTGCGGCGGCTGCTGTGGCGCCGCCGGCGGCGGCTGAGAGGGCGGTTGCCAATACTCGAGGGGCGCGCTAGGCTGCTGCTGCTGCTGCACCATAGGCTGCGAGGGCGCCACCTGAGCCCACTGTGGCGGCGGCTGAACCATAACAAGTGGCGGCGGCTGCTGCATAGGCGGCAGCGTTGGTTGCTGCATCGGCGGCGGCTGCTGCTGCTGCGGCGGCGGCGGCTGAGAGGGCGGTTGCCAATACTCGAGGGGCGCGCTAGGCTGCTGCTGCGGCGGCGGCGGCAGCGCTGGTTGCTGCATCGACGGCGACTGCTGCTGTGGCGGCGGCGGCTGCATGGGCGGCTGCATGGGCGGCTGCTGTGGCTGGGGCGGCAGCGTTGGCGGCTCCTGCAATGGTGGCTCCTGCATTGACGGCTCCGGCATTGACGGCGGCTGCACTTGGGCGGCGGCAAGCGGCTGCATTTGCGGCGGCTGCTGTGGCGGCGGTGCCGCCGGCGGCGGCTGAGAGGGCGGTTGCCAATACTCGAGGGGCGCGCTAGGCTGCTGCTGCTGCTGCACCATAGGCTGCGAGGGCACCACCTGAGCCCACTGTGGCGGCGGCTGAACCACAACAAGTGGCGGCGGCTGCTGCATAGGCGGCAGCGTTGGTTGCTGCATCGGCCGCTGCTGCTGTGGCGGCGGCTGCAACAACGGCTGCGGTTGCGGTTGCGGCTGCGGGTGCGGCGGCTGCATTGGTGGCTGGGGCTGCGGCGTCGCCATCGACTGCTGCTGTGTTGGCGGTGCCATGGACTGCGGTGCATAAAGCTGCGTTGCATACAGCTGCGGCTGCGGCGCCTGCTGGTGAGCTGCCATTCCCGCCACGAAAGTCGGCAATTGCAGATCACCACCGTAGGCTTGCATCATCATGTTGGCGCCAACGACGCCGCCGCCACCCCCCGGGCCCACGAGCATTGGCGCGCCGCCTGGCACCTGCCCGGCGCCGTTACCGGTACCTGTCCCGATGCCGGCGCTTGAGCCCCCCGGCGAGCCGCCGCCGCCGCCGCCGCCACCGCCTGCCGCCGGGTGCACGCATCCGGGGGGGCGCGACGGCGGCTGCGAGTCGGAGCGCGGGGTTGGCACCCCCGACGGCGCCCCCGACAAATCGGAAGGCGGACGCGACGAGTGGAGCGAGGCGGGAGCGATGGTTGCCCCGAGCCACTCGCGCAGCATCCCATTGTGCATCTGCAGCAGCGCTCGCTCCTCCACCATCGCGTCAAGGCGCGCTTCCAAGGCGGACAGGAGCATCGACATGGCCGCTTTCGGCGTGCCCACTGAGCCAGCGCCGAGCTTCAACTGCTGCTGCTGCTGCTGCTTTTCCTGCCTTCGCCTCTGCTTCTCTGCGCGCAGCTCGGCCTCGACTTGCTCAAGCTTCGCCATGGCCTCCTGCTCCTCGGCGGCCTCCTGTGCCGCGAGCTTCTGCGCCTGCTCCTGCGCCTGCGCCTGCTGCTGCTGCTGTGTGGGCAGTCGCGTTGTCGTGGGCGGCTTCGGCGGGCGTGGCGCGCTTGGTGGGTCCGAGGAGATGACAAACTTCCGCCGGAGTGGCTTCACGGGGTTCGTGGAGGGGGTGGGGGCGGCGGAGGGGGTGGGGGCGGCAGAGGGGGGGGCGGTGGCAGAGCAGACGGCAGAGGGGGGGGCGGCGGAAGGCGGCGGCGCGCGCGAGCCACCAGTTGGCGCAGCCGAGCCGCTCGCCGTGCTCCCCGGTGCCGCCGCCGCGCTGCTCGCCGTGCTCCCTGAGCTGCTCCCTGAGCGGCTCGACCGGGAAGCCCATGGCGCCCCACCTTCGAGGGGGGGGGGAAGGGGGAGGGAAAGGGAGGGGGGGGAAGGGGAGGGGGGGGGGGGAAGGGTAGCCCATGACGCCTCACCTTCGAGGACCCCCTCGCTGAGACCGGAGGCGTTCGAGGCTCCCGCTGCGGCCGGTGCGGCAGCGGGCACGGCAGCCGCGCTGGGGGTGGCGGACGCAGCGGAGGTGGCGCTGGCGGCGGACGGACACCTCTGCGGGCTCGCGACAGCAGACGAGCCTGCAGAAGTGGTGCCAGCGGCCTCAGTAGTAGGGGGGGCAGCGGCGTCGGCATCGGCAGTGGGCGCCGCAGCGACGGCGAGGGAGGCCCGCCAGGGCGGCGGCGTGGCACAGCCGCCGGACGGGCCGGCGAAAGCAGGCGAGGCGGCGCCCGCGGCCGTGGACGTCGAGGGCGCCGCAGTTGAGTCGCCGGCATCCACGCTTCCGCTGTTGCCACTCACGTCTGCTGATGGTCGTGACGGGCTCGGTGGCGCCGCAGCGGGCGCGACCGGAGCACTCGCCGCCACTGGCCCTGTAGCTGCCGCGGCGGTGTTCTCGGGCGCGTCATCCGCGGACGGCTCAGCCGCGTCCGCCACCGAGCCCTCCGCAGTCGAGCCAGCTGCCGTGCTCACGGAGCCGAGACTCGAGCCGCGACTGACAGAGGGGATGGACGCCGACGCCGAGTCGCCCTGCGAGGCATGGGAGCCCTGCAGGTTGAGCGGCAGCACGCGTGTGGGCGCGGCCGTGCTCCCTGCGGACGGCGACACGCCCGAGGTCGTGCTCGCGGTGCCCGAGCCCCCATCCAAGCCAGCACTCGCGAGTGTACGCGAGACTTTCGACGGAGACGGAGGCTGCGACAGGGAAACCTCGGACGGGATTGGCTCCGGGTCCTCCCTACTTCCGGTCGGATCGTCCTTGTCCAGCGTAAACGTTTTACGAAAGGCTTCAGCACGATGCTCCTCTGCGCGGTGGCACAGCACGATCGGGATCTTTCCCTGCTCCTCTCCGGCCTTTGGCAGATCGGCAAAGGGACGATCGTTTAAGAGCGGCTCCGAGGTGGCGCGCCGGATTACTGCGATCGCTGGTTGATCCACGGTGATCGCCGGTGCCGGCTTTGCCTGATTTTCTTCCGCCTGCATCAGGGTTGACTCCGCGCGCCGCCGTCTTTTTTTGTCGCGTGAACAAAGGTCAAAGCGTGAACAGGCAGCAAATGGTTCACGCTGTTTTGGGGGGTCATGACAGCCTGCTGTTCCTGGACAGGAACGGACTCCCACTGACCGCACAAACCGGTAAGCGCCCGTCGTCACACGTCCGCGAACTTTGATGTGCACGCCCGCCCGCCCCGCCGCCGGCGCCGATTGTGAGCGCGCAGGATCCCCCACCCCAACGCTTCAGAAGAGGCCGAGGCACATGCGGCTCGGTCGATCTGTCGGCCTTGGCTCGACACCCTCGGTCTGGATCCCATTGTCTGAGAGGTCATTGAGACGCACCGCTTCGGGCTTGCGGCTCAAGCAGCACTCGCCGTTCGCGAAGGCGTAGTCGGACGGCCACGCCACGTCGTAGTCGATCACCGCGTGCGAGATCAGAAGCTGGTCCACCGCGCAGAGGAGCATCGTGACCAACGGCACGTCGAGACCGCCGTCAATGTCGACCCAGCGCTGCTCGGTCTCGCTCGGCCGCTTCATGCGTGCGAGGACGCGCACGTCGCCGCCGGGGCCCGCGCTGGCGCCCGTGAGCGACACCGCCGTCAGCGCAATGTTCGTCAACAGGTTGTTGCACGAGATCTGAAAGATATCCCCGCCATCGGGCAGCGGCGCAAACTCGAACTGGTCCGCGGGCTCCTCGAGATCGTCGGCGAGATCGTCGGGGTTCGTACTGGCAGATGGATTGTGCGGTGCGCTGCCCGGGAACCGACCCCTCGACGCGCTCGCACGGTCCTTGGCGCCAGCTCCTTCCATGTCGAGCGTATACACCGAGAGTTGCCGGCTGGCTGTCTCGGAGCGCAGGCCGGCGGGCTTCTGGTCGCGATGGACGATCATGAGCCGCGGCCGCGTCTCGGACTCGAGGTACATCCGCACGACCGTCAGGTACTCTGTGAGCACCTTGCCTGTCTTCGGATCGACCGTGTCGACGGGCGCGGCGCGGTCCGAGTAGCGTGACTCGGCACGCCAGAGAGTCGCGCCGTCAGCAGCATCGTGCAGCTCCATCCATTCGGCGAAGGAGCTCGTGCGCGTCTTGCTTCGCCAAAAGACGACGGGGCCGGCTTCGTCCGGCCCGAAGCCGCTGTGCATGAGCCGCGTCGGCACCCGCACTGTGCCCACGGGGGCCGAGTACAAGTGCGGGTCAACGAGGAGCGAGCGCTTGCCGAGTGACTCGACGCCGCCCCATTTTTTCTTGTGCAAGTATGGCATCGAGCTTCGCTAAAAATCGGGTCGGAGTCGCGCTAAAGCAGCAGCGTCAGACGGATGCCGACCAATGCCGAGACGGATGCCCACAGGAGAAGGGCGCCCTCTTTTCAGCCTTCGCACCTTCCTATTTTGTGCTGCAAGTCAAGTTCTACGCGGTTTCACATTCAGTCGAGATACCGTTGCTAATTTGCTTGCTTGCTTTTGGGGTGTGGAAATGAAGACTTTTAAATAAACCTCGAGGGAATCGGCTTCGTCAAAATGGTCTCCCGTACCGACCGTCGGCTTTGACGAGGACGAACTGTCCAGGACGGCACCTGGGAGCGCGCCATGTCGATGCTTGAGCCACGAGCTATACGCACAGCCCAGAGAGAGCCGCTCTTCAAGCGGTCGTTCAAGCAGCCCGCATTCGGCCTATTCCGTTGGCTGAAAAAGGCACGCGCGCTGCAAGATCTGCATGCCGCCCATCCCCAACGAAACGGACCGGCCGCGGCCAACGTCGCCCACCATCACGAAGCACCAACGAAAATGTGCTTTCCCGGCAAGATGCCAACGGACCTTAGCCCGGCAGAGCTCGGCCGGCCACCACGACGAGAAGTGCAGTTTTTTTTGAGCTCTGAGGACTCGGTCAAGGCCGGCAATGCTTTCCCATACATTTGCGAGGATGGCGTCATCCTCTCGAAGGAAGAGCTCGTCGCGCGAGGACTAGCTCAATCTCCCTTAAACATTCGCTCTGAACACTCGGTGAAGGCTGGCGACGCGTTCCCGTACATCTGCGAGAATGGCGTCGTCCTCTCGAAGGAAGAGCTCGTCGCGCGAGGGTTTGTTCGATGCGACTCTCCCTTAAACATTCGCTCCGAGTACTCGGTGAAGGCTGGCGACGCGTTCCCGTACATCTGCGAGAATGGCGTCGTCCTCTCGAAGGAAGAGCTCGTAGCGCGAGGATTTGTTCGAAGCGACTTCTAGGCTCCGACAGGTTGTAACATGCGGAGGGGCCGAGTGGTCCCGGAAGTAATCGACATCACTGGCGTCGCGTGTTCTAATTAATGATGCCCATGGCTTCGTGTGACTGATATCCAGGGTTCCGTCATTTAAGGGTCCGCGGTCGGGTAAACTCGACTGAACCCTCCCGGCCCTCAGACCCGCGCGCGACGCCCCGCGCGACCCCTGTCCTCTCCAACGAAGTCCGACGTAACATTTCGTACGCACCGTGGGTCCGAGGACCGAGGACGCGCGCGCGCGGCGGGGCGCGCCGCCGTTTACCGTTACGTGGAATCGTTACGGGCGCTTATGCGCGGACGCTCCGTATACAGTCAAACGACATGCGTCCTCTACGCATTCTTTTTCTATATAGAACGTGCATCGGTGTCGACGGATTCGTAACGGCTTACGCGATCATCCCGGCGCGAGCGGCGCGGGCGCAGGCGGGCCAACCGCGCGGACCACCCCCCCCAAATGTCGTCCTCGGCGCCGAATTGCCTCGGTGCGCCGGCGGCCGTACGACCGGGGCGCGGCGGTGCCGCGCGTCGCCGTCGGTCGGGGCGCGTCGCGTCCGGATGTTCGCGTCCCGCTCGGCGGTGGCGCGGCTGCCCGCGCGCGGGTCGCGCGCGGCGGCGGGGCAATGCGGCGCTGATGTGGCGGGGTCGTAGGGACCCTACGGGCGGGGCTCCTCGCGCGGTATTGGTCGTAGTAAAGATTCGATTTCAGATTCAGATACAATCAATCGGCATGCGGCCTCGCCACCGATGCTGCACCAGCCGGCAAGACTGCGCACGCAACGCGAATAACTGCTGCAGGGATACCACCGTAAAATGGGCCGCCCACAAGCAGCTGCAGCGCGAGCGTACCTGGCCAGCTCGAGTTTTCATAGTCAAAGCCGGGCGGCGCGATGCCCACCAAGCCGAGCGCGCAGATAACGAGGCTGGCGAGCAACGCACAACCAAAGACAAAATCCGTCACGTGCGGGCCTGTGCTTTGCCTTCGCCTCTCCAAAGCAATCGCGAGGCATGTGCAAGTTGTGGGCGACGCGATGACTACCGCCGTCCACAAAAGGTGAGCCTCGTCGTTCATCTTGGAAGAGCGCACGTAAGCCACTGCAAAGGAACCGAGCAACGTAGCTGCTACCGCATTGGGCGAGTGCACCAGTGCTGCTCGCACACGAGCTGCCCGTGCCTTAGGCTTCCAGACCATTAGGTGGAACAGCCACCATTCGTGCCAAACGAGAAAGCTCAGTCCAATCAGCAGCATGCTACAATTCATGGCGAGCTCAGGCGTTACCGCTGAAAAGCCGTGCCTCATCACGGCCTTGATGTTGCCGTGGCTCTTCATGTACTTCCTTGCGGACACGGCGGACTGTGAAACATTATAAACAGTGGCTGTGAAACATCACGAGAGTGCCGTCAGACTTAAAATGACTCATGTGCGTTTTCGTAAAACGCTGATTCTCTACAGGTTTGGGCAGCCCAAACCCCACGCCCCCCCGGTAGGTGCATTCACGGGATAAATACGCACCGTTCCTGCAGCCGGAGTACGAAGTGCGGGTGATGCAGCTCGGCGACGCGCGGCGCGCTCTCGTCAAAGGGGCTCAGGAAAAGCTCCTGGCGTGGCCGAAGCATGCCGACGGCGGTGACGGTCTCGAGCGCGGCGGTCGTGTCCGCCAGCTCCACGTGCAGCCGCAGCTTGTCGGCGAGCGTCTCCTGGCGCACGCGCTTCGCACGCACGTCCTCGAGCAGTGCCTCGTGGTCGGGCTGGTGCCGCTTGAGGCCCGCACCAGCCTGCGCGCCGCTGCTCTCCCCGCCACCCTCGGCGCCCTCGGCGGCCGCATGGAGCATTTTGTAGATGGCGGTGGACACGTCGGGAATGTACTTGGTCAGGTTCTTGCGTCGCTCCTTGTCGTCCGCGAGAGCACGCTGCTTCAGAAGCGTCGCCTTGAGTTGCAGGCAGCACTTTTCGAGCGCGCGCTTGACCGCCTGCTGCACCTCGGGGATGTCGTCTCCAATGTACTCCTTGCCCGTCCCCTTGAAGGGCACCTTGGTCGACACGAGCGACACGAAGACGCCCACCTTGTCCTGGTTCTGCCGGATCTTATACGTCGCCCAGTGGATGCGCCGTTTGCTCACCTGGGTCGCAACATCCGCCCCTCCTTCGAATAAGAGAGGAATGCGGTTGGCGAAGCGGTAGACGGTAATGCCCGGCTTGGCGTCGCGCCCGCCCAGGCACACGCCCGCCTCGATGATCAGCGGATGGCCTTCGTGGGAGCACCCCGCGTCTTGGAAGGTCGCAACCATCTCGGGGCGCAGCTCCTTCATAATGCCAAGTCGCAAATTGTACTCGCCGACGGGCGAGAGGCAGTCGACGGGCACGGCGGCGAACTTGGCATCTCTCATCAGGTGCGCGAGCTGCACCACCTGCTTGTGCTCGAGCGCCGACGCGTCCGTCTCGCGCTCAAGACGCAGCTCATCCACCAAGCGGGCCGCGAGCTTCGCGTCGATGCAGCTGAAGTCCTTGGCGAGGAACTTGACGAGCGTCTTCTCCTTCGTCTCGCGCAGTAAGGTCTGAAGCAGCTCGGCGTGCACCGAGGCCGGGTGGGGCTTGATATACGACGGCGTGGGCGGCATCTCGTCCGAGCGGCGAGCGTACTCGAGCGCGAGCGTGTTACGCTCACCAAGCGTGCCAACCCGGAGGCGGAAGCGCGCGTACGGTGTGATCACCGCCATCTGGCGGAGATACTTGACGATGTACGAGCGGTACGAGGACCACGCGCCGCCCACGAGCAGCGAGATCTCGGAGCCGCGCCACCCTTGCTCGTTGGGCGTCTGCTCATGCAGCTGCACGCGCGGCTCATTCTTCTGTATGTCGATGTCGAGACGGCAGACCGAGATGGGCTTCGAGGCCCCTTGCGAGGAGCGCACGTCGACGGGCATGCCGGTGCTCTGCTTGGACCAGATGAGGGCCATCTTGGCGCCCAGACCGAACTTGCCGCGCGTCTGGCGCACGCCGTACTTGGAGCCCGAGAGGACGCGCCCGAGCATGTTCGGAATCTGCTCGTGCTTCATGCCACACCCATTGTCGCGCACGGTCACGCGGTAGTAGAGCGTGTCGCTCTTGCTTTTGCCGCCAGGCCTCTTGGCAACGCTCTCCTCGCCATCATCGTCGCCCGCGTCCGCGGCGCCCGCCGCCGCAGTCGCCTTCCCCTTGCCCTTCTTCTTGCCAGCCTCATCATCCTTGAACAGAGCCTCGTCGCGCCGCTCGTGCGTGGCGAGACCGAGCACCTTGTTCAGATCGGCGCCATCGAGCTCGTGGATTGCGATCTCGATGTCGGGCAGCTCGCGGATCGACTCGCACGCGTCGAGCGAGTTCTCCACGAGCTCTCGTATGGTCGTGTACAGGCTCTTGCCCGGGTTGTCGAAGCCGGCGATGTTCTTGTTCTCGGAGAAGAATTCGGCGGGCGACTTGAAGCGCAGCACCTCGCCGCGGGCCGTCGTGATGCCGCTGCCGTCCTTTTTTGGTGGCATTCGTCAGTGGAGCCCGAACCCAGCGAGCGTGAAGCGGGAAGTCGGGTCCATGACAATCTCAATCACACAAAAAGTGTGAATGATATAAACTTTGGTGTGTGTATGATCGCCTCTTCACACGGAGAACTTCACACAGCGCGCGAGAGAGAGGAGGAGAAACTGCGGCACGCGCTCGCGCTCGCGGAAGCTGTGTGAACTTCACACGCTCTCGTCCAAACTATGTTCACACGGAGTCCCAGCCAGATTCGGTCAGACCTGCTCCGCCGCAGCTTCGACGAGCGCGAGCGCGTGCCGCAGCTTCTCCTCTCTCGCGCGCGCCCCCTCGTCCTCCTCCGCCTCGCGAGCCGCACGCCGCCGCGTCGCGACGTCCCTCAGAGCAGAAACCAGCTTTCCGCGCAGCTCGTGCAGCGCGCGCCTGAACTGGTCGGCCGACACGAGTGGCGGTTCGCCCGACCGCCGAGAGCAATCGGCGTCCTCGGCGAGCGCCGCCGCCGCCTCGGCCCCCTCGAGCGGCTCCTCGGACGCTTCGAGGCGACGCGAAAGCTCCACTCCGATCTCGGTGATCATCTCGGCCACGTAGCCCCGGTCATCGAGCATCCCCGGGCCGGTGGCTTCGCCAACTGCACGGAGCATCGCGAGAACGTTCCCGACGAGCGCCACGGCCGACGGTGCCGCCGCGCGCCGCGCCGCACGCGCCCAGCCCACCGCCGTCGTGCTGAGAGTCCGGAGTAACTCCTCGGGGAACTGGCGCCCCAAACGGCGCGTCGCCTCAGGGAATTCGACGGTCGTGCCTGCGCTCGTCGCATCGGAGGAGGGGGCTGCCGCCGCCCCCCCCCCATCGACACCCGCGGTGGCAAGGAGCGCGGCGACGTCGAGGAATTCCGCCTGAGCAGTCGAGCCGAAACGACCGAATCGCTCGCCTGCGCACAGCATGGCCTCCCAGGCGACAGCGGCGATGGGCGCGAGCTCGGCTGGCGAGATCGTGCTGAGGAGAGCGCCCGCGCAGCGCAGGATGCGAGCGGCGACACTCCAGCGTGCCTCGTCTGCAGAGGCTGCGCCGCTGCTGCAGTCGCCGGCGCTGCTGCTGCCACCCGCCCCGCTGGGGCCACCAGCGCCGGCGCCACCTTTGGCTTCCTCGTAGACGCCCAGGTAGCGCTGCAGGCTACCGAGCACGAGCGGTAGCAGCTTGGCCGGTGGCAGGAGCTGCCTCGCGCGCCGTGCGAGGGCCCCCGCGCGCGACTTGGTCGCAGCAGCATCTTCGGCCTCGCCCGCGCCAGCTTCCGCCTCAACGCTACCCGTGCGTCGATCAGCTCCACACTCGTCGGCGTCGTTGCCGCCAATGTACGCATTCGTGAGGGCCTCGAGCGCGGCCCGCATCGCCGCATCCTCGGGTGGCGCATGGCCAGCATCGGCCGCCTGCGCGCAGGCTGCCCCCAGGCAACGCAGCGCTCTTGGCACCAGAGCGGCCAGCGCCACGGCCGCGCCGTCGTCGTCGGCCTCGGAATTGGGCGCCATATCGGGCACCTGCGCCTCACCGTGCGCGTCCGCGCCGGCCTCGCCTGTCGAGGCGGCCACATGAAGGACGAGGGCGGCGGCGAGTGTGCACACTAGCCATGAGGACACTGACGACGGCGATGGCGGCGACGGCGGCGGCGGCGGCCCTTCGTTGAACGACGCGGCCAGACCCACGAGCGCCGGCGCATCGAGCGCAGCCTCCATCGTAAGCCTCCAGGCAGCCGATCGGACGAGAAGTCGCGCCGCATTGCCATCCGCGGCGGTCGGGTCTGTGAGCACCAGAAGCAACTCTAGGGCCGCGGCACGTGTCCGCTCGGCCACGGGCGGCGAGGCGGCCGCCAGCAGCGCCGTCAGCTCGGCCTCGCCCGCCGCGACGACGGCCTCATCTGACAGCTCGCATGCCTGCTGAAGCAGGCCAACGATAGCGCTGGTGGCGGCGCCTGCGGCGCCATCGCGCAGCTGCGACCACGCGCTGCTGTATAGGGCGCGCTCAAGCAGCAGCATCTCGCACAGCTCCTGCTGATCGAGGCAGCACTCGCGTGCGGCCATCCAACCGGCGACGCGGACGGGCGCGCTCGCGTGGCCGCAGCTCCGCACTAGGACGGCTGACAAGCGGTCGAAGGGCAGCTTGTCGCACGAGTGCATGCGCACGAGCGCCTCCTCGCTAATCCTCAGCAACGAGGCGAGTTGGCTGAGCACGCCGGTAAGCTCAGAATCGGCGACGTCGTCCCACGCGTCGAGGATCTCGAGCGCCTCATCCAGTGCGGCGAGATGCTTGCTCGCCTCCGAGCCCGAAAGCGCCTCGGCCTGCTTTCGCTTCTTGCCTCGTGGCATCGTGTCGGGAGGCCGTGCGTCGGCGGGCCTCAGTTTGTGCAACAGTTGTCTGTGAACGGTGCGTGTCGAGCTCGTCCCGCTCGCCCTAAGCAGAACGGAACACGTTCAGAGTACATGTATTTCAGTTTCGTTGCCCAGCTTGCCCGATTGGCGGTCTCGTTCAAGCATGAGCGAAGGTGGCGACAATGGCCCAGGGCCTCTCTCGCGGCGCGGCTCCTTGCAGCGCGCGCAGCGCCGCGAGGCGAAAAGCCCGTACGGTGGCAAGCCCGGGAGCACGGGGCTGACAGACTCTGGAGTCGATGGAGGCTTTGATGAGGAGGTGGTGGCGGCCGGCAGTGTGAAGCGTACGATGTCGACCTTCCGAAAGGCGGCGCTCTCGGCCATCTCCTTGTCGCACGGCAACAAGGCGGCTGGCCCGCAGGAGATCACCCTGTGGAAGGACAAAGCGAACGACGTGCTCGGGATCACCTTCGACGTACCAGAGGACACGTTGCTCAAGGGTGTGGTCGTGTCTAAGCTCCATGAGGGCTCCCTCATCGCCAAGTCTAAGAAACTCAAGGTGGGTGATGTGGTGCACGTCATCAACGGCCGGCCGGTGGTGACGCCTCCTGAGGCTTTGGCGCTGCTGCAGGACATAAAGGGGGTGATCCAGCTGGTGATCACGAGCGTGGGCGCGAAGCCCAGGGCGCGCGACAGCACTGCCGAGACCGAGCGCTCCACGTCCCTCTTGTCGTCGGCCCTATCCTATCGGCCTGGCAGCAGTCGCGGCAAGGCCAAACCTGATGCAGCCGGCGCCACGGCAGCGGCAGCGGACGAGGCCGACAGCTCGAACACTACCGTCGTAGTGAGCTGCTCGCAACTCATCCTCGAGTCGAAGAAGGTCGTCGGTACGGCGAGCGGGCTGGACGCGCAGCTGGACGAGCTGTACAAGGCTCTCAAGGCCAAGCAGATAGAGTCGCAGCGCGCGCTCCGCCTGCTCATGGAGCTCGTGGGACAGACGGCCGTCGAGCAGGCTGGCCTCGTCATCGCCAACGAGCAGCAGGGCAACTTGCCCAAGGGTTGGGTGGAGTACTATGACCAGCAGAGCTCCAAGCACTACTATTACAACGTGCACACCAAGACGACCACCTGGACGAAGCCGAAGAAGGTACAGCCGCCGCAGCCGCAGCCGCAGCCGCAGCCGCAGCGCTCGTCGTGTCCATCGTCGGCAGCGCCTGCGCCCGTAAAGGTCGAGGGCCGCGGCGGCGGCGGCGATGACGACGAGTGGGACGAGGAGGAGGTGGAGGATGAGGAGTTTCAGAGTGATCGAGCGAGCGGGCGAGACACTTCACGCAGCCAGATCATCTCCGATGAGGTGGCGGAAGCCATCGAGGCGCTCTCGACGAAGAGGAAGATGATCGAGACGGTACAGATCGAGTGCAGCCTCGCGCCGCGCCACGGCATCGCTGGCCTGCAGTCCGTCTCGCTCTAAGGACTGCAGTGGCGGCGCGACAGAGGGCCGCCTCCGGCTGCGCTGACGGCCGCGCGGCATCAGCAGTTCAGCACGATTCCGTCTCTGTAAAAGGCAGAAATGCCGTGCCGACCGCCCTGTCCCGAACGGGCGAAACGCATTTGGACTTCGGATGCGGGCAATGTGTGTGCTGCTGCTAAGTGATAACCTGCTATGGGCGGCGCGGCGATGCGCACGTATCAGGACGAGCTCAGTCATTCCAGAGCTCGACACTGTGCTTGCATGACCATGTGTCAACATTCCCGCGACAGTCTGTTCCGTGGGCGCGCGTCCTGGCGTCCCTGCCCGCCTGCCGCCTCCCCGCTGCCTCCCCTCGAGCTGCCTCCGGCGCGCCTCCGTCGCATCTGGCGGCGTCGCTGCGTTCGGTTGCCTCCGACCCCACGTGCGTCCCGCCGCCCGTTTCGTGTGCCCGGAGATCGTCGGCGCAGCGTCCGTCGAGAACGCGCCGACCCCGCCGCGCGGGTGGAACGGCGGGTCCCGGGGTGGCGCCGGGGCGGTACCGCTGGGGGTCCGCGCCGCGGGACCCGGGTTTCCGATTCATATTTGATATTAATACACGATGTAGAACTGGAAGAAACACACATGGCGCCCACCGTCGCGGGCCTCTCGCTTTCGCTCTTTTTCAGGAGCGACGTCGCGGCGGCCGCCAGCCACGGTGCGCACGGAGCCGTCAGCTCTCGCCGCGATAGCACACTGGGGCACGCATGAGTCAACATCAGAAAGTAGTCACATCGTCGCAGATCGCACTGGGCCGTCCCCAGTCGGGCATGCCCTACCTGTCGCAGCCTCATTCGCCGTCCCAACCCCAGCCGAAGGCGGCCGAGCGCGCCTGTTTAGGAACGGCCGAGCGCGCCTGCTTCGGCCGCTCGGACGTGAATGGAGAACCATTTAACCGACAAGGAGCTTGGTGTCGTCGACGAACGAGTAGGGCGGTATCTCGAGGTTGAGCGGCGCGGGGCCCTTGCGGATGCGGCCCGACGTGTCGTAGTGCGAGCCGTGGCACGGGCAGAACCAGCCGTTGTAGTCACCGGCGCCGTTGATGGGCACACAGCCGAGGTGCGTACACACACCGATGCACACGAGCGTCTCAGCCTTCTGCACGCGGTCCTCATCAGCCTGCGGGTCGCGCAGCTCGCCCATGGGCACCGAGGTCGCCGCCGCAATCTCGTCCTCAGTGCGGCTGCGGATGAACACGGGCTTGCCACGCCACTTGACGATCATGCAGTTTCCTGGCTGCAGATTGCCAATGTCCACCTCGAGCGAGGCGAGGGCGAGGACGTCCGCCGCGGGGTTCATGGCCGCAAAGAACTTGACTACCAGCAGGCGAGCTGCCGAGGCGCCCATGAAGCGCGCGCCGCCGATCATCGTGTAGTTGAACGTGCGGTTGGCGGGGTCGGAGTGGCGCACCTTCGCCATGTGATAGGCAAGTGAATCAGAGTCGACGAACTTGTCGACGGGGACTGCGGGCGGCGGCGGGATGCGAGCAATCGGTCAGACTCAGGCAAACAGGCACGGTCGCCTCGAGACAGACCCGCGCAGCGCAGATGCCCTGGGTATCTTCCTGAGCAGCGGCGGCGGGGGCAGCGCTTACCGACAGTGCCGTTGTCCGTGGTGACCGTCGGAACGCTGCTCTGCACGGGCGCCGCAGCACGCAGCGAGCGGACCGCCAGCACCGGCGCCTGGCGTGAGAGCAGCGACGACACAGGCCGCGAGGCGCGGAGTGCGCGGCTCAAAGAAGCGGCCATGGAAAGAGGCAAAAAAACTTGGGCGATCTGCGCGACAGCACGCGAAAAAAACACCGCGCTGGAACGTATCCGGATAGCATTCAGTTTTCTCTACTGGAAGACGCTTCGATCCCTCCTGAATAGGAAGCTCCGATGAACTTCGAAGCGGCCGGCGGCCAGCTCTGGGCCGACGGAGGAGCGCGCGGCACCGCGCGAGTGGTGCGAGTCCACGGGACGGTGCTTCACGTCGAGGCTGCATGACGCAACCCGCCAATTCCTCGCAGATGCACCTGGTCACCGTTGGCGAAGTGGACGGAGACTCTGCGGTTATCTCCATGGGCACAGAGCCACCGCACGTATTCCGACTACCGCTCGCGCTGCTCCCTCCAGGCACTGCTGCTGGTAGGTCGCCACCGCTCCAAACCTACGCGCCCATATCATACGTGCACTGCAGGTGACTCTGACCACGTGCGGTTGTGGCAGGTAACATCATCTTGCTGCAGACGATGCGCGACTCCGGTGCAGTGCAGGAGCGCGAGCGGGGCATTCGAGCATTGCAGGCAGAGATTCGGGCGCGCTTTAGGCGATGAGTTATGTGCGCTACCCAGAGGGAGAGAAATGTGTGCTCGCCGAGAGCGGAGCGACGGATTGACGAAAGAGGACACGACATAGCCAATGGTCATAGCGCGGTTAGCGCGTTTTAGCGCTCTGAGTGACATTGTAGTACTCATTGGTGTTCTAGTGTGACGTGTGACCTGATATCTCTTATCTGAGCTGATGTAGTGCAGTGTGCAGATCTCCGCTCCCGTACTCCGCTCAGCGTCAGACGAGCGGCGGCCGCTCAGAGACGAGCCCCGCTCGCACCTGTGCTTGCGTCGCGGAAGTCTCTCGCGAGGGCTCCTTCATCTCTCTACATCATATCCCCGGGGGCTCTCTTTCAAGCCTCTTCACCGCCCCCGATCTTAACGCGCTTCGCTGGCGGGTCGCCGGCCAGCGAGGCCGTCGCCGCTCCGCCCGCGTCTTCGACGAGATCGTCTGCCGAGAGGAGCTCCATAGTATCGATCCGGCGCACCTCGAGTGGCTCAGCCTTTCGGGTAGCCGCTGCGGAAGGCGGCGGCATGAACGCCGCGTTCATGCGGTAGGTGACGGCGGCGACGCTCGTGCTCGTGTCCTTGCCGCGGCTGCCCGTGACCTCGGTCGTCGTTGTCGTTGTCGCGCTGCTGCTGCCCCCTGGAGTGCTGTCATCGCCACCCTCCCCTTCGACGGCGGCCTCGGCCTCGGCGAGTTCCTGCAGCCCGCTCAGAGAAGTGATCCTGGCGATCGAGGCAGGCAGCGTGCCCGATCCGCTGCCCGCGCCGCCAACGGGCGCCACCAGGCTCAAGGGCCCTGCATGCTGCATCGCCCGCTCGAAGCTTGCGATTGTGTCCACTCGTTGGATCGACGATGCGGGCACCTGCGACTTGCCGCTGGCCGCGTCGGCTGCCAGGAGCGTCTGCACGCCGCGACGCACGACCAACCGCGGCGACAATCCGCACGCCGGCTGGTCGGCGTACAGCGCCTCCTCCTCGAGAGCAGAGGCGGAAGTGTATGAGGAGGCGTCATCGTCATCATCTTCGCCCTCGTCCTCGTCGTCCTCGTCGTCCTCGTCGCCGTTGCTTTCCTCGTCCCGCTCTACCAGCGCGTCATCGAGCGGGTGCATTGCCGACGAATCAGCATTCGCGTCGTGCTGCTCGCCCGCAGATAGGCTCTCGTCTTCGAAGAGCATAGGAAATTTTGCCAAACGCGGAGATGTTTCTGGGATCCCCAAACGAAAATTCCTCGAAGAGCGCGCGCGCGCGCCTGTCGCCTAGTTACCTGGAAGACTACGACTTTTCGTAGTCGACGCGTCCCAATTGTCGCTTCGCGTCGCGTCAAGTGAAACAGTATTGGGTCGCCGGACGGAGCTGCTTGCAGGGAGGGACCGCGTTGTGAGAGACCCTTGCCGGCCGCGCGCTCACGCCACGGCTCGACCCGTCCAAAGTGTGGCCTTGGGCCTGCGCCTGATGGCGTCGTTGGAGGAGATGGAGGAGATGGAGGAGGTCGACTCTGAGGAGCCCGCTGAGAAGTTGGAGGAGGTGAGAAGAGCCAACGAAGCGAAGCGGCGTAGGGAGCTGGAGCAGATTCGAAAGGCCGAGGCGGAAAATCGAAAGCGGGCCGAGCGTGAGCGACTGAGAGAAGAAGATGCGATGCGGCGAGCAGAGAAAGAAAAGGAGCTGTTGATCGAATCGCTCGAAAAGCCGGTCGTGGCCTTGCTCGATAATTTGGGGTTGAGGGACGAGCTTGCGCTGACGCTCGCGCAGAGCGGCATCAACTCACTGCATACCCTGATCAGCATGCCTCGCCATGAGCTGATCGAGAAGCTAAACGGGAAGGTCTCGGCGATCGATGCGGTCGATCGCATGATCATCTCCGCATACAGATCCGATGCGCTCGAGAAGGTGAACACACTTTTGCTGCCGGAAGATGAGAAGTGGGAGCGCCTGGCAGCTGCCAAGCGTGCAGACGAGGAGAAAGCGGCCGAGAAGGAGAAGGAGGAGGTAGTGGCCCAAGTAGGCCATGCTCAGATGGCCTACTATGCTGCTCGCGGTCGCAAGATCGCAAACGTCGAGGAGCCCAAAAGCGACGAGGCGCCAGCGCCGGGGGTCCAGACGGAGCACGAGATCGAGGCCGAAAAGGTGCCCTTCGGCCCCCTTCGCATGGGCCTGATCGCGGTTGTCGACCGGTGGTTTGACTACCTCTCCACGCAACCCTCGATCATGCACAAGTTCGCAACAGCCAGTCGGGGAGATCAGAGTGCCGATGAGCCAGGTGGGCCGACCTGGCGGGACACGGTCGCCTGGGCAGTTTGGCTGCTAACCGCGCAAAGCGGCTGGCATCCGGGGACGTCATTTTGCCCGCGGCCGAGCTCGGCACCGCCGGCAAGCAGCGTGAGAAGCATGAGATCGGACGCGTCTTCGGGCAGCAGCACTTCGGACGGCTTTTCGCGCCTCGGCATGAACCGGCGGGCGATCGAGCGTGACCTAAAGCTCGCGCAGGATCACGCGTGGATGGCTCTTTATCCTGGGCTCAAGCGCATGAGTTCTGCTGACTGGCGCGTCTACTGGCACCGCGTCAACAGCTCCTTTGCCTCCTTTTTCTCCGAAAAGGGCAGTGAGCGCTGGAAGCTAGCGGCAGCTGCTGACGCGCGGGCTGCAGCCTTACGCGCAGGTAAGGTCCCAGCCGAGCAGCATGAGGCAGGGCTACACGCGGAGCGCATGGTCGCGGCGATGCTCCGCACGTCGCCACGTGGGCGCGCAAGGACGCCAGAGCAGCGCAACCCGCCGCCGCCGGTCCCCACGCCGCTGGGCATGGCGGCGTCCTTCACCCTCTCGATGGAGCAGATTCTGGAAGGGCGCCTGCGCTCAGCCAGCACCTCGTCCTTCTCGGCATCGAGGAGCATCCCAATTCAAGTGACCGTTAAGCAAGGGCCCGCCGCAGAAGGCATAGTCCCAGGGCTTAGCCTGCCTACGACTGTAGTCGCTGCGCGCGCCACCTGGCCACCGTCGCGAGGATGTCAACGCGCTGCCATCATCGCAGCGTCCATCACTGACGCAGCCGACCGGTACAAAGACACGCCGAGCCGTTACCTTGATCTCGTGAATCGCGCTGGCCGGTATAAGGCGCGCGAGGGACAAGACTTCGAGTCCGGCGCGCGATGGTGCCCGCCTCCGCCCGCACGGAAGCCGACGCCGTCGACGTACAGGGGCAGCCAGCAGTCGACAAGGGGGAAGAGCAACAAGATCAGGGCTCGAAGAAGGAAGGAAGTTTGATTATCCTTCTTTTCAACCGGATCGACTTCCGGCGGCTCGCACCGCCAGCATCACACCGCGCAGGGCGTGGAGCCACAGGCGCCAACCGAGCAGTGGTCAGTGCATGCCCACTCCATGATAGGTGATTCCAGGATACAAGTAGTACGAATACGCTCCTAAGTTGAACAAATAGAGAGCATCACAGCGCGCGCGCAGTCGACAGGGTCAGCGGCCTTCCACAAATAAATCTGCAAATGTTGTGTGCATGCAAACTGCAGTAGAATTCGTCTCTGGTCCCCAAAAACCCTGGCAAGTCGCGTTTGGCCCGGCATTGCAAAAGGCCGCCACGCACCGACACTAAGCACGTCTACGCGGCACTCCACGAGTTGCGGTGATGGTACAGGCCATGGACCGACGGCACGTCTACGCGTCCAACAGCAACACGACGCCTCGCAGGAGCGCAAGCTCAGGCTCGACCCCGCGTAGGAGTGGCAGCACTTGCACACCTCGTTCGGGTTCGACGCCGCGCAGCGTGACACCTCGCCGCAAGCAAGTCGTACCGCAAACCACAAAGTTGCAGGCCCTCGTCGCGGAGCAGTGCGACAAACCGCCTGCCCCTGCGCACATGAGCGCTTTCCGCAACCCTGATACCAGCACTGGCACTCGTCTTGGCGGCGTGGGATCCCACCCCTTTGGCCTCTCCGATTGGGAGCGGAGATGGCCGAGCCGGCGTGTGATGAGTGCCGACGAGCTCAAGGCGCGCAACGTCAAGGGCGCGAGCATCGATGGGCCTAGCATCCAGGCGCACAGCCGGGGCGCCGCCGGCCGCGCCGGTGTCGCGTCCGAGCAGCAGGTGACCTCAGGCATGATGCTTCGCGATGCCAAGCGCCGCCGGTGGCACGCCGAGAAGACGATCGAGCACATGACTCACGACATGCAGCTAACGGGCTCGGAGACGGAGCAGGCGAAGCAGGTTCTGCTGCAGTACGCGGACGCGCTCAGCGTCCTCGGCGATGGACGAGCCCGCTTCCTGCAGGTGACGATGCCGATGACGGGGACTTCTGCTAAGTGGCGCCAGTTTCTCAAGAGCGACGGTGTCGCCCACTCGATCCCGCTGCAGAGCGTGCCGCCATCGACGCATGGCAACGGCAACGTGCTCGAGCATGGCGCGGTTGCGACGGTGAAGCACCCTGACGGCTCATTCCACATGATTCGCCACTTCGCGCCCTCCTCCTTTGAGAACGCGCGCTTTGCCCGCTCCATTCCCCCCGGCTACGCCGGATTCATTCCAAACGAGGTTCAACAGCTGAATGCGCTACCGCGTCCGGCGCGCTACAAGGCGCCGGAGCGCGAAGTCGCTGACAAGCCGACGCGCGACCTATCGTCTGCCAGCCGGCCGCCGCCGCCGCCGCCACTTGCGCCGCGCGTTCGGGAGGGATGGAGTGCGGCGCAGTGGGTAGGCTCGGCCTCCGCGGTGAGCCCTCTTGGTCTTGCGGCGCGCACAGTTGTGCGCATTTGAGAAGCGCCACCTCGCGCGGCCGCGGGCTTCCGAGGAATGGAAGGCGAGTGATGTTTTGAGCGCCTCGTCCTGTTCGGAATCGGATAATTATTGAGCGCGTGTTGGTGTTCCATGTTCTCGATGTTGTGTGGTGGAGACTGTAGTGGATTGCGCTGTGCGCGGGCTTCAACCCGTAGGTGATGTGTGGACTGCTCTGTGCACTGCAGTGCGCTGTGTCCGGTCCTGTGAAAAGAGTCTCAGTCGGTCAGTCTGTGATTTATAGCCTCTATCACCCGGTCCGCGGTCCCGCTCCCGGCGTCGGGGCCTATTATTATAATACGATACGGAGATCTGGTGCTAGCTGCTACCGGTAGCCATAGTGACGAAACCGCTCTGGTTATATATTCGGCTGTGGCGCCGGTGCGGTGAGACGCGAGATCCGAGAATACATCACGATCCTCGATCTGAAGAACGTACCGCGAGAACCGACGACTAAAACATGCTATTAAAACAAATCGCTGTCTTCCAGCTTCCAGAAGAGGTCGGACTCCGTTTCAAGCATGCAGTGCATTAGCCCCAACGCCCTGCTGCCCCCCACCAAAGGCGATCGGGTAGTTGCCACGGACGCCCACGGGCTTGCGCGCCTCAACTGCCGCCGCGCGCTCAACAATGTCGCGAGGCACCACCTTGACCCGACTGGTCGATCGCGCCGTGCCGAGCGCCTTGTCGGCGACGACCTCGGCGGCGAGCTTGCCGCCCAAGATGGCGCCCTCCATCGAGCCCAGGTACTTTTGCGACGTCCAGTCGCCCGCGAGCACCAGGTTGGGGATGGGCGT
>Ga0180440_100785_pt1 | contig 20785 bp, 8 predicted proteins | sample ChrtobMetaP5_4mM_FD_119745 | JGI IMG/M metagenome (GOLD analysis project Ga0180440, IMG submission 119745) | Chrysochromulina tobin associated microbial communities from unialgal haptophyte culture, Washington, USA - P5_4mM MetaG | ecosystem: Host-associated > Algae > Haptophytes > Unclassified ... | reverse complement strand
GGCACTTCTTACGCCAGAGCTGAGGCGCCCGTCAGCGCGTCCATTCTGCGCCCCCGTTCGCCCCGTGTTCCCCATGCAGCGACGGGTCGTCGACGACGACGAGAGGAGAGGGCGCGACGCCGAAGACGTTTTGTAGGAAACCAGAAATTGTCGAAAACCAAATTAGCCCTTCATAGTTGAGCATGTGGAGCGAAATGAATGTCGTGAACATCGAAAGCAGTCATCGACGCAGCGTGCTTAGCCGCATCGAAGCCGCCGTATCTCGCTCCGGTAACGTCCACGTGCCAAGCACCTCGGAAACGCACGCGTGCACGTCATGCGCGTCCGCGGACAACAACCAATCCGTGGACAACGGCCAATCCTCGCAGGAAACCGCCAGCAGGTCGCAGCAGTCCACTCGCCCTCGCAGCTCGACCAGCTGCAGGATAGGGCGTGGGCTGTCGCGAGTCGGTGGCGGAGCCGAGAAGAAGAAGCTGCCTGAGGGTCGTTCTCCGATCGTGCCCACTGCGGTCGCTGAGCGCCTTGCCGCGTTTCGCAACAAGAGGGAGGGCAACAACAAGAACAACCTGACGCTGAGCAACATCCTGTCGCTCGCGGCGGTGCAGCGCGAGATCCAAGACAATCACGTCATCCAACCCAGCTCGCCGCACAGGCTGTCGAGGGGACAGCTAAGGGAGCGATCCTCCGGCCAGCGCTCCGACTCCTACTCCGCCCGCGAAGGGTCGACGCGGCTGCCCCCGCCTAAGAACGAGACGATGCTCGCGCGCATCCCGCGCGACCTCGCGAGGTCGGCGTTGGCCTTCGTATCAGCGGACTTTGTGCGGCCGCTCTTCGGTGACGGGCTAGACCCACTCTCAGTCAAGTCACTGAGCTACGTGACGCCCGAGGTCAACAAGAAGATTCGCATGCAGCTTTTGGGGCAGCACTGGTTCACGAACCGGTTCATCGGCTCGCAGGAGGCGCAGCAGGCGGAGCTCGAGTTCTCGCTGATGGTGTCGCGCTACCAGCTGCAGCGCGTGCGCGGGCGCCTCTTCCTAGCAGGCCTCGTGACGACACTCTCCGCCATAGAGCCCTTTGTCGCCAGAGACCGTGCCGGCGTCACCAACATTCTGCTGTACGTGTTCGTGCGCACTGTGGTGCCATGCCTGCTCTTCCTGCTCGCCGCCGGGCTGTGCTCGTGGTCGCGCACGCGCGGCCTGTGGAGGCTACTAGTGTGCCTGACGTGCATCTTGGCGTACAATGCGATCCTCTGGCCAGACGCGCTCACGAACCGCGCCTACTGGTCAGGGCCGCGACAGGACTACTCGACGATGCTCCAATGCCTGTGGCTTCTCATCGCGGCGCAGTTCACCGCGCTCGCCTTCTCGCTCGACTTTGTGCACGTGCTCGTCACGGTACTCATCCAGTGGGTGTGTTTCGTGCTGGGCATCGTCAACCAGTGGAAGCTATGGCGCTCGGACCATCTGGCGCTTTGCGTCGCCTTCGCGCGCGGCGAGTTCGATGTGCAGGACGAGCAGAGCGCCGCCGAGGGTCTCTTCTGGTGCAATGTAACCGGCGCGCGCCACTCGAGGTCCACAGAGGGGGTCTCGGTCTTCGAGGCCAGCCTCGTTGCTCTCCTCGGCGTCCTGATCCTGCTCGCATCCGTCAACCGCTCGAACCGCTTCGAGCGGCAGAGCTTCGTCAACCAATACGTGCTGCTGCACAAGACGGTCTCGGAGGAGAAGAAGAAGCGCGGCGGCGAGCGCATGATGCTTGCGCTCTTCTCGAACCCCAACGCCCCGCTGCAGCTGCACCTGAAGCCACTCCAGCTTGGGCAGGAGTTAAAGTTCCTGCTACGCTCCATCCCGCCGAGCGACCTTGCCGTCGAGCCAGCGGCCGCGCTGGAGGACGTCAAGGCCGCCATCGAGCGCTGCCATCCGCGGCTCGTGCTCTTCTCGGGACACTCCTTTGCCGGCTCGCTCGCCTTCGAGCTGCCCAACGGTCGCATTGAGCTGCCCACTCCGCAGCTCTTCATCGAGCAGCTCGAGAAGGCGCAACAGCTCTGCTGCTGCTTCCTCAACGGATGCAACACGGGCGAGCTCGCCCACCAGATTGTGCAGCAGCTGCCCTGGCTCAAGGTCATCTGCTGGACCTCCGTCGCCGAAGACGCGGCCGCGCGCTCGTTCGCACTCGGCTTCTACGACGCCGTCGGCGCCATCCTCGCGTCGGGTGAGGATATTGCCAAGCCAAATTCCAACTTCATCGAGCTCTCTTTTTGGGCTGGCCTCGAGCGCTTTGCGAGCGACGGCTTCCGATTGGGCGACCCGTCGCTCTTCCTACATCCGCCCAGCCACCCCCACTCGTTCCGTCCCGTGTTCTCTCCGACGTGCTTCGGCTGCACGCCGCCCGTGCACGGTGACGTGCAGCTCTATCGCGCAGCCCCCGGTTGGATCATAGGGCTCGACCCTGCCGAAACCACCTCGATGGTCGAGCGCCTCGTCATCGACGGCCATAAGTTCGAGCAGAGCCTGCACACTTGGGAAGCCATCGGCAAGGACGGTAAGCCCATCGGGGGGCTCGAGCGCGACGGATCCTCTAAGTCGCTCGCGCTCAGCATCTCGGGCCTCAGCGTGAGCAGCGTCAGCAGCGCGGGTGACGGCTCGTCCGAAACGGACTTCGAGGCGGGCTGGCCTGGCGGCGGCGGCGGTAGCTCCAACTGTACCGCGTGCGCCGCTGCTTCGCCACCCTCGCGCGTGCCCGTACGGCCGCCGCTGCGGAGCTCGGCGCAGGCGCGCGGGCCGCCCGCCCTCTCGACCATCAAATCGGAGAGCAATGCCGAGGCCGCCTCAGCCGAGTCCGACACGGGCTCCGAGTCTCCTCCGCCGGTGGCGCGGCGCGAGGACTCAGCCAACTCAGAAGACACCGTGGCCGAACCCGATATGGCGAATATACCGATCGGATTCAGAATATGATACAGCGCGAACGCGCAACGCCGGGCCGCCGACCCGGCGGCGACCGCCAACCGCGCGTTGGCCGTCGCACCAACGGGCGCTTAGTCGCACAATGTCGCACCGATGCCCGTACTTCGGACTGTAATCGTCGCGTGTCGGTGGCCACTCGACTCAGACGAGACTGACGGCCTTCGAGGACCGCGCTGGCGCACCGGTCTCCGTCGAGGGCCCGAGGGCCCGGCTGCGCCTCCGGACCCACCCGCACCGCGGCGACGGCCCCCGGAGCGACGACGGCGACGCCGCGCGGCGAAGTCGCAAGTCCGCGCGGCGGCGCGGTACACGAAAGTAGTATTCAGTTATTGACGAGACGGAGGCGCGCATACGCGAAAAAGGTCCAAGCGAAGCTCGCGGGCCAGCTCGCCATGCTCCAAGGTGCCACCTTCAAGGTCTAACCGAACGACGCGGATTGGTCCCGGCACTCCGGGCGACTGCCCCGTGCCCCACGAGCCACGTGCCCACCGGCGGGCCGGGCGGCCGCCGCGGGCGTCACGCGCGGTACGCCGTACTAGTACATCGGCCCCTGTCTGATCTGTGTACTCTACTCATCGGAGAACACATCACTTGTCAGTTGTCACATGACTGTAGTCTTTGCAGTCTCACTGCAGTCAGTGCCCTGGGCAGTCTGTGCCCTGGCGGCAACAACCGCTCGCTTCATGGTCATCCATGCAGCAGCAGCGCCCCAGCGAGCTGCAGCCGCACTTGAGAATGCGCATGCCACTCACGCTGCCCCCCTCCCCCTCTCCGCTTGATCTTTGCCGTCGTGCTGGATATGTTCGGAAGTACCCTTTGCGCGTCGACTTTCTACAGCTCAGAATGCGACGCCGGCGTCGAGCTGACCGTGGGGAGAGGGTTCTTCTTGCGCTTGATGGCGCAGCAGATGCAGCACGCGTAGATGGCAGCGGCGATGAGCGCCGGAGCGACCAGTAAGATGGCGCCCCACGCGAAGAGGCCCATCCTTGCCCACGGAAGACGCGCATAGTCCGGATCAATCGGGCTCACAGCTGTGAGGCCCGTGAGGGTCGTTTGGCGGAAGTCGCCGTGCGGCGTAGAGATGGGCTTGTTGGCCGGGATCGTATGGCATGTGAAGTCGCCAGACTGATTGGACGCGAAGATGCGGCCGGCAATGTTGATCCAGGAGGTAATCATGGCGCTTGCGTGCAGCATGCGGTACGAGAAGAAGCGCTGCGCAAACGACTTATTGGCCATAATCTCTGCCTTGTGTTTGGCAAGGGCCGCGGGCAACGGTACGTCGGACACCTTGCCCGCCACGATTTCCTCCTTCACGAATTCGAATGCGGCCGCGTCCATCTTTGCCATGTGCAATCTGATCAGAAACCAGCCGATGGTCAATCCCCCCAGGCACCAGATGAAAGACAAGAGCACGGCGGGAGGCAGTCCAGTATTATGGATCAGCATTGATGTTGCCTGGGCCCATATCATTGATATGATGTACCAATAACCAAACCACGAGTGCAGCCGCCACGCAGGGGGGCCCTGCCAGAGCCGAGTAAGCATGCAACCAATGCCGGCCAGAAAGACAATGTAGCAGAAGAAGACGTGCGCAAAGTACATACTTCTGAGGCATGAGATCTTCGACCACGACCACGTGTAGTCCGGGCTGGTCAAAGTGTCCATCGGCACAATAGAATCGCTCATGTTGGAGAAAAGCGATTCCATGCGAGAAGCGAGAGAAGCGAGAGGCCGCGGGGTGGGTTGGATGCTTGCAGAAGGGTTGCGCACACTCAGAACAAATGAATCTCGCTGATTCCTATCTCGACAAGATCACGGGACCGGTGGTTCCAAAAGTGAGGGAGTGCGACGCTTAGAGAAGTGCGAGAACTGTTCTCGCCCATGATACCAAGGGACCGGAAACTCCGATTACTTTCGTGCTCGTAACGGGGCGCCTTCGCGCTTCGGGTGAGAGCTCGCGGCGGCGGACGAATCACGATAACCCGCGCCGTCCGGGCTCCGGCGGAACGTGCCCCGACGCGATCTTGGCGAACGATCTCTTGCGCCACGATCCTCGATCGGTTTCTTACACCTTAGTTCAAGTTCAAGTTCAAAGTTCAAAAAAACTGGACTTGAACTTAACACCTTACACTTACAGTATCAGTAACATAGAAAAATGTGCGCCTAAAGGGCCCCTGATTTCTTTTGCTCTTGGAGCGCCTGCTCGATAGCGGCACTAAGCGTCTTGAGCTGCCCCATGAGCGACTCTCGCCCCTCTTTGTCCGCCTTGGGCAGCGCTGACACCTTAGCAAGCAGCTCCTTTTGCTGCACGAGCTGCTGTTGCACCGCCGCCGCCGCTTTGGCTGCGCCCGCGGCTTTTTCATAGGCGGCGCCCGCGACAGGGGCGGTTCGCTTGACGCCGGCAGTCGGGGCCGCTGCCAGCTTTGTTGCCGCCGCCTTGGGGCTCGCGTCTGGCTTAGGCGCGCCACCTGGCAACGCCGAATTGCCGTCTGCGGCGACCCGGGCCGCCTCTGCCGACGCTGCAGTGGCCTTGGGTGCGGGTGGGCTCCCGCGTCCAGCACCACGCCCTCCGGCAGCACGGAGTGCCGAAATCTGCTCAGCCACGCTGCCGCTGCCTCGGCCTCTCGAGGCACCTTCCGTACCGGTACCGCCGCCGCCTCTGGCGCCGCCCTTAGCACCTTTGGCGCCGCCGGCGTGCTGCTTCGCCCAACCGACGGTGATGCGCGGGTTCCCAAGGACGTACTCGGGTGAGTCCAGCGCCGCCACGGCCTCGGCGCGCGTTTTGAACTGCACGAAGGCGTGGCGGTGCTGAGGCTTGAGCTGCATGTTGACAATGGCGCCAAACTTGCCAAAATGGGACGAGAGCTGGTCGATCGTATTGTTCTCCTCGGGGAGGTTGCCCACGAAGATGGTGCTGCCTTCCATACCGCCTGAGTTGCCGCCGCTGCTGCCGCTAGCGCCGGCACTGTTGCCGCGCCCACCAGCGCTACCAACTCCTCCGGTCGCTGCCTTACCGTCCTCGGCAGCAGGCGCGTGCGACGGTGCTGATGCTGCCGCAGGGCCTTCGGCGACTACGCCTAGCGCAGCCTCCATATTCCGAATCGCGTTCTGAAGCGATGTGGCCTGAGCATCCTCGGCATGTGGCTGCTGTTGCGGCAGATGCTGTTGCGGCAGCTGCTGCTGCAGCGGCGGCTGCTGCTGCTGCTGCTTCGCCACGGGCTGCATGGGCGGCATGGGCGGCATGGGCTGCATGGGCATTCCGGGTCGAGCTGGGAAGGTGCCAGCCGCACTGCCACACATCGGGTTCATGTACTGGCCTCCTGCGCCAACGCCCACGCTGCACATGCCACAAGCTGCTGCCATCGCGGCTCCTCCCATCGGTGCCATGCAGCCCGGCATCGGCATGGGCGGCCGAGTACCCTGCTGCTGCATCTGCATCTGCATCTGCATCTGCTGCTGCTGTTGCTGTTGCTGCTGCTGCTGCTGCTGCTGCATGAGCTGCTGCTGGCGCATAAGGTGCTGCTGCTGCTGAAGCTGCTGCTGCTGCTGCTGAAGCTGTGGCTGCTGCATGAGCTGCTGCTGCTGCAGCAATCGCTGCCTCAACTGCTGCTGATGCTGCATGATCTGCTGCTGAGTCTGCTGCGGCGGCAAGTGCATCGCCGCCATCAGCTGTTGCTGCGCGAGCGTGGGCTGGAAAGGCCCACCCGCGCCAGGTGGCATCGTATGCATCGACAAGCTAGTTGGCGTCATACAGGGCCCGATCAGACCGGTAGGGCCGACCGGTCCCATCTGACCGTTGCCCATGGGGCCATGGGGCCATGGCGTGGGGCCCAGCGCGCTGCCGCCGATGCCAATCGGGCCGCGCCACTCGCCCTTGCCAGCCATGCCGCCGCCGTGGAAGCCGCCGCCGTGGAAGCCGCCGCCTCCCTTGCCGCCAAATTGGCTGCCCTTGCCGCCGCCTCGGCCATCGAAATTCTGTCCGCCGCCGCGGCCGCCGCCGATGCGACCGCCATGGCGGCCGCCATCAGTGCCCTTGCCCTGGGGGAATTCGCTGTTTCCCCACCCATCCTCGACTGTCCGCGGACCGCCCGGTGCAGCTGACGACGAGCTCGCCTGCACTGCAGCGCCCGCGCTGCTGCTGTCATCATCGCGTGCGGATCGGCGTTGCCGTTTATAATCGCGCTCATCATCGTCCTCGTCGTCCTCGTCATTGTCCTCCCACCTGCGGCTGCCGCCGAGCGTCCCGACGCTCTCCTGCACCACTTCGACGTTGCCGTCAGCCAGCGCGGCCGCAGCTCCGCTGGTCAGGTAAGCACCGCTGGTCACAGTGTCAAAGAGCCGCTGCACGAGGCCTATGGTCTCATCCCGCAGAAAGTCCTCGAGGCTCTCATTGCAGTACCGCTGGAGCTCGTCATCAGGCTTATCCTTCTTCAGAAGCGCGATGATGTAGTCTGCCAGGACGGCAGGCTCACAATCGCAATAAGGCTCGCAGGCGTCAATCAACCACCCTTTGAGCGCTGCCTCGTCCACGACCTCGATCATCGCCTGGAACGAGAGCGACCTCGGTGCCCTCAGGCGTTTGCGGCCAGCGAGCGCTCGTTCGCGCTGCCCCTGCGCGGCGGCCGAGACGCAAAAGAAGCGAGAAAGGCACTGTGAAGGCGTCTAATTCACAGCTCGTCTCGACGTCTTCACACTTTTCAAGGAACCCTCCGTCGTTGGAACGCGACTCCACGCGCTTCTGCAATCTCCCTCGATCATGCGATCGTCGGGTCCGACCGCACGATGAGTGAAGCTTTCGATAGACGAAGAGCTGCAATCGGGCTCGCGCCGGGGATCCTTGACAGTGGTGAAAGTTACTTTGAGCTGGCTCATGTTCTCGAGCTCGGCGCCAGTGAGATGGCTGCACCCGGTCGCGCACGTAGCGCTCCTGGTGCTCGTCCGTCCTCTCAAGCAGCCTCCGAGCTGGCAGAAGCGGAGCATGCGTATCGCACCGGGTTGCGATTGTCGCCGATGGATTCGGGCGGCTACTACCAGCTTGGAAGCATGCTGCGCAGCCGTGATCGCGTAGAGGAAGCCTTGTCGTTGCTCGAAGTCGCCGCCAGACTAGACCCATCCAATGGAGCGGCGGCCAGTTCTCTCGCGTATGTGCTTCTCAACCGAGGCACGCGCTCACAGCAACGCGGGCTGCAGATGCTCGCACAAGGCGTGGATTCGGGACTTTGGGCGCGCACCATCCCTTGGCAGCACCCGGCTGAGCACCTCGCGAGCGTGCCGGCGCCTCCGAGGCACGGGCTGCACACGCGGGCTCCATACCAGTGCGTGCTGGACCCACTCGAGAAAGCCGCACGAGAGATGGCAGCCGAGGCGACAGCGCTGCTTGCACATTTCCGCGTGCAGGCGGAGGGGCTGTCCCACCCTCGAGGTGGCTGGCGCGAGCTCAACGTGTGGCGTCTGTGCGGGCTGGGCCCTAATAGTGGACCTAATGATGGCCCTAATCAGGCGGCCGGGCCGATCCCGGAGCTGCGCACGACGTGCGCGCGCCTTCGCGAGGTGAGGGCACTCTACCCGTACATCCAGGGCGCAATGTTCTCGGCGATAGTGCCTAACACCACGCTTGTTGCGCACTGCGGCCCTACGAACGGCCGATTGATCGCGCACGTCGGCCTGAGCGTGCCGCAGCCGGGTGCGGCACGCCTCCACCTTGGCCGGCCGTTGTCCCTCACGCCAGCATCCCTGACAGAGGTACGTGCTCTCGGGTTGGCTGACGAGGAGGCCACCGAGATCACGTGGCAAGAGGGGCGAGGATTCGTGTGGGAGGACAGCATCAGCCATGAGGTAGTGTGGCGCAGCACGGCCGTCGCAGGAGAGCACAAGGCGACACCTGTCGTAAGTGACGAGGCCTTCATCACGAGTAACCCGCGCATCATCCTTCTACTCCTCTTGCTGTCGCCCGCCATGACCGGGCAGCAGATTTGCACTCGAGCCGCTCCGACCCCGCGCCTACCGGCCAGCGAGGCTCAGCGCGCGGCGAACGTCGACTGCGTTGAAACTTAGATGTTAGAATCTTTCGTTGAAACGCGAATACGCGTGTACGATGTAGCCTTAGGAACTACGGTTTAATTGATAATTATGAAACTGCATTATTCGATGTACTTGATTTAAATCGAGCTACGGATGTCAATTTTTGCCGATGATCTGCACCAATCCCTGCAGCGTGCGGCCAAACTGACCGAGGAGCCGTCGCTGCGGCCGCGGCAATCTGGGCGGTCCTGGCTGGTGAGAGAGTCTCGACCACAGAGAAGCTGCCGCGCTCTCATAGCCTGCATCGAGAACGGCGGCATCGCCGTCGGTGGCCGCGGCGACGCACGCAGTGTGCTCAGCAGACGACAGCGGCTGCGGCGCTTGCTGCTGCCGCTCTGCCTGTTCCTGCAGCCACTGCTGCTGCGCTTGCTCCTGCTGCTCCTGCTGCTGCTGCGGCTGCGGCTGCTGCTGGGGCTGCTGCTGGGGCTGCTGCTGCCGCTGCTGCCGCTGCGCCGACGGCGGCTGCAAGACCTGCTGTGCTTGTTGCCACGCTGCGACCCCTTCGTACCGTGTTGGCGAGGCTGACGGCGAGGCGGCCTGCGCACGGAGCTCAAGCTCCTCCTCTAGGCCGAAGACCATCTGCTGGAGCACCTCGTCCACGTTGAAGACACCGCCCGAGCTCTGCCAGAGCTCCTGGATGATGCGCAGCACGAGCATGTGAGCGCCGCAGAGCATCGCGAACAGAAAGGACTGCAACGAGAGCACGCCCGCGATCGAGGCGGTGCCTGCACCCAGGAGCGGGAAGGCGAGCAGCTCGACGGCGGCAAGCAGGTAGAGCAGGCCGATGCCCAAAAAGGGGAACTTGCGCTGCATCGCACCCAGCCGGTAGCCGCGCGCCTGGCGCAGGTTCTTGACCGTCTCGTACACAATCGAGGGCACGCCGACCGATGTGAGGTACATGATAGCCTCGAGCGGGTCATCGGCGGGGCGCGTCGAAAGGAGCCGCGCGGGAGGGATATCGAGGCGGCGCAGATCGTTCTTCACGTACGCGCGGATCGCCGAGAGCGCCGCCGGGTAGAAGGGGCGGCCCTGGCACACGAGTGTCGTCTGCTCGAGGAGCGACTTGGCCTCGGACACCTCCTGGAAGAGCGCGAAGTATATGCTCTCCTGCTGCTGGTAGAGCGCCGAATAGGCATTGCCGGCGAGGATCGAGAAGAGCAGCCCGATGACCGTGAGAAAGTTCTGGATGAACTGGGCGTCGTCCTCCTGCAGGATACGAATCGTGCCCACATCAAGCGTCGAGCGGATGTAGAGTGACAGGTTGTCGAAGTAGACGAAGCCGGCGACTGTGGCGATGACCGTGGGCAGCGCGACGCGCATGAGCGTCGAGAGCGCCTGCTTGGTGCGCGTCGAGAACGCCATGTTGCGCTGCATGCGTGCGGCCACCTTTGCACTCACGCCGCCGGTGAGCCGGCTCAGGCCGCTGTCCGAAGGAGACCCAGGCGCCGAGGAGGACGGCAGCGCCGTGAGGCGCACCGCGGTCGTCCGGTGCGGCGGCGGACGTGCGGCGGTGGTGTAGCGAACGTCGTGCACGAGCGCGTTGACGAGAGGAACAAGAAGCAAAGTCTTCCACATGCGGACGTACATGTAAAAGTACGCCACGGTTACATTTATCGGGCCCACCCAGATCGGGTAGAAATGCCGATGATACTCGGAGAGACAGTGGCCGGTTTATTGGCGCCAATGCAGAGAGCTAATTTGGGCTTCTGGACGGAGAAAATACAAGTTCGATTGCGAAGCGACACTGCAGCCCTGACGTAGCCCTCGCGCCTGGCGGCCACACGAGACTCGCGCGCGACCCAGGTGCGCCATCCCTTGGACGGCCCAACCATCATCTGCCCTGCGCGCTGAGTGCTCCCTTGGCCCCTACGTCTCTGACCCCCTGATGTGCTCCTGCGGCAGCAGCGGCTGGAGCCTGCTGGAGAGCCATGGCGGTGGAGGCAGCAAGGGGGGGGGGCTTGGCGCCCCCTTCCTCGGCCACCGGCTTCCTCGACACGGCCGAACTCGTGCCACCCACCACAGCCGCGAAGTGGCAAACCTGGGTCTCTCTGGATGAGTCTTGGGAGGAGGGTACGGAGGAGGGCGAAGATGAGGAAATCTGCACCGTGCTCCAGACTGCGCCGCGCGACGACCAGGCCGGCCTGCGGTTCAAGGATGCGACGGGCCTGATCAGCAAGCACGCCGACAGCACAGAGCCCATCTACCCGCGCGTCAGGCTACCTTCCGATATGGAGGCGAAGGCGGTCATCGAGAGTTCAGTGCCGAAGCCACGCGCAGAGCGCGGCCGGCCCGACTCGGACCACGCGCGCGGCTTTGAGGCCGGCAGGATGGAGACGGGGCCCTTCGCGGGTGCGACCGCGTCGGTGTACAACAACGCCGACGGCCGGGGCACCTACAGCTCGCAGTCGAGCGTCGCGGCGACCGGCGTGGGTAACGAGACGCGCAGCAGTAACTCCCAGGAGACCGATGAGGAGGAGACGGCGTCTGCAGCGATGCCACCACAACAGCCGCCGCTGCCGTCACCGAAGCATCGCGCCCCGTCTTCCGCGGCGACCAGTGCAGCCGCCGCTGCCGTCTTGCCGCCGGCGGCAGCAATGGCGCCGCCACCGTCCACGTTTTCCACCCCATCGACGAGCTTTGCCGCGAGCGCGTCCACCAACTCTATCTGGGGGCGTGCCCCCGCGGCAGCGGGCGGCGCGTGTGCGCACAACTTTTCGCTCTTCGGCAGTGGGCTGGGCGGCGGCGCGCTTGGGGGGGGGGGGCTCTTTGGCGCGCAGCCGGGGTCCAAGCCGGTCTCGCCCGCGCGGTACGGCGAGCAGCTCGTGAGCGGCAATGACGCGGCGCTTGCGCTGGAGCTCCGCCGGATAGGTCTCTCCTCCTCACCTACCGGTCAACCACGCTCACCCACCATGCCCCGCCCCGTGCATACCGGCGGGCCGATGCCTTCGAGCGGCCCCATGCCCGCCAACGGCCCCATGCCCGTGCGCGCACCGAATGCGACCGAGGACCGATGCGCTGCCGTGAGCGCCACCGGTTCCGCCGACGACCGCGGTCGCGCGCACCGACGGACCTTATCCGACCCACCGGTACCGGTCGACGCGCCCCTTGGGGTGCGTCCGCCGCCGCCGCTACCGGGCGTGGGCGGCTGGTGCCGCGCGGCCGAGCTGGACGGCAGCGCCGTGCCCACGACGCCGCCGAGGATAGGAGGCGCGACGATGCTGCTGCCGCCGCCGCCGATCTGGTCATCGTCGCACCCGCTAGCGATGTCGCACCCACTCTCGGCGGGGCGCGCCTCAGTGGGTGGCAGCCGTCCGCCCTCATATGAGCGCGGGATGTTCGAACCCGCCCAGCCAGCGCCGCGCTCGCCCTCGTACGAGCGCGGGATGTTCGAGCGCGGCAGCGACAACCGTCCACCCTCGTGCGGCGCGACACCCGTCCCACTGATGAGGGGCGACACCTCGAGCCCAGATGGTAGGTCTTCCTACGATACATCGCTCCATTCATCGGTGCGCGGATCGCTCGATTCGGCGCTCCACCCGATGGGCGCGACCGGCATGAGCGGCATCGGCGGTGGCTTTGGTGGGATGAGCGGCGGCATGTGCGCCAGCGTCATGGGCGGCGCAGGCATGGGCGGCAGCGCCGGCATGGGCGGGGGTGGCGGCCTCGGCCTCGGCACGATGCATCCGTCGCATCCGCGCGTGGCCTCTCTGGGTGGCGCGACGCCCTTCCAGCAGCAGCAGCCACCCGCGCACTTCAGGGACTTCACACCGGTGGACTTCAGACCGGTGGAGGATAGCACTTACCTCGCGTCCGCCGCCTTCAACCCTGCGGCTCCGCCCGCGCCAATATCGCTGCCCCTCCACAGCAGCCGCGCTGGTTGGGCAGGTAGCCCAAGCCCTACGAGCTCATCGGCGTGGGGCCCAGACCTGCCGAACAGCCTCGGCGCGCCATCCCCGTCTGCGGTGTCGTTGCAGCAGATGCAGGCAGAGATGCGCGCGCAGCAGCAGATTCACCAGCAACAGCTGCAGCAGCAGCAGCAGCAGTTCCAGCAGCAGCTCCAGCTCCAGCAGCAAGTGCACCACCAGCAGCTGCAGCTGCAGCAGCAACGCGAGCGCCATGAGAAGCAGCTTAAGCAGCAACAGGAGGCGATGCAGCCGCCCGGCAGCCGGCTGCCCTCGTTCGACCCACACGGCAGCCGACCGGGCTCGTACGACCCGCACGCCAGCCGGCCGGGGTCGTACGACCCGCACGCCAACAGGCCAGGCTCGTACGACCCACACGGCAACCGACCGAGCTCCTACGACGCGCATGCCAGCAGGCCGGGATCCTACGATCCACACGGCAACCGACCGGGCTCCTACGATCCGCACGCCAACCGACCGGGCTCGTACGACCCGCACGCTAACAGGCCGGGCTCGTACGACCCACACGGCAACCGACCGGGCTCGTTCGAACCGCACGCGAACCGGCCGGGGTCCTACAACCCGCACGCCAGCCGGCCGGGCTCGTACGACCCACACGCCAGACCGCCCTCGTACGAGCGCGGCATGGGCATGGGCGGCGTCCCCAATAGCAGCGGCGGCGGTGGCATGATGGGCGGCATCAGCGGCAGCCTTGGCGGCGTCGGGCTTGTCGGCGGCACCGGCCTGCGCGTGTCGCTCGATGCCGGCCAGGGCGGCTCGCTTGCCTCCTCGGCCACCTCGCTCACTACGGGATCGGATGCGTCAGCTCGGCAATCCAAGGAGCTCATGATGAGCCCCAAGACGCGTGCGGTCTACAAGGCCTTCTCGCACCGGCTGCGCTCCAAGGAGACCCAGGGCAGGGGCATGGCGCACGCGAGCGAGCTCGCGCGACGATGCCTGGCCGAGCTGCCCTCGACGGTTCACTGGCGCGTGCACCTCGAGATGGCCGACCTCGCTAAGCGCGAGAAGAGCTTTGGTGAGGCGCGACGGCTCTACCGTCGCGCGACCATCGAGATGCCCACCGCCGCGCAGACGTGGCTCGAGTACGCCAAGATGGAGGAGGAGCGCGGCCACTTCGAGCGCTGCCACAAGATCCTCACGGCCGGCCTGCACTACTGCCCGTACCACGAGGCGCTCATGCTCAAGGCCATCAAGCACCTCGAGCGCATGGGTAAGCTCGACAAGGCGCGCGCGCTGCTAGGAAAGCTCGCGCCCGTGCCCATCTCACAATGCTGGCGCACGGTCCTTGAGGGGGCGCTGCTCGAGGCGCGCGCGAGCCAGACGGCGACCGCGCGCCGCATCTTCAAGTTCCTGCTCCAGCAGGCGCCATGGTATGGCCCCGTATGGCACGAGGCCTGCCGCTTCGAGCAGCGGTGCTCCCACCTGCATGAGGCGCTCCGCATCGCCGAGCTCGGCCTCAACCAGCTGCCGCGCTACGGCCCTCTGTGGTTCAGCGCGCTGCGGCTCTACGAATCAACCTCAACTCCACAAGAGTTGCTGCGCGCCACGCGCGCCCTCGTAGACCGGGGTGTCAAGCACATCTCCAAGGACCTCGTATGGAAGCTTTGGTTTGAGTGCGCGCAGCTCGAGGAACGCAACGGGCACTTGCAGCGCGCGCGTGCCGCGTACGTGCGCTCAGTGGCCAACTGCGCGCCCAACCTGCGCTGGAAGGTGTGGCTCGGCGGCGCGCGCACCGAGCTGACGCATGGGCAGTTCGAAGCGGCGCACGCACTGCTCGAGCGTGCGCACGCGGAGTCGCCGCCCAAGACGCGCGCGCTCGTGATGCTCGAGCAGTCCCGGCTGCACGAGCTTTGCGGCAACATCGACACTGCACGTAAGCTGCTCAAGGGCGCGCGCCGCACGAATGGGCAGGAGTGGAAAGTCTTCCTTGAGGCGGTGCAGCTCGAGGTGCGCTGTCAGGCGCTGCCGCGTGCGTTGCGCGAGGCGCGCAAGGCGCTCGATGTGCACCGTGGCACCGGCCGGCTGTGGGCGGTGCTCATCCAGCTCGAGCACTCGAACGGCGTCGAGCGCCAGCTCGCTGTCTTCCAGCAGGCGCTGCTCGAGGTGCCGAAAAGTGGAGAGGTCTGGTGCGAGGGCGCGCGCATCTGCCTCAACCCGTACTCAAGCTGCTTCAATCTCGCCGCGGCCAAAAACTTCCTTGAGTTCGCCATCGAGTTCACGCCCCAGTACGGCGACTCATTCATCGAGTACCTGCGGCTGCAGATGCTCACGCGTGCTGCCGAAGCGCAGGTCGAACGACTCTGGCAGCTCTGCATCAACGCCGAGCCCAATTATGGAACGCTCTGGTTCCACTGCAAGGCCTCGCCGCTGCTCTCGACGCGCCAAGTGCTCGGCGCCGCATCTGATCTCATCGGCAACGAGCTGATGGAGTGGCAGCACGTCTACCAAACAGCCATGCGGCGGCACGACTCGCCGGCCTTCCGCGCCATCGCGGCCGAGGCCGTCGCGGCCGTACTCCGCTCGACCGAGGCGCTGCCCAAGCTCGAGCTGCCGCTGCTCGAGGTGAGCGGTGGCGCTCCCTCGGAGCCGGCCGACTTTGTCACTGGCTCCGTTGGCCTCAACCGGATGCAGCGGCGCTGCCCCGAGCTCTCGATGGAGGTGCAGAGAAGGCTCATCTACGGCGGCGACATGATCGTCCCCTAGCATGATCGTCCCCTAGCATGATCGTCCCCTGGCGTGGAGGCCAGGCCGACAAAGAGACACACGCATGGCGATGACAATACGCGTCGACCCGCACCGCGTAGGGGCGCGACGACGCAGGCAGCATGGCGCGCAACGTCGTGCGGGTTGATGCGTGGGCGTCGAGCAATCGCTACGGCGAATCCACGCGTGGGGCGAGAGATGGGGCGATGTAACACAATCTGTGCAGTGGCCGGTGTTGGCGCCTTCTCCTGCTACAGTAATCAACGGCGTGAGTCTCCGCATCTGCTTGCGGGTGCGGCGATCGAGAGAGGAGCACGTGGCCGCAGCTACGGCGCTTTCCAAGCTATACAAGCTACATCATCACTGGGGGAGCGGATCTTCGAAGCGGATCTGCGCGATGTATCTTATTTGAGCCGTTGCCTTGATGATGTCTTGATGTGTGGCCAGAGGCGCGCTGTCGTGTTGACCGGCGCCCACGGATACAATCTACTGATGACTAAAATATAATTCGAAAATATATACGATCGCGGACCGGGACGGGCGACAAATATTTTTCGGAAGACGACGTGACAACGAGTCAGATCCGGTACGAACGACGCGCGCCCGGCACGGCATGTGTGCAGCCTGCAGCCACCGGCCACCGGGCCGGCCGGCGCGCGGCGGGGCGGGGCGGCCGGGGCTCGCGTCCGCGTGCGCACACCAGAGAGGAGACCAAAGAGGAGACCAGTCACCACCCTCGCCACCGCACGCGCGACGCGGAGAGTCGCGGACCGGCCGCCCGGCGCGCCTCGCCCGCGAGCGCCCACCGCCCCCTCCACTGACCGCTCCCGCGACCACGCGCGAGACGGCCCCGGCGGAGCGAAATATGTAATATCCTAAGGATAACCGAACCGCCCCCCTACATACCCCCTACCGAACGGTCCCACCGGCGGAAGTCGAAGTGGAACGATCAACGAACGGACAAAAGTAAACAAAGTAAAACACGCGTACCTAACGCGTACCCCGGCCCCCCGCGGCCGGCGCCGCGCTGGCGCGGTTCGATGATTCGGTCGATCGTTGTATCGGCGTTCCGTCCGGCGCCCGCAGATTAAAAACCAATTCGGAGTCGGATAAACTCACTCAGACCGGATTCACCCGGCCGGTCAGCGGCGCAGTTCGTTTTTGTACGACGGAACTGACGACGGAACAGTAGTACAGCCGTTGGTATGGGTATTCGTAAGGTTGGGTATACGTCGGTATACGCCGAGATGCGTCATCGGTCATGCCTCCAGGTACAGGCTCCCGGCAAATACAATGTCGCGGCGGATCAGCTTAGCGCCCTCGTTGAATTTGCGGTAGAGCTCCTCGTTGCCGATGGCCTTCGCGGCCGACTGCATCTCATCGAGCAGCTCGGAGATCCGGCGGATGCACCGGATGATGGAGCCTTCGAAGAGATCACACATGTCGCACAGCTCTGAGAACTTGGCTCCCTTGGCCCACGCGAAGACTACATTGAGCAGCCCGCCTTCAAACTTGGCCACAAACTCGGCTTCGACCGTTGGGAAGCCCGCGTCGTTGAGCACTCCGGCGAGCGTGCGCGCGGCTTCTTGCAACGCCATGTAGCCCGGGGCGAGGTCCGCGTGCGGCGGCGTCACGCGCTTCACCTTTTCGTGGTCGGGCGCGATCAGCGGCGCACAGAGCGCTACGGCCGCAGCGGGTGACAGGTCATTAAAGGTCCCTGCAAGGATGAGCTCGGACGCGAGCAGCTCATCGCAAGCCTCGAGCTCCGCGGCCGCGCGTCCCTTGAGTTGCACCACATTCTCGTCGTCCAGGTGCCCAAGCCGTCGGAGCACACTCTTCATCTTGCGCATCTGCTCTCCGAAGTCGTCCGTGGCGTGCAGCTCCGCCTCCAGCGCGCACGCGTCCGCACAGCGCAGCACGCCGCGCTTCGTTTCAAGTCGAGCCAGCCGAGAGCGGAGCGCCGAGGGCGCCGAGGGTGGCGAGGGCGGCGAGTGCGGCTTCTCAGCAGCCTCCGCCGCTGGCAACGCACCGGTACCAGTCACGGTACCGCTGCTGGCCCTGTCGACTTCAAGCTCGCCCTTCTCAAGCTCGCCCTTCTCCTGGTCATCTCCGATGCTCGCCGCCTGGCCGTTCATGTCGCCGGCCCCAGCATCTGCAGCCGCGGCGGCACCGCCCTCATCATCAATCAGAGCGCCGCTCGCATCTAGTTGGAGGTCGCCCTCCACTTCCTCCTCCTCATCCTCCTCACCCCCACCAAGCGCTCGCCGCAGCGCTCGCTCGCGCGCGCCCGCCGCTTCGATCTCCCGCACGAGCTCCGAGCACTCGGCGCCCAGATGCAGCGTCGGGTGCAAACATGCATGCTTGGAACGTGAGTGGGAGCCCAGCCGCGATGGGAGACACAGCAGCTGGCGCATGGCCTCGAGGCATACCTCGCGGGCGTGGCTGCTCCGCAGGTCCACTGGGAGCCACAGCCTCGCCGCCGAGAGCCGCCGCACCATGTCGAAGCGTACCGGTAGCACGTGTGCCTCGGCGCTCGAGTCCGACAGCTTGGCGGGCTTGGGCACGTCGCCGCTGGCCGCCAAGGCTGCGGCGCCCGGCGCACATGGCAGGAGCACGTCGACGACGAAATCCTGCCGTGAGCTCGCCGCGACGAGCTCGTCGGTGATGAGCCGATTGTTCAGGTGACGAAACCCGACGACGACGCCCCAGCCGCGGTCGAGCTCGCAGGGGATGGCGCCCACGACGGCGCCCACACCACCCTCACGCTCGCAAGCCGCGCCGCCGAGCCCCCCGCCGTCTGCGCCGCCCTCACCGCCATGGCCTTGAGTAGCTGCGCGGGCATCGAGGCGCTCGTCAAGGCGCTCAACGACGCGCACGAGCCGCCCCGGCTGAAGGAAGCGCAGGGCGTGCTTAGGCTGCAGTGCCACCTCCATGACGCGCTCCTCAAGGGCCCGACGCGTCTCACGGAGCAAGGCCAGCTGCTCGAGCTGTGCGTCGTCCGGCTGCGTGAGCGCCGCGGCCTCGGCGAGGAGAGCATGCCGTCGTGAGTGCAGCTCGGGCACCGCGTGCGCGCGCTGGAAAGCCCAAAAGGAGCGGCGCACGAGGACATCGGGCTGGAGCGATTCCATCCCATACAGTCGCAGCAGCGTGTTATAGCGCAGCCGGAAAGAAGAGGTGAGCTCGAGCGGAGCTCCCCCCATCATCGCGCGTAGCGCCTCGCGCTCCATCTGCTCTGGCAGCATCAACACGACCATCCCGCGCGCGTCCAGCCCTCGACGGCCCGCGCGCCCCGACATTTGAATGTACTCGGCCGCGTGCGGCGGACGGAAAGTCTCGCCATCCCACTTGCGGATTGAGGTGAAGACGACGGTGCGGGCGGGCATATTGACCCCCATAGCAAAGGTCTCGGTCGCGAAGAGCAAGCGCACGAGATTCTCCTGGAAGAGGATCTCGACGACCTCGCGCAGCACGGGGAGCATGCCGGAATGGTGCACCGCCACGCCGCGCTCGAGGAGCGGCAGCAGCATGCCCACCTGGCGGATGGCCTGGTCGTCGGACGACAGGGTTGAGATGGCCGCTTCGAAGACAGCGCGTACGGCGTCGCGCTGCTCGTCTGGCAGAGGGTCAATCCGCTGTGCGCTACGCGCCGCGCCTTCACACTCCTTGCGCGAGAACGCGAAGACGATCGCCGGCGTCAGGTCGCGCGCGACGAGCATGCGTAGTAGCCTGAGCAGCTCGGGCGAGTGTCGGCTGCCGAGGCGCGCCGCGTGAGCTCGCTGCTCCTCAAGGTCAGTGGTCTCGAATGTCGCGCACACGGCGTCGAAGGCCGCGTCGCGGAAGCGGCCGCTCTCGTCCACGAGCAGGTGCAGCCCATCCCCACCAACCGGGTACACCCAATGCTGCAATGGCGTGGGCCGGTGCGGCGTGGTCACGAGGTGGCATGGCAACCCGTGGGTCGCAGCCACCCACGCCGCAAACTCGCGCCCGTTGGGCACGGTCGCTGAGAGGAAGACAAAACGCACAGCGGACGGCAGCAGCACGATGCACTCCTCCCATATGACGCCACGCTCCTTGTCGCGCATGTAATGCACCTCGTCGAAGATCACCCACTTGATCTCGCGGATGATCTCGCTCCCTCGGTAGAGCATGTTGCGCAGGATCTCAGTCGTCATCACCAGGCACGAGGCGTCCACGTTGACATTGCAGTCGCCCGTCATCAGCCCGACTTGCTCGTTACCAAACTGCGACGTGAGCTCCCGGTACTTTTGATTCGACAGCGCCTTGATCGGCGATGTGTAGACCACCCGCTGGCCCCGCGCGAGCGACATTGCGATGGCGTACTGCGCCACGACCGTCTTACCCGCAGAGGTGTGCGCCGCGACCATCACAGAGTCGCCACGCTCGACGGCACCCACCGCAATTTTCTGGAACTCGTCGAGCTGAAATGGAAACTGGACTGCATTGAGCTCCGTGGGCAGAGGCAGCCCGGTCCCTGGCGGAGCGCCAGGCGGAAGCACGACCTCGTGGGTGCAGTGGTCTTGCGTGCGCTGACACTTCTCTTGCAGCACGGGCTCTTCTCTCGGCCGCTTCTGCGAGCCTACCATGGTGAGCACCCGCGGCGACTCGTCTGCGTCGGCCATCATGCGTCGCCCCCACAAGCGCTCATCTCCGCTCATCAATTCGCTGAAAAGGTGATCCTACGTGCAAGCATGTTCCTGTAGGAATGGCTTCGTGACTGCCCCTTCATATTAATTAAAGGCCCACGTTGCGCCCTCATTCCGCAAGCCACGTCCGGGCCTGGACGAATCATGGCCTTTGTGCGCGTCGCTGTCGGGCTCCCTGGCGGCTTCAGTCGCGCGCGGATCGGCCCGTTTGGGCTTTAAGGCGACGCCCGTGGTCGATGCCGATTAAGGCGAGAGCGAATCAAGAAGCCGGCGACGCCGAGGCCGGTGCTGCGGCCTCTGGGAACAGCACAAGGGCAACGGTGTCGCACTCGAAGGCATCTGCGCGGCGTGCCGCGCACGGAGCATCCGCCGCAGCCAGCTGGTGGGCCGAGGCGCCGCATTATCGGGGCAGTGGGCTCAACGCGTCGGCGATCAGCTCGTCGCAGAACCGGAT
>Ga0180440_100780_pt1 | contig 20860 bp, 29 predicted proteins | sample ChrtobMetaP5_4mM_FD_119745 | JGI IMG/M metagenome (GOLD analysis project Ga0180440, IMG submission 119745) | Chrysochromulina tobin associated microbial communities from unialgal haptophyte culture, Washington, USA - P5_4mM MetaG | ecosystem: Host-associated > Algae > Haptophytes > Unclassified ... | reverse complement strand
AGCAGCAAGCGCGGGCACGGCGACGCGTGCGCGAGCGCTGGTGGCGTGTGGACGGCGACGCTCGCTAGCCGGCCCTTGAGAGAGGGCCGCGCGCCAGCCGTGAGGGTCCGCCGTGGGCGTTTGCGACCGGTCAAACGAGTATTGTACCGACCTCGTACATGCTTGGGCCGGAGGTACACGCATCAGTAACGTGTGTAGGCTTTACTAACGACCCGCATTCACTCATTTGTCGGAAAGTGCGACGCGCTTGGTTTCACCCCGGGCCCCCGGCATGCAACAGCACGTCTTTCTGTGGATTCACACACTATCGGCCCCACCACGCTGATTTTGAACTCAGTGATTGACCCAAAGGGGTAGGGGGAGGTATTCTTTCTGGATTCACACACTATCCCCACCACCTGATTTTGAACTCAGTGCGCGTGCACTCGGCTACTCCCTACTCGCCCGGCGCCGGTAATCTGCGGCCGGCCCATGCTTGAACCTCCAATGAGCTGCCCAGCGCCGCGCTCATCCCCCGCCGCCGCCCGGTAGGATTGTGCGCTTCACGAGTGCATGCCCACAACGACGCGTTGGGCCACCCTAGCCCGGGAGGATCGTGCGCTTCACACCGAGCGCTTCACACCGAGCGCTTCACACCGAGCGCTTCACACCGGGAGGATCGTGCGCTTCACAAGGCCGCCGAGCCCACCGAGCACTCGCTGGTCGAGCAGCGTTGCCGCGCCGTACGCATGCCGGTTGACGAAACTGCCCAGGCCGCCGAGCACCTTGTGATCGACGAACGTGGCGGCCCCGATCGCGTTCCGGTAGGCGACGCGCCACGGCAGGTTGGCGGCCCTCGCGGCGGCCGCCTGACGCGCCGCCTCCGCCGCCGCTTTCAGGGCGGCCTCGCGCTGTGCTGAGCGGATCGCGGACCAGCCGCCTGGCGTTAAGAGTCGCACCGGTGAGAGAACCTTGCGCACGGGCAGTGTGGCCCAGCCCCAGACGCGAGAGACGCGGCGCGTCCACGGCAGGTGGATCGCGATCGTGTGCACCCAGCCCTCGAACCCCACGCGCTGCAGCAGGTGCCAGATCTTCACGCCGCGCGCAGCGAGCACGCAGTTAATGAATATGAGGCCCACGTTGATTGCAACAGAGGTCTGAAGCGCGCGCCGCTCGGCTTCGGTACGCGTCATCAAGGCGCCGGAGCCGCTCTCGCTGCGGACGAGCGCCGCGATGCTCTCCGCTTGCTGCCTCACGCTCTCTCCCTGCTGCAGGTTGGACTCGAGTGCCGTCGCCAGCGCATGCAGCCGAATGCCGATGGCGATCAACGTGATGCTGACCAGCACGTAGAAGGCGCGCCGCGCGTGCTTTCGCCATCCCCTACGCGTAGGCAAGCCCGCGGACGCTGCGCTTTCAATTATCTCGTGGAATCTAGGGTGGGTCTCGAGCGCCTCCAGGAGCCATGAGTAGGTGCGCACACGCGTGTTGGGCGTCATGGGCGAGTGTGACGATGAGGAGGAAGAGCCCTCCGTGCCGTCGACGTCGAGCTGAGCGAGTGATATGGGAGAAGAGGGAAGTACCCGAGATGACTCCATGTTCATCTGGTGGCCAAGGTGCCTTTTTTGGAGTCTTTCCAAGCACGCGGTTGGTCTGGATGAGACAGAACCCTCGTATTTTGGCGTTGCTTCTGAACTCGACAGCGCCCGTAACGACGCGCATTGCACAAAAGTGTGTTTTAATGCGAAAGCCCTCTCACGCTCCTGGCTGCGCCGCAGCCGCCGCGCCTGTCCGGCGGCTGCTGGCCGGCCGCATGCGGGCGGTGGCTGTCGGGCGAGCCACCGCTGTCAGGCGCAGCGACGGTCTTCGACGCGCCGCGTTCTGCGGCGCCGTGCGATCCCGCAGGCTCTTTGATCTCTAGCTCGCAGCTGCGTCAGGTCTCTCACCGCCGATCCCTGCTCCCCCTGCGTTCCAGGTCGAGGCGCCGAACGCACCATGGGCCCCGCCGGCAGCACCTTCTTTGGCTTCGCGCGCACGCAACTGCTGAAGGACGAGGTCCGCCCCTTCATGTACGGCATTCTTGTCGCCTTCATTGGCCTTGGCAGGCTGTCCTTCAACAGCGACCCGGTGGCGCGCGCTGGTAGGGCCATCATAGGGTTGCTCGAACGCACCCTCCAGCTGCGCGGCGGGCGGCCGCAGGGAGTGTGCCGCTCTCGTGCCTCTCGAGCCGCGGCTGCCACCTCGTGCCTGTTTAGGATTCCGGCCTTTGGCTGCGCGCTGCCTGCTGTGTCTCGCTCGCGTCTGACTCGTGCTTCGTGTGTGCTCCATCGCACTCGCCAGGCTCCAAGTACCTCAACCCGCCCAAGCACCACTAAATGGCCGGTCGCTCCAACCGCGAGCGGGCAAGCGAGGGCGCATGCGTGTGACGAGATGTTGTTTTCCAGGCAGCGCCCCTGCCAGGATTGCATTACAAACTAAGAGTACGACCCTCGGGGGAGGCGCTGCAATGGGAGGGTTGTGAGTGCGCGTGCTGTAATCGCGCGCATGGGTATATGTAGTATTGAGAGCGCCGGCGAAACGCTGCACGAACTCACAAGATCATGCACATCAAGACGAGAGATAACAGATATCGAAGATGGTTAATCGGGTACGCGGCCGGCAGCCTTGTGTCGGCGCGAGCGCGGGCCCTAGCCCATGCGGCGCCCCACGCACGCGCCCCGCGGTGAGCGTAGGTTCAATCTATTCAGAAAAAAGTCCGCATTCGAGGAATTAGAATGATGTGTGACCCCTTGCGCCTTGGGGAAGAGACTGGAGTGGACAGTGCCTTTGGTGGGAGACGCTCGTCCCGGACTGCACCTGTGCCCGTGCCGAGCGCACATGATCGGTCGCCATTGGGAGAAGAAGGTTGCTGAAGGCCTCGTCAGCGCATTTGGCCCCGAGCAGTTGCGCCCGACTGACGTTGAGTCTAAGCTGGCTGGATCGCTGGTGCTCAACCGCGTGAAGCGCCAGCTGCAGTTCATCCTGCCGCAGGACAAGACGCTGACTGATCTAGACGGCGAAGGCCTGGATCGACTCGGTAGATGCGTGCGAGCGATGGGCGAGCAAAGCCTCTTCCGTATCGCGAAGCTCTTTGCGAAACAGGACGAGAACAAGGACGGGGTGCTCGACCAGTGGGAGTTCCAGAAGATGATGGTCGAGCTGTCCTCGTACATACCCGGCGCCGTGGTGCAGTTCGCGCACTTCATGCCCGATCGGAACAAGCCTCTGCCATTCCTCGAGTTTGCCGACGTCTTCGCCGGCGTCTACGGCAAGGGCGCCGTCTCGGGCGCATCGGGCAGCTCAAATTCCGCACTCGCGACCCAGCCTCGCAGCCGCACCGCCTTTACGAGCGAGACGATCATGGACGAGGCTCTCAGCCTCCTGGGCACGTACGGGCGCATGCTGATAGCCTGATTGCGCATGATTGCCTCCCTTATTGCATATGATTGCCATATGGGCACGTACGGGCGCATGCTGATGGCCCTCTGGGGCTGTTCGAGTTCAAGCGCATGCTGATTGCATTCGATTGCCTCCCTCATCAGGTACGGGCGCACCGACGGCACCATGGGGCTGCTCGAGTTCAAGCGCATGCTGGCCTCGCTGGACGAAACCCACGGCTGGGAGCACTCGATCTTGGCAGGTGCGTCTCGTCAATTGCCTCTGATTGCCTCTGATTGCCTCTGATCGCCTCTGAATGCCACACTCGATTGCCTCTGATTGCCACATTCGATCTCTGCAGTGCTCAGCCTGTTCAAGCGCGCGGACGTGCAGCGGGCGGGCGTGCTCGACCTGCAGGCCGTCATGAGTCTCCTGCGTGACTTGCATAGAAGCGCCGTATTGGGCACCACGGCGGGCGCCGGGATGGGCGCCGTGATGGGCGAGGGCGGGCCGAGCAGCGAGCCTAGCAGAACGGCGTCGTCGGCGGCGGTGTCGCGACAGCAGCGCTCGGGTTCGGAACTCGTGAGTTGGCAGCGCTCAGCGGGGGAGGAGCGTTTGAGCTCGTCCATCGGAGATGTGCGCTTCTTGAGCTCGTCCAGCGGAGATATGCGCTTCTTGAGCTCGTCCATCGGAGATCCGCGGAGCTCGATCGAGCTCAAGGTGGGCGACTTTGCGGACCATCTGGACGACGACAACGACAACGACGACGACGACGACGATGATGATGATGATAATGGGAGCTTCATCCGCCAAAGTCGCCAAAGTCGTTCAGCCAAAGAGATTGCGAGCGTCATCGGGCAAGGGATCTTGCAGAGGTCGCTCTCCGTTGCACCGGCCCTCAACGCTGCCTCAGCCCAGCACGGCGCCCAGCACGGCGTCCAGCAGGCGAAGCACGCAGCGCAGCCACAGCAGGCGGCGTCAGGTGTGGCGTCATCGGCGGCAGCGCCGGCAGCAGCGGCCGCGCCGCCGCCGTCCAAATCGGCTCGAAGCAGCTCCATTCACAGCAGCTCCATTCACAGCAGCTCCATTCACAGCAGCTCCATCGAGACCACCAGCTCGATTGAAGAGCATCTCGTGCATGCGGCGCAGAGCAGCATGGCCTCGCGCGACGAGCTCTTCTTCCTACCCAAGGAGGAGCTCAAGCTGATCTTTGAGACGTTCATTTCGTTTGACCGTGAAATGGAGGGGTTACTGGATGAGGTGTCCTTTGTGCGTCTGTGGCCGGCGCTGCGTGCCAGGGCGCGGGAGGGGGTGCACAGCGTGAATGGCCGAAACCACCGCTTCCCAATTGCATGCATCCTCCTGCCGGTAGTGCCCGCTCAGAGCCCCGACGAGCTCAAGAGTCTCTTCCGGTTGGCGGACGAGACGGAGGGTGTTGGCGGGAATACGGCCGGTGTCGGGAAGCTGGACGTGAACGAGGTGGTCTGCGCGATGATCGACGCCGCCGAGAAGGTTTTCGCCACAAAGGCCCTCTCCGTCGTTCAGGAGACTCAGGTGGGTGCATCCCCGGCGGCGTGAAGGAATCCCCGGCGGCGTGAAGGAAGCACCTTGGATGGCCTCTGAGTACCGTGGAAGGCCGCTGATGACCTCTGATGACCTCTGATTGCCTCTTGTGACCTCTGGAAGGCCGCTGATGGCCTCCGCTGATGGCCTCTGATGACCTCTGATTGCCACTTATGACCTCTGATTGCCTCTAATGACCTATGGAAGGCCGCTGATGGCGTCTGATGGCTGATGATTGCCTCCGATGCAGGTGCAGCCGGCGTTGAAGGAGGCGCATCTCCGACCCGAGCTGCGCGAGGCGATGCCGGTCGCACTCCGGCTGCTGCGTGGCCTGGACCCCGAAGGCGACGCGACACTCAACGAGAATGAGTTCGTGCGCGGCTTCCGCTTTCTCATCGAAGCGGCGAGCAAACTGGGCCCTCCTTTGCTCACCAACATGCCCGTGGAGCGAAGGAAGCTCAAGAGCCTCTTCCAGACCGCAGGTGATTGCATGCTGATGGCCTCCCTCATTGCATGCCCGTGGAGCGAAGGAAGCTCAAGAGCCTCTTCCAGACCGCAGGTGATTGCCCCTGAGTGCTCGCGATGGCTTATGATGGCCTCTTTCTGCCCGCAGACCTGAACCACGACGGCAAGCTCGATGCCAACGAATGGCTACTGCTGCTCCAGTTGCAGCAGGGCATGCTGCCCGCCCTCATTCGCTGGTCCAACGTTCCCTATCGCAACGAGCTGGTCAAGCAACTGCGGCTGGCGATGAAAAAGTCGGCAGAGCGCCGGCAGCGTGCACTGTGGCACGGCGCGCTTGTGGAGGAGGGCGCAGTGTCGGGCGCGACTTTCGACTTGGGGGTTGGCGATGGAGACGGGGACGACCTTGGGGACGACGACGAGGAGCAGGCGGGGCAGGGGGGACGCTCCAGGAGCAGAACTCGGAGGAATCATAGGCCAAAGTCTGCCCCGGCCGAGCAGCAACTGGCAGCGGAGCAGCAAGTTGCGGAGATGGGCAAGCGGCGCCCGCGCAGGCGAAGGAAAGCGAGACACAAGACCCAAGGCGGGAATGATATGCAGTTTTACTAGGTTTTCCTCTTCCGTTATCCGTCATTGAAAGCTCACTCAAAAAGACTAAGAGTGAAAGAGCACCGAAATCTCTGGCTATGCGATCATCTCGCACACCTGATTTTGGTATGATTTGGGAATTTCGCGGTGATCGAGCGCGCTTCGGGCCTTCCGGCCTGTTCCCGCCGGCTCATGTGCGTTGTGCGCTTCCTGTCCGCCTCATAGGAGATAGGTTCCGCGGCTGACGCTTCTTTCCACACGGATGAAGCCCAACCCTTTCTGGATTCATTTGTGCCCAACGCGGATCTCGGGGTTTATGTTCACACCTCTTGTCAAACTTCGAGGCCACTTCACACTTCTAAGTGCGTGTGAGGGCGCTCGGCGGCCGCGGCGGTCGGCGACAAGAAGAAGGATAAAGTCGCAAGGCGACAAGTTTCAAGACCAGGTCCTGCAGAGATGGCTGGGATGCTCGCGCGTTCGGCCCACTCCATGGGGTCCTGCATCGACCGCTTCACCAAAACGTACGCACTTGCCACTGGCGCGTTCATGGCGGGCGTCAAAGGATGCCTAGCCGATGCATCTAGCCAGATGACGCTTCAGCGGGACTCCATGTACGATCCAGCTCGCACGGTGGCCTTTGGTCTATGGTCAGGTAGCTACTGCGGTGGCTTTTTGTACCTCTTGTACACAATAGTCTTCCCGCGCGTCTTCCCGCTGACGACTGCGTGTGGCCTCGCGCACCCGTCGGCGCGCCGCCACATCGTCGGGATGGTCGCTTTCGACAACTTCATTGCCTCCCCAGTTTTTTTTTTGCCATCGTACTATGTGATTCGCGAGGCGCTGCGCACCATGGAGCAGGGCCAAGCGTGGCGTGTCATCACACAACCCGGTGCAGTGGTGCGCACGGCGTTCGATACTTACCGGGGCGAGTTCTGGAGCTGCGTCACCATGACGTGGGGTATGTGGATTCCGATACACACCATCACCTTTGGAGGATGGATACCCGTGCACTTGAGGGTTCATTTCACGGCAACAATGTCCTTCTTCACGATGTGTGCGATGAGCGTCCTGCAGGGCAAGCTCGAAAAGCAGCGCGTGCCGAAAAGCTAACGCCTGTGGCGTCACTGTGGGTTCGCTTTCTGAGGCGCTGGGCCATGCCGGTGACACTGCGAGCCACTTTGGTCTCTCGCGCGGACGGGCAGTCATGTATACGGCGCGTGTACATTTAATAGCAGCTATAGGTACTCTCTACTCACTTAGACTTTGACAGGTTAATTTAATACGCTTAGAAAACTTGGATCGCACAAAGTTGAATTCTGTTACTGAAGCCGTGAGGGCGTGAGCTCCCAGCCCGAGGCCCGTCGCGCGTCGACCGGCTCATTCGGCACATTTGCCATGATCGCCGATTCGGGCAGCCACAAACGCGAGCACCTCGGCCTCGATCGCTTGGCTGTGATGCAAGCCTTCCTTGAGCTCGCGAGGGATGCCGGACGCTCCTACCTGCGCGCCGATCAGCGCCCCGAGGACGAGTCCTCGGTGGACATTCTCACCTCCGCAATTGGCATTGGCGAGAACGAGATCGGAGAAGCTATGATACTTTGAGAGCAGGTGGAGCAAGCTGACGAAGTTCTGATCGATGTAGCACGCCACCACCGGGTCTTCCTTACCGGTGTCCAACGGAGTTCCGAGCACGCGCACCGCCGTCGCCTGAGCGGCCTCCGCAGCAGTTTGCCCTCTGAGCACTGAACGCAGCATCGTTGAGAGCTCGTTGACGAAACTCTCGACTTTGGGCGAGTCGCGCGTGACGCGCACGCTCTCCTGCGCCGCCTGGCGGGCGAGGGATTCGGGCTGGGCCGCGCCGCCGAGCAGGACCACAGCAGGGATGATCAGGCCATCAATGGCGTCGACGTTATGATTGTCATTGTCAGGGCACTCGCGCAGGGGCCTTCCCGCCGCGCGGTTGGCAAAAAACATGCGATGGTACGACGAGGCGTAGGCGTCGTTATGACTGCCTGGGCGCGTCATGAACTCGACGTACGTGGCCTGCAGCCCATCATAGTCGAATCCGTCTTGGGTACTCATCGAGCGCATCGTAAGGCGGGCCATCTCACCCTCTAGCGTGTTCTCGCCCCGCTTCAGAGTGCAATGGTAATGGTAGCCGCTCCCGCGGGTCCAGTAGGCCTTCTTGCCGTGGTTGATGACCGAGCCGATGATGTCGCCGTCGCTCGAGCCGCGGCCGGCACTGCTTGTCGACGAGAGCGACATGATGCTGTCGGGGAAGGAGCCCTTTTCGGAAAGCGGTGAAATGTAGCCCGATATGGGCTTGCCGTAGTACTTCAAAACCTGCCTGGCGCCTCCATAGAACCAGTGCGTTGGCATCGCAAGGGCGTCTGCGATCAGCATGCCCCATAGAGCACCTGCAACGCGATCACCGAGCGAGAGGTCCGACATACGCATCGGTCGGAAAGTTCCGTACTTATAGAACTTAGGTACGGATGTATAGAAGCGCTGCTTCGGTCAGTATTGTACCGCACGGATGGTACAGTACGGCAGTACGTATGGTGAGATTAGCCTGGGGGACGGGGCTGTTTTTAGTAGAGCCCGGGCCGGGTCTATGTCCGACCGCGCGCTGGCGCTGGACGCGCGAGCCACGAGAACACGCGAGCGTTTGGCAAAGTTGCATCCTTTTTCTTCTGGCACAAACTTATCTTATACAATTGTATCGGACTGCGAGATCGTGCAGCAGTTCACGCTTCGTCATTTTCGGTCGGCGACAATACAAAATAGATATGGCGTTTCATTAAAATCAATCACACAAATCTCCGAACGAGCAACGGAAAGGGCGTCACGGGAAATCTCCTGTGCAAACTCCAGGACTTCCAGATTTCCCGTGACAAATCACGAGAGGGTCCAAATGCTCGCGAGGGCCGCGGCCGAGATCATCGACGGCTCCGATCTCGCGAGCATGGTCTGCTTCCTGACCACCTGCTGGAAGGATGGCATCATCGTCGCGGTCAACGCGCCGTTCCATAAAGCGTTCGGATGGAGCACTGAAGATCTCTCGTTCTGTGCCACGCCTGGCATTTGCCTGTCGCCCGAAACGGTGGGCATGCGTTCGGGCATGCGCGCGTCGTGCGCCTCTGCTAGCTCTTGCATTGCCACTTGAAACTGACTCGTGTTCTTTGGCACGACTCACGTGCGGCGCAGGATCAGGCTGCGCTTGCACAGCTCGACTCTGCGATCATGTTGGGCATCCCCGCGACCGTGCGCCTCTTCTGCACGACACGCATTGGGCGCGCGCTACTGTGCGACTTGACCGCGAGGGCGTGCATGCCAGAGGTTGCCATCGGCACCCAGATGCGTACGCTCCTGTGCACGTGCCGCCTGTACGAGTTGCCCACGCTCGATAGCTTCTGCCAGAAGTCACGCGATCCGTGGCTGAGCCCACCACCAGTTGCATTCCTCGATCGAGAGTGCTTGGCAAGGGCGAACCAGGCACGGGCGCAGCTGCGCCTTTTTTGTTCGACGCCCGGGGACGTACTGGATCCTTCGTGCGTCTGCTTGGTGGCGGCTGCGACACCTCCCTTCACAGTTCAGTACGTTTCCGCAGGGTGGACGAAAGTCATGGGACACTGCCTCGAGGAGGTCCTCGACGCTCCTTGCCTGAGCTTGTTGCACGGGCCCGGCACGTGCCGGAGCACCCTCGACAGCCTCGATGCTGCCTTGCATGAGAGCCGTGTGGTCACAGTGCAGCTGGTCTTGTACACGCACGCAGCACCGCGACTGCCCTTGTCAGCGACCGTGCAGCTCGTGCGCATTCGCACCGCCGCCGGCGGACCGGAGCACGAAGGCGCCACGGCGGCCCCGAGACCAGAGGCGATGGGCTTGATATGCTCCAACGTCACCCGGATCGCCTCTGAATTGGAACCGATACTGATACAATCTTTGCAACGGTCACCAATGGAAAGGGTCGGGGCACGCTCACAACAACGCGCCAAAGGGGCCACCAGTCAGGAGATGCCGCCCCCGCCCCCGCGGCCGCCCAAGCGCAGTCGTGAAGTCGTTGACGCGGAACAGCAGCCACCTTAGGAATTAGCTCGTGATTGGGAAATCATTGTCGACAGGGCGATCTTGTTCCGAGGACTTCCGAGAAATGCGATGTTGCGCGAGAGCGGAGAGACGTGCGATTAGCTCGTCGTGTCGTCGAACAATCCAGGATCCGTCACGGGGCCCGTGCTGCATACATGTATTTCGTGCGTTTATGTATAATTTAACGAGGAAACTAGCGACGATGGTAGAGGCGAACATGTTCGAGCGGTAACGGCCCGCTCCCCCTCGGCCGCGAGTTCGTCGGGCGGCATCGCGATGACGATTGACGTCGAAGGGGCATCGGGGGAGTTGCGGGCAATGAGCGGTTGAGGGCATACGTTTCACTATGACTTACACACTTAGATACACACTACGGTCCGTTTAAGCGCTCTAATATAAAAACGTAAAAGTCGTAAGGTTGACGGCGAATCGACGAGCAGGGCAAATAAGCTGGCACCGGAAGACGCTCGTCGCATCCCTTTCGTCGGTTTCGTGGAGCAGGAGCTCATTTGCAGCGAAGCCACAGAACAGCGCACATACGTGGTGGGGCACGAGAGCCAGGGGGAGGGCTGAGCCCACACAGTCACTGATGTGAGATAAGTCAGTTGAGGGGGTCTCGGCACTCGGGTCACTGTGATCTGTGTGTGGTGGCTAGATACATCAAAAATACCTTGAGATACCGCGGCGCCCGGCGGTCCGGACCCGCCCCCCCAAAACCTTCGAACGCCCCAAAGATGCCTTTTCGTCACGGGATTTCTTATTGCGAAAAGGTCAGCTCAGGAATCGACCTCGACGACGCATTTTGTTGGCGTTAACGTAAATGCGATTAATCATCAATGTCGACTTAGGCCAGCTAAAACTTCTTTCACTTCACTCTTCGTTGCACGTTGGCAGATGTTCGGTTGGCGCGCTTTGGACTATTACGTTCCGACCACACGACAGGACATCACACTCGTTCCCACAGAAGTCCTCGTTTCGGGCGTGTCAGCGCCGCGCGCCCGCCGCCCTATGCTTTTAACGCGAGCCCTGACCAAAGAAACTCTCCAAATTCGGCATCGAGCGCGGCTTGAGACGCATGCTGCTCGTCTCGGCCTCAGCGTCGGCGCGGCTCGGCAGCGCGCCGACGAGCCCGCCAGACGGCGCGCCCCGCGCCGTATCGGGCATATTCGGACGGCATGCGTTCGGACTGGAGATGGTTTGCCAGGACCGATCGAGTTCCGTCAAATCCATTTCGCTCTTGGTACCTGATGAGGGGGCGATTGTATCCGATGCCATCAGAGGCAATCAGTGGCCATCAGAAGACGCAGGTCATCAGAGGTCATCAGTTGTACCGGTGGTTCGTCGCATGCCGAGGCTGGAAGGTCATCAGAGGTCATCAGAGGTCATCAGAGGTCATCAGTTGTACCGGTGGTTCGTCGCATGCCGAGGCTGGAAGGTCATCAGAGGTCATCAGAGGTCATCAGAGGTCATCAGAGGTCATCAGTTGTACCGGTGGTTCGTCGCATGCCGAGGCTGGAAGGTCGGCTACCCGCCGCGCATCCGACGCGCTCGGCGTTCTGCTCGGTCGCCGAGAGCACACCTCCCGCCGAGCTCACCCCCGAGCTCACCCCCGAGATCGCGCCAAAGAGGAGGTGAGGCTGGCCGAGCGCATCGAACTTGCGCTGCACCAGATGAAGCAGCGTTGCGAACGAGACGCCGGCGCCCCCGATGGCGCCGTCTTGGGCACCATTAGCGTCGTCTCGGGCGACCCCCGCGGCTGCGTGGCTGAGCTGCAGAGAGGCGCCGTCTTGGGCACCTTCGGCGTCGTATCGGGCGACCCCCGCGGCTGCGTGGCTGAGCTGCAGTGGGTCTGAGAGGCTCCTGCCGGCGCCGAGGAGCGACTTGGGATCGGGCAGAGGGGAGAGGGGCCGACGATCGGGCGCGATACGGCGCATGGTCACGGGCGCTGTACCGGGCGCAACGGACGCTGTGTCGAGGAGTCCAAGAGAATCGGGCGCTGTACCGGGCGCAACGGACGCTGTGTCGAGGAGTCCAAGAGAATCGGGCGCTGTACCGGGCGCAACGGACGCTGTGTCGAGGAGTCCAAGAGAAGCTAGAGCCGCACGCGCAGCTGCTGAGGAGACGCGCCCGTCCTGTGGAGGTGTGAACATGGCACGCGGAGGTGTGAATTTTGCGAGCGTCCTTTCTTGGAGCTCCAATCGGAGGCCATAGTAGGTCATCCGAGGTCATCCGTCAGAGGCCATTACATCCCATGAGGGGCAAGAAGGGGCCATCAGAGGCCATCAGAGGCACTCAGTGGCACCTGATTCGACTCATGCTCGTCAAAGTAACGACGGAGTAACGGACAATCAGCATGCAATCAGAGGCACTCAGTGGCACCTGATTCGACTCATGCTCGTCAAAGTAGCGACGGAGTAACGGCACCAACGGATCTCGGTGAGTGTTCACACCTCCAGTGTACACGAGGCTCGACTGCATGAGCATCCACGAGCGAAGCGTAGGCACGGACTCGCTCATCACGGGCTCCGAACGGAAGCGCTGGAAGCGCGGAGGCTCGGGGGCTGTGAACGAAGGCTGTGAATGGATGCGTGGCGTTTCGGTGGAGACGGACAGTTGGGTACGGAAGGGCTCGGGAGCAGCCAACGGCCATGGAGGTGGAGCTAATGTCAATGGAGGTGGAGCTTGAGGAAGTGCAGCCATTTGAGGTGCAGCTAAGAGAGGCGGAGGGGAAAGGATGGACCCCGGGGTGACGACGGGTGACGGTTGACTCGAGGCTCCCGCGCATGCGGCACCCGTTACTGCGCCCACGCCCGGTACAGCGCCCACGCCCGGTACAGCGTCCACGCCCGGTAGAGCGCCCACGCCCGGTACAGCGTCCACGCCCGGTAGAGCGTCCACGCCCGGTAGAGCGCCCACGCCCGGTACAGCGTCCACGCCCGGTAGAGCGCCCACGCCCCCGAGCACATGCTTCCATGGATCCCCCGGCGAAGGCGTTGTGATGGGCGTTGTGATGGGCGTTGTGATGGGCACGGTTGGGCGTTGTGATGGGCATGGATCCCCCGGCGAAGGCGTTGTGATGGGCGTTGTGATGGGCGTTGTGATGGGCACGGTTGGGCGTTGTGATGGGCATGGATCCCCCGGCGAAGGAGAGGGCTGCGGCGTGACGGGGGAGCGTAGGGGATCTTCTCCCTGTAGTGAGGGTATGGCGAGTGGCGCGGGAACGTTGCATATTATGGAAGTCGCGGTCGCGGCCCACAGTTCCTTGAAAGATGCATGCCGCACGCACGAGTCGGGGATTAAGTCCTTGACGGAACCGGCGACGTAGTGCGCGCGGTCCTGTGGGAAGAGAGACTGTAGGCTCGCAGTGTGGCATCCGGACTCGACGAGGCATGTCTTGATGCCCGAGGTGATGCCTGCGCGGATGTCCGTGTCGTACCTGCGGTCATCAGTGGACAGTTCAGATGGCAAGTTCAAATGCCATCGGTGAGCATCAACGTGGATACCAGTGGCAATCAGTGGCAATCAGTGGGCGCAGTTCAGATGCAAGCAGCGGATCGTGCCTGTCGCCGATGATGAGGATTGAATCTCGATCCCCCGAATGGCCCTGCAGTTGCAGCATGTCGATTGCGCGGCTCATCATGTAGCATTGCCCCTCGCGCCCCCCCTTTCCACACACGTGCACAAACTTGAAATCGAGAGGCGCCATCAACTGACGAAATCCGAGAACCACGCATGCCAGTCACCGCCCGTCAACGCCCATCCGTGCCCATCACAACGCCCATCAGTGCTCATCACAACGCCCATCAGTGCCATCAGTGCCATCAGTGCCATCAGTACCATCAGTGCCATCCGAACATGCGTGGCCCAGATAGAGGCCACAGATTCGTCAGATTCGTCAGGTAGAGCCCTCACCTTCCTAAATAGGGCACCGAACATGCCCGGCCCAGGCAGGGGCCAAATGTTCGTCGGGTAGAGCGGATCGGCGGATGGGTTGAACGCATCTTCAGCCGTTAGAACGAGATGAGCACCGTGCGAGAGCATGTAGCCCGCCTATTCAGTCAAAGGGGGCGAGATCCAGGCGAGATCCAGGGCACAATTAGAGGGCCCATCAGCAGCGCAGCCAGCGGCGCAATCAGCGGCGCAATCAGTGCGGCCGCAAGCTCACCTTTTTGATGAAGTCGAAACTCCAGTCCGCATGGCCGAGCTCGCCGGAGATTGGATCTACCGCAGCCGAGATCGCCCCATCGAAGAAGAGCACGACGAAGACGTGAGGGCGGTGCTGGTGCGCGGCGGCGCACACGGCCCATTCCTTGGCAAGAGGGTCGGTCATCTGCGTCCGGATCTCCCATGAGTCATCAGTGACAATCCGAGGTCATCAGTGGCAATCCGAGGTCGGCAGTGGCACCACTTGCCTGAATCCGGATGTCCCACGAGTCGACGAGACCCGGGTCACAGCCCTTGCGCTCGGCCTCGGCGCGAAGTAGACCCATCCAGAACGCGGGGTCGGAACCGCCCGAGATGGCAAAGATCTTCGCGCCCGCGGGACACGTGTCGAGCATGTACGCCGCCTGCGCCTCGGCCGCCGTCAGGATCTTGGACACGGGCAGGAGCTCCTGCCGCAGGTGTAGGTGGCCGAGGTGCAGGAGCTTCTCTTGAACACCGCGCGCGCCCTTGGCCCCCGTGTTGCTCAGCAGCACGAACGGGATGTTGCGCCGGCACAGGAAGCCGAAAAAGTCCTCAGCACCCGGGATAAGGCCGCGGGGGTTGTACATTGTGCCGTCGAGATCGATGAGGACGCCGCTGATGCCTTCGATGGTCAGGCCCGGCAGCCGCATGGAGCCCACGCGTGAGCTCACGCGTACCGGATGAGGGACGCCGCTTCTCGTCTCCGCGATGGCCGCCTTGTGACCAGCCACGGCCAAGGCGGCGCGCAGGCGCTCATTGGCGCCAACGAGAGCCTGCTCAAACGCCGCACAATCCTCCAACTCGAGATGCACGGCGGCCGCCTCCACGCTGGCCAGCAAGGTGCGCGCCGTTGCAAGCTCGGCCGATAGGGAGGGGGAGGGGGGCATTCTCGCGCCCGCCGCCGCCGCCGCTGCCGCCGCCGCCGCCGACGCCGCCGACGCCGCGCGAGTCTTGGTCGCGTGAGCGCTCGCTTTTCCGGCCACTCCAGGTTGTTCACAGACGCGTAACTTTGGGCGTCACGCGGCAAACTTCTCGAAGAAGCCGAGTGGACGCCGGACGGCTTAAAGCCTTGGGCTCTCACGCCCCGGAACACATGTAAGAACGAAGACCCAATCACGTACAGTACATTACATACACGAGTACGGGCCCGAATGGTCCGCGTCTCTGGCGCTTGTGTCCGTACGCTTGCTCGCGCACATTCACACTTCAATGACAATTCCGCGGAAGAAGTTTGCATCCATTCTTGGGTTCCTTGGGCGCTTTGCAGGCCCGCACCCTCCCGGCCGAGGCGTGGGCAGCTTGACACCGTGCGCACGGCGTCGGCGCCCCGCGTCGCGCGTGCCGCGGGATGCGTGAGCACTACCAGATCCGCGTGCACATAATCGAGGCGCGCGGGCTGCGCGGCCCCGACGGAAACAAGGGGTTCTCCGTCAACCCTCGCACCAAGATCCGGATCCTCGCGGGAGAGGGCGCGACGCTGGTCGATCAGAGCCAGTACACGCGCAAGGCAGACGCGACGAATTCAGTCTTTTGGGACGAGGTGCGCATGTTCACCGTCGACCTCTCGCGCGACCAGTTCAACTCAGGCAAGATGGAGGTCGCCGTTGAGGACGTGGGCATGTTTAGCAACACGACGATCGGCTCGGCGTTCTTCGACCTGACGACCGTGTACGACCGTGGTTACCACGAGATCTTCGGGGAATGGGTCGCGCTCATGTCGCAGGCCAAGGGCGCGGCGGTCCAGGGATTCGTGCGCCTATCGCTCACGGTGCTGCGCGAGGGCGATACGCCCAAGCTGCACCAGGCGCACGAGCTGGACGACGTCGACCCGCCCGAGGGGCAGCTGAGCATGCCGATGCCGGGGCTCGAGGTCGAGGCGTACCAGCTCGTCGTGCGCATCATCCGCGCCGAAGTGAACCCTTTCGGCATCGCGAAGCCCAAAATGCAGGTGCGTGTGCGTTTCGGCTCTACCGAGGTCAAATCTCGCATCTCGCCGCCGAGATACGAGCACAACTTTTACGACGAGCTGCGGATGCCCATCTACATGCCGACGCTCACGGATCGCATCCGCATCGATATCCTCGACACTGGGAATATCCTCGGGCCCGTCCAACTCGCGGACGCGTCGCTTTCCTTTCTGAGCCTCGCCGCCGACCCGATGGAGACCGGCTGGCTCAACATGTGATTGCGCTTGATTGCCCTTGATTGCCCTTGATTGCCCTTGATTGCCCTTGGAGACCGGCTGGCTCAACATTTGATTGCGCTTGATTGCCCTTGATTGCCCTTGATTGCCCTTGATTGCCCTTGGAGACCGGCTGGCTCAACATTTGATTGCGCTTATGATGGCGACTGATGACCCTCTGATGACACTCTGAAGGACCCTCTGATGACGCTCTGAGGACGCTCTGATGACCTCTGATGACGCTCTGATGACCTCTGATGACGCTCTGATGACCTCTGATGACGCTCTGATGACCTCTGATGACGCAGGTATGGCGTGCGCAAGTTGGCGCCTTCGGTCTTAGGCTCCATCGGACGCACCGAGGACGAGTCCGCGAGCGACACCGCGTACTGTGCTCGCATGCTCATGTTTGCGACGGCGTACCAGCCACCACCCGAGGAGCACCTGTCGGTCATGTCCCTTCCGAAACTGTTCTCAAAGACGGAGCTCGACGCGCTGCAACCTCGCGAGCAGGTGTACATGCTGGGCTGCGACCTCTGATGACCTCCGATGACCACTGATGACCACTGATGACCACTGATGACCTCTGATGACCTCTGATGACCACTGATGACCTCTGATGATCACTGATGACCTCTGATGACCTCTGATGACCCCTGATGAGCAGGTGTACATGCTGCGCTGCGACCTATACGACGCGATCGGGCTTCCAGCGGGGCCGTTCGACTCGTTCTACGTGGTCGCGGCGCTCGGGCCCCACGAGCAAAAGTCGTCTTACTGCTCGATGAACGAGGGCGTGGTGCACTTTGAGTCGTCGTCGCCGGGAAAGGAAGGATACTATGAGCAGCTCGAGGATATCAAGGTCGGAGTGCCATCTGAGTGCAATTGATTGCAATTGATTGCAGCTCGAGGATATCAAGGTCCTCTGAGTGCCATCTGATTGCCATATGATTGCCATCTGATTGCCATCAGATTTCCATCCGATTGCCTCCGATTGCCTCTGATTGCCCTATGATTGCCATCGGAGTGCCATCGGATTGCCCTCTGATTGCCATCGGAGTGCCATCAGGTCTCGATGCCCACCGACACGGATCAGCACTTCGACGTCTTCATCCACGTCTACGCGTCGACGCCGATGGGAGATCGCCGTCTGGGCTACCTTCGTTACAGCACCGCCGCTCTGATGCGCTCAGTCGATGACCCTGACGGGTACGGAGAGCTTCACGGACCGCTGATTGCCTCTGATGATGAGCTCTGATGAGCTCTGATTGCCCCCCTCATCAGGAGCGCGGGAGAGCTTCACGGAGCGCTGATTGCCTCGGATGACGACCTCTCATGAGCTCTGAGTGCCCCCCTCATCAGGATGTTCCCCTTCGACCGTTCGCTGGGCGCTCCCACCCCACGCTGGATCTACCTGCTGCCAGATCCAGTCGAGCTCGAGCATCTCGAGATGGCGAGCTGCATGCTCCAGTTCTCGCTCGTCTTCGGGCTCGACAAGGAGGTGCTCACCACGGCGCCCACACCATCGGCTCCTCGGCCTCGCCCAGCATGCAAGTGCTCACCACGGCGCCCCCCCCCCCACAGGTGAACACCATGGGTCGCAAGCGACGCAAGATCCCCAAGCTGCGACCGTACACGCTCTATGCGAACATCTTCGCGGCCACAGGCCTCTCCCCAGCGAACGACAACGGCTTGGCGGACCCTTACGTGCGAGTCTCCCTCGCGGGCGTCACCGAGCGCACACAGACGATTGAGGCGTCACTGAACCCGATGTGGTACGCGCTGCCGAGAGCGCACCTTCGGCATTCAAGGGCCCAGTTCGGCGCCAAGGACGGCACATCCCAGCATGCATGTGCTCATCACGGCGCCCCCCCCCTCCCCTCCCTCAAGGTGCATCTCCCGGGCGAGCTCACGTTCGCCTCAAAGGTCTCGGTCTGCGTCTACGACGCGGGCGCCGCTTTTGGCCTCTCTGCGCTTCAGGACCTCGCTCCAAGTGACACTGTCATGGGGCGTACATTAGCCCCGAGCGGCCCGTACACCAAAAACGTGTCGGTCTTCTACAACAAGTACTTGCGCTGCTGATGGCGACGGATTGCGTCTGATTGCGTCTGATTGCGTCTGATTGCGCCTGATTGCGCCTGATTGCGCCTGATTGCGTCTGATGGCCGTACACTAAGTACGTGTCGGTCTTCTACAGCAGGAGCGCGGGAGAGCCCGCATGGATGCCGTTGATTGCATCTGATGATGACCTCTGATGAGATCTGATTGCCCCCCCCTCATCAGGAGCGCGGGAGAGCCCACATGGATGCCGTTGTACGATCCCAAGTTTGCCGAGCTCGACTTCGATGCTGGCGGGGATGATGACCCGACCCCCGTCGGGTTCCTTCTCTGCTCCTTCGAGCTGCGGGCTTACCAGCCACCCAAGAGCCTTGACGCACCGGATGGCACGAAGAGTGCTGCCATCGTCGACCTCTCCTCCCAGGTGAGGAGCGCTGATTGCGTCTCTAATTGCCCCACTGAGTGCCACTGAGTGCCCTCTGAGTGCCCTCTGAGTGCTCTCTGAGTGCTCTCTGAGTGCCCGCTGAGTGCCCGCTGAGTGCCCGCTGAGTGCCCTCTGAGTGCCCTCTGAGTGCCCACTGAGTGCCACTGTGTGCATGCGGCTCTCAGGCGGCGAAGCTCTCGAAGTACCATCTGACGGAGGGCGTGAGTGCACTGGGCTATCTGCGGCCCGAGATGCGGCCGTACGTGATCGAGGTGCAGCTGGTTGGCTGTCGCGACGTGCCACCGCGAGAGGTCCTCGGGGCTCCCGTCTTCCTCACTTCGCCGTACGAGATTACCCCGTGATTACCCCGTGATTACCCCGTGATTGCACCGCGAGAGGTCCTCGGGGCTCCCGTCTTCCTCACTTCACCGTACGTTCTATGGGCTTCGGATGGCTTCTGATTGCTTCTGATTGCTTCCTCACTTCGCCGTACGTTCTATTGGCTTCTGATGGCATCGGATGGCTTCTGATTGCTTCTGATTGCTTCTGATTGCTTCCTCACTTCGCCGTACGTTCTATGGGCTTCTGATGGCCTCGGATGGCCACTGATGGCCACTGATGGCCGCTGATGACATCATTGATTGCCCCCCTCATCAGATACGTTGAGTTTGAGTACGGCGATGAGCAAGCCGAGGAGCGTGAATGGCGCATCCCCGACCACGGCTCGTCCATCACGGGGACGCAACTTCGGACGGGTACGGACATCAACATCCTCGAGACCCGGAGGCCTTGCATGCAAGTGCTCACCACGGCGCCCTCTCCCCACAGGTACGGACATCAACATCCTCGAGACCCGGAGGCCTTGCATGCAAGTGCTCACCACGGCGCCCTCTCCCCACAGGTACGGACATCAACATCCTCGAGACCCGATACTTTAAGGTCTTACTGCCGACGCAGCCGCAGCTCTACACACCGTGGATGGGCGTACGCGTGCGCGAAGCAGGCAAGCTTGCGCTCGCCATTGATGGCCATTGATGGCCATTGATGGCCATTGATGGCCATTGATTGCCATTGATGGCCATTGCCATCAGGGTGGATGGGCGTACGCGTGCGCGAAGCAGGCAAGCTCGTGATCGCCATTGATTGCCATTGATTGCCCTTGCCATCAGGCAAGATCATCCCGTTTGTGGGCGATGACTGGGATCCGGTGATGGGCATCACGGCCATCAACCTGCTCGAGCACATGCCCGAAGAGCAGGCGAAGATCAAAGAGGCCAAGGCTCGCAAGATGAAGGAGGCGGAGGAGGAGGCGCAGAAGAAGGAGAAGGAGCGGGACGAGAAGATCAAAAAGGAGAAGGTGCAGGGTGGCCATTTCCAAATCGTCAAGTCGCCTAACGAGGTAGGGAGCGCCTTTGATGACCTCTGATGGCCTCTGATGGCCTCTGATGGCCTCTGATGGCCTCTGATGGCCTCTGATGGCCTCTGATGGCCTCTGATGGCCTCTGATGGCCTCTGAGGGCCGCTGAGGGCCGCTGATGGCCTCTGATGGCCACTAAGTGCTCGCATTCAGCCACTGAGTGCTCGCATTCCGCCTCTGTCCACGCAGGAGAAGCTTGATGAGCTCTTCCTCTCGTCGGTCGCGCGCGCCACCAACGGCTCAAAGGCGCTCAGTGTCTCGGCGGGAAAGAATGTCGCGCCGGTGCCAGGTACGCATGCAACTGATGCTCACCACGGCGCTCCCTCTCCCCACAGGTTTGGGGCCACGCACGATCGAGATGCCGGAGCTGCACGCATGCAATGGATGCTCACCACGGCGCTCCCTCTCCCCACAGGTTTGGGGCCACGCACGATCGAGATGCCGGAGCTGCACGCATGCAATGGATGCTCACCACGGCGCTCCCTCTCCCCACAGGTTT
>Ga0180440_100704_pt1 | contig 21965 bp, 10 predicted proteins | sample ChrtobMetaP5_4mM_FD_119745 | JGI IMG/M metagenome (GOLD analysis project Ga0180440, IMG submission 119745) | Chrysochromulina tobin associated microbial communities from unialgal haptophyte culture, Washington, USA - P5_4mM MetaG | ecosystem: Host-associated > Algae > Haptophytes > Unclassified ... | reverse complement strand
GCAATTCGAAGTTGTTTCATAGATGAGAACACCTTTTTGCGTACCGGTAGGTTACCGGTAAAAAGACACCGGGTACCGGTACAGTCCCGTGTGTCCCGTGTGTGTCCCGGCTCCCCCGGTGTCTTTTTACCGGTACAGTCCCGGAACAGTACCGCTACCCGGCTCCCCCGGGTTGGGGGGGGGGGGGGGTTATCGAGTTTGGGGGGGTTTGTTATCAGGATATTTTACGTATTCTGATGTATCGTGATGTATCCTGCGTGTATCCTGAAGGATACATGTATCCCTAATGTATCCTGATGTATCTCAAATGTATCTTGAATGCCTTGTTACATTCCAAGAGAATACATGTATCTTGATTTTTTGCATGTATTTTACACGTATCCCAAACGAGTCCAAGATACATTTTGGGATGTACATATCAAATACATCAGGATATATGTATCTTGCACGTGGGATACATGCGGGATACATGCGGGATACATATGAGATACATGTATCCGTAGAGGTTCGAGGATACATGGAGGATACATGCGGGATACATGAGAGATACATAATGAGATACATGTATCTCAATTGTATCCAGAGAGGTACAAGAACGTATATCTGAGGGCGTATCTGCAAATGTATCTTGTTGTATCCTGATGTATCTTGATGTATATGAACGGGACACATCAAGATACGTTCACGATACATGCACGATACATGCACGATATATGGGATACGTATCCTGATAACAACCCCCCCAAATTCGATATCAAACCCCCCGTCACCCCGGCTCCCCCCGGTGTCTTTTTACCGGTACCGGGATAAGCAAGCTAGTTAGTCGAAACAACACAAGTACCTAAACGAGCGTAATTGAATTGCTTGCTTGCTTGCTTGCCTGTACCGGTACCGGGATCTTTTTAGCGGGGACCCGTTACATGTAACGAACCGCAAGACCCGGAACCAAGGCAACGAGGTTCGGCCTGTAGGAGTCCAGGGGTGAGATCGAGGCCGCGGGGGCGAAACGATGGCTGTCAGTCCTGCCAAGCGACCCGCCTCGGCCGTGTACCTCCTCTTCGTGCTCACAGACGTCGCCTCCGCCACGTGCCCCGGCGGCTGGACGCGCTTTGACGAGGGCGGCAAGTGCTACAAGGTGACCGCGGGGCGGTTCAACGCCTTGGGGTGCGCGGCAGCGTGCGGTGAGAATGCGTCGCTCGCGTGCATCCGCTCAAGCGCCGAGGCTGACTTTGTTGCCAGCCTCACACGCAGCGCGGGTGATGTGTGGATCGGGCTCTACCAGTCGGCCGGCGGCGCAGAGCCCGGTGGTGGGTGGGACACGTGCGCTTCGGGCGAGGCAACCAACTTTACACTTTGGGGGGACGGGTTCCCGAGCAATGTCGCCTTCTACGCCGCCCCTGCCTCCGCCCGCTCGAAGGAAATTTTTCGGGTCGGGGTCGCAGCCTCCGCAGTCGTCGCCTTCTCAGCCCCAGCCATCTCGGTCCCCCTTTCGGCCGTGGCCTTCGTCGCACTCGCACCCTTCTCTGCAGCCGTCGCCTTATCGGACGCCACCATCTGGGGCGTTGGTCAGCAATGCGCCGCCAAGACTCGCGCGTTTCTGCATGATGAGTGGTTCGATCATCCCTGCTATCATCCCCACCAGTGTTTGTGCGAGCTTGGCGCCTCCGCCTCCGCCGAGTACCTCTCATTCATCGAGGCGGACATTCAGGAAGGACTTCAGCAACTCCGCTGGAGCGTGGTCCTCCTATACGGCATCATGATTCCCGCGTGCTGGATCTTCACTCCCGCCTTCTTCATCTGCACTGTCCTCGCCTGGTCCCGCCTCGATTGCAAGACACGCGCGCTGGCGGCGGTGGGGATGCAGCAGGACCTGTTACCTGCTGTGACCACCGCAGGACCTGTCGCCCGAGCCTCGGCGAACGCGGAGGCCAAGCTCGCAAACGCGGAGGCCAAGGGTCGGCAGCTCCGTCTGCGTGTGAGCGGGACATTTGTACAGCTCGCCTGGATGCTGTTCGTGCTGGCAGTCGGTCCAACGATAGGCCTGTTCTTCGGCGTCGACCTCACGCTCATTGCGGGAGCCCAAGGTTTCTACAACGCCGCGTTGCCTTGGGCGATTGCCCTACTGTTCCTCAGTCTGCGCCCCACCGACACCAGAGCTATCACCTTCACGTGCATCATTATCTTCGCTATCTTACTGATCGCCACCGGGATCTATTTCATCCTCGCCCCGGCGGGGGGTGTAGGCCTCATCTTACCCTTCATCTGCGCATCTTGTGCTGCGCTCGTCTGGCCGACACTGAACGTGCGCCTCCCACAACGTCGGCTAGCGGAGCTCACGAAACTAGCCAAAGCGGAGGCCGAGGCCAAGACCAATGCAGAAAATGTGGCGGCCGAGGTGATGGCGGCCCCAGAAAAAGCCGCGGCGGTGGAGGCGAAGGAGGATGACTGTTCGGCTGAGTATGCCACGAGGGCGGAGAAGCAAAACACCTTGGATGCGGGAAAACTCACAGAGGATCAGAGAAAGGAGATAGTGAAGCTTCAACAGAAGCTTGCGCTGATGCAGCCGCGCCGCAAGCTGAAACGCCTGTGGCGAGCGTTCCGCCTCATATCAGTCGGGTTTGCCACCCTCTTTCTGGCCTTCTGCATCAACGAAACGCTAGTCGACCCGTTTGATGACCCCATAGCCACACAAGGCACGGAGTCAAACATAAGCATCAGCGCCAGCTGGTTGATCGCCTCGCTCGTCTTGACGCCCGCCAACCGTGGCCGCGTCGTGGCGTGGCTCGGCGCGCTCGGCAAGTCCAACACGGCCGAAAACGAGGCCGCGGCGATTGCGGCGCTCGTCAACAACCTCTCCGCCGAAGAGGCGTTCAAGCGAGGGAAAGAGCTCTTCCGTAAGCTGCCATTTTCTCGACTGACGGCTGAAGATCTCCCTGGGACGAGCAAGGTTCTGGGAGGGTCTTCAAATGGCATGAGCGCTGCCGCCCAGCCCGCCAAGGAGTTCAGTAAAAAGACGGAGAAAGCGATTCTTCACGAAGTGTTCAAGCGGGGGAAAGAGCTCTTCCGTAAGCTGCCTTTTTCTCGACTGACGGCTGAAGATCTCCCCGGGACGAGCAAGGTTCTGGGAGGGTCTTCAAATGGCATGAGCGCTGCCGCCCAGCCCACCAAGGAGCTGAGTGACAAGACGGAGAAAGCGATTCTTCACGAAGTCGACGCCTTCATCTCGCACTCGTGGTCCGACGACGGCGACGCCAAGTACGCTCGAATGACGGAGTGGGCGGCCGGGCGCGATGTCAGCATTTGGCTTGACAAGGCGTGCCTTGACCAGAGAGACATCAAAACGAGCCTCGCGGGGCTGCCCGTCTTCCTCGCGGGCTGCAAGCAGCTGCTTGTGCTCGCAGGGCCCACGTACGCGTCTCGGCTGTGGTGCGTGATGGAGATCTTTGTCTTCGTGCGCATGGGCGGCAACCGCGAGGACATGGTCGTGCGGCTGCTGAGCGGCGCGACCGACTTAGCGCCGGCGCTGCAGAAGTTTGACGCGGGCAAGGCGAAGACCTTCGACCCAACCGACCGTGAGATGCTGTGGGCGGTGATCGAGGCAGCGTTCGGCACCTTCGACCCGTTCAACAAGATTGTGCGTGCCATGCTCACGGACAAGATTCAGAGGGGCCGGTCTGCGCACTTAGCATCTCTGCAGCTCCCTGTTAGTGTGTAATTTGTTGCGCCCCGCGTTGGATTAGGCTGTAAGCGAATCCGCGTGACGAGTCGTGCACTCACGTTTGTGAAAATCATGCTGGTACGTGGTAGGTCAAGGAGAAATCACAACGTCCTTTGAGACGGTGGTGGAGTGAGCGTGGGGGGACCGCGAAGAAACTGAACTGAACTGAACTGAACATCGCACATGAGAAATCACTCATCAGGGTTGAGGGTAAGAGGATTTGCTCCATGGGCGATTGTTGGCGCGTACTGGGCGCCTCTTGAGCGCCTACCGAACGACCGGCGCCACACCCCGAGTAAAACCGCGTGCGGGGGGGCGCCGATATTAACAGCCAATTCACACTTTTGCCGTCGTCGCCCCCGCGCGACGACGCAGAAATGAGGCCGAGTGCAGTCGTGGCTGTTGACGTCGCTGTCACGGCCATAATCTGCACAGGTGCCGCAATGCTCATGTACCGCGTGCTCCGTCTGCGACGGGCTGCACTGGAGCATAGCCGACAGATCGAAGAGGCACTCCAACGGCTTGGCGTCGCGCAAGAGCGGCTGCAGCGCGATGACCAACGCCTGGACCGATTCGAGCAGCGCTTGGAGACGGTGCAGCGCTGCATGATCGAGCAGTTGGCGGCGCAAGCCGCCGTGCCCACCAGCATCCACCGCGTGACCATTCCCGACAGCCACAACTGGCTGGCCGAGGCGTCAGCGTCAGCGTCAGCGTCCGCGTACGCATCTGCGCCCGCGCCCGCGCCCGCGCCCGCGCCCGTGCCCGTGCCCGCGATTGCTGCCGCATTCGACGGCACGAGGCCGCCAGATGCCACGTCGGACAACACGATCAAGCGCCTCGCCGCACCCTGCTACTTCTTGTTGCTTCCGGCGGAGGCGCTGCAGCGCGTGCTCACTCTGGCGGGCAGCAGCGCTACGACGGTCGTGTGCGAGCGCGTGTGCCGCGAGTGGCACCAGGCGGTGGCGGCGCTACCCTTTTGGCCAGCTTGGCGCGCGCGCGGCGGCTCGCTCGCCGAGAGTCCCTTTTTGCTGCCGGGCACCGTCGCTTTCACCTTTGGCGCGCCTCCCACAGAAATCTCTTCCGAGGTGCGCGCGGCAGGCGCGCGGGCCATCGAGCACGCACGCCAGCTCGCGCCCGGCCGCCTACAGCTCGCCGTGTGCGGCACGCAGTGGACGGTACTGCACATGGCGCCGGGTGGTACAGGCGAGCCGACTGCCCTTTGCCAGCACCAGGCGCGCGACTTTTTGATGTGCGCGTGCGCGGCGAGCGGCCTCGTCTTCAGCGGCGATAAGGAGGCTCAGCTGCGCGTGTGGTGCGCGCGCACGGGCGAACTGCTCGCGCGCGTCGGCTTCTCTGGAGCGGCGGTCACGGCGATGGCGGCCTCGGCGGGGCGGCTGCTCGTGGGCGATTCGCAAGGCCACGTGACCGCTCTCTCATCGAGTGCTCTCCTCCGCGGCGAGACGCATGCGATCGCATGGCGCGCACACGACGGCAAGACGGCCACGCTGCACGCGCGCCCGTACGACGATGGCTTTCTCTCGGGCGGCACCGATGGCGCGGTCCGCTCGTGGCAGTACGCAGAGCTCCAACGCGAGGCGCACGAGCTCCGTATGCGCGCCGTCAGCGCACACAGCGGCGCGGTCGGAAACGGCTCCTCGGCCGGCGGCAGCGGCCGGCTACGCAGCAGCGCGTGCGTCGAGTTGGGTCTGTTTGCCATTGCCAACCCCGCGGCCATGGTGTGCGTCGCGCGCCACCAGGACACGGTGACTGCCTTGTGCCGCGACGGCGAACTTGCAGTCTCGGGCAGTCGCGAGGGTGAGGTGCAGGTGAGAGCCAACACATGCGCGTGTTGATTCACGAAGTACTGCCTACACACCATGCCCCTCACGCGTGTTGGCTCTGTGTTGGCCCGATTCACGAAGTGCAGGTCAACCGGCTTGCGGACGGCTCGCGCGTGTTCCGGCTCCCCAGCTCACTGGGCCCCATCAACTGCCTCGCGTGCCTGCGCGGCAAGCTGCTCCTGTGCTCCGACGACGGCCACCAGGCCACCTTGCAGCTGTGGGACCTGACGACGCAGCGCCTCGTCCAAGAGCTCGGAGGCATCCGCAAGTGGAATGCGCCCACACACATCGCATACATGGGCTGCGATCGGGCGATTTGGGTGCGCGACACGACGCTCTCTGTGCTGACGTGGGTGGAAGCGCCTTGATCCTTTGAGGCACTTAACCGTACAGCGCTACTGCCTACACACCTCCAAACTGCGATCTGTGTGTTGTGAGTTGTGGTGTGAACCGTCAACCGTGCGTCTCGACGAGACCACTCGGCCCGCGCCGTTTTGGCATTTGGGTCGACGTCCGATGTATATTTTTATGCCGACAGACCAGCGCCGGACGTCGCCGGACCGGCCGCGCGCCCCGGCCTGGCCGCGCGCGGCCGCGGTACCCGCCGCGCCGCGCGACCGGGCGCGAGCCATGCAGCGTGGAGCGCAATTGGTGGAGCGCGTGGAGCGCCCTCCACGGGCACGGCACGAGGCACGAGTGGGGGCTGCTTCTCCGGCGCCCGATTTGCGATTATAACGCGCTGGCTCGGTCGGCGATCCGCGCCGTCAGTGTTATCGACGATACACGCGTTAAGGGGGGCACATGTATGAAAACAAATCATGGCGCTCCCCGGAAACGGCAGGCATTTCTGCCAGCGCGAGGGAGCGGCTCGCCCCACCTCACACGCCCTCCTCCGCTTCGATTGCCTTGCGCAGCGCGCTTGCGAGGGCGTGCTGCGCCTGCTCGCCCGAGTCAGCGGAGGGCGGCACGTGCAGCGCGATGTGCACCTCGCGCCGTGGTGGGCGCTTGTCGGCGCGGTCGGCGGCATGGAGACGTGAGCAGAGGGCGAGCAGGCAGCCGATGAGGACGACGACGCCGCCGACGGCCGTGGCGCCGCCAAGGGCGCCAACTTGTACCGGTGTGAGCCCAAGCGCCAGTGGTGCGCGCGCGACCCACCCGACCGATCCCAGCTCGGGCGCGGGCGTGGGCGGCGGCGGCGGCGGCTTGCGCGGTACAGCGCATAGGAGGTGGATGTCCTCCGTGTGGGAACAGTCGGTGCTGCCCCAGCCGCGGAAGCCACAGTCGGTCAGCGCCGCCTCCTCTCCGCCGCACTGCAGATTCTCGATCCACACGGGCGCCGCGGGGCGCGGGATGGCCAGGCTCAGCCCAGGACGCTCGTCGTCGTACACGTTCGGGCTCGCAAGCGTCCAGTAGCGCAGGGGCGGGCCAAGGCCAAGCTGCCGGCACGCGACCGCCGCATCCGCGCGATCGAAGCCATCGTCGCACACAGTGCCCCAGGCAGCGATCCGGCCAAGCCGCGGGGACACCCGTGTGGGATCCGATGTGGCATTCACACCCGTGGCGCCGCCGCCCTCCTCGGCAGCGCTCGGTGGCAAGAGCCGCCACGGCGTCTCGTAGTAAATCTCGAGGCGTCCCGTGTACGGCCCGGGCATGAGGCGTATGGGCGGCGGCGGCATGGGCGGAGGGGGCGGCGGCGATGGCGACGGGCGTGGTGGCGGTGGCGGCGGCGAGGGCGGCGATGCCCAGCAAGAGAGTCTCAGCGGGTAGCGGCTGCTGCTGCGCCAGCCTCGCGCATTCGAGAGGCGCGGCGTCGAGGGCAGCAGCGACGAGAGTGGCTCGCCGCCTGGGTGCCACTGCCACCAAAAGCGCCAACCGCTCGCCTGCGTAGGGCATAAGGAGTCCGTCGGAGTGGAGCGAACGTAATTATCGTCCGTGAGCTCCGCACGCGGGCCCACCACCCACGACCCCAAGGAGCTCAGAAAATAGAGGTACACGGTATCGTCGGATGAGTTTGAGCCGCTCGAGGCGTCCACCGACTTGTGCGAGAGGGCTCCGTGGTGCAGCTGCGGCGGCTGCTCCGCCTCCTTGACGTACACGTAACGGCCGTCGGGCGTCCGCCAATCGCGCCGCTGCGCAAACACGCCCAGTGCATCTGGCTTGGCGCAGCCAATGAATGAGCACGCGCCCATGAGCACGACGCGGTCGCATGCGCACTTGGGCGACACCCAGTCCGCGAGTTGGGGACGTGTCGAGCAGAGCGAGCCATCGATGCCACAGGGATCGCACGGCGGACAGCAGCGGAAGCGACGGTAGAGCGCGTGGCAGGCTGCACCGCGCGCGTGCGCCTGCGAGCAAGTCTCGCCGCTCTGCTGTTCCTCAATGCATTGCCCGGCACCGAGCATGACGGTCGCACTACCCGGTTTCTGGTCCGGTTCGGTCCACGCAGCGCGTTCTTGGTCCGGGCCTTCTGCGCCTTCTGCTTCCGCACGAGCGCGCGCGCGCGCGCTCGCGATCGGTCCACGTCGCGAAACGTCCACTTTTCCCAAGAGGATCTTGGGGCCGTCACGAAAGTCTTCCAAGGAGAAACTCAAAACGACTTGATTTCCACGAGACTTGACTTGACTTGACTTGACTTGACTTCGCGAGAGGAGGGTCTTGCACATGCCGCCGCGCCGATTCGTGCCGCGACCACGAATGCGCGACGCACGACATGAGCGTGTCCTGAGCCTCTTGTACGCGCTCGCCTTTGCCATCTTCCGTCGCCTTGTGCTGGCGCTCTGCTGGTGCCTGCGCCGGCGCTCTTTGCCCGCTCTCGTCAAGCTCTGCCACAAGCGCTTGCTGCCGAAGCTGCCGCCCTTCACCGCCGACGTGCGGCTCCGCCTTGCGCCATCGGTCACGCTGCGCTGCTTCCAGCTGGGCGGTGAGCACCATGCCGACATACTGTCCGAATGGCTGCTCCTCTCGGGAACCTGGCAGCCGAATCTGTCCGCATGGCTCCGCCGTACGCTGCACCGTGGCGACACGTTCGTGGACGTGGGCGCGAACACGGGTTACTTCAGCCTGCTCGCGGCGGCGCTGGTGCACGGCGAAGGCGGCGGGGTCGTCGCCATTGAGGCATGCCCGCGCACCTTCCGTCGGCTGCAGACCAACCTGATGCGCAATGCTGGCCTGGCGAGCTGCATTCGGCCGCTGCAGCTGGCGGCGGCGGAGGCGGAGGGGAGCACGACGCTGTTCCAGCACCGTCGCGAGCCACTGTACAGCACCACGGTGGCGGGGGCGGGCGCGGGCGGCGTCGCGGCGAGCGCCGACGTCTGGTCCATCGTTCAGGCGAGTGGTGCGACCAGGCGCGACCAAACGGCGAGTGCGTCGGTCGCGCAGCTCGCTCAGGACAGCGCGTGCTGGCACCAAGTGACGGTGCGCAAGGCGCCGCTCGATGAGCTGCTGAGCGCAGACGAGTGCGCGCGCGCGCGCGTTGTCAAGGTTGACGTGGAAGGGGGCGAGTGGACCGTACTGCGGGGCATGGCACGCGTGCTCGAGATTGCATCTCCCGAGCTCGAGATCGTGGTCGAGGTCACGCCCAAGTGGCTCGCGCTGCAGCAGGTGGGGCGCCGCGGCAGCTCCGAGTGCCACCGAGTGCCACCGACGGTGCGTCTGGCTGAGAGAGTGACTGAGAGTGTAGCCCCTCCCGCAGGTGACACCGGCGCAGGTGCTCGCGTTCATGGCCGCGCGCGGCTTCCACGCGTACGTGCTTCACGAGGAGTACCAGGTCGATCGCGCCTCCTCCATTATCAAGCCCGAGTTCGAGCCCGATCCGCCGCGCCGTCTCAACGAAGGTGAGCTCGAGACGCTCGAGCAAGCGGATATCATCTTCAGCCGCAGGGACGTGGCGTACTTGTAGCTACAAGTAGGCTCGGTGTAAGGTGTGGGGGGAAGGGGGCGTCGAGGAGGTGAAATTCCCCACTTGAGCCAAGTTTCGATCGCCCTTCGTGCTTCGCGAAAAACCCAAGCACGGAGCTTCGACGCGCCATTCGCGACAAAAGCACGACGCCCAGAGCATGGACGACCTCGTCGAATTTTTGACTGGGGGCACAAGCCTGCTGGCCCTCGCAGCCGAGCTTGACGAAGCGGATGATGAGCTGGCTGCTGCGGAGCATCGCAACCAGCTCCTCCGACGCACGTTCGCAAGCGACCAGGAGAAGGCGGTACTCGACTCTGGGCTGCGCTCTGGCCGCGCACTCGTTCGTCGCGCACGATCGAAGCGTGACGAGTCGGCCAGTGAGGCAAGTCTGTCCACCTTGCGTTCTGAGCTGCAGGCTGCACGCGCCGAGGCAGCCTCGTACAAGGCGCGCGCGGATCGTGCGGAGCAGCGGCTTGCCGCCCTTGTGGCCGACACAAGCACGAGCGAGGCGCTCGCTGCGAGTTCGTCGCAGAAGCCGGCCACACATGGTGCCCGACACGACGTCACGGTGCAGACGCCACCGACAGCGCACCCATCGACGTCAGCACCCGAGCAGAGCAGAGACAGCCCGCGCGACGTCATCGAGTCAATCCGTGCGGCGCGTCTCGAGGCCCGCGGCACAGCGGGCGAGGCACTACACGCGTTGGTTGGGCGCGCGCTGTCGGCGCTCAGCCGCGACTTATACAGCGGCGCCGGCCACGTCTTCGCCGAGATCATGCAGAATTGTGACGACGCAACGTATGGCCCTCTGCTCGGGGAGGCGGCGGAGGCGGCAGTGGCGGAGGCGGCGGCGGCGCGCGGCGCAGTGCCGCGGCTGCGCGTGTCGCTCACCGGGACAGCACTCCTCTTCGAATGCAACGAGCTCGGATTCCGCGAGCGCGACGTTCGTGCAGTGTGTGACCTCGGCTCGAGCACCAAAGACGGCAAGGGAGGGCAGACCAGAAGCATCGGCAGGAAAGGTCTGGGCTTCAAGAGTTGCTTCGCCGTGAGCGACATGCCACACGTGGCCTCAGGCGGCTACTCGTTCCGATTCGATGCTCGGGACAGCCTGTACGGAGCCCTAGTGCCGGAGTGGGTGGCGGCCGACGAGCTTCGTGCAACGGTGGCGGCTCACCTCCAAGCCCTCGGCGTGCCCTCGCCGCTCGTCTCGACACTTGGTGGCGCTCACGCCGGCGCGCCAGGAGGAGGTACCGCCATCTGGCTGCCGCTGCGTGGACCGGCGCCGCCCCTTGCGATCGCACCGACCGCTCTCCTCTTTCTTCGGCAGCTGCGCTTGGTTGAGCTAGTGCTTCCCTCAGTGCTTCCCGCGCGCGGCGATGCCCCGTCGACCGCCGCCGCCCCAGCCGTCGCCACAGACGACAGCGTGTTGGCAAGCCAGGCAGGAGGTGAGGCGCGGTGTGAAATCATCACCATTCGTCGGCTCTCCCTGGCAGCGGCAGCCGCGCCGGCAGAGGCGCCGGCAGCAGAGCGCACATCGCTTCTGGTGGAGGTGAGCGGCCGCGTGCGCCGCCAGCGCGACTATCTGCTTTGGCGCGAGATACACGAGATTGCGGGCGTACGCACCGAGATTGTGCTCGCTTTTCGGGACGAGGACGACCCTCACCGTACCTTCTCCTCCCCCTCCTCCCCCTCCTCCGACCCCGCCGCTACCGCAAACGGCGCACTGCACTCGGACGACACGCCCGCCACGGCCGCAGCTGAGTCGCCACTCTTCGCTGGAGAGCAAGTGGGAGCCGATTTGCATGCGTTTCTACCGGTGGGCTCCCCGCTCGGACTTCCCTTTTGCTTGCATGCGGATTGGGACTTGGTCGCATCACGCCAGTCGCTGCACCTCGACTCTGCTTGGAACGCAGCTCTCCGGGACCTCGCCACGGCGGCTCTTCTCCGCGCCGTGCGCGCCGAGCACCGGCTCGCCCACAATGTGAACTCATGGCTGCCGCGCCCCGAGGCCTGCCGCGAGCCCTTTTGGCGACCGCTCTTTGAGGTGGGCGAGGGCGTGGCGGCTGAGCCGATGCTCATCTCCGAATCGGGAGATCGCCTCGCACCCCGCGACGCTCTCTTGCGCGAGGCTCTCGCCGCCACTGAGCATGAGGGCCATGGCGCTATGCCCTTTCGCCACGAGGGCCAAGGCGCTCGACGTGCGTGTGTCTTCGTGCCCCCAAGCGTCGTGAGCAATGCATGGCTGCATCAGAGCACCGGACGGTTTCAGTTCGTGAGCGCCGTGTTGGTACGCACCCTTGGCATCGAGGCCCTCTGCCGCCTCGGCTGCCGGCGCGTCACGGTCGATGATTTGCTCGAGTGCCTGCGGGCGTGGGCGCCGGGTGTGACGGCAGGTGACGCGGACGGCGAGGCCGGCTGCAGCACGATCAAGCGACCATGCGTGCCCATCGGCTGCGGCGGCGAGGGCGAGGCCGATGGGCAGACGTCCTCAGCGACAGCAGCGACAGCAGCGACAGCAGCGACAGCAGCGACAGCAGCGACAGCAGCGACAGCAGCATCGGCAGCCAAGGCCAACGTCGCGGCATCGTCAACTGCTTCAGCTGTAACGGCTCCCACTGCAGCCTCCTCCTCCGCAACTCTCGAGGCATGGCTCGCTCAACTCCATCGGCTACTCTATGTGCTCATGAACTCTCACCACGTTGCAGCCGTCCGCACTCTTCCTCTTCTGCTCATCGAGGATTGGGGCCGGGCAAGCGCCAACGCCGTTCCTGGCATCGGAGGTGGCGTCGGAGGTGGCGGCGACGGTGGCGTCGGAGGTGGCATCGGCGGTGGCGGCGGCGGCGTTGCCGCGTCATGGCGGCTACGCTCGGCTTCGGGCTCGCCTCCAGTGGTGCTCGCCCCTCAGAGCAGCAACACCGGCGGCGGGCATGGCGGCGCTGAGGCGCTGCTCTCTGCGGCGCTGCGCTCGGGTGCTCTCGACGTGTGGCGAGTGGCGAATGGCGCTTTGCCGCCCCCACCTGAGCAGCTTGCGCTCCTCGCGTGCCTCGGCGTAAGCGCCCTTGACGACGCGATGGCGGTGCGCGCAGTGGCCCGCCAGCACGCCGCCGGACGTGTCAGCTCGATCGCGGCGTGTTGGCAAGGCCTCCGTATAATACGCGATCACTTACCCTCGTTCATTGCAGAGGAAGCAGCCTCACATGAGGTCTCGGTGGCCGAGGGCGCTCGTGCCGCACTGGCATGGCTGCGAGCCTCCTTGCTCTGGCCAGCGACAGATGGGCTTCTGCGACCTGCATGCTCGCTGCGCAACCGAACCCTCCTTGGCGTGCCTTGCCCCGGCTGCTGCGGCGACGGGGACGGAGGCAGGGGTCGCGCGCGCCCACAGCTTCCGCTTCGAATGCTTCTCCCACGCAGCGCCGAGCTCCGTCGTGCACGCCCGCGGAACCGACGCACATCGTCGACGGCGGCGGCGGCGGCGGTGACAGCGGCACACGCGGTCGCAGATGGCTCGACAGCGGTCGCCGAAGCTTTCGCAGGCGCAGCGGCGAGGCGAACGATGCCAGAGGATGAGGACGGCGAAGAGGAGGAGGAAGCGCCAGAGAGCGGCGATGGTGTCGACGACAACACCAGTGGCACCAGTGGTGATGGCGGCCGTGGCGGCATCGACGATGGCGGCGATGGTGGCGCCGAAGCCTCCGTTCGCGCTGAGCCGCCACAGCTGAGGGTGCAAGAGACGTTTGAACGCGTGGGCACTGGGCACGGGCAGGTGATGTCAACGGCACTGAGCAGCGCATCGGTCCAATGGGTGGGTGCGCGATGCTCGGGCGGCGTGGACAAGGGCCAAGTGGGCTGGGCCGTGCGATGGTATCGGGGTGAGCTCGCAGCGGGGTTTGGATGCGTCGGAGCGCGGTTGGATCGGGTGGGGCTAGGGCGCTATGCGCTGTGCATTGTGGTGACTTCCGACGGGTGCGCGACGCTGCGCCACGCCGGCGAGTCCCACCCGCTGTACTGGCCACCCTTGGTCAGTGGTGACACCCTTGGCCTTCACCTTGACTTGCAAGGCCCGCGCGCCACGCTCCTACTAACCCTCAATGGAACCCTGCGCAATGTGGACGGCGAATGTTTCTACGATGCGCGAGGAGTCGACAAGGCCGCCATCCTCCTTGCGCCCGAGCTCTCGTACCACGCGACGCTTCACCCGACCGTCTGCCTACGGCGCGGCCCGCACGCGGAGCCTGCGGAGGCCACGATCGCCGTGGCTGCGCCTCTCGCGAACGCGCTGCTCCATCGGCGTGGGTTTCGTCCAATCTCGCAAGTGCTCGCGGCGCAGCGGGGCGGAGGCGCGCGCGCCGTGCCTATGCTCGGTCCGCCACCGCGCCGTTCACATCACGACGGCGGTGGAGGTGGCGGTGCTTCTCGAGGTGCCTGTAGCACTGCTCACAGCAGCGTCGGCGCCGATGGCGGCGCCGCTGACGGCACCACTGGCGCTGGCGGCGGCGGCGGCGGCGGCGGCGAGGGCAAGTACGAGAGCGACCTTCCATTGGAAGCCCTCCTCTGGGAACAGTTTCTGAGTCTCATGGGGGCCACACCGCACCTCGTCTCGTGCACGGTGCACGCGTGGTGGCGTGACATGCTGCCCAAGGCTGAGCCCGCCTCCCTCGCAGCGGCGGAATGCGTTGTCTGCTGCGAGCCTCTCATTGACGCAAATGCGCGCAATCGCAAGCCACGTGCTGGGCAGGAGCCGGTGGGCACAGTGTGCGGACATCGTTACCATTCAGCATGCATCTTCCGTTGGCTGGCGGCTGATGAACACTGGGAGGGGCCCACCTGCCCTTGCTGCCACACCGTCCTCCATCCAACCCGCGACGTGCGCCCCCTTGGCATTGAGACCGCCGCGCTCGCCCTCTCCACATCCCTCCGCTTTCTGCTGCGAGCGATGAGTGGCGAGGCGACAGACGCAGCGGCCGCAGGGCGGGCGGCGGCGGCGGCGGCGGTGGCGGCGGCGCCGCGGACTTGGCGTCAAGTGGCCGACCGCGGCGGTGGTGAAGTGGCGGAGGCAGAGGCGGAGGTGGCATGGGACAGTGCTGTGGACACCATTGCCGACCCGGCGGCCGCAGCCGCGCAGGCTGCCGCCGAAGTGGTGGTCCACCTACACATGGCGGCCGCGCGTGCGGCAGCAGACCTCACCTCCGCCGCCGCACTCGCCACAGCACTGCTGCAGCAGTACGCGAGAGAAACGCAGTCGGCGATGGTGGTGGGGTCCCCTCCCTCCCTCCCTCCCTCCCTCCCTCCCTCCCTCATGCTCCCTCCCCGCCCTCAGGTGGGGTCCGCCATTGTTGACAGCAGCGCAGGCCGCGTGCGATTCGACAGCACTGTCTTGCAGCCGTGCTTCCCGCTCCTAAGCGCTGCCTCCTCGACGCTCCCGATAGCCTTCCTCCGCCCGTCCCCGTTGCCCAGCCACCATCACGACCTCCTCGGTCGCTTTGGGTGCGCCACTAGCGCCGGCAGCATGTTCAGCCAGCTGCAAGCCCTCAAAGCGGTCTGCCTTGCCATGAGCAACGCACCAGCCGGCAGCGGCGGTGGCAGCAGCGGTGGCACTGGTGGCGGTGCGCTTACGACCTCCACCATCATTGGCTGCAGCGGTGGTTCGGGCAGCTCCGGCGCGACATCTTCAGCGCCTCTGCATCGCGCCGTCCTATACGCATTGTACACCTCCCTTGACAACCTCGCCAGCAGCGCGACGAGCGGCGGCGAGGGCGGCAGCGCCGAGGGCGAAGGCGAGGGCGGCCGCGGTGGCGTTGAGAGAGACAAGGGAGCTGCCGGCGGGGACGGCGGCGAGGCAGCCGAGGGGTCGGCCGCGGCCGCGTCCACCGCCCAACACGACGTCGCGGTTTCGTCCACCGCCGAGCTGCGCGCCGCCTTCGCGCAGCACGCTCTCTTGTGGAAGGGTCCGCAGGCGCCACGTATAGGTGCCTTTGCGACGAGCAGGAGCGCCCTATGCCACGCGCCACGCACCGCCGCGCTCCTCAACTGCTTCGACCCGTGCGAGAGCTTCCCCGAGATGAGCGCCTTCTTCCTCCATCGGCTACGCCTGCCGTCTGGAAGCCCAGCCACATGCATGCAAGCACTCACGAAGCTGAGCGATACCCTCGACGTCTGCGGCATTGCGGCCGCTGTACCGCCGTCGGCGGCGAGCACAGCTGAGTCGGCGGCGGCGGTCAGCGGCGCGGCGCTCGACACGACGCCGGACAGCCGCGCGGTAGTGGCGCAGGCGGCGGAGGTCCTGGCTGAATTAGAGGCCATCGTCCGGGCCGCCAATGCCAACGATGCCCAAGGCGCGTCGAGCCTTCTCGACAACGAGCTGTCGGCCGGCGCAGTGCGCGCGCTCGCCATTGACATGCGCAATTACATGCCTTGGAGTGTGCGCTCACTTCGTGTGGTCGCCCCTACGGTCGAGGCCCCTCTACTCTATCTGCCGGACGTGCCGCCGCCAGCAGGCGCGCTCCTCGGTGCCGCCCCTGTCACGCCCTCAGCGCCAGCGGCGGCGCCGACATCTCTCCCACCCGTCGTGCGACTCTTCGCTGACGAGGTGGCCTTCGACGCTGGCGCCCTCGCGCGCGCCCCCACCTTTGCGGCATGGCTTCGTTCGCGTCGGTTGCTCGTGCCGTTCGAGGAAGCCGTTGTAGTGGGCGCGCCGCGGGTGGAGGAGCTGGTCGAGGCGCCGCATCTCGAGCAGATTGCGCGAGATGTGGTCGCACACAAGGCAGCCGAAGCCCTCTCAGCCGCCCAGGCGGCCAAGGCGGCATTGGCTGAGGTCGAGTCCATCGCTTCCGCCGAGGCGGCCGAGGCGATCGCATCCATTGGTCTGGGCGCATCGGCCGCGCTCGCCACGGCGCTCGCCGAGACGGAGGTGGAGCAGCTCTTGGCTCTGCAACAGAGCATACAGGTGCGCACGTGTCGACGCATCGAGCAGCCGTGCTCTCTGCGCCCGCCCATACGCCCAGCGCTTTGGTCGCAGCCGCAGCCGAGCGCCGTGCCGAGCGCGAGCGGAGCACACGTCCGAGCGCAGGCACGAGAAGCCTCCCTTGCAGCAGCAGTGGCGGCCGGCACCGCATCCTGCAGCGATGCGCCGTGCCGAGCGGAGTACCTTTCACGCCCACCCGTGACACGCTGCCTGGCGGTGCGCTGGGCGCTGCACGGCGATTCGACGATCGTTCTGTCGATGGAAGTTCCTTCGCTGCTGGCCGCGCTCGCCGAGGCGCTCGAGGCCCTCCTTGCGAAGGCGGCTCGACGTGCTGCCCGCGAGGCTGCCGCCGCCGCCCAACAGGCAACTCGTGCCAAGGCTGTGGGGAAGGTCGAGAAGCGCGACGCTGCCGATGATGACGATGATCATCGCGACGACGCCATGGGCGCGAGCGGTGCTGATGCTGAGGATGATCGTTTGTTGCTCACAACCATCGCACCGAGCCCAAGCACCGCCCCTTCCTCGTCGTCCGCGTCGTGTCGGGCGGCTTCGTCCGCGTCGTGTCGGGCGGCTTCATCCATGTTGCCGGCCCCAGCGCGTCTGCCGCCTCCTGCATGGATCCCTCCCACGCCACTCCCCCCCGGCCAGGGCTTGCACTCGCCCTCGCACCCATCCTCCGACACCGCCAAGCGAGACGCCCGACACGACACGGTCTCGCCTTCCATCGGGTCGCAGTCGGCACCGCTGTCCATATGCGCCGTGTCGGGCGCGGACGGGCGCACGCTGGTTAGCCCGAGAGCGGAGGCGCTCTACCGTCTGATGATGGAGGTGGCACGGAACGGCGTGGGCGATGGTACCGGTAATGGTACCGGCCCGGCCGCGGCCGCTGCCATCGCTGACGGGCCGCGGGCGCTCCCGCACATCTCGTCAGAGCAGCAGCAGCAGCAGCAGCGGCAGCGGCAGCAGCGGCAGCAGCGGCTGCTGATCTCAGAGTCTTTGGAGTCGACAGTGTCGCTGCCCACCCTGCCGTCAGGGCTGCTGGGCGATGCGATGGAAAAGGAATCGCCAGCTGTGGCCCATGGACTCCGCCGCGCGGCGGCGGATGCACTTGGCATAGCGGCCGACGGGTCTGCGGCGAACGTACGGCAAGCGCCCTCAGCTGCAGGCCCGCTTTCCGTCTCGACGGATGGCACGAGTGGCGAGGTGCGCGTGCGCTGTACGCTCTCCGTGGTGAGATAAGTTCTATCATCGTACTTCGTAGCGTGGGAATAATCATAACGTCTGTGTGCAGCGGGCTCCTATAGTACATGGCCGTACGTCACTGCGGCATCCTTCGTATCGCTCCGCCGGCTACGAGTTCTCGCGATTTGCTTGAGCTCCTCTCGGCTGCCGTCCGGTCGGGTCGTAACACGATACACGTAAGCCGATCCCCGTGTCGCGTGCCCGTGCGGGGCCGCCGGTGTCGGCTCGCCAGTGTGCGGCTCGCTCTGCCCTCTGCGTCGTTTTTGGATTATGGTCTGGTCTGGCTTTCGCCGGGCCTCCGATCTCTTTACATCCGAGCGTATGGGTAACGGCTTACGGCTTAGACCTTAGTCCGGCCCTACGGACCCGTCCGCCCACACCTATGCGTGACTGTGCCGTGTCGCGCGCTGCCGGCTGCGGAAAGCTCCAAAGCACAAACACGACCCTAACCGATCTGGCGACGAAGATATTGAGTGCTGCTATTGAGCGGCCGGCCCCTACGGTCGTGGTACAGCCCGTAGACCGTTCCGAGCGGTGCAGCCGACGCCGTTAGGGGGGGGGGGCTTGTTCAATCGCGAATCGGCACCGTGGGTCACCCTTGTTCGGTTCAATCGACGGTGGGCGTCGATTGAGGAGGTGGAGCATCTGGCATCCGCTTACGCCCGCCGTTGGCGCTGGGCTTCTCGGAGTGAGCGGCAATGCACGGCCCGCGGTAGCCCTGCGCGGCCACGCCGCCGTCGATGGCGAGGCACTGCCCTGTAACGTACGCCGCCGCGGGCATGCATAGGAAGGCGACAGCGCCCGCTGTGTCCGAAGGCTCTCCCAGGCTGCCGAGCGGCGTGGCCTCGCACACCTTGTCGAGCTGCGAAGGGTCCTTGGCTACGGCCGCCTCGAGGAGGGGCGTGCGCGCCATCCAGGGCGCAACCGCGTTCACGCGGATCCCGTACGCGGCCCACTCGCACGCCATAGCCTCGCTCATGTGGATCATGGCCGCCTTGGTCATTGCGTAGATGACGCCCGTGCCCGACGAGCGCAGCCCGGCGAGTGAGGCAACGTTAACAATGCTCGCGCGCTCGGACTTGCGCAACAGCGGCAGGCACGCCTTGCACATGTAGTACGCCGACGTTTGATTCGTGCTCACCATGGTTTCATACTCGGCGTCGGTCGACTCAGCAACCGGCTTGCGGATGTTCGTGCCGACGTTATTCACGAGCCCGTCCAACGTGCCCCCCCACAGTGCGATTGCTTTTGCCACGAGCGCCTCGCGCCCCTCGACCGTCGCCACGTCCGCGGCGAGCACGTGCACGCGCTCCGCGCCGTGCTCCTTGGCGAGTGGCTCGGCCGCGACGAGCAAATCAGCCTCGCCCCGTGCCGTGAGAAGCACCGAAGCGCCAAGGGAGAGAAATTCAACGACGCATGCGAGGCCGAGGCCCTTGGATCCGCCTGTCACGATCACACGGTAGCCGTCAAGGCGCCAGCGCGAGCTCATCGGGGCGGCTTGCACCGCGCTCGCGAAGCGACACGCTCGCGTGTGCGACCGCGAGAAATATAAATTGTCCTCACTCGCTAATAGTCGGCGCGCGCCGCCCGCCGCGACGGCGCTTCTCGCTCCCACAACCAAACGCCGCACCCATGCGGAAAAGGTGGAGGTCACGAAAAACGCGCATGAATTTTTTTGTGATTGCCTTGTCATCTTTTGCTTGAGGCGGGCCATCGGCGGGAGAAGAGTCTGATCTCTTGGTCGCAAGCGCCTTGCAGCGAATCGTCGTGCTCGTGACGAGAATGCCCATGAACTCGCGCGAGAATGTCGCAATCAACCAGCAACCCTTGCCCGTGGTACCCCATCAGACGATGAGTAAGCGCACCAACGGTAAATGCTCAACCCTCGGCAAGTCCCACGCCATGTTCTGACCGACTCTCGTCGTGCTCCTCCCATCCCGGATGCCCAGGGCCCGCGCGCATGAGCAAGTCGATGTCGAACAGGAGCATCGAGCAGAACATCATGAAATGGGACTCCGACAACGACACCGACCAGCACACGACGCCCTCCTCGCCAGACACGGTCCTGTCCTTCAACTTCTTCTCCGCTGCCCCGAGCATCTGGTCCTTGTCGAAGAGCGAGACACCGGACGCACGCTCGGCCTCGGCGTCGCGCAAGTACCCCACGATGGTCTCCATCGAACCGCACCAGTCGATCCTCATCGACGGCGCGTCGCAGCAGCTCGTTGTCTCCGTAGGCTCGCCGAGGTTCTCTCCAACGACTCCGGCGTGCGTCGAGAAGCTGCCCGGCTACGAGCCGATCATCGTTCCACCCGAGCCCCCGCCCGCGGCGTCACAGTACATCTACCCCACGGCCCAGCATTCGCCGTTCGTATCTTTGCCAGCGCCATGGTCGATCCCGCCACTGGCGCCGCGCACGGCCTTCGAAGCGTCCCTCGAGGCGGCGAGCTGCCCGTTGCCGAACTGGTTCGAGCCTCGCTCGACGGTGCCCATCGAGCTGGTGCCCGTGCCCGCGCAGCCGTATGCGCTCATGCCCACGCAGACAATGCCGTCTCAGGCATGCTACCCGCTCGTGCTCGGCGCGTGTGCGCGGTGCGACGTCGAGGACGAGGTCGAGGACGTGCCGTACCTCGACGGACCTGAGGGTGACCTCGAGCGGGCCATCGAGCCGGGCGCAAAGCTCGACGGCATGCGGGAGCTCGACGCGCGCGGTGCCACACGCGTCCTGAGCCCGCTCGACCATACCATCGACCAGATCATCGCCAGCACCATGAACCAGAAGACGAAGATGTGCGATTCCGTCATGCTCGATGGCGGGCACGTGTGGAACACCGTCGGCAGGTTTGCCGGCCGCTGGACGCCGCTCTGCCACGACATGATCGTCGAGCCCATGCCATGCGGTCCGAGCGTCCACAACAAGATGCAGACGGGCTGGTACGAGGGGCGCCAGGCTCGCTGCCGGTACGCGCACTCGGCCGCCGAGCTCGTACACGAGCGCCACCGAGCGTACAGCGAGATCAGGGAACTGCTCAAGCACCACATCAAGGACGATGCGTTCTTTAACATGGAGCGGCGCGCGCGCGAAAAGTACGAGCAGCTGCGCAAGCTCGATCTGTATCAGATTCGGGCAGAACTCGCATCCGTCGTCGGCACCAAGCGCAGCTCTCACCATGCACGCATCGCGCGCACGCTCAAGCTCAAGCAGTAAGCGCGCGCGAGACGCGAGCGCCGCGAGCTCCTGCCCGAGATATGTCCGAGAATCACGCGTCCGAGATGAGCGCAGAGAGAGGCTACGAGCTCGAGAGAACCCTTGCGCGCGCATGATGCTGAGAGCGAGATGGCGCCGGCGGTGTGTAAGCTGTCGTGTTGGAGGGGGGGCGGACAGAGGCCTTGCCGCGTGAGCTGACAAGTGGGGAAGGGCGCATGATGCGGGCGCGATGCAAGCACATGCGCGGTGCGGCCATGGCGGACCAAGCACGGAGAGCTACGACCCGCTGCGAGCACGGGTGAACGTTTGCGCGTGCGCCGTGTGTGAGAGTCCACTGTGTGGCCCGGGTTCTATTTACCGCATGTGGGCATAGGTGGCATACAAGCGGGTGCGGTGTGCGGAGTGTTGGGTGGTCCGCGGAGTGGCGGTCAGGCAGACGAGCACCTGGGAAAGGTGTGAGAGGATATTATGGGTGGCGGTGCGCGTGCGGTGACAGAGTAACGAGTATACTGTGCACATCACATCCACGTGACGTCTGACCCACCACACACGAAAATATGCATGCGACAACCGAGCAGCAACGAGCACGGATCTGCAGTTTCGGTCGCGGGAGACGCGCTCACCATAAGTTCAGTCGGCGAGGGCGCGCTTGGGCGACACTATGGGCCGCGCTAGGCCTGCGCACGGCGGCGGCACCCATCGGCCCTCAGACGAGCCCGTGGCGTAGTTCTCGGCGTCGCGCGCGAGGATGGCGCTCGGAGGCACTCTGATCGAGAACGATGCATTTGCACCCGCTCTCCGCTCTCCGCTCGCGGCTCGCGGCTCGACGCGCACAGCAGGGCGAGCTCGCCATAGTGGTCGCCCGCGCCGTAGCACATGACCGGGTGCTCGACTTCCGCCAGGTAGAAGGTAGCTCGAGGAGGAGGATGTAGAAGGTTGTCCGTTTTGGACCTCGTTAACAAAGGCGACGCATGCGGCGAGGCCGCCCTCCTCGAAGCCATCGTCGAGGCCGCCCTCCTCGAAGCCATCGTCGAGGCCGCCCTCCTCGAAGCCATCGTCGAGGCCGCCCTCCTCGAAGCCATCGTCGAGGCCGCCCT
>Ga0180440_100689_pt1 | contig 22181 bp, 10 predicted proteins | sample ChrtobMetaP5_4mM_FD_119745 | JGI IMG/M metagenome (GOLD analysis project Ga0180440, IMG submission 119745) | Chrysochromulina tobin associated microbial communities from unialgal haptophyte culture, Washington, USA - P5_4mM MetaG | ecosystem: Host-associated > Algae > Haptophytes > Unclassified ... | reverse complement strand
GTCTAAGGGGGTAGGTCAGACCTACCCCCTTAACATGTCGAGCCCTCCTCACGCTTGCGTCGAAGAGAGAAGCGATGCCGCCATCCGAGAGAAGCGGGGGTTTTGTTCCTGTTGACAGTCAGCTCCGCCGACGCGTGCCGAATGCGAGCTTCGACGATGGTGACGACGACGACCAGCCGGAGAGTCGTGCCATGAGACGGAAGCCAGGCGGCTTGACGAGCATGCTGCGCGGCCCGATTGTGCTGCTCGTGTGCCTCACCGTGCTGCTGCTGCTCCCGCTGGGGAACAGTGCACCTACACCTCTCGAGAGACGACCGCCGATACGCTCCGTACAGCTCTTCCGAAAGCCTGACTTATCCACAGGCCAGCTCATTCCCGTCGAAGAGGGCATGAGCGTTATACGTTCGCAGACACAGCCCTTCTCCATCATAGCGGCTGTTGGGCCCACGCGCACGGGGAAGAGCTCCATCCTCGGGCGCGCCTTTTTGCGCGGCGAGCACGAGAACCTCTTCGAGACGGGCAACGGTATCCAGTCGCACACCGGCGGCGTTTGGATCGCGAGCGAGCCGGTGGTGCTCACGCCTCCAAACGGTGGCCCACCGGTGCGCGTGCTGCTCATCGACACCGAGGGCTTCTCCGGCGTGGGGAGCGTCACGAGCCGCACGTACGAGGCCAACCTGTTCGGGATGGTGTACCTGATGTCATCGGCCGTCATCTTCAACTCCATGTTCCCGGTCGACGCCTCCATAGTGGAGCGTATGAACTCATACGGTCGCAGGACACTCGATGTCATCGCCGAGCTCAACGACTATGACGTGGCCTTGAAGCGCCTGACGCCCAAGCTTGTCTGGAGCGTGCAGTCCTTCAACCTGCACAACCTGTACAACTCAAATATGAGCGCAGCCGATCTGCTCGGAGACCTTAAGAACACGTCCCGCAGGGACCCGCATGCCGCCGCCGCGACTGGCAGCTACTCGCCTGGGAGTACCATCAAATCCACCGCCGCCACGGCGGTTCTCGGAGGACAGAGTGCAGCCGCCGCGAGCACCTTTGTGCTGGATACACTATTCCGTAGCACGGAGCTCATCCCAGTGCGACGTCCGCACTCGGACGACGAGGTGGTGGCCAACCTCGGCCGTTACTCGAGCTCAGTCTTGAGTCAAGCGTACCTGCAGGATGTGGCTCGCGTGCGCGATGCGACCCTCGATGGGATCCTGCCCGCCCACCACTGCCGCAACCAGAGCCGCGCGAGCATCCCGCTGTTCCCGAAGCGGTGCGGCATCGAGACGTACACAGGGGCCGAGCTCGTGACGGCGCTCGCCAATTGGCTCAGGTACGGCCACGTCATCGACCCTTCGGAGACGGATGAGGCGCTCAACGCGACGGCTGCCCTCATCGAGTTCGAGGCGGAGCATGATGCGTGGTTCCAGCGTGAGTGCGTGAAGCTGGTCAACCTGCTGCGCTCGCGCATGCAGAACGGGTTCGATTTGTTGGGCAGCTCTGCTAATGCGTCGGCCGTGCATGCAAAGTCGGAGCAGGCGCTCAAGCAAGTGCTCGGCTTTGCAAAGTTCTTGCCGCGAAAGGCGATGGCGCGTGGGGTGGAGCTCTCGGTCTTTTGGCATCTGCCGGGCAAGGTAGCCACGTATATTGAGACGGCGACGAAGCAGCAGGTGACCCAGTGCACCGAAGAGCTCTTCCAGGTGAAGCGTAACGTCGAGGCGATGCGTAACGTCGCGGCCCGGGCAGCCATGCCCACCGTGCAGGCACCTGCAGGCGTGCCGGGCGAGGCCATGAAGATGGTGCGCAAGAGCGATGCGGTGACCTTCGAGAAGGCAACACCGCAACGCCTCGCGAAGTTGCGCGCGCACGCAACGCGAATTCAGGGCGATGACGTCAAGCTGCAGCAACGGATTGGGAAGGCGCACGAGGAGTGCTTCGTCGTCTTCGATTGAAGCGTTCGACTGAGCGAGATAGCAGCGAGATAGCAGCGACTCCGGCGACAGGATGGCAGTCGGCATAATCATGACGCTTGGCAGGCACACCAGCATGCAGGCGCGTCTCGACGCCCCGACATGCCACATGATACAGTGCCACTGATTTTTAATGTGCCCATATTCCGGCCCTGTCGAGGCAGGGGCACTAGGCAGCCCGCACTCTTTTTTCTTTGCACAACCGTACAGCCTGTACTCTATGCGTAGATCGTACTACCACGATCTTCGTTCGTTCGACGTCGTTCCCAGCACCGCGGGCGGCCACAGCCACCCCACGTTCGGACGTTGAGCGCCCGGCCGCGTCGTTTTGCCTTAGCGGCGCGGCACGCCGCGCACGCGCCGCCCCGCCGGGCGGACGTGAACGTCGTAACATCGTCTTTCTAGGCTCACCGTTCGGGAAGGTCGACCGACAACACCTTACCCTGGCAGCGGACTACTTGATGTTATATAATATTGTTATACGAGTACATCGTTTATGCGAGACGCGCGCGCGATCACGCGCCATCCACGGTCCATAGCAACGCACATGCAATTCGCAGTGCCTTGTGTCAACGGGCAGACTTGGGAGCTCGGTAACTCGGATTCGACGGAACCGGAAGGACCATGCTCACGTCCAGGGCCGCTTGCCGCCCCATATTGAGCACGGTCACGTACCACTCCTTGTTGGGCATGCCGGAGGGGCGCACATGGGCTGCCTGCTTGGCCTTCACTTCCGCCTCCGCCGCCGCCTTCGCCCTTGCCTCGGCCGCCTTTCGCGCTTTGGCTTCCTCGGCCGCGGTGCGCTTGGCTACCTCCTCAGCACGCTTCGCGTCCTCGGCCGCCTTCTTCTGCGCAGCCTCGGCCAGCTTCGCCTCGGCGGCGGCCTTGCGCTTCTTCTCAGCCTCCTCGGCCGCCTTGGTCTCGGCTGCCGCCTTGGCCTTCGCTGCATTTGCCGCCTCCTGCCCCTTGCGATCCTCCTCCTTGCGCTTCTCGTCAGCCACCTTTCGGGATTCGTCAGCCACCTTTCGGGATTCGTCAGCCACCTTTCGGGTTTCGTCAGCACCCTTTCGAGCCTTGGCTTCCTCTGCCCCATGGTGCTCAACTCGGCGCTTGCCTCCATCTGCACGCTTCACCTCCTCGGCGGACTTGTGCTTCGCGTCCGCCAAGGCCGCCTCGGGCGAAGCCGCAAAAAGGCCGCCCCAGCCCCAACCGCGCGTCGGCGACCAGCCGGCTGCAGCACTGGAGGCACCTAAAATCGCCGATGGCGTCGGAACTGGCGGTGAGAAGGGTGAGGCCTCCTCCTCCTCCTGAAAGCGCTCGAGCGCCTCGAGCTCGGCTATGGTCAGCAGGTGGCCGTCAGCCATCTTCCGCAGCAGCTCGTCGAGGTCGGGCGTCGCCGTCGCATTCGGATCGGAAAGGTCCTCAGCCAATCCGGCCAGCTGATTGAGCCGGTCATTCCAACTGCCACTGGCCACCGGCACGCTGTAGTATTCGTCCTCCGCCGGTGCCAGACGAGGTCTGGCCACCGGCACGCTAGCCACCGGCACTGTTCCCGCTCGCGGTTTCGTAGCGCGTACAGCCTCCATGGGCCCAACACCGTAACTGGCGGCCGAGCGGGTTGCGTTTGAAGAGCACATTGAGTATGGTAGAATGGTCGGATCTCTCGCATGGTCCATGCCATAGGCCTTCTCAAGGTCCGCCTCGGCAGCCTCAAAGGCCTCGACTGCGAGAACGGCGGCTACTCTCCGACGTTCCCGCTCGAGAAAGTTGTCGGCGTCGACTGGCCCAAATAGCCTCAGCTCCTCGAGTCGCACACGGAGCGCGTTCCTCTCCGCCTGCAGTTCTAGCGCGGTGGCGTAGTCTTCTCGATCACCCGCGGCGCGCATGCTCCGCGTGAGCTCATCAACGCGCCGCGTCAGCTCCACCACCGAAGGCCCAGACTCGGTGGTCGTTGGCAGCGGAGCAGAAGGTGGCAAGGCCGGGGCTGTCGCATTGGCAAGGTAAACTGTTTCGTCCTTCTCCTTCCTGCTGCTGTTCCTGCTGCTGCTCTTCCTGCTCGGTGAATCCTTCTTCTTGGGGGATTTGGCGTCGCCGCTCGCCGCGGTGCCGCCCTTATTAGCCTTCTTCTTCATCCAAAGCCCGACCCTCCACGATTTTGGGCGCTGCCGCCGTCGCGAGCACTTTTTTGGTCGTTTAGAAGTACAGCCTTTTGTACGCGCGTGATGCGAACCACTGGGACCTGTGCTGTGTGGTTTTGAGAGGGTCTCGCCGCTCCGGTCGAAATACCAAGCACGCGTAGCGCGAACAGAAGCGCGAGTGGTGCGTCGATTTTAGAAGCGCACGATTGGCGGCGGCGACGCGGCGCCGCGCAGTTACAGGAAGGCTGGTGCCCAGTGAATCGCAACATGACGACGAGCCACTACCGCTTCACTCTAACTGCACACCAACGAGCCGCTGGCCTCGCGCACGTCGGCACTGACGCTGCACATGGCCGGCTCTTCGAAAAGCTCGACCGCGGTGAAGGAATTAGCGTCGCCGTGCTCGGCGCCTCGGTCGCCCAGAATGGCGGATGCTTCACACAGCCAGGCCAGCGGTGCATGCTTCGGAATGGTCGCGTAAATGACACGCTATCTTGGGGAGAACCGCGCGTCCGCCAATTCAAGGGCTTCCTTGTGCGCTGGTTCGAGTGGTTGGAAACGACCTGGCCGCAGCCGCATACCCTGTACAACTCGGGGAGGGATGCCTCGTCTTTGAGCTCGCTGACGCCGTGCCTGGCAAGCCATCTTCCAAGCAATGGTGCAGATCTGTTGATCGTCGAGGCGGGCAGTATGTTCCTCTCGCACAGACCCGCCATGATTGAGCAGCTCGTGCGAGCGGTCGCCTCGATGCGAGTGCCTCCAGCTGTCGTGTTCGTCACAGTGCACGTGTGGTGCACTTTCGGCGGCAGCATTCGAAAGAAAACGGACGGCTTCAACATGCGCTCCCTGCCGTCGCGGCATTACGACTTTTTCCAAGGAGCATACGGTGCCCTTGCCAACGCCAGCGAAGCCGAGCTGACGCAGCCCGAGTTCATCCGTCAGTGGCAACGTCGAACACTCGGCGCGAATAGCACTACCAATATGTACTGGAGACTCGTGGATGACCTCGAGGATGGCATCAATGATCTGTGCCGGCAGTACCGCATGAGCTGCGTCTCGATGCGTGACGCGCTGTCGAGCGGCTTCTACGGAGGCTGGCCTGGCTTTGAGATCGGCGACATTGCAGGTGACTGTCTGCACCCGTCGCATGGCCGCCTCGGCACAGACTACATGACCGACATGCTCGTGCACTGGACCTCCGAGGCCAGCGTGCGTGCGCGAGCCGAACGCGTGCCCGCGCTGACGAACGCCGCGGCCAAGGATGACACCGTGATTGCGCCAACCTTAGAGCGGCAAGCTCTGAAGCTCTCTTCCCCAATCGATTCCTCACCGGCGCTACCTTCACCACTTTTTCAGCGTGATTGGGAGCGCCCTGAAGGGGAGGTGGCTGCGTGTTACGCACTCAAGGATGCGGCCGCAACGTATGTGGATCATAGCCGTGGGGAAGCGCTGCTACCGTGGCGCACGGCTATTTGCTCTGAGGATGCGATTCGATCCGCTGCCAAGTCCACCCCCGGGAGATCGATGGACAGGCTGCTGTCGCTGTGCAACGCGCCGAACGCGACCTTCCCTACCCAGTGTACTACGCCAGGCTCGCGCGCTGCCCTCCCCGCTGCCACCACTTCGCCCTTGCCCACGTTGCCCACGTGGTCGTACTGCCCATATGACGAGCAGAGCCACAAGTTGTCGCCGGGCGTCTCCGCCTTCCGCGCTGGTGCTACGCTCCTCGTCGACTTGCCCACCTCATGGCTCCCGCGCTCGAATGTATCGCAGTGGATTCCGTTCAACTTGACATTGCAATACCTTGTCTCGTGGCAGCCGGACATGGGCACCGCATGGATCAGCTGCCTTGCCCAGTGCGCGTGTGGCGAGCACAGTTCATTGGGGGCGCTTAGGCCCGAACGCCTCTCGAATGTCGGTGTCCTCTTCTCCGCTCGGCGCTTGTCCTCGGTGCGCAACGCCACCATCTTTGTGGAGAGGACCATCCCGATCCGCTTCCAAGCGCCGAGCGCAGGGCAAAGAGCCGAGTGCTTGCTTGCCATCCGGATGCAAGAGGGAGCTCATCAGGATGCTCGCGAGAAGGGGGCATCTGTCGGACAGACCGCAGAGCCTGAGGGCGAGGCACGGCCAGCCCGTTTCAAGCTTCGTGACGTGGTGCTGTCCACTCTGAGGAGCCCTTGTCAACACAAGGGCATGGCTAAGTTCCTGGCGATTCGCAACGGCCTGAAATGTGCGGACGAATCGTCGATATTGTAGGCGGAGCAATGCATGAGGGTAAGACGTAAGTGCGAGCGATGCGTGCTTTGCGGGGGTTTATGAGTCGTTTCACGAATAGCGGATTGTTTACAATTGATTGTTTAATTCGATTCTTCTGTTTAGTGTTTTTCAAACTAACTGTGCGGACGCGTATCCGTAACCGTATGCCGCGCAGACGACGTAGGAACGCTGCTCGGCGAGCATGCCTCGCGAGCCGCGAATTATCGTATGGTGCCTTTGTATCGCCACGCACGATCCATCGGGCTTCGAGGTACTTTGGCCATTCCAAAATTGGCATGGTCCGCGTCTGACTCTGAGTACTGAGAAGTGAGAGTTGGTCCGGTCCTTGAGGTTCGCGACCGGGTCTCGGTGTCGTGTGTATGTTCAGGGTGGAGGGTGGGAAACTTCCTGTGGGGAAACTTGTGGGTGTCCGCGCCCGGGATCCGTCGGCGTCTGTCCCGTGTGTGTCCCGGCTCCCCCCGGTGTTTTCTAACCGGGAGGGAAGTGCCGTAGCCGGGACGGGCGGCGGTTTCGAGGATCTCCAAATCCAAATCTCCCAAGAGGTGGGTCGCCGTTGCAATTGAAATTATTGAAACACCGTGCGCGCGCCGCGCGTATCTCGACCCGTTGAAACGCCGCACACACGTCCGAGTCAGGTCCGGAGCGGTTTCAATGCCGCCCATCAAACGACAGCCGAGCCAGGGGAAGGCGACATCGCCCACCCGGAAGCCGGGCGCCGCAGATCACATCAAGCGTAATTCGATGGTTACCAATGGTGCGTCCGACGGCAAGCTCAACGAGCTCTCCAAGCTCAATGCCACTAAGGTTGACGTGCAGACGACCAAAGAGATCCGCGAGGAGTTGGCAAGCGCGGGCGTCGATGTCCTTGCGGGCGCAGAGCTTCTGGATATGTCGCACAAGTTCGCCGAGTGGGTCAGTAACTACCGGTACAAGATGGGCAAGGATTCGCACGGATGGGGAAACCTCTTTAGAGAGTTGGACGTCGATGGATCCGGAGACGTGACCTACGACGAGTTGCAGCGGGTGGTGCGCAAGAGGCTCGAGATCACGCCGCAACAGTTGTCGGAGCACCAGCTCAAGGCATTGTGGTGCGCGCTGGATCCCAACGATAGCAACGACTGTAGTACGGACGAGATGGCCGCATTCTTCAAGCTCGCCGAGCGTGACACTGAGCGGTCCGGCCAGATCTACAAGCGCCAGGCCAAAAGTTTCACCGCGGCTGGCGCTGGCGACACGAAGCTGAAAGAGCTGGCCGAGCTCAACCAGCAGATAGAGTGCCAGCCAACCACTGAGATGCGCGCAGAACTTGAGCAGGCTGGCGTGGCCTTTCCCGACGACGCTGAACTGCTGTCGCTCTCGCACAAGTTCACCGAGTGGGTCGGCGAGTACCGCTACCGCGAGAGCAAGGATAACCACGGCTGGGCTAGTCTCTTCCGCGAATTTGATGAGGATGGCTCAGGATTCATCACCTGTACGATGCACTCTCACGCCGGCCGCGCTCGCGTTCCGACGCCTGCACCTGCACTCGCGCTTGTGGTGCTGACAGTTCCTGCTCCTCTCGACTCACGCCCATCCCTGTCAGATGACGAGCTCCTGGACACCGTGTATGGAAAGCTCCTCATCAAGAAAAAGGATATGCCCGAGGCAAACTTGAAAGCGCTGTGGTGTGTGCTCGATGCGGACGATTCGAATCAGGTGTTGGCGGACGAAATGGCTCGGTTCTTCAAGCTTGCAGAGAGGGACAAGGACTACACGGGCCCTGGCGCGAGGCGCCAGGACGCGAATTTCACCATGGCCGCACGTGGCTTTGAGATCGATAAGGCATTTAAGGAGTTATCGAAAAATCGTGCGCTCGAGCCACCGCCAACAAAGGAGCTCAAGCAGGAAGTTGAGGCCGCTGGCGTCGCTATCCCGGCGGGTGACGAGCTGAAGGCGTGGGCTGAGAAGCTTATCAACTGGATCGAGGACTACAGGACCGATCAGCAGCTCGGTGTGTCGCACTCGTGGAACAATCTTTTCCGCACCGTCGACGAGGACGGCTCTGGCTTTGTGACCTTCGACGAGCTGCTGAGATGCGTCCGTGGTCGGTTGCGCGTCCGGCCCAAGATGATGTCGGACTTGAAGGTGAAGGCAGTATTTTGCGCTCTGGACTTGGACGAGTCCAACCAGGTTCTCGCGGATGAGTTCGCAAAGTTCTTGAAGCTTGGCGAGCATGTGCTTGAGGAGCGCCAGAAGGCCGGGCTGACAGCGCGAAAATGGAGCACGAGTGGCGCCGGCGACGAGAAGTTGAAGGAGCTCGCCCAGATGAACATGGAGCTCGACTGCACGCCAACGAAGACTCTGCGCCAGGAGCTCGAGGCAAAGGGTATTGAGTTACCCGACGAAGATACGCTGAATGTGCTGTCAGTAAAGATCACCACCTGGCTCGAGGACTATCGATTGAAGCAACGACTTGGCGAGGCGACGGGCTACGGTGTTCTCTTCAGAACGATCGACGAGGATGGCTCAGGGTTTGTTACATACGACGAGCTGTACAACGTGCTACGTATCAAGCTGGGCATTCGGCAGAAGACCATGGCAGAGGACCTCATCAAGGCGCTGTGGTGTTCGCTCGATCTCGACGACTCGAACCAGGTGATGGCAGATGAGATGGCGAAATTCCTCCGCCGCGCTGAGAAGCATGGAGTCAAGGCCCCGGGCCTCAAGCAGTGGAAGTCCGGACACAAGAAGAGCGCAGCGGACGATTATAAGGAGTTGGCTGAGGCCGGCATCAAGGTTACACCAACGCTTGAGATTCGGCAGGAGCTCGACGCCCTAGGCATTGAGTTGCCAGGGGATAAGCAGCTGACCGAGTTGGCCAAGAACCTCACACAGTGGCTCAAGGACTATCGTCAAAAGGAGCGGCTGGGCGACGGCGGTGGCGGCTGGCACGTCTTGTTCAGGACGATCGACAGAGATGGATCTGGTTACGTCACCTACGACGAGCTGGTGGACGCGATCCGTTCGAAGCTCAACATTAAGAAATCGGTCATGTCGGAAAATAGCATCAAGGCATTGTGGTGCACGCTGGACTTAGACAACAACAACCAGGTCGTGGCAGAAGAGATGGCCAGATTCCTCCGCCGCGCCGAGGTGAAACAAGTTCGGAAGAACGTGAGCACGATCGTTCGGCCGAGCTCACGCGAGGGCCAGCGGGCGGGCGCCCCCGCCGCCGCTCCTGCCCCAGCACCGACTCCTGCTCAGGAAACTCCAACGACCACATCGCCAGCAAAGGCAAAGGCCATCTACCCGCCCCTGGAGCGTCCGCTCGTGCCACCGGTTGGCAAGGGCATGCCCGAGAAGCCGAGCATTGTGCGCCGCAGGCTCATGGCAGCCGTTTTCAGCACAGACGGCCGCTCCAAGTCACCTCAGCGACAGGTTGAGGCGCAGTTCTTGATGTCCGATTACAACGCTAAGTACAAGCGCCGCATGCTCAACGAGATGCGGCAGACGCTGCTCTCCACGCCGATCCCCGAGGATAATGGCAGCCGGATTGGTGGCGGCCGGGTGCTGCCACTGTACGAGTCGGAGCGTCTCATTAGGAAGATGGAGCTCCGGGATAACACGACGCTGGCGCAGTGGCAGTGGCCGAACCCGTCGGTCTTCAATAAGCGCGGCATGACGGCTTCAGCGAGTGCCGTGAGCCTCAGCCGACCTTCCTCTACCTACTTTACTGAGTTCATGGGCCGAGGAGACGTGGTGCCCACTCCGTCTCGACCCAAAACGGCGCTGGAGGCAGCGTTCACCCTTCAGACAAGCGCCTCGGCTGCCGCATTTTGACGATCATGAACGACGTGCTGCACATGATTGGCTCTTAGATGAGGCACGAGCATTGACGGTGCCGATCATGCGCTGAGCGCTGAGTTGTGTGTGGTATGCACTACCATGAGCACGTGATGCGCGGGATGGCTTGTGTTGAGTGTATGATGCATGTGGCGAGCGCGATGATGAATGCTGTGTGACGTGGTGAGGCTGCGCGATGATCTTATGGGTGGGTGGCAGGTGCGAGTGCGCAGGCCGTCCTGTGCGGCCTTTGGCCGCGGCGGTCCACACCAGTGGATGGTGGAGCGCGCAGTCGGAACAGGTGACCTCTCGACGTCACAGTGACCGGACCTGAGCGGAGCCGGAGCTGAAGGGCAAGGGGTGCGAAACGAATGAAGCGTGCACAGCGCGGTCCGTAGCGCACAGGCCCGACACGCCGCCACACGGATGCGACATCATGTCACAATGTCACAGTGTCTCGCGTCGTTGATGATCCGATTGGATGCGATGCCGATCGGATGCGCGATGGCTCGGTCTGGCGCTCGGCTCGGACGGTGACGCTCCGGGTCCGGCCGGGCCATGACGTGCGAGCTGCGACGTGGATCGTGGTTCGGCCCCTGGCGCGGGTGCGAGCCTCGTGCGTCGAGGAGATACCATCTAAGGTTCTTAAATAAGGAGGGGACGGGAACACATAGGATTTCGCCGGCCATGTCGCATGTGCATGTCCCACCGGTGCTTTGACTGCTGTACGCGGTACTTCCGTACTTGCGTACTAACCTGACCGACGGTCTCGCAGGGCCTCACGCGTCACGGGGCGCAACGCGCCACGCCTCGCGTCGTGACGAGATGCGGGGCGCGCAGGGTGAACGCGCTATCTCCGGTCTCCTCCACACGGCACGCAGACACGCGCACCGGCGCATCGTCCAGGCACTCGACTACAGAACAGATCGCTGTACGCTTTGACTCGCGAACACATTACCATCCGTATTTTGCGGCCGTCTCTTTCTTCGACTTCATGCTCTTCGAGCTCCGGAGCGCCACGTCGCTCGCCTGTGCTGCCGCCTGCGCCGCGAGCGAGTTGATCTGGTGCTTGCGCTTCTGCAGTGAAGAGGGCTGGTACTGCTGCACCACGTCGCCGGAGGTGCGGCTCCAAAAATTGGCCGCGATTTTGGTCTCTTGCGGCGGCGGCGGCGCAACGAAGTCGTACTGGCGCGACTGGCCGATGATCTTCCGGAGCGCTGCCGGATCAACGTCGACAACCCGGCCATTGCTCAGGTCGTAGCCGCCGTAGCCCGCGACCGCCTCGTCGTACCCCTCCACGGCACTGTCAAGGCTGTCGACGGGCGGGCCGCGCGCTGGGCCTGCTGGCACGTCGTACGAGAGTCCGACGTCCGGCGCGGCCGTGAGCGCAGCCGAGGACAGTCCAGTGCATGCGGGCGGCGCGCTCTCGTAGAGGCTCGTGTGCACCGTCGGACGCAGCAGCTGCGGCGCGGCCGTGGGCGCCGCTAGCTGACTGCCACTCGCGTGGGCATATGGCTCGTCAGCCGCGGTCGTCAGTCCCGGTTCCTCCACAGCCCAGGTGGCGCCACTAGGACCGGCGCCGCCGATTTCGGCCGGAGATGCCGATGGCGCAGCCGCTGCGGCCGACGCCTTGCGCACGAGCGGTTTCGCATTTGCAAAGAGCGAGCTCGCACTCTTCACCCCGACCTTGCCAGCATTCTTGGGTGCGGGAAGGAGCGAAGACAGCGCCGACCAGCCGCCGCCGCCCTTCGGAGCGCTTTTGCCGGCATCGGGCTCGATTGCCGCGGGTCCTCTGTCGAAAAAGTCCGCAGGCAGCTTCGCCGCCTCCTCAAAGGGCAGGGCCACATCGTGCTTTTGCAGCAGCGCTTGCAAGTCGACCTCCTTGCGGGGCCTCTTTGCTGGGGGGGCCGCGGTTAGAAGAGAGGTAGATGCAGCTGGTGGTGCCACAGGCACGGCCGGCGGCGCGCTGTCGGCGCCCGGCTCGTCGTCCTCACTGTCGGAGTAGGCGACCAAAGACCCTTTCTTCATGTTTCTCGCTCTTTTCACAAAAAGGTCAGCTCAATAATCGTGAAGAAAGCGGTCAGCCAGAAACGCTGCCAAGAGCGATGAGGAGTCTCACTCGCTCTCAGATCACCCTGACGAAGAGGTCAGACGCGAGTTCACATGTAGCGCCACAAGCACTCCCGATATTGTTGGTCGGGCGTGGAGTGAAGGTGGGTCGAGTCGTCGCTCAACCAAATCTCGCGCCCGCGTCCATAGAGAGGGCGCAGCACATACTCCTCTGGGATGGGCTCCGGTGGGGGATCGAAGCGCTCGTACTCGACCACCGCGCCGTGCGTCTCGCCCTGCGTCGGGCGCAGCGGGTGGGAGAGCTTCACGTGCGACGAGAAGACGCCGCCGCCCTCGTACCCATTCCGGCGTGGGAAGCCGAGCAGCACCGTGAGGCTCGAGATGCCTGCGTCCTGGTGCCAGCTGTGCTGCACGCGTCGCTGAAGTGGCACGATGTCGATGAGCGATCCGTGCGGCCGCGAGCCGCACAGCGCGCCCAAGCCAAGGACAAAGTCTCGTCCGTTGAGGTCTAGGCCGTGTGCCTGAAAGGCTGCCGTGAACGCCGCGCACGCATCTCCAGCAGTGGCCGCACGTCGCCAGCTGACCATGCACGCCGCATCCAGCCCTGTAGCCGCGGCGTATTGCTTCTCGCTCCATGCCGCTGGCACCGTCGGCAAGAACAAGTCTTGCCTCAACGCATATCGCAGTGCTGTGCGGAGCTCAGAGTTGCCTTCCCACGCCTCGCCGAGGCCGACGCCAGGGAACACGTCGTCTAGTGAAGCATGATAGCCGTGTGAGGTGCACGCCGGCGCACCAGGTAATCGCAGACGCGGAGGCACGTCCCAGACTGGCACGTCCTCCACCTCTGTGCCAGGCAGCACAATTGGTGCTGCGGCCGCAGGACCAGGCGCGGGCTGAGCACTCCGTGCGGGTCGTCTCGTGCGACCCTTGCGCATGGCGTTAAGCTTGGCGGCAACTGCATCATCAGTAAGCGGTACGTTCGCGCAGGCGCCTGCGACGGCTGTGGCAGCGGAGAACACAATAACTCGCATCGAGGTGTCCGATCGCATCGAAAAATGCGATTTCGTCACCTCGTCAGCTCAGAACGACGCTTTTTCGACCGCTGACACACGAAACACTGCCAAACAGGGGTCGTGAACACGTTTATTTGACCGCGGCCACGGCCGCGGTAGTGCACTGCATCGCCTATGTTCCACCCGCCTTGACGGGCGCTGCCGCCTTGACGGGCGCTGCTGCAACCTGAGCCTTCTCGAGCTGTTTCCTGAGCTCCGCTATGCTCTTCGCTATGTTCTCTGGCGTGTCATCTAGAGCATCGCCCAAGTCCGCCGCCGCCTTCATGGGCACCGTCGCAGCCTTCTCCACCCGTCGCTTGAGCTCTGCTAGGTCCTTTCCCACCCTCTCCGCCTCAGCTCGGTCCGCCGCCGCCCTCATCGGCGCCCCAGCTGCCTTCTCAGCCTGTGCCTTCTCTAAGACAACAAGGTCGGCGGCTGCTTTGGCCGCCTTCGCCTTCTTTAAGGTCTTCTCCGCAGCCGCCTGCTTCTCGGCGGCCACGCGCTCGGCCACAGCCTTTTGGGCTAAGGCCTTCTCCGCGACTGCGCTCTCGGCCGCCGCCGCCTCTGCTGCGGCCTCGGCTACGGCGGCCGCCTTCGCAGCTTGCTCGGCCATCTCCGACTTGAGAACGGCGACCTTCTCTGCTTCAGCCTTCTCCACCTCCGCCCGAGCCGCCGCAGCCTCGGCCGCGCTGATCTTTTCCATCTCCATCTTCTCTGCCGCGGCCGCTCTCGTGACGGCTTGCGTCGAGGCTGTCTGCTCGGCCGCCGCAGCCTCGGCCGCCGTCTCCGCGTCTTTCGCCTTCCGCACGAGCTGCTCGGCCGACAATCGCTCCTTGAGGGCAATCTGTGCTAACGTGTTCTTGGCGTCCACATTCTCGGGCTTCACCGCATTCTCCATGGCGGTCTTATCGGCGGCCGTCGTCAGTGCCACCGTTGCCGCGCGCGCCGCCACCTGCTGGTCGACGGCGGCCTTGTCGGCCGTAACGGCCTTCTGCGCCGCCACCCTCTCCGCCACCTGCTTCTCCGCGGCTGCCGCGGCTGCCGCTGCCTTGTCTGCAGAGAGTGTTGCGGCCGCCGACTGCGCTGCCGCTGCATTCTTGGCCACCGTCTCAAGCGCCGCCACCTTCTCTGCCGCCAACTTCTCCGCCCGTGACCTCTCAGACTGAGCCTTGATCGTTGCTTGGGCGGCGGTCGCCTTCTTGTCCGCCGCCACCTTGTCCGCCGCCGCCTTCTCCAGCGCTGCCTGCTCCGCCACTGCCATGGCCTCTACCAGCCGCACCTCTGCCAGGCTCTCGGCCGCCGCCTTCTCGGCCGCCGCCTTCTGCGCGTCCGATGCCGCCGCCGCCGCCGTCTGCATCTTCGTCACCACCCGTTGGAACGCCACATCAGCCGTGACGAAGTCGTTCGCGTCGACCTTCGTGAGGGCGGCCAAGCTTGTGAAGAGGATCCCGATGGCCGCCGTGGTGAGCGTGGCAGGGCCCACCATCGTCCACAGATCCAGCGCATCTGTCTCGAGCTGGCGGAAGACGCGATTGTTGCGCACGTAGAAGGCTCCGATCGTCAGGGACGAGAGCACGATGACGGCGGTGACTGGCAACGAAATCGAGCTGTCGAAGACCGCCCACGTCTTCAAAACGGTCGCGAGCAGAATGGCGGCAATGCCCAGGTCGAACGCGGCGCGTGCGGTGCGCCACTCGGCGCCGTACTGGGTCGTCAGCCGCCCCAACGCGGTGTCTCGGATGTTGGGCTTCTCGTCCGTTCCGAAGCGGACTGTGCCATAGCTGCCATCGGCCAGCCGGTAGAGGAGCTGTTGCGAGACCACGACGCAGATGAGCATGAACCCAAACGTGGCGACGTCGAGCACCACGAACGCCTGCAGTAGGTCGGAGTCCGGGACCGGGCGAGACGTCGACACCGACGAGGCGGCGCTCGTGACGCGAGACTCGGAGATGATCAGGGTACCGGGCAGGTTGAGAGCGCCGAAGGCGAAGGCAGCGAACAGGGCAGCACTGGACTTGAGCTCTCCGACGATGTTCATCGCGCGCTCTGGGGTTTTGGGGAACTCCTCGACAGGCAACAGCGGCCGCGCCCCCGGTAAGATTGGCTCTCTGATGCGGTCTGCCAGTTGGTCCATCTGAGCACCCAGCGTGCGCAGCCCGCTGGCCAAGGGGCCACCGAACGAGTCGAACCACTCCTGAGAGCGTCCCGTGTCGATGGGCAGCTGGGACGTCAGCTGACCGCGCAGGCGGTCCAAGCGGTCCAGGATGGCCTTTTTGGCATCGTCGACGGAGACCCTGTCGAATGAATCCAAGCGATCCTGGAAGCCTTTTCTGGCCTCGTCCATGGAGACCCTGTCAAGCACGTCCCGATCCAGGATGACTTGCTTGGCCTCCTCCACGGCCCTGTCGAACTCGTCCAAGCGATCTCGGATGGCGTTTTTGGCATCGTCCAAGGAGACCCCGTTGCGCCCGTTGATTGCTTTTATGTACTCTGTGTATTCGTTTGACAGGGGAGGCGTGGGCGAAGCGTCTGCTGTGGGCGCAGCGTTCGGTCCAGCCTCATCAACGACCACGGGCGGCTCAGGACCATTGTCTGCCGGACGCACTTTACTCTCCTCACGCGACTTGAGGTACTCTGCGTATGTCATCGGCTGATTGCATTTCAGAGCAGTCGTGCGGGGGAAAGAGGAGCTCCTCTTGAGAAGGTAGCGTGTCGGCGAGGCTTCCCGTCTCAGCGTCGGAAGGTTATGGACGTAATGAGGGAGGCATGACGACTGGTGTACGCCGGAAAAGCTGATGCTGCCAAGAGCAAGGAGGAGCGCCATCGAGAAGCGTGTGCAATCTTCTCCAGATCCAATCTTCCCAAAGTTGGCATTCAACTGGAGTCGTTTGCATACAATTGTACGTGTCACCACACGTACATGTAACACGTAAATTGGCCAAACCGGGGTCTGCTTCGACGTTGACGAAACTGTGTTCCGCGGCATCTCCGATCACAATGCCGACGGACAAAAAACCCACGAGAACCGTCCTCACCGTGATCGCGGCGCTTGTGGTTCCAATCCTAGCCTTGGACAATGGCCTCGCGCGTAAGCCTCCGCTCGGCTGGAGCACATGGCTCACATGCGAGGACGACAAGGAATGCGGTCACGACGTGTGCAATGAGGCGGAGGTCAAGGCGTCGGCCCTGGCACTTCAGTCAAATGGCATGCAAGCTCTCGGATGGCACTACATTGTGCTCGACGACTGCTGGGCGTATGCGCGCAACACGACGACGGGCCGATTGACCTGGGATGCGTCGCGCTTTCCCTCCGGTATGCCTGCGCTCGTCGAGTGGATGCACGAGCGAAACTTCCTGCTCGGCTTGTACACGTCGGCGGGCAATGAGACATGCTCGAGCGGCGGGCGCCCGATCACGGTGCCGGGCTCGCGTGGCCACTACGATGTGGACGCCCAGACGTTTGCAGACTGGCGTGTAGATTACGTCAAGCTCGACTGGTGCGGCGACGTGAAGCATGAGCCCTGGGTGGGCCCAAGCGCCCATCACGAGTTCGCCACAGCTATGAACGCGACCGGCCGACCCATGATACTTGAGGTGGTGGCGGGGTACTTCTTCACGGGTCCTGCACAGGTGGCCAGCGTGGCCAATGTGTGGCGCTTCTGCGAGGACCACCACGACAGCTGGAAGTCGACCGCAGAGAACGTCCTGTGCCGAGAAGACCAAGGTGCACGAAGCAGCTTGCCAGGCGGCTGGGGATACATGGACGTGCTCACCACGGGCGGCGCGGGATGCTCGCTCGCGGCGCACTGCCCCGGCCAGACCGAGGACGAGTATCGCACCGAGTTCGCCATCTGGACCCTCACGCAGTCGCCTCTCATGATCGCAACCGACGTGCGCAACATGAGCAGCTTGGCACAAGCCACGCTTCTCAATGCGGAGATTTTGAGCGTGCACCAGAGCACCGCCACGCTTCCAGGCCGGCGGCTGGCCACAGCAGCCGACGCGTGCGCACTGCCGGCACTCTGTGCCGTTTGGGGGCGCGCACTCAACGCAGCAGGTACCACCTGGATCCTTGCTCTCGTCAATCTCGACAATATCTCTGTGCAGGAGGTGAGCGTCAGTTTCGCCGACCTCGGCTGGAATGCATCGGCGATGGCGGGTGCGCTTGTTCGCGACCTGTGGGCACGGCACGATTTGCCCGATGCAACGGGGGGCAAGGTGACCGCAAGGGTGCCCACGCACGGCACTGCGCTGCTGCGAGTCGAGCGCATTGGCAATCGTGATCCATGAGTGTTGTGGTGTTGACACGACCCAGAAGAGGTCCTTAGGAATCCTAGAGACGGCCAGTGCGGAAGCGTTACCGCGAAAACTGAGCCGACTCGATGCATTCTCGGACTCAAATTGCCCTTCAAGACCCACGTGAGCCATGTCTCGTGTCTCGAGGCGCCGTCGAGGGGCTGTCACTTTTATAAAGACTTTAACGCGACGTTATACACACGTACTGCCTCCGGCAACTCGAAATACGGGATGGTCTCGCAGTACTTCGTTGCGCGCGCGTGCTGGCCAACCTGTCGATGTTCCATGGCCTCAGCCTGCCTCCCATCGCATCTCGCCCCGCCCCAGCTCGCAATTGATGCCGCTAAGATGCCGCGTTCTGACTACTGACTTAAAACCCAGGACGACCGGCCCGCGGCCGGAAAGTTCTGCTACGATTATATTACAATTTCGTACAAGCAACAAGGGACCCACAACTGACGACAGAATTACATTTTTCTGATGAACCACATCCGCCACCGGCAAGCCGCACGCACCAGATTGCACAGTGACCAGAAACGGATGCAATAAAGCCCGGCGGGCGCGCAGCACATCGCGCCACCCTCAAAGCACGCGACTCAGTGGACTCGCACACAGACAGTCACACCTTCAGCTTCACTGGGAGCCAGTGCAGTGCACGAACGCACTCGGAGCTCGTTCACTGGAGACGGCGCTCCAATTGACATGCGATCTCAAGAGATCTCACGAGATGCTCACACTCTTGCCATCGCCCTTGTTGCCCATATCGCAAGCGTCCGTCATGGTTTGCGTCACCACCACGGACTTGGTGAGCGTGTCGAGGCTCTTGCCCTCCTCCTTGGAGTACGCCTCGACCTGCGTCTGAATCCAGTCGTACGTGTACTTGAGGCCCTCCTTGAGCGGCGTCGTCGGCGCCCAGCCAAGCACCTGCTTGATGAGCGTATTGTCCGAGTTGCGGCCGCGTACGCCCTCTGGCCCGGGGATGTGCTTAATCGGGAGCTGCTTGCCCTTGAACTCGAGGACCATCTCAGCCATCTGGTTCATGGAGACCATCTCGTCCGAGCCGATGTTGAGCGGCTTCTTGTAGTCGGAGACCATCAGCCGGATGATGCCCTCGACGCAGTCGTCGATGTAGCAAAAGGAGCGGGTCTGCAGGCCATTTCCCCACATCTCGAACTCAACCGTCGAGGTGATCGCCTTGCGGCTGAAGGCGGCGGGAGCCTTCTCGCGCCCGCCCTTCCACGTGCCGAGCGGGCCGTAGATATTGTGGAAGCGGCCGATGCGGCACTCCATGCCGAAATCCGCATCGTAATGCATCAGCAGCTCCTCTGTCATCAGCTTCTCGAGGCCATATGCGTCCTGCGGCTGTGCGGGCCACGCGTCCTCCTCCTTGAGGCCGCTCGCGCCTCCGAGGTTCTCGTCGAGCTGCTTATACTCGGGGTAGATGCACGCGCTCGACGCGTACCAGAAGCGCTTGACGCCTGCCTTGCGCGCCGCCTCGGCCACATTGAAGGAGATCATGGTCGAGTTGTACAGGATGCGGCTGTGGTTGGACTGGATGAAGCCCATGCCACCCATGTCGGCTGCGAGGTTGAAGCACCACTCGCAGCCCGCGACGGCCTTCTCGCAGGCGTCGGCGTAGCGCAGGTCGAGGTTGACGAACTCGTCGCAAAACTCCTCCGGCTTCATGTACTCGTTCTCCTTCCAGTCCACGGCACGCACCCAGTGGCCCTCCGCCTTGAGGCGGCGCGCAAGGTGCGAGGCGATGAAGCCGCCTGCGCCGGTGACACAGATCTTGATGCCGGACGGAAAGTCTTTGGTGAATTTGCACTCGGACACGGGGGGGAGCACCATGTTTTGCTACTACGTAGGTCGGAGTTCCGTCTGCGGAGCGTGGTCGGGGGCGCAATGTGAGATATGTAGGGAGAGTGGATGTGGGCATACACCGCACGTGAGTGAGGTATGCAAAAGCGCTGCTCTTCAGCCTTGCTCGCGCTCAGGCGTATGAGAGTCATCAATTCCTGGGAGGGCGGGCGTGCGCACTCAGGGTGGAAGCGCCGAGGTGCGTCGCTCCTGCTTCGAGGTCGCTTCACAGTAGTTTCAGTGAATGCACTCTGAGAGCAAGCAAGCAAAGCAAGCAAGTGAGAGAAGCGATAGTGTGAATAGAACTAAAGTGTGAATTCGGAGAGGGGAAATTCAAATCGATCGTCACCGCGCGCCAAAATTTGTCGTTCAATGACGTTCCAATCTCATGTGCGGTCACGACTCTCAACGTCCACATTCTACTTGCAAGAAATCAAAATCAAAACAGAAGAAAGAATTGAGAAACGAGACCGCGAGGGGCTCGACGGCGTAGCAAACTCGAGGACACACGGTTTTTGTGGCCTCGCCTCGACAGACACGTCGCGGCTCGCGCCCGACTTCTCATCGGCGCAACTCGTGCTGGGCGCGTAGGCTGCGCCTGGCGCCCTCGACGAGCCCGCCGGCGCCGGCGCCACCCTTCAAGCTGCCATTGAGCGCAAACTGCAGCATGACGTCGATACCGTCCGAGACAATCTCATGCGCGGCCCACGCCACGTTGAGCGCCTCGGCCACCGCCGACGCGTCTGGCAGCAGCGAGTCGGCTTTGGCGCCGCCGCCCGGTCCAGGCAGCTTCTCAGCGAGCCCTGGAGCGGCTCGGATCGCGGCACGCCACGGGCTGCCGCGCGGGTCCGTAGCGAGGTACCCGTCGGCATCCAGCAACTTGTGACGTCGCAAGGCCTCGTGAATCTCCGTGGCTGTGGACAGCGTGAGACCCTCTATGCGTTCGGTGAAGAAGGCGGCCGTGGGCTTCTGCGCGCGCACCTCCAATTGGTCCGATCCGGCGGCGGCGCCGCTCGAGTTCCGCAGCTTGCGCACGCACTTGTTTACCATGCTCGCCGTGCGCTGGTCGCGTGGCATGTGCACAAAGAGTGTCGGTGGCATAGGCTCGGGCAGCATCGGCGGTGGAACGGCCATGATCTGGGAGATCACAGCGCGGAAGCGAACCGTTCCGGCGAGCAGCAGCACGAACGCGCCACCCGAGGACGCGCCCAGGGCCACCAGTGGCAGCGCTGCCAAGTTGTGTCGCTCACGGAAGGCTGTGAGGGCCTTCTGCACGATGGGACCATCGGTATCGATGTCCCAGCAGCGCGAAATCAACCGATCTTGCGAGGAGATCGCGATGACTGCGAAGCCTGCGCGAAGGGCTGCCTTTACGATACGCACCTCCTCGGGAAGGCCAAGGCACTGCGGCGCCGCGCTGGTCGGCGCCCAGAAATCAGTGGCACTGTGCTGGCAGCCGTGCGCTAAAAATAGAACGGCTCTAGGACTCGTGGCCGGAAGCTCGTACATAGCCTCCGCCCCAGCGAGAAGTTCGTATGCGGGTCCGGCGGCCGACGTCGTCACGGCGACCATGACGAAAGTCATAAACAAAGTTGAGCAGCCTGTCATCGCGACCCTTCACCTCCGTGGGAGTCCGTGGGTGCGCACCAAGGTGCGTGAAAACTTTGGACTCGAGAGCCGTGTTGAGCGCCGCGTCATTAAACCGACGCCCCCCAAATAGAGTTTATGGACACGTGGTGTCGCGCCCCTCGAGTGCCGCGCATGGACGCCCACGGCGGCCGCTTCGGGGGTTCGATCTCACGCGCGATCCTTCACGCAAGGTCGCATTTTCTCGCCGCTTTGTTCTATCGCGCGATCGATTTCCTCCATGAGCGACGACTTCCTGCACATCGGCGACTTCATCACCGTCTACGATGACGTTTCCGACGGCTATGTAGGCGCGCACGGCATATCGAGTAACCAGGTTGCAATGCGCGAGGTCAGCGACCCTTTACACCCTAAGCTCGTCGCCAAGGAGGCCGTGTTCGTGCTGCTCCAGCAGCACAACTACGCAAGCTACCGGCAGATGCGCTCTTTCCTCGAGCGTGAGGGGTTGAGTGCGCACGCTGCCCTGTCTGATCCGCGCTACCGGCAGCTGTGCGACGCGGTTGACAGCGAGCGGGCCCACAATCGCCAAGAGTTCAACCAAACGTGTGGGCGCGAGGTGCGCTATGGCATGATCGTACAGCTGCAACAGGAGAGCTCGCACAAGTACCTGTCCGTCTCGCGCCAGCCGGCCGAACTGAACGCCGATGGCCGGCGCGTCGTCCTCGACGCGGAGGCGGCCGAGTCGGCGTGGGTGCGCATCATGCCAAGGCTGCGCGTGCATTCGGAGGGAGAGAAGGTGCATGTGGGCGATCCGGTGACGCTCGAGCACGTACAGACTGGCTTGCGATTGATGGTGGATCAGCGGCTGCCGGATGGGCGCTGTGAGGTGATTGCCACGCAGCAGGCGCTCACTGGCTTCAAGCTCAACCTGTTCCGCCTCCACGACGACGACGCGTCGGCGCACGACACGCTGCTCGGCTCGCAGCCTGTGCGTCCCGTCCCAAAAAGGAAACCTCTTCGGCTCGGCATGCAAGTGCTCACCCCGGCGCCCCCCCCCCCCCCCCCACCCCCCCCCCAAAGGGCCAACCCGCCCCCAACACCCCCCCCGG
>Ga0180440_100637_pt1 | contig 22994 bp, 16 predicted proteins | sample ChrtobMetaP5_4mM_FD_119745 | JGI IMG/M metagenome (GOLD analysis project Ga0180440, IMG submission 119745) | Chrysochromulina tobin associated microbial communities from unialgal haptophyte culture, Washington, USA - P5_4mM MetaG | ecosystem: Host-associated > Algae > Haptophytes > Unclassified ... | reverse complement strand
TGGGACTCGGCGACGGCTCGCACGCCATCGGAACGGGCGGCTGATTCGGAAGGGTACCGAGCGCATTGGTAAACGACTCGAAGTCGGTGTGCTGGGTGGCGAGCATGGCGACGAGGAGGAGGCGGACGAGGCAGCAGCACAGCATGCAAAATGCTTGCGAGTGCGCCCACGAAAGACCTTCGAGACCGGAAGGTCGCAGATCAGAGTACCGGTAAACGAATGGTTTGTTTCCTTTTTTATCGAGTAACAACGCCGCCGCACTGGAATTTGGTCACATACTAGCTAGCAGCTGTCAACCGGACTGCACAATCCTTGGTGTGTAGGCGCCTCGTGTGAACATGGCTGTTAACACACCGCCGCCGTGGACAGCGACTACTTTACAGTACGAGTACGGGTACTGAACCCTGATGCTGACCACCGCGCAAAAATCCCGCGTCGTTCACGCCACCCCGGCGGACTGTTGATTGGTACCAAGGTAGCCGTCATCCCTGGAACGCACAGGCGCGGAGGCGCTCGGGCATCCGTTCGAGATCGTGCACAAACGCGAAGAAGATGCAGCTGCTCCCGAGTGTAACGAAGACATGCCATAGGCACGTGTGCCCCTCGAGCTTGTTGACGCCCCACGGGATCAGCCCGACCGTGTAGAACACGCCGGCGAGGCAGACGAGCTTCAGCGAATATTCGCTGAACGCCTCGACGAGCGATGACCACACGATGATGGCCGACCACCCCATGAGAAGGAAGCATGGTATGTGCAGCGTAAAGGTGTTGAGGCGGCCGCCGTGCAACTTGGCGGCCATAGTGAAGAGCGCGAGCGCCCACACAAAGCCGAGCGTGCGCATGCAGCACGACACCAGCATGACCGGGGTGTACGAACCCGCGATCAGCAAGCAGATGCCGGCATGGTCGATGCACGCCAGCGTTTCGAAGTGGCGCTTGCCCCAGTGGCCCATGCCAACGTTGTAGAACGTGGAGCAGACAAACATGCCGAGCAGCGACGCCAGGTATAACCACATCGCCGCGTTGAGCAGCGGCGGTGACCTGCTGCCTATTGCGGAGAGCCGGAAGCACATGTAGCCCGTTGCTGTGCACGTCAGGCAGACGCCAACGGCGTGCACGAGCGCGTCGGCGGCCAGTTCGCGACGGCTGTACGGGCGCGGCATGGTCGGGTACCATGGAATGCGCTCCGTCCAAGGCGCTCGCATGTGGCTTGTTGCCGAACGCAGGTGGCCGAGCAATGACTTGGGCACATCGTGGATCAACTCTTCGTCGATTTGCAAGGAGTCACGATGTACGTTGCCGCTGCTCCGGAGTATCGAGCACGAAGGCTCGACGGACGGCTCGAGCACGAGGGTTCGATGGCCTGGGAGCACGTCCACGAACAATTCCTTGCCCTGCATACGCGCGAAGACGAAGCACACTCACAAAACTAAATCCAATCTGCGAAAACCTCCGGCGAGCTCACTGATCTCCGCGCAGCTTGCAAACGCGAACCCACATTTTGCTGCCCAGGCTTCGCTCAGTGGCGTTCTCGCTTGGCGGCGGAGGGCAGCAGCACCAATCGCGGAGGGGCTGAGCCAGCTCAAACTTGTACGCGCGGCTGACGCGCGTGTGCGCCGCTCTCGCTCCAAGGGGTGGGGTGTTACCCGCCGCCGGGCGGGAGGCTGCCACCAGCGCCGTGACGAGCAGTTGGCTGTCCCACAGGTTGTGAATGGCAGGTGGGTGGTAAAGCATCGAGCTGCCCAAGCTCTCGCGGTACCGTGCGTTCAGGCACGGGCAAAGCTGTGTTCCAAGCCCTTCCTCAAGTTGCGCTGCCGAAGCTGCACGATTGAGCAGAGTGGCACCTTGCGTGAGCGCCACCCATGATGCGCCGCGGCTGCAGCTCCACAGATGCACACAACAGACAGCCGCAGGTCACAAGTACTTTTGGAGTTGCAGTCCAAATGTGTGCAGTCCGTAAGAGTTCAGAAAAGGCATCAGATTCAATCAGTCAGATGCCATCAGATGCCATCAGATGCCATCAGATGCCATCGGATGCCATCGGATGCCATCGGATGCCATCGGAGGTAGTCGCTCACCTTCCATTCCACAGCCTCGCCTCGTACGAACCGTCCACATACATGGCACCCATCGACCACGAATAAGACCCGTGTGACGCCCGTGACGCCCTGTGCGAGCTCTTGCCAGGGTCGATGGTGCATGGCGGATGGGGCTCGTCCTCGTGGACGCGGCTGTGCCGCTTATCGCCGCTGCCGGTGCGCGAGGGAGGCAGGATCATGCTCACCGGAGCGAGAGCGAATGAGAGCACGGTAGAAGGTGCCGCAAGCGCTGCCTTTCGCCAGTTGGACAGTGCCTTGTGCAAAAGAACCTCCGAGAGGGACCAACCGCGGAGAACTGTCACACAGTCAGAGGCCATCAGATTCACTCAGCGGCGATCAGTCAGAGGCAGCGAGACGGACCTCAAACAGGTCCCACGATGATTGCAGGGGGTTGAGGGCTGCGGCAGCATTATCCCAACACAAGAGCCAGTCTGAAGAAAATGCAAATCTGGCGCCCTCGTGAGGAGTACATGTGCCGATGGCATCAGAGGGCTGGCTTGCTTGGTGGGTTGCTTGGTCATTAGGGAGCAAGGGTGCAATAGGAAGCGCGTGCGGAGCTCTAAGAAAGCATCCTGTGCGAGCCCGCTGGCGTACGCGGCAAAACGATACGTGAGCCGCAGCATGCCCGTGGCAACGGAGCATCGGCGGATGGGCTCACGGGTGGACGACCCCTGGGCGGACGATCTGCCAGTGGTCGATCGGTCAGACGATTGATGCTCTTCGTCGGTCTCTTCGTCGGTACGCCTGCTGAGCGGCCCTGGTTGTGATGCTGACTCGTGCTCGTCCGGCTCGAATTGCAGCTCGAGTGATGGACACAATGCGAGCGCCCTCGTCTGGTTGTCGCCTGGTGCGGCGGTCTTGTGAACACAGCGCTGTGGCTGTGGAACGTGGGCGCCCTTGACGTGGCAGACGGAAGTTGATGCCGGGTGTGGGCTACGAGTGTTGGTCTCAATCATGCACCATTGGCGCGCGAGAGACCCACCGAAAGCGTGGGCGCGCTTGGGGTCCATGGCGCCATCGAGGAAGGGCTTGATGCATTGCTTTTTGACAGCATTTGGGCAGCCCTCGCTGAGGGCGCCCAGCAGTGAGCCATCACTTGCGTTGAGGATGATGTCGGCGTACGCCACATCCTTCAGGTCAAGTGTTGAACCAAACCAGTGAGTCGTATCCATGACAGATCCGCCGCTCACATTGGCCACCTGCTGCAGCAGCGTCACGAAGAGGCCACGTGTGGACGAGTCGCCAACCAAGTAGAGCCAGTGGCCGTTGAGTGCCTTACGGAGATCTGCTGATGGCAGCACGCCGTTCTTGAGTGTCGGGTGCAAAACCGCTTCAGTTGTAACGTAGCAGATGTGAGTGCTGTCGTTGCTGCCGCTGTGAAAGGTACCCGGAGGGCGGCATGGCGAGGCCTTGTACGAGGGCGGAAATCCCATAATTCCACTCTTCTGCACGCTCACCGGCGCTCGTTCGCAGTCGAGGGTCCTTCGCAGGAAAAGGGTCGCTCTCAGTTGTCGCGCCCCCCAGGAAAATTAAAGCATGCATGCAAACGAACGGCGCAAATTCGCTGCGTGATCAACGGGTGCGTTGACTGACAGTCGCTGACAATCTGTCGTTTTCTCTAGCAAATCATTCGTCAATCCACGAGATTAGGAATCCTAGGTCAGTTCCGGAAATTTCTACTTCACGCGTCGTAAATCTCGATTTTCGCGGCGTGGTAATACGCTCTCAATGGCGTGGATCGCTCTCCATGGCGCCTGCTTGGGCCTTCTGATTGGTAGCCCGCTGCGAGGCAACTTCGTATCGGTGCTGATGGATTTGTCGGCTCTCAAGTCAACCAAGCCTCTGCCGCCACTCCTGGCGGAATGGGGTTGCGACGAGGAGCTGTGGTCAAAGATAAAGCAGAAGAGATCGCTCGAGAAGCTCATGGAGGAGAAGCGCGAGGAGCAGGGCAGAAAGCGGATCGCGTCTCTTCGTGAGTTAATTGCAAATGCGCCCTCGCCCGCCCCGGCACCGGTTCAGAAGAAAGTGGGAGCCCAACCCCGGAAGCCTGCTGCCAAGATCGACAAGAAAGGGCCATACATTCTCTATGGCGAGCTGCCCTCGGGTTTCGACGCAGCAACGGCGACCCAGCTGTTGTTTGCAAGGCAGGAGGCCAAGATTGCAAAGCAGTACGCTGCGGCAGATGCGATTCGGGATAAGCTGACTGAGATGGGCGTCACCGTCCGTGATGACCTGCACACCTGGTATGTCCGCGGGGCTGATGGAAAGATCTTGGGCGCGAACGAGAGGCAGCCGAAGCCAGCGAAGAAGGACATTGTGGATACTGCGGTCGCTGCTGGTGTATTCGGCACCCTCGCCGCGGCAGTTGGTGCTGCCGGCCTCGTCGACACCATGAAGAGTGCGGGCCCGTTCACCGTCTTCGCGCCGACTGATGCCGCCTTCGCCAAGCTGCCCGCGGGCACCGTCGAGGAGCTCATCAAGCCCGAGAACAAGGCGAAGCTCGCCGCTATCCTCACGTACCACGTCGTCTCTGGCAAGGTGATGGCCAGCACTGTCGTCACCATGGACGGCCAGAAGGTGAAGACTGTCAATGGACAGGAGGTCTCCATCAAGGTCGGCGCGGACGGCGTCATGGTCGACGGCGCCAAGGTCACGACGACCGACATCGAGTGCTCCAACGGCGTTATCCACATCATTGACACCGTTATCCTGCCGGCGTAGAGAGAGTAAGAGAACGAGCCCCTACAGAGACTTTGTGATCGGCTCCTGCCGCGCGGTCCTCCCTGTATAGTTAATTCGATCGGTAAAATTCAGTTTGTCAAGTTTTGCTTGCCCATTCTTGTTCACACAAGTTCACAAAGATCGGCGCGGGTAAATCCAGGGGAGCACACTAGAAACAGTGCCGTAGCACCGGATGTCGCGTCTTGTTAACGTTCACACTACGGGGGAACGGGGCGCGGTCCGCGACGATTGGTGTCGAGTCATCGCGGTACAATACCGGTACCTGATGTTGTCACGGCTCGTTGCCTTGGGCATTGTGCTTGCTGCAACCGCTTCGGCCGCCGAGCTCAAGGTGACGCAGTACGACGGCCCCACGGAGTGCGACGAGGCCAACAAGGTCAAGAGTGGTGATCTGCTTGGCATGCACTACACGGGAACAATCGTGTGCAGCTTTTTCTCGACCCACCACTTGGCGTTCGCGTGCGGCGCCTGCCCCACTGCCGCTCACTGATTGTCGCATGGTCTTGACCAGGACGAGTCGTCGGCCACGGGTGTTAAGGGTAAGCAGTTCGACAGCTCACGTGTACGCGGCGTCGTGTTTGACACCAAGATTGGCGTCGGAGCAGTCATTCCAGGCTGGGATCAGGGCCTGATCGGCCTGTGCAAAGGCGCCAAGGCGATCCTGGTTATCCCGCCGGATATGGGCTATGGAGAGAAGGGAGCCGGCGACGACATTCCGGGTGGAGCCACGCTCAATTTTGATGTTGAAGTGATGACGCTCACAACGCCCCCAGAAGAACCCAGCCTGTTCGCCGAACTCGACGTCAATGAAGATGACCGTCTTTCACCCGCGGAGGTTCTGGCGTTCTTTCAGAAGCGCAACCCGGACATGATGGCGCTGCCCGAAGGCCTCATGGAGAACGAGGACAACGACAAGGACGGCTTCATTTCGTGGGACGAGTTTAGCGGTCCGAAGGGCAAGACGCCCCCCAAGAAGGACGAGCTTTGAAGAGCGCTGTACCGAGCGATCTCAAGGAGTGGCGAGCTTCGATGGCGGCTGCGTGCCCCTCGAGTATTTTGTCGAACGCCGTGAGCGATGTGAAGTCCTGAGTGAACTGGCGCGGAGCGCCTGTACTGCGGCCGCACCATCTTTCCGTCACCGGTGAGTTCAAAACGAAATCGAGGTGGTCGGGACTCGGGTGATAGTGTGTGAATCCAGAAAGAATTCCTGACAGATTCCTCCCCCTACCCTTTATGGGCCGTGGGTCATGAGCGTTCGCTTTCCACAACATATACTGTTCGACAACTTCGAACTCTTGACGAGGGGAACGAATCCGAATATGTGTCTGAAAGTCGTGCCGTGGAGGCCGAATTTGGGGGTGCCGTGCGGGGCGCGGTAGCCCCGCGAATTTTTTTCGAACGCGGACGGTCCGGATTTCTCGGAAAATACTAAATTTTCGACTCGGATACTGCGAGCTCACTCAAGATCTCGTTCAGCTCGCTCACGCAGACAGCGCCACTGCCGTCCTTGTCGAAGGCGGAGAAAGCCTTCTTGTACGAAGCGAGCACCTCGTCGGAAATCGCTGGCGAGGGTGGCGCTGCCGCCGGCGCGAGCGCAATCACCTCAGGCGCGGGTGGCGCTGCCGCTGCCGCGGGCGCAATCACCTCGGGCGCACTTTCCGTGGGCGCAATCACCTCGGCTGCGGGCTCCGCCACCGCGGGCGCAGGCGGCACAGCCGGGAAGGCAAAGTCGATGACCAATGGCAGGTGGTCAGACGGGCACGAGATCGACGGCAGCAGATGCGCATGCGACTCTGCAACCGTCGCATACGTCACTGGCCCCCAGGCATGCTCTGATCGGCCGAGCGGCTCGCCAACGTAGAAGATGTGATCAATGACCTGCAGCATGTGCTCACCCACCTTGCGCTTTTGCTCTGAGAGTGGGCCCCGCATCTTGTTCGTCGTCACCGGGAAGCCGAGCCCTAAGCATCGGCCATCGTCTCCCTGTCGGCGTAGGGCTCCCTGCCGGTGCCCTACGCCGCCACTTGAAAAGTGGTCATCCCACACACTCCGCACGCCCGGGAGGGCGCGAAAAAGCTTCCAGACAGTCTCCGTCTCCGTCCGGTCGGGCGCCGTGTTGCCGTCCATGCAGAGCAAGACTGGGTGGCCGTCCGATGTACCCTCCATCAGCCAATCGGCCAGGCCAGGTGCCGCGGCCGTGCTGCCCTCCGCCGGCGGCCGGCCCTCATTGCGAGCCACCTGGAAGAGCCTCATCACCTCGTCTTTGTGCTTGTCCCCGCTCGCGAGATGCGCGCAGATCACGCTTAAGGGACACCCATCTGAGAGCCGCAAGAGCTCGACGCGCACAGCCCCACATTGGCGCTTGGCATCCTCCTCCGGCAGGGCGATGAAGCTGATCGCCGTCGCTCGCAGCTTCTCTGATCTCCAGAAGACTGCACACCCATCGTCATCGGCGCCAACGGCACCGCGCTTGGTGGCGAGCTTGCGGCAGGTGGAAGGATGCTTAGGTGCAAAGGCTACGCCGCCTACTCGGAGGTGCTCCAGGTAGGCGGCTGGGTCGGAAGTGGGCACACCGGCGGCATGCATGGGCGCGTAGCGGCGGCCACCGAGCGAGCACTCATAGCCGAGGCCTTCGAGATCAGATTGCATCTCGCTCATGTGATCGAGCTCCTCGAAGGCGATGACATCGGGCTGGAGGAGCTGGACGATGGCCTTCATGCGGGCATACCTGGCCTCCCAGTCCACGACCACTTGCAGGTTGCGCACCGCACGGGCTGCAATGCTCGGATCCTGCACGGAGGCCTCTAAGGCTATGAGTGGATCGCTCGCCGCAAGGATGTCACGCGGATGCTCGAGCGCACGCTCGCCGTCCTTCACGGCCAGCACATCTTCGACCAAGAAACCGTCATTGCTCATGCCATCTGCGAGTATATTCCATTGCAAGACGCGCAAGCCTGACGAGAGGGGCAACGGCTCGAGCTGGTGAAATGAGGCGCCACCTCGCTCCGCACGAATGATGGCATCGTCGGATACGCCAGCCTGTTGCAGGCGACGGACGTGCTCAGCAATGTGATCCTTCGCCGCGCGTTTTGCACTGGTCATGCCGTGCGAGTCCGCGATCGCGATTGTAGGCACGTCCCGGTCCCTCTCTTCGTGGTCCACCACGTTCACACTGAGCTGTGCGGTTGCGCTCAAAGCAATTACCGCCATCCTTTTGGAGTCCGAGCTGCCGCTGTCGCCGTCACTTGGCGTCGGAAGCTCGCGGCCCAGAGGCGTGGCCTCTTCCTCAACTGCCATGTCGGCGGCAGCAGCTAGCGGCCGCGTAAGAGCATTCGTTCGCTCAAAGGTATCCTCCTCTTCTGGCGCGATGACGTCCCTGCTGATGGTGGTATCCTCCTCTTCATCGCACAGTCTCATGCCCAGGTGAGGCCTTGCGTCTACATTTCCATCGTGCGAGCCAACGACATTCGCTCCATCGTGCGAGCCAAGGACTTTCGCCTCGACTTTCACGGCCACATGCGTCGTCTCGACGCTCGCGCAACAACCCATCGTTTGCTCTCTCCACCCCGTATTATTCCATGTTGCCCCCGACGGTCAAGTCAAACCAACATGTGCCTAGACTAGTTTCGTCAATGCCGTTCCAACTCAGAAGATCATCCGTTTCAAAGCCGTTCGGTTGGTTAGAAACTGTGTGGTTTTGAGATTTGAAGGTGGTTAGAAACTCGCGCCCCCCGGACCTGGACTATGCTTCTTGCTTCACAGTTCTTCACAGTCAGACTCTTCACAGTAACCCTAGCTTGCTTCACGGCTTTGCTCGCGGCTTGGCTAGGAGTACGCGTTGGGCGTTGCGACGCTCGATACGCCTGCAATTATCATGCGGCCGCATGCGGGCCGCGCCCGCGCGGGGCCGGGCCGCGGGCCCGGATCTCCGGTCACCTCAAAACACCTTTGTAATCAATCGCCACCGCACACATGAACTCTAGAGCCCATATGTACATGCCATCACTACTGATCTCTGAGAGTGTCCTTAAGCAGGTCAATGCAACTCCTGGGACCACTAGACTCGTGCTCTCTCTGCGGACTCGGGAACGCGGTCCGTTACGTAACATACTCCAGGGCCCAGCCCAGCCCCACACGCGTCCCTTCACACCCTCATCACTCCCTTCCCACACTTGCACGCAGTTCAGGGTGAACTGTGAGGGCACCCGGGGCATACATTGCCGTGGGTCGCTCGGTCGCATCGGTTCGTGGGTAGTAGGGCTGTGGACAGCACCCCAACACCCACGCCCGTGCCTTGTATCGTACGAGTCCGCGAAAGTGGGCGTTGATGACTTCCACGTGCACTTCGCTGCGGTGCTTAAGCTGACAGTTTGCCCTTCCCACTCTTGGGGGCAGGTGTAGGCTTGGCCGCCGCCGCGGGTGGCGGGGATGCCTTTTTCGGGGCAGGCGCAGGCGCAGGTGCAACCTTGGCCGCAGCTTTCGTTGCAGGCGATGGCTTCTTGTTGGCTTCGATCTTCGCGTACTTGTCCTTCAAGGTGGCGGCGGGCGTCGGGTCGAAGCCGTCGGGCATGCAGAGGCCGCAGCAGCGGAAGAGCTGCACGATGAATGCCCCAATCAAGCAGAGCAGCGGCAGGACGCACGTGGCCAGCGCGACCCAGTCGTCGGAGGACATGGCGCTCATGACCGTTTTGGCCTCCGGGGGAACGTACGTGACGTAGTACGTGGACACAGTGGCGAGGATCTCTTCCGCCATGTTGTCTTTGGGAATGGTCGCACGCGGCCAAAGTGCGGGCGAAAAACAAAGTTGGGACTCTGAGAAAAATGCGAAATGAACGCAACCGCCCGCTCTCCCTTCCCGCCACCTGGCTACGCGGAGCACATTCGATACATAGGCTTCCGATACATGTAAGACTACTTGACTTGACTTGACTTGAGACTTGCGCTTGTTTGTAGACTTGACCTGCGCTTGAAGCAATGAACGTCAGTGTGTTCGTTACAATATCGACACACGACTGAACCATCTTCAGGGGCGTGTGTTAGAATTGGGGGACTTGAATTTGACCCGACTGACTTAGCTGTGAAAGACCGAATCCCCACAGAGGCCCCGTATGGCAATGCCGCAGAGCGACGTGGAGCTCCCTCTTGCGCTGCGCAGCTGACATCCGCGCGTGCGCAAGGCAGTCGCTGACCTTTGCCTTCTCGCCTTCGCGTGCGCAGTGAGCTACTGTCTTTTTTCTCGTTGGAACCATGTCAGCTGAGGTGCGCGCTGCAGTCGCGCTCCTTGCACAGAATGCTGGTCCTCTGAGATGCTTCTAGAGGTTGCTCTGCAGCCGCATCAGCTGAGCGTCTATCGCGGGCTGTCTGCTGCTGCTCTCAGGAGACTGCGGCGGCTAAGGCGAAGGAGATTGAGGAGACTGAGACCAAGACGCACCGTATCCGCATCACGCTTACCAGCCGCAATGTCAAGAACCTCGAGAAGGTCTGCAATGATTTGATCAAGGGCGCCAAGGACAAGCGCCTCAAGGTCAAGGGTCCTGTTCGTCTGCCCACGAAGACGCTGCGCTTGACCGTCCGCAAATCCCCTTGCGGTGAGGGCACCAACTCGTGGGACCGCTTCGAGATGCGTATCCACAAGCGCCTGATCGACCTGCACTCGCCCTCGGAGATTGTGAAGCAGATCACCTCCATCTCTATTGAGCCCGGCGTCGAGGTTGAGGTGACGATTGCCGACATCGACTAAGGCGGCCGCAGCCACACCGACCTTCAGGGTCTGAGTTCTCCTGTCTAGCCTCCACGCGAGGGCGGCTTCACGGATAGGCGCCGCTGCGCCGAGAGAACCGTACCCCATTACGCTTGACTTAATCGTGCTCTATCATAGGCTATCCGGTTTGTTAAGCAGTAATTTGCCACACACACACACGTACGCGACTTCATCGTACGATTTCGAGCACATGCCGTTAAATGTGCGCGCAAACGTAAAACTAAAAACATACACACTTGCTGTGAGCGCGCGGGGACCGCCCGGGCCGCTTCCCGGCACCGGCATGGGCCCGGGCGGGGTGGTCGCTGGTCCGGGCGGGATTGCGGCGGGAACATGCCGCGCACGATGCGGCGTTTATCGCAGTGCATATCGTTCGAGTATCGAGATCCGCAAAGATGAAAGAATTAATTTCCCTGCATCTCATCACTCATGCAGCCCGGATCACCCTTAGTGCCTCTCGAGACCGCGGCGGCCACAGCGCACAGCGGGCCGCCCCGCTGCGCGACGTAAGCCGCCCGGCGGGGCCCCGCGCCCGCGCGCCCGGCGCGGGGCGCGGGCGCAATGCGCGCCCGGGGCGCGGGCGGCGGCGCCGCGCGCGGCCCGCCGCATCTTAAGCCGCATCGCCGTAACAAAGTAAACCATGTCCTCAACAGCCCCACTCCTCCTCCGCGGGCGGTTCTTGTTGCAGTTACTTACTACTTTAACTACTTCAGACCGTTACGTCCGCTGAGTGGCGCGCTGCCTCGGGCGGCGAGACGGCGACGACGTGCTGCATGCTCCGATGAAGGCAGGCAAGGACTGGCCAAAAACCCGCTACAGCGCGCTCCTACGAGTAACCGCAGCTCCTGAAGAGCGGACGGACGACGACAGAGCGCTTCGAAAAGGTGCGAGCTCACGAGTTCGCGGAGCGGCCGCCTTTGCCATCTTGCGACAGCTTTTGCCGCTGCTTAAAGTTGCTGCCAGCCTTGGAGCCGCGCCGCTTGCGTGCCCTTTCGCGCCGCTTGCCCAACTCTTTGAGCGCTTCGGCAAGGCCCTCCCTGGTCGCTTGCCAGTAGCAAGCGGCGAGCCCGAGCAGCGGCAGCACGATCGGCACGAGGAGGCCGACGAGGACCCACATCGAGCTTGTGCCGTCCTTTTTCGCACGCTTCGAGGCACTGCCTTCGCCTGTTTCGCCACCCTCCATGTACGTGACCCGAGCACCTTCGGGAATCTCCCACGAGCTCTCGCGCGTCTTCGAGTGGTAGTAAAACCTGCGTTGGGCGCACCCCATCAGCGACAAATGATGATCACGAGGGTGGTGAAACATGATCTGGCGCGCACTTTTTCCCCGAGGCCGGATCCAAGGCCTCGATCCACGAGGCGTCGTCCTGCGCGCTTGCAGTCGCGAGCATGACGCACAGAAGGCCGAGCGTGCGATGTCGACGCGTCGGCGTTGGGTGCTTCATGCTGAGAAAGGACATGCACAGACGCCCGATACGGCGGCGTCATGCGTCGCTGCAGCGGTGGTCGACAGAATCGTTCGACACACTCCACTGTTCCGCAGGAGGAAACTTTGGGACACCACCCGAGCTTATCATCTCGTCTGATCACACGGAGTCGGTCCACTCCCTTGGACCCGAGCGCGGTCGCGAATGCCGCCACGACCACTTGTTCGCGGCCGTGCTGGACCGGCAGCACAGCAGGCGGGCCCGCCCGTCGATCCGAAGCTGGAGGTGGTCGCTGCCTGGCTGCGCAACGAGAAGCGCAGCGGCCTGTACACCAAAGAGGCTGTGCAGTACGAGAAGGTGTGCGCAGCCCGTGCCTCCCGGCCCTGCGAGCGTGTGGCCTGTGGCCTGCGCTGGCGACACGGCATGCGCAGCACGTACAGGCCAGTGCATGAGCCAGGCGATGCCACATGCGATTGCAGGCAGCACTCGTGGCCTGCGACACCGTTTCTCAGCTCTGCGTGCGCTGTTGCTGCTCCGCAGCGTGTCGAGTACTTCAAAGGTTCGAAGCTCGTGGATACGCTGATTGGGCCCAAGTATAAGGGTAAGATGGCAAAGGATATGCCCATCAAGACGCGCGCGGAGGCGGCCAAGCTCGCGCAGGAGCTGCTGCGGGTGGGCTACATCCATCGGTCAAAGCGCATGGAGCTCGCGCATACGCGCCGCTGGGAGCTCGAGCTGCAGCATGGCCCCTTCGAGGACTCGAAAGATGCCCTCTTCACTTGGGTCTACGAAGGTGCGCAGCCGTGGGCGCCGCTACTACCGCCGCTGCCGCCACTGCTGCTCCTGCTCCTGCGGCTGCTGCTGCCACCATTGCTGCCGGCTCAACGGAGTCCTGCGCTGCGGCACGTGCGCAGGCTCGAAGACGAAGCTGTACCTGATGTGCGCGGGCATGCTGCTGGGCGCGTTGGGCATCTGTATGATACAGATCTGGCCGTTGTGGCTCAAGATCGGAGTGTGGTGGTGCTCTGTGACCTTCCTGACCACCTTTGGCGTACTGTGCGTGGTGCGCCTCATACTCTTCGTGCTCATGTGGATTGTGGGCTTTCGAGGCATCTGGCTCTTCCCCAACCTCTTTGACGACAACCAGACCTTTGCGGGCTCCTTCATGCCGGTCTTTGGCAAAGGCGACCCGGTGGTCGTCGAGGAGGATTCAGACGAAGAGTATTGGGCGCGCGTGAACAAGAAGAAGAAGAAGGATTCCAAAGACGGCAAGGAGGGCGAGGACAAGGGCGACAGCGAGAAGAAGAAGTCGTCCAAGGAGCCCAAGGAAAAGGGGCCCGAGCCTGCCTTCCAGTTCGGCTGGATCAACGTCGCCCTCATCTTCGGTCTCGGTGCGCTCGCCTGCATCAAGATGGGACTCTTTGATGGCGATAACGTGCCAGACTTCATCGCTAAGCGTGACGACCTCGAGTACTATTTCAAGTCGCTCGCGGCGCCCGAGCCCGCCAACGACACGGCCGACAAGGATGGCAAAAAGGGACCGGAGCGTGATCCGTTCGCAGCGCCCGTCGACGACGACGCCGGCCGCTTCTGAGCGCCGCCGCAGATGATCCGTTGGATCTGACCTCTGGAGATCCGGTGGAGCTTGCCGCCGCCGCCGCGACTACGACGACGCTCGGTCGTCTGCATGCATCCACTTTGTGGAGGTCCGCTGCGCGCGTGAGGCGCCGACTGCTGCCGGCACTAGTAATTAAACGCTGCTGCATACCCCATGCGATGATTCGCCCGGGTCCGCTCTCCACTGAGCGCCGCGCGCGAGGCTGTCCGCCCGCGGCCGACGGTCGTCGGGTTGCAGTGGTTTTGGTTACGTTAGCGTGTTACTGGTCGTAGGTCGATCCGCGTTATCCGTTAAGCGTGCACGGACGGTGCATAAGGACCGCGCCGGCCGCGCCTCTGTAATTACTCGGTCGGGTAACCCGGCGACGCGGGCGACGCATCGTCGAGGCGTCGCAGGCCGCCCGGGCCCCGGCCGCAGCGCGCACCGGGTCGGACCGGCTCGGCGCCATGCGCAGCCCGGTACGGTGGCTCCGGTCGGGCACCGAGGCACCGCGGCGTGCGTCCCGGTCGCGCGCGCCGCGCGGTCGCGGCCGCTCGCGCGCGTTCGGGCTTCGGCGTTCGCCGCGCGCCGCGCCGCGGGCCGGCGCCGCGCGGGACCGGACGCGGCCGGGCCGCGGCGCCGGCGCGCCGCCGACCCGACGGCGACGCCCGGCGCGGGCGGCAGGCCGGCACCGGCGAGTCGCGACACAGCGTCAGCGAGCGAGCCCGATGCCGCGCGCGAGAGCGCGGCGCGACACGTTTGACGTTACACGAGTCAACCATCAGTTGAGACCCGGGGACATTGATAACACGCGACACATGGTCTTCATGGGATACGTTGGCTCGGTTCGGCACGTTTACGATTTAGCGGTTGGCGGCCAAACGGCCACCCGTGCTCTGATGGCACTGCTCATCATGGCATGGCATGGTATCGGTTTTTGGTTGGCGCCTGACCCAGCCCTAGCATTCGACCCCACATCCCAGCCTCTGCGCCGCTATCCTTTCTATGCTCGCTGCGTTGGCGCGCCGTCGTCGCTCGCCGCCGCTTCGCGCCGCCATGCGCACTCGTGTATAGGATGCCACGCGTGTACAGCACGGCGGGCCACATGCACTGGGGCCGTGCGCGCGCACGCGCGCGCCTCATGCCGGGAACTGCCTGGGCGTCGCCTCAGGAGTCGAGCGCTCCGACAAGTCAGACTTGGTCGAGCCAGACCTCGTCGAGGTCGTCGAGACGGAGCACGGGAGGGTCCAGTCAGAGCAGGTCACGCCGCTATGATCGCTCGTGTTGGAGGAGTTGTCACTTTCGGCACGAGCGTGGTGCGGGGCGGCGTGCTGCTGCCGCATCGGCGGCATCTTCTTCAAGCCAGTCTTCGGCACGTGGAGCTGGCCCGAGGAAGAGGCCCTGACAAGATGCTCGACGAGGTTTCGCATCGTTGGCGGTGACACATTCCCCAGCTCGTGCACACGGTGAGAGCTTTTGACCGCCTCGGGCAGCACGACTTCAGCAGCCGACGCGTCGGCAGCGGCTTGCGGCATACAAAGCGGCGCTGGTTTGGGCGGCGTGCCGCGGTCGGCCACCGGGTCTGCAGCGCCGGCGGGGGAAATCGAAGCTGCAGCCTCGGCGCGAAGCTCATCGAGGAACTCGAACATGAAGGCCGGGAATACGCGGCGCGACGAAGCCGCGAGGACCACCACTGCCATACCAGCGAGCCCATCCGCCGCGGCGGGCCCCATCGTGCGCGCCGCCAGGCGGTGGACGCACGTCGAATAAAGCACAATCACTTCCACCAGGGCGGCTCGCACAGCGGAGACGCTCGCGTCACTGGAGCCGCCGCTGGCGGCCTCGGACTCGACCTCGCCGTGGCTCGCGCGTCGCAGCATGGCCGACGTGCGCTCCGCGGCGAGAGAGGCCAGCGCGGTGAGGAGCCGACACAAGGCCGGGTGCCGCTGCTCAAGCACGGCGTGCGCCTGCAGGCATGCGGCGTTTCCGAGTTTCTTGACACGCGCGACGTAGGGGGAGGCGCGCGCGCCGACGCGCGCGGACACGTGCCCGACGAGGCGCCGTGTGAGCCGCAGGCACTCGATGAGGAGGAGATACCACAACGCGAGCGCGAAGCCGAGGGTCATGCGAAGCACGCTGAGCACCCCCCTGACCGAGAGGCACGCAGGCGCAGCAAAGTGCGTGGGCGACGGGGCGGCGGAACGCCCGGGAGCGGCGGCGTCGAGGTCGGGCACGATGATACTCTCCTCGGCCAGCTGGAGATAATCCGGCGCGAGGAGCAGCGCCTCCTCGACGCTCAGAAATTCGGCCAGCAGCTTGATCTCGGGGGTCGTCATCTCGTTTTCGAGCAGCTCGTTGAGGTACGACTCCAGGGCGAACGCACGCTCCAGGAGCGCCTGCTCGGGATCACGCCACAAGCCGAGGCCGAGCAGGTGCTTTTCCGGCAGCCGCGGCAGCATATCAGTGAAGCCGGTGGCCTCGCGAAGTGCCTTGTCGAACTCCTCAAAGTCACGAAAGCGCTTTGGGGGCATGGGAGCAGCAGAAGAGGAGGGCATGCACTCGATGCAGTACCGCTGCACATTGTCCTCCTTGGTACCCACGCTGACGTTGATGCGCATCGTGACGGTCGCACTGGGCGCGCACTGGCTGCCCAGAGACACTCCGCATCTGGAATATTGTTCGTGGACACGAAGCAGACCGTTTCGTGCATCTTTCCCCGACGTTGATGAAAAAAACGACTTTTGCATATGCACGTGGTTATGCTCGAGAGAGCATGTTCATGAACTATTGGGGGGAGAGACTTTCGAATCGTTCACGGCGCAAATGTACATGTAGTGAAGCCCCTCACAGTTCCGACTTTCATTAGCCCCGAACCGTGCCTGCCTCTCGCCTCGTCTCCGACAGGGTCTACAGTCTCCCTCTCCGACTGTCTCCCGATCGTCATCAACAGCGCCATGGACTCAGCGGATTCGAGACTCGCGAACGGCGCGGCGCTGCTGCTGGGCGCCGCTGGCGTCGCCCTCTATTACCAGCTCAATCCGCCGACCTCGCGCCGTGAGGGTCGCATCGTCAAGCGAACTGCGGAGGAGGAGTTGGCCGAGGCGGAGAAGCACGTGGCAGAGCTCCGCATGCAGCTCTCCACGAGCTTTGTCTCTTCGGTTCCCGCCCCGCTCAAGCCCAAGGAGGTGCGCATCTGGATGGACGGTGCCTTTGACATGATGCACTATGGCCACGTGAACGCATTCCGGCAGGGCCGCGCGCTGGGCACGCACCTCGTCGTCGGCGTCAACGATGATGCGTCGATCACCCGGTGCAAGGGCCCGCCGGTGATGAACGACGCCGAGCGGCTCGCGATGGTCCAGGCCTGCCGCTTCGTCGACGAGGTCGTGCCCAAGGTGCCGTACGTCATGGACGACGAGTACATCCGGTGGATGCTCAAGACGTACCGCATCGACTACGTGGTGCACGGCGACGACCCGTGCATCGTGGACGGCAAGCTCGTGTACCAGTCGGCCATCGACATGGGAAAGTACAAGACCATCCCGCGCACCGAGGGTGTCTCGACCACTGAGATAACGGGGCGCATGCTGTTGCTCACCAAGGAGCACCATGCGGGCTGCGCCGCGGGCGCCGTCGCGAGCGCCGCCTCTGTGCCGTCGGGCAGTAGTCCGGGCACGAAGCTGTCGCTGCTCGCTGGAAGCGCGAGTCCACCGCCGTCGCCAAGAGCCACGCTCGCTGTACCGCCGTCGCCCTCGGCCGCTGCGTTTGTGCGCGAGTCCAAGTTCATGACGACTTCGCGCATGTTGCGTCTCTTCTCGGAAGGTGCGGCAAAGGCGCCGCCGCCGGGCGCGCGCGTGGTGTACGTGGACGGCGGCTGGGACATGTTCCACGCGGGCCACGTCTCGTTCCTCGAGGCCGCCCGCAAGCTCGGCGACTTTCTGCTCGTGGGCGTGCACAACGACGTCGTGGTCAACAAGCGGCGAGGGGCCAACTTCCCGATCCTCAACACGAACGAGCGCGTGCTGAGTGTGCTCGCATGCAAGCACGTGGGCGACGTGGTCATCGACCCGCCGTGGGTGATGACCAAGGAGATGATCGCCGCGCTCAAGATCTCGGTTGTCGCTCACGGCTCGACGAACGACCCCAACGACGACGTCGAAGATCCCTACGCAGTCCCCAAGCAGATGGGCATCTTTCACTCGATCCCGTCGACGGTCGACCTGACGGTGCACGCGATCGTGACGCGCATCCAGTCGAACCACGAGCGCATGCGCGCCAAGGTCGAACGCAAGATGCAGGCGGAGAGGGAGTACTACGCCGACCGGTACGGATTCGCCGCCGAGGACACCAATTGACGCTGGCGCGGCGATGGCGGCGTCGAGAGTCTCACAGCGCGGATGCTCAACGGTGCGGATGAGCAAGATATGATCGAGCACATAAGGTCTTCGCAGCTTGGCACTGCCCGGCCGGCCACACGCGGCACCGCCGGGATCGACCCTGAGCGGAGAGCACCCCCTTCTCAAGACCACCGGATTCACAAGTAGTCGCGCAGCGCCGCCGCGCGTTGTTTGCGGCGCGAATAGGCGGGAACGTCTTTTGACGCTGTGGTGATATGTGAATGTACTGCGTCCACGCACCATGGGCGCTGGAGGTGGGGGGCCCGGGGGGGTGTCGCTGGCGGTCGCCCGGTCGGCGGCCGGCGGCGCGCGACCACCCCGGGTGGCGTCGGTGCCCGGGCGCGGCGGCGTCGCGGTGGTAACTCCTGGCGCGCACAAAGAAACTTCAAACTAGACGGCGCGAAAACCGGACACGACGCCGCGCGGCGGCGGGCCGACGCCGCCCGCGAGCCGGCTGCTCGTGCCGCGCGCGCACCGGAACTGGCACGGCGCACGGGGGCCCCGCACCCGGAACTAACCCCGCGAACGCCGGCCCGCCGCGCGCTGGTTAACCTCAGATTACTGCGGACTTCTTGTGTGTTCGCACGCAGGCCTCACGCACGGTCCCCTTGCGCGACCCGTCGACAAGTCACACACGATCGTAGCAGAGTTTCTTCACCGCCGCCCCCAGTGCCAACCCGAGCCACAGGGGGCGTGGTTGCCGTCCTCGGGGCAGCCCGTCGGCTGGATCTGGCCGGTGCTCTGCTGGAGGTTCCACAGGTCGACAGTGTACGAGTCGGGGTACGGCATGCCCTCGGACGGGAAGAAGTTGCAGTGGAACTGATGGTAGACCTCGCCGGCATAAAAGTTGTACCGGTTGCTGTCATACACCCACACTGTATTGGGCTCATCGGCGTCGTGGGTGCCGCCCTGGCCGAGCTTGAGGTCCATACGCCATATAACGTTCTTCTGCACGAGGATGGGGTACAGCGGGGAGCTCATGCCGCCCGGCAGACCGGCGATCGAGCGGTAGGGCGTGCCGCGATCGCCCGCGTCGGGGCGCGAGCGTGCCCCCGGAGGGCCCACGAAGCTGGCAAAGAAGTTGGTGGCGAGCGCCTCGAATTGCGCGACCGCATTGGCGGCGTCGAGGGTGACTCGCACCGCCTCCGCGTGACCCAGCGGGCCGTAGTCGTGTGCTTGGCCCGAGTGGTAGCAAACTTGGGCGTAGTCGCTGCCGCCCGCGTAGCCAACAACGGCGGTGACGTTGCTAGCGGCGCGCTTGAAGGGTCCGTTGGCGTCCCTCTCGATGCCGACGTAGGCCCATTGGCGCTCCCAGAAGCAGCCGTTGCCAAGATACACGACGCCCGTGCTGCGCGTGTAGTTGTAGTCGCGGGCGGGTGGGGAGGCGCGGTTGGCGAGGGTGGCGAGGGTGGCGGGGAGGGATGTGGCTGCGGTCACGCCGACGATGCTTATGCAGAGGAGAAGCACGATGGTAGGCAGTTGTGTAGTCGTGCAGCGCCGGCGCTGCGAGGAGGCAGGGAGGAGTGTGATATTGTCCTCGAGAGAGAGAATTTTTGTGGAGGAGGAGGATGCGGACATGTAGTCCGCGCAAGGAGCCTCCCAGCTGTTCTCCCAGCTGCTTCCGTCCAGGAAGATTCTTGTCAACCCTGTGAACAGCCTGTTAATACGGCTGTCCGTGAATTTTCGGAATGTCAGGACGTACGCATCGGTGCTCCCGCCGGTGTACTCAAATCGGTCAAGAGTGAGTCAAGGCTCCAATAGGCTCCAATCAAGGGGGTAGATCCCTTATCTCTGATCGTTCCCAAATCCAATGCACACGCAGAAGGCGCTCTCGTCGATGTACTCAAATCGGCCGGTGCTCCCGCGACCCGCCCGCGCTGCTCGCGGCGTATGCGTCTCATCGTGTTGGCAGCGTTCGTCATCACGGCCATCGCTGCATCAGCCGTGGGCACGCGCCGCACCGGGACCTCAACGGCGTCCTCCTCGCAGTTGCCGTCTCGCCCACCCTCGGTCACGACGTCGGTAACCTCCGCATCAATGGTCATCTCCACGAGTTTCCGTGCCCCACTCATGGACATGTGCAGCTGCAGCTCGCGTTTCGTGATGGTCTCTAGTGTGAGCGGTGCGTCGGAGGGCGGCGGCTCGGCCGAGTGCATGACGATCCGTGACGGCGTGGCGCCATACGGCACCGTTCGTGGCACATTATGGAGATACTCCGTTCGGAGCTCTACGAGCTCATCTTGCGCGAGACCTTGGCTGCTGTCGCCGTCCTTCGTGTCGCCGTCCTTCGTGCCCGTCTTCTTCATCATCATCTTCATCGTGATCGCGGCGAAGACCAAGATGACGAGGAGGAAGAAGCCGCCGACCACGCCCACGGGCACGCCGCTCACGCTGGCGCCAACGCTGTTGAACGAGGCGCGGACTACAGTGACGGCCTCATTGAATTGAGTGGGGACAGAGTCGATTGACTGGACAGTGATCGAAGAGAGGGCAGACACAGAAGTCATCAGAGCCGTCAGAGCCTGGGGCGAGCTCGATGCAGCCTGCAGGCGCAAAAGCACGGTGCTCCCCGCGCTGGCCGGGGCGCGAATCTCGACGCGGAGATTGACGGAGCCCGCCTGGATGTCAATCTTCACTTGTGACGGCGGCACGCCCGCCACCGTGGCGAAGAGGACCGTTAGTTGGCCTCGCACCTCCGGCGTGTAGTCGGACACGTCGCCGGAGAGGGTGAGCACGAGGACTGTGAATGCGACCGTGTCTCCCGGGACGAGAACAGTTCTCGGGGGTGGCGGCGAGGCCACGGGTGGGGGCGGTGAGGCCATGAGGGATGGCGGCGGTGAGGCCATGAGGAGTGGCGGCGGTGAGGCCATGAGGAGTGGCGGCGGTGAGGCCATGAGGAGTGGCGGCGAGGCCACGGGTGGGGGCGGTGAGGCCATGAGGAGGGGCGGCAGTGAGGCCATGAGGAGTGGCGGCGAGGCCACGGGTGGGGGCGGTGAGGCCATGAGGGGCGGCGGCGAGGCCATGAGGAGTGGCGGCGAGGCCACGGGTGGGGGCGGTGAGGCCATGAGGGGTGGCGGCGGTGAAGTCATGAGGGGTGGCGGCGAGGCCACGAGCGGGGTTGGCGATGCCGATGCCTCCAGCGAAGGCGAGGGCGATGCCTCCGGTGAGGGCGAGGGATCGGGCGAGGGCTCGGGCTCGGAGAGAGAACGACGATCTCGGGCTCGGAGATCGGGCACAAACCCGGGCACGAAGCGGCTCAGGAGGTCATTCATCGCCACAGCGTGCGCCACAGGCTGGAGCACCGCAGGCAGCTGGCACGGCAGCACCTGAGCACCGACGAAGAGGGCAGGCCACATCCACTCCATGTAGTAGCCTGCGTACGGGTCGATGTCCTTGCTGAGCAACACGAGCAGCGCCTCATAGTCGCTCTTGGGGCGGCGCCGGATCACTTCGCGCGAGATCGCGAAGCGACCACCCTGTGGGAACACGAGCGTCACGCTCTCGGACTTGGGGTGCGACGGCTCGATGTACTTGATGTAAAAGTCGAGGGCGGACTCACCCTGCTGCGCCTTCGCCTTGGCATAGACGTACGACTTGAACCAGCCGACATCCCACCACTGTGTCCAGCCCGCCGCACTCGTTGGACACTCGTCGCTTGCGCCCGCGAGGTTGACGTTGTTGATGACGTAATCGGCGCGCAGAATGTGGTTCATGTCGTACGGGCTGTCGTGCTGTGCGATGTGTACGGCGGCTGAGTAGACAAAGTGCGTGCCGTTCGGCATCGGCGTGAGGTACTCGGCGAAGCTGTGGCCCGCCACAAGGTGGCCGCCGCCGGCGCGATGGCCGTTGTAGCCGAATGATGGCGCGCCCGCCTGGGAGAAGACGGTCCAGTCGGCCAGGTCGTCATAGTGCTCCACCAGATGATGGAGGTACGAGTGAGACTCTCGACCGACATTGGGGAGCATGATCAGCTTGGTGTGGTCGGGCAGCGACGATGGCGCCTTGGCGTTCTCGCTCTTGCCGTACACGAGCGTGCGCATTCCGGGCTGCGAGAGGATGGTCTCCTCAGCCAGCCACGACAAATCCTCGTCATACCGTGCCAAGACCACATTGACGGTGCCGCCGAACGTGGGCGCTGCAGCCGCGTATGCGACGCACAGAAGTCGGAGTGTGGATGCGATCATCGTCGGTTTAGGTGAGCGCCGAGCGCCAACGGAGCATGGCGGATGCGCGGCGGCTGAGGTGAACACGGCCGCAGCGTCTGGAAGAAGGCTCAAGGCTTCACATGTATCGTGTTTTCCTCGCCAATTTTTCGTTTTTCATGACGAGGGGGCTTTCTAGAGGAGCGCCCAAACCGGGGGGCTTCGGGCCTGTAGCAGAGGCAGGATGTGTTGTCGGTAGGCAGATTTTCATAGGTATCGAGCGTGGTCGGTGCAGACAAGAACGGGATAGTGCGACTCTGGTAATAATATTTGCGTTGAAATAGCCACAAAATAAGTTAGGAATGTTTAAGAAAGACTCATTAGTATAGGGGTTAGTACTTCGCTTTGTGGCAGCGACGACCAGGGTTCGATTCCCTGATGGGTCAAGGATGTTTTGGCGGTCCTTCCCTCCCTCCCTACCTCCCTCCCGTCGTCTCCGTCCCTCCCTACCTCCCACCCATAATCTCCCTCCCTCCCTCCCACCCTCCCTCCGTGATCTCCCTCCCTCCCTCTCTCCCTCCCTCCCTCCCTCCCTTCCTCCCTCCCACCCTCCCTCCCTCTCTCCCTCCCTCCTTCTAACCCTCATTCCCTCCCTCCAGTCATCCCTCCCTCCCTCCCTACCTCCCTCCCTCCCTCCCTCCGGGTCAGGGGGGGTTTGTTATCGAGTTCGGGGGGGTTTGTTATCAGGATACGTATCCTGATGTATTGTGATGTATCCTGCATGTATCCTGAAGGATACATGTATCTCTCATGTATCCTGATGTATCTC
>Ga0180440_100635_pt1 | contig 23043 bp, 12 predicted proteins | sample ChrtobMetaP5_4mM_FD_119745 | JGI IMG/M metagenome (GOLD analysis project Ga0180440, IMG submission 119745) | Chrysochromulina tobin associated microbial communities from unialgal haptophyte culture, Washington, USA - P5_4mM MetaG | ecosystem: Host-associated > Algae > Haptophytes > Unclassified ... | reverse complement strand
TGGCGAGCAGGAGGCCGTAGTAGCAGGCGGCCACCTTCACGATGGCCTCCGTCAGCGCGTCGGGCCAGGCGCGGTACCGGAGCGCGCCCCATAGCAGGGCGCGCTCGAATACGAGGACCGGCAAGTCGGCGAAGCTTGGATCGAGCTGCTTGACCTTCTCGAGGAACTCGTCCATCTTCGCGAGGAGGCGAGGTGCTCCGCGGTGTGGAACATGCGCTCGATGCCGATGCTGCTGGTGCCGCTGGCGGCGAGCCGGTGCGAGCTGTGGAGCGACCGGAGGAACTTGCCAAAGCCCTTGGGGTCGGACACGTAGCGCCTCTTCAGCATGGCGCACTCGACGTCGAGGTAGTACGCGAGCTCCTCTGGTAGGTCCTCCTTGCACTTCTGCCACAGCGCGTCCACGAAGCCGTGGTCCGTCTCGATGTGGCCGCCGTTGGCCTCCTCTGTGCCGTTGGCTGCTCCGAGGCGCTTCTGCTTCAGGTCCTCGATGGCGCGCGCCTCTTCCTCCGTCGGCGCCAGGAGCTTTGCGCGCCCACTCGCGACCCACTCGGCGATGTGCTCCTCGATGAGCCCATAGTCGGGGTCGACGCCGTCGGCGGCGGCGGGTGCTGGGCTCTTGCGCGCCTTCTTGTCCTTGGCGGCGCCCGTGGCTGCGGTGGAGGTGGAGCCGCGCTTCGCTTGAGGCATGGATGTCTCTCCGCTGATCGTGCGAGTGAAGAGAATGCATGCCGCTCGCTTAAGGTTGGCGAATCTGTGGGGAAATCGATTTTTCCACATTCTTCGAGAACCCCCGCAAAGCGCATCCCTCGGGGGGGCTGACATTGAATTCGGATGGCTTACTAGTCGAGCGTACACTTCGTGAACCTCGGGCAGCGTCGTGCCGGGCACCCAGAATCGACACACGGAATAAGAGAACACAATCTCGGAGCCGCATCCGTATCGAAACCATGCGATTCATCCTCACCTCCGCGCTTGTCGCGACGTCGTCGGCGCTCGTGGTCAACAGCCCGGCGGCCGCGCCGCAGCGCTCGACGGCGGTGCGCACGTCGTCCATCTCTATGGCTGGCAAGGGCGTGGACGACAAGTACTTCACCGGTCTCCGGGCGAAGACTGCCGAGGAGAAGCGTCGTTTGCGTATCATGGATGGAGCCAACTGGCGGCCGCGCACCTACCCCAAGGAGGGTGAGGGCTACTTCTTCTTCCAGGGCCCAACTCCGAAGACCTCGGTGCAGAAGGATGTGCCGTCCTTTTTCTCGGCCGAAAACTTTGCCGACCTCCAGATCTCGACAAAGCAGCTCGCCGTGACGGCCACGGGCTTCGCCTCGTTCTTCGTGGTCGCGTCGACGCTCCTTGCCCCCACCGGGGATGTTATGCCCGCCAAGGCGCCTGTGGCTGTGACCAAGCCGGCGCCCGCGCCCCCGAAGATGGAGGAGCCCAAGGCGGCTGCGCCCGCACCCGCTCCCGCTCCGGCTCCGGCTGCGGCTCCCGCACCCGCCCCTTCGCCGCCACCGCCGCCGCCGCCGCCGCCGCCGCCACCGCCGCCGCCGCCCGCGCCTAAGGCGACACCCGCCCCTGCGCCTGCGCCCGCGCCCGCGCCCGCGCCCGCGCCCGCGCCCGCGCCCGCGCCCGCGCCCGCACCGCCGCCGCCACCCCCGCCGCCGCCGCCGCCCGCGCCCGCGCCCAAGGTGGTTTCGATCCCCGGCGAGCCGTCGGCGGACGAGCTGCGCGCCATCCTCAAGGCCTCCACGAAGGTCAAGAAGTACTGAGGCGGAGGCAGCACGGGGACCGAACCCTGACGTGTGTGTGTGTACGTTGGCTCTGCGGCCGAGTGCGCACAGGACTCGCTCTCGGCCGCGGCACGCACCAGGCGGCGTCGCGGCTGGTTCATGGCCAAAGGGGGGTAGGGACTCGGAAAGAGGGGGCTGGCATATGATCAGGCGGCCGTTGCGGGCGGCGCTCTCCGCCGCAGCATCATCGACTCTGAACTCCCGGGGCCCCCTCTCAATCGGCATGCTGAGTGCGCGTTCGCCGCGGGCATCGGGGCGGACAAACCGGGGCTGGTGTCTGAATACAAATCTTGAGCCCTGAGGGTGCAGGATGTGGCGAGCGGCGAGATGAGCCAGACGACACAAGTAACAATTGTCTATTCTGATACGAGTCCATTGTTAACATTATAATCGCATGGGATGAACCGCAGACGACAACGATCAACGAAACGCCCGCCGGGCGTCGCCGCCGCCGCCGCACGGCGGGCGAGGCGGGGCGCGCCGGCGTGTCGTCCAGCCGGCGAACGCGCTACCTTCCCGGCTCTTCCGCCTCCTGGGCTTTGCGACGACCTCACGAGCGCGTATCTCTGAGGCAGGAAGAGTACTCGAGACCGCATGGGCAACCATGCTGCTCGAGCCCGCGTTTCGTGTTGGGATACGAGTCAGCTCCAGGACACAGTCTGACAATGTCATGCGCACAGGGGAGCCAGGCAGAGACGAAACTGACGGTAGTGGGTAGACGAGGAGGAGCGAGCCTTGTATCGCGCCTGCCGAATCATCGTGGTGTGAATGTACAGCCGTATGGGGGAGGTTCGGCAGATTGTGGAGGTCGATGACGTCGGTTCAGTATCGGGCGAAACTGCTCGGGCGCGAGAAGCCCGCCAGCATGCTCGCGAGTAATGGGGTGTCGAAGGTGCCTGCAGGCGCTGCTGCGTGCTTGTCTGGCTGCGTCTTGGGCCACGACGGCGCGCTGCTCTTGGGCTGCTGGACAGGCCACGGCTGCGTGGGAGGCGCAGCAGCAGCAGCACCTACGAAGGTACCGCCCACCGACTGCGTGGGAGGCGCAGCAGCAGCAGCACCTACCAAGGTACCGCCCACCGTGTGGCTCAGATTGCATGCAACTCGAGCCTGGTGCAAGATGAGCGGTGAGCGCACGCCATCGGACGGCACGAGGCCGATCTCTTCAGCGAGGAGCGCATGCAGCTCGGTCACCGGATAGCTCCCCCGGTGCAGCCCAGGCGATCCTTGGGCGCGCAGGATGTGCAGGCACAGCTCGAGCGCATCGGCGAGGGTGCGCTCGGCAAGCTCGTGTGCATCCTGAGGCGCAGCCTGGCCCGCACTGAGGCGCAGCACGTCTGCAGTTTGGACGACGACCGACGCGGCCTGCGAAAGCCGCGAGCGGGACGGCTGCTGGCTCCAGCGCCCGACGCGCCACTGCGTCGCGTTCGGCGAGGCGGCCGCATCCGTGGCACAGGCGAGCAGCACATTCACAGCCTCGGCGAGCTGCGCATCATGAATCAACGCACGACCAGCGCGGCTCGCGAGCAGCGACACCTCCTCGTCTGACTGCAGCACGCCGTGCATCTTCGAGGGTGAGCCTTGCACCGAGGTCGCGTAATTCGAAGGTGTGCTCACCTTGAGCATCAGGCCCGAGGGGAGCATCAGCAAGCACCCCCCCACTGGGTAGCGCAGCAGAGCGCTGTCCAGCTGCGCGCGGATCGAACGGAGCACGGCCTGCAAGCGCTCCGAGACCGACTGGTCGGGCCCATGGCTGTAGAGCGTCAGGGGAGGATGCCACATGCCGAGCGAGGGCACCACGGGCACGCCAAAGCGAGCACCGAGGTGGGCGACGCGAGCGTACGGCATGTACACGCCGCTCCGTCGGTGTCGCAGGGCAGACAAGATGAGCGTCGCCGCCTCGGGACCGGACGGGCGCGAGGAGGCCGGGCAGAACTCGAAGAGCGGCGTGTAGCCCGCATCGACAGCGACGGCGGCCAGGCGCACCCAGCGCTGCCCCTCATCGCCCCGGAGGTGCGACTCGGCCTCCATGGCCGCGCTCGTCCGACCGGATCTCGTGGCGAGATACACGCGCCCCTCAATGACGAAACCCTGCACCATGACGCCGTCGACCTTTTCGAGCATCGGGAGTGCGGGTGCAGCCAGCAGCTCGGCGAGCTCCCGCTCCGACTGCTCGGGCCGCTGGCCCGCGTGCCAGAACTTGTGGTACGGCCGGCAGAGCACGCGCCGTGTCGGGCGATGGATAGCGAGGCCACGCATCTCGTGTCGCATACGCGCCTCTTGCGCGCGCCGAGCGCCGTGCCGAGCGCCGTCGGCGGCGAGGGTCAATGGCGTCGTCGTGGGCTCGAGGCTCGAGGAGGCTGGCAAAAAGGGGAACTGCGCGGGCGACGCGCGCCCGCGGTAGCAATAGAAGCTGATCTGGGGCGCGCCGCGCACCGAGCACTCCGTGCGCATGAACCCGATGCGCTGCTCGACGAAGTCGTCCAGGAGCTTGAGCTGGTCGACGGTCAGGACATCGTCGAAGTACTCAAACTCCGTCGCAGGCGCTTCGTTCGCCGGTCTCATGTTGCCGCCGGCGCCCGTGGAACGCATCGGGGTATGCATCGGGTCGTGGAGCCGCAGCGCCGGAGTGGCCGAAAAGTACTCTTGCTGCTCCACGGGCGCGAACACGTCGATGTCGTGGAACGGGCCGAGAAGGGGCTGAGGCTTTATGGAGCGCTCGAGCATCCGTCGGCGCTCGAGCTCGCGGCGCGCCACAAACCGGCGCGCCCAGCGCGCGAGCACAATCTGCGCGCGCGCCTGCTGCTGCATGATGCTGTGATTGTGCTGCTGCAGCTTGCGAAGGAGCGCCTCGCGCCCGGCGAGCCGCATGGCGAGTACGCCCTTCGAGAGCATGCTTCGGTTGCGCACGATGATGAGGCTCGCTGTGATGACCGCGGCGGCGGCCTCCCGCTCGACGCATTGGCGCGCGTGGCGGCCGGCGCGGACGAGATGCGCTTTGGCCCGGCCCCGTTTGCCTCGGGCCCATTTTTGGATCATGATGGCCGCCGGCATGAGGATCAGCCGCACCCTCCATTCGGCGAGGGACGACAACCAAGCGCCAAAGCCACGCGAGAGGCCGCGATGGATCATGTGCCCGAGGCTCTTGTGCATCGCCCCAAGTTGGCGCTCGCGCTCCTCGATGCTGGACTGCCACGCCCGCCAAGCCGCCGCCTCGCTCCGATGCGCAAACGAGCCCATGCTCCGCTCGAGTAGCTCCAGCATGCGATAGTGCTCGTCCACCGCCCAGCACCAGCTCGAGAAGCTCTTTCGCTTGCCGCTCTGGCAGAGCGCAGCTAGGCCGCGCCGCGCGAGCCGTCGGGTGCGCTCGCGCTCCGCGAGCATCCCTATCCACGCGCCCCATGCCCTTGCCTCCCGTCGATAGATCAGCGAACCGATCACACGGCGCATCGCGGCGCTCCGGGGCGACCTCTTGAAATCCGTTCGGCACTTCCAAGAGTTGAACGCGGGCCCTGTGAACAGGTGAGCGAGTGCTTCTCGCGCTCGCATCCCAGCGGCCGTCCGAAGCCGTTCGGCATGCTGCGCCCGGCGAGTCAGGTACCCGCGTGCCCCCGCCTGCAGCACCTCGAGCGCCGTACCGAGCTGCTGAATGCCTTGGACCAGCCGGTTCGCAGGCACCTTGGACTTGCGACGGAGGATCGTCGCCGCCTGCGCATAACCCTCCTGAGAGACGGGCAGCCCGAGCTCGAGTACCGTCCGGTGCAGCTGCGCCGCACTCTCCAAGGCGGCCTCGCTGCTCTTATGGAACGCGCGGCGCACCACGGAGGTCGCGTTCTTGCTCCCGCTCTTCTCGGCCGATCCTGGCCGGCTCGGTGGCAGGCTCGGTGGCGGGCTGGCGGACTGGCTGGCGGACCTGCTGATTTCCGATGCCGCCTTCGGGCGATCCGGCCTGCCGTCCTCGTCTCTGCGCAGCGTGGGCAAAGGCGAGTCGCCTCGCTGCTTGCGCGCCCACTGCTGCTCGAGGCGCAAGCGGTACTCCTGCTGCTGCCGGCGCAAGAGCACCTTGGAGTTATCGGCACTCATGTCATTCGTCTCCTCGGCCCTCGGGGAAGACGCCTTTGTAGGGCTCGGCAACATGGCTTGGCTCGGCGCCTTGGCCGGGCTGGGCGCGTAGGCGATCGCGGAGCTTGGCGTCTTAGCCTGGCTCGGCGCTTTGACTGGGCTCGGCGGTTTGGCTGGGCTGGGGGGTTTGGATGGCGTCTGAATTCGGCTCATCGTCATCGCTCTCACAGGGCTAGTGGATATGCTCGGGTCCAGCGTCCGCAAGGCCGCTGCCGTGGACGCTGACCAGCGCCCTCCACTCTCATCCATCGTCCCCAAGGCCGCTGCCGTGGACGCCGACCAGTGCCATCGGACGTCGCCTGCAGCACTGGTCGCGTCCATCGTCCCCAAGGCCGCTGCCGTGGACGCCGACCAGGGCACCTCATTGCCAGCACGAGGCTGCTTCTGAGGGGTTGTGTACGCCACCGATGAGGAGCTCTTTGCCTCAGGCGAAGCGCCGCCACTCGCGGTGGGCTTCGGCACGGAGTTGTTTTGGCCCATTGGGTTCCAACTCCATGCACGAGCGATCGAACCCCGACAGGAGAAGAAGGACGTCCAACGAGGGCCTCATGTCAATTTTGTTCGGTCGTTACAAACAACCACCGTAAGCCAAATCTCATCCATTGTGGGACAACTGTGGAGTTTCACGCTTCACCCTCTCGGCCTGCCGCTGGGCCGCTTGCTCGAACGTCGCGATGAGCCGCTTCGGGCGTCGCGGCGTGTGCCCGAGCGAGCGGCAGGCGCACGGGCCACGCGGGCAGCGCTCCGATCGTCGGCGTTGGGTGGCGGCGTGGCAGCGCGCGAGCTCGGTCTCGTCGAGCTTGTGCAGGAGGACGAACTCCGTGTCTTCCTCGCATACAGTCACCGCATAGTCATCGCGGTTCTTGTGACGGAAATTCGCCGGCCGGTTGAGAGGTGTAGCGCTCCCGTCGAGGACTGCGCCGATGAAGGCATCCTCGACTGCCGGCAGGGTGGGCAGTGTGTCGGCCTGACGCACCACGAGCGCTGCCAGATCGGCCGAGAGCGCGTACCCCGCCCCTTGCATATACGGAGCGTAGACTGTTCGGTTAAAGAGAACGACGTACGCGGGGTCGCGCCACCTCTCGTACTTCGCGTCCTGCTGTGGCGCGGTGATGACCTTGTGGTGAAGGTTGACGACGCCGACGTAGGCACGCTCACGCGGCAGCGCGCGCAGCAGCTCGAGCAGCCGTGCCGCGCACACGAATGAATCGTCATCGGTCTTGAGCACATATTTAAAAGGGAGGTGCACGAGCGCCCAGCGCAGCGCGCCGATCACCTTGTGGAGGATCCGCGTGTAACCATCTCGGGAGTCATCAGGAGTCATCAGGGGTCATCAGGAGTCATCAGGAGTCATCAGGGGTCATCAGGAGTCATCAGGAGTCATCAGGGGTCATCAGGGGTCATCAGGGGTCATCACCTTGTGGAGGATCTGCGTGTAACCATCGGCCACCGGCAGCACAAGCACGTCGTCATGCCATACGTGCGGGCGACCCCGGCCGCCACCGACCACAAAGTAGTGACGCACCGCGCACAGTTCCGCAGCGCTCGCTTTCGGGTCACCCAACGAGCCTGCCACGTCGCGCACCCAGCTGCGCCGGACAGCCTCGCGCCGCCGCGCCGGGCTGAACTGCTTCTGACGGCTCGAGAGCACGAGGATTACGAGGTCGAAGCTGACGTCCGACGCGCTGCTGCCAAGCACACCGCCATGCAGGCACTGCGACGTTGGGGTTTCTGGCGTGGCCGGTTCATCTTGGGCTGCCTCACCATCGTCCTCACCGTAAGCTGAGGTCTCGTCCGCGATTCGCAATCCAACCGGGCTGGACGAGGCACCTGATGCTACTGCAGCCGTGCGATGAAGGGCTGAAGACCCTAGTGGCGATCGAATCGGCAGCGGCGGCAGCACCAGCGATGGCCGTGGATTTGACGCTGTGGAGATTCCTGGAGCCGGTGTCTGTAGCTTACTGGCATGGAGCGTGGCTTGCGTCAGCGGGAGGCACGCAAATAGCAACGCAACTCCAAACGCAAGCAGGAACCGCAGCAGCCAAGTGGTCGGCGAGCGTCGGGAAGTTACTGCCGCCATCTTTCTTCACAGCCCTAAGACCTACCCCCTTAACAGCCCATGGTTTAATTCGCACGAAATACACTGCAGAAATACACCGCAATCTCGTGTGGTGAGAGGGTATCGTCACCAAATTATTCACAGATTATTCACACACTCATCTCGCCTCAACGCCTCACGAAAGCGCAAACCGCACGCACGCGAACCATAAGATGACCGTCGTCCAAATTGCTGACAAAGCAGGGCTGCAGGCCCTTTTCGCAAAGGGCGGCAAGGCTGTCGTGTACCTCTCGGCCACTTGGTGAGGCGGATGCAATCCCGGAAAGTTTTCGCAGACCTTCGGGAGTGACGAATTCGAGGGTCAAGCGGCGTTTGCGATTGGCGACTGGGACCAACTGAAAGCGCCCGAGTTTTCGACGGGCTACGTGCCCACCATCTTGCTGGTTTCGGATGGCAAGGTCGTCGAAAAATTTGCGGGCAACGACTTCAACAAGATCTTGAAATTCCTCGGCTAGAGTGAAGAAGAACAACGAGATGTACTTCGCCAGGAGTGCCGGAACGAATCATGATAGCGCCAGCCAACAGGCGGATCATCTCCGTCAGGCGAGGCGTTCTGGAGAACTTCGTTCCGATCACTGCATCGCGGATCGCGCTCTCGACGCTTGGCTTTGACGCCTGGGCACCACAAATAGGCACACCGCAGCACTGTGCGAGGACATCAAGCAATGTGCGGAGAGGAAGGCCAAATTTGACCCTTTATGGATGTGTCTGTCCTGGGGCTATTGGTGCAATCTCTGTAAGTTCAAGCACAGATGATGTCTGAAAACGCCATAGGCACGGTTTTTTCCACACCATGAAACCACAAATCCACATCATCCCTCAGGACGGGCCGGAGGCCGGAGCGTCGTCGCGCGCCGCAACACACTGCCTGCGCGCCTCGCGCAACCCATGGTGCGCTACACTGCCAAGGACTTGGCTGCACAGAGTGATCCGAGACGGTTTCACGTGCTACCGCCATTTCAGATAGCTGGGACCACGGATGGGGACAGTGCGGCTCTACAACGTGCTTATGCTCACATCGAAGGCGTGCATCGACAAAAGTGCGTGCTGGGAGTGACGCCATTAGTTGTGCACCGTTTGACAGTTCTTGGCATTGCTAACGATATCAATTACTTGGTGCGCGCGATGGCGATTGCCATGCGTGCCACAAATAAGGGTCAGCAGCTCCTCTTGCTTCCGCCGGTCCGCACGCCAGAAGGAAAATCGGGCAAGTGGGCTGGCGACCGCTCATCATTGATACGAGGCCGCACTATGGAGACGGCATGGCATTGGCTAGATGGTTTTCCTGGTGCATCGCATCGCTCCATATTTTGGCCGTCAGCGTGCCAAGAGCTCTTGGAGAGTGAGTCGGAGCAATGGCGGATGCAGTCTTTGGTCGAGCTGTCCCGCAACAGCTCCGTTGCTCTCGCTGCGGAGCGAGTCGGACTTGGCAAGCGTGTGTTTGATACGGAACTTTCGTTGCGAATGCTGGCGAGAGGGATCGCGTACAGCGACGTCCCGGACGCCTTTCGCGACCACGGAGTGCTTTGGTGGTGGCAGGCGCTGACCACGTACGTCATCCGCGTGCGTGGAGCAATCGCAGAGCGTGTGCGGCAGCATCCAGCCTTGCGCGAAATGTTGAAGGGCATGCGCAAATCTACTTTGATGATCAGCGACTCGGCGACTCAGCCCAATTCAACGCGCCTGCAGTATGATTGGCTGGAGCAGAGTCGCCGTGCATTGAGTCTGGCGACGAGGCCAGCCGGGGATGGGCGCAAGCTCGGGTGGGTGCCCCCGGTAGCATTCGACGCGGGCTTGCATATGCGCATGGGTGATGCCTGTGGGCCCAAGGCAAGGCCGCATCAAGCAGAGGTACGAAAGTGCGTCCGCTCGCTGAGACAGGGACTGGAGCCCCTAGTTGCACATTCGGTGCTGCAGCCGGGAGCGCGAGTCTTTTTGGCTACAGACTCTGCCAGCATTATTGAAGAGGCAGAAGTCATGCGCGCGCAAGTTCAATTTGAAATAGTGTTCCTGCGGCTCAATCGAAGCAAGTACGACACAGAGGCATGGATCGAGCTCGCAAGTGCTGCAGACCGCTCGCAAGCAGACATCTTGGTAGAGGCACTGCTCGAGCTGCTGCTCCTCTCGCGTGCACGCTTCATTGCAGGCAGCATGTACGGCAACATGCCGCGCCTGGCTCTGCAACTGCGCACGACCACACCTGGCGATGTTCGACGCCTAGCGTACGTGACGACGGATGGACGCGACTGGTGCACAAAGCCAACTTGCATCTCCAACAATACGGCCACCGCGCGCTTCTGGTGAGTTTAGCCGCTCTTTATCCAAACCGTGGCACTGTCCACTGATATCACTAACCGACAGAGATCGGAGAAGCAACGCTGCTCGTAAGTAGCATCAGTAAAGCCGGCATCGGTCGATGCGTGCAGAGTTTCAGACACCATTGCGCACGGGGATCCAGACGTGCTACAGCCTCTACAGCTACACAGGACCGCTGAGTGTATGGCGTTTCGTTAATAGTAAATCTTCGACCCGTACCGAATGAACGAAGAGTGCGAGTGTAGATCGACGCAGTCCAGAACGCGGATTCAGACCGGAACTGGACGGGACACGTCCCATCGCGTCGTAACGTACGCGGGCTCCGACCTCCCGCGGTCCGTACGACATGCCCGTACGGTACGCAAACGGAGCGGTTGAGCTCGCTCGCGCCGGCACCGGAACCAACGTTTCTTCGTCCTATAGCGTATAGCCGATAGAGGACCGCGCGGCTGACGTGAGGTACTGTGCACGGTACGGCCGCCATGCCATGTGCATGTCAGCATCTTAATTCGATAGTCTGAAACCGCTTCGACACCAACAGAGCGCCGCCACAAATATGCGCTCTCGGGATCTTCAAAACGCGCAACGACTGAACACTGGACTCTGCGGGAGAGCAAACGCTGAGGCCCGAGTCTCCGCCCCCAAAGCCACAAAACCCCACTGCAAGTCATCCTGGAGGCGGGTGCGTTCTCGAATGGAATGCCCCCGAGTCCAGTCCAAAGAGGCGCCGCCGGCTGGCGCGCATCAGACCTCACGTCCCGGACCTCGATCACACCCTTTGGGTCATAGCCTATCCCACAACCCTCCAATGCCTGCCCTCTCTTCACAGCCGAGGCGTATACGGACCCATGAAGGCGCCCATGTTCGAGCTGTACGGGATCGGGGTCGAGGAGGCGTTCGTGTCCATGAAGTGCTCGAGACCACGCGAGGTCTCGCACAGCTCAGTCTCGACCGTGTCGTTGAGGTCGAGGTTCGCCGCCTTCGAGTAGACAATTTGGAGGTCGCCGAGCACGCGCAGCTTGAACCCGACCTCGCAGTAGTGGAAGTAGTACTCCCACTTGCGGATGAAGGCGTCATCAAAGCCGAGCTTCTTGAGCTTCTCCTGATTCGCCATGAAGTTACGACGCCATTGCGCAAGGGTGGGCACGTAGTGCGGCCCGATATTCTGAACGTGCTCGACGGTCAAGCTCGAGGCGGCGGTGCACGCGGCGGTGAGCGCGCCAAACGAGGGGCAGCACGCGCCAGGGAAGATGTGCACATTGATGAACTCGGCCGAGTGACGGTAGTCTTCGTAACGGTCGTCTGGGGTCGTGATCACCTGCACGACAGCGATGCCATGCGGCGCCATCAACTCGTCCACTGCCTTGTAAAAGTCGGGCAGGTACTCGTGCCCCACGGCCTCGAGCATCTCGCACGAGACGACGCGGTCGAACGTGCGCCCACCGCTGCTCTCATGGAACGTGCGATAGTCGGTGTAGTGGTACTGGATCAGGTCGCACACGCCCGCTTTGGCGACACGCATCTCGGCCTCGGCCTTCTGATCATGCGAGAGCGTCAGGCCTACAATCTTGCACCCCACCAACTGTGCGATCCGAATCGAGAGCGCGCCCCACCCGAATCCGATCTCGAGGACCGTGTGATGCTTCTCAAGCTTCAGCTTCGAGATGAGCAGGTCGAGCTTGTTCATCTGCGCCTGCTGCAGCGACTCGCCCTCGTGCTTCCAATACGCACACGAGTACGACATGTCGTCCGAGAGGAAGGTCTTGAACATGTCGTTTGAGAGATCATAGTGGTTGCCGATGTTGGTCGCCGTGTTGCCCACCTTGTTGTGCTGGGCCAGGTGCTGCCAGTACGCCATCGCCGAGCCGACGACCGCAGTGCTCATGCCCTGAAAGAGGCGCATCGAGCGACCCTGCTTGACGAGCCGATGGCGGTTGAGTGCGAGCACCTGAGAGGACGTTAGGGTTAGGGGTCAAAAGAGGAGAATGAGAGAAGAAATGACCCTAACCCTGGCGGTTGAGTGCGAGCACCTCGAGAATGTCGCGCATCTCGGGCGTGTCGATGTCGAAGTGGAAGTACGCCTCGGGCAGCCCGAGGTCCGCCCGCAGCGCGATGCGCCGCCAAAAGTCCTCTCGCTTGACAATGATCGTCGCCTTGTGGGGAGAGGCGGTATCGCCGATGACGATCGTATCGCCATTGGACTCCTTGATTTTGAGGCAGCCGGACAAGACGAAGGAGCGTAGGAAGGAGAGCACCTGGGCTCGGAGCAGGCCGTTCATCGCGGTCAGCATGTAGCCAGCGCCCGTGGCCACCGCGCGAGAGAGCAGCCCCGGTGACGCGACTGCTACCGCCGAGGAGTCGGTGACCGCATGCTCGAGAGCCTTGCCGAGCGCCGCGGCCTTGGCGGCGGCGGCAGCCTTCACAGCAGCGGGCACGCGCACGACCGGCAGCGGGAACTTGCGTGCCGTCGTGTCGCCGAGCGCCTTGAGCAGCATATCAGCGGCGTTGAACCCCGCCTGTGTTCCATCCTCATGGAATCCATACCCGAGGTAAGCGCCCGCAAACCAGACGCCGCGCTCGCCCTGAACCGCGGCCGCGTTGGCGGCGGCATTGCGCGAGGCCATCGAGGGCACCGGGTGCGACGTGCGCCACGCGGACACGACGTGCTCGGCCGCGGGCGGCTTGGCTGGGTTGAGTGTGACGAAGACGTGGCCCACGTCCGGATGCTCCAGCTCGAGCTTCTGCAGCTTGTTCAGGTAGTAGGTGACCGCGACGCCACGTGCCTCGTCGGTGCCCAGGAAGTTCCACGCGGCCCAACACGCCTTGCGCTTGGGCATGAGGGCGGGGTCTTGGTGCAGGTACAGCTGCGACGTCTGGTACGCGAACGCGTCGAGCCACTGCGACTGCGCCGCGCTCGCCGCGCTCCCCATGATGGTCTTTGCATCTGGCGCATGGCATGCAAAGATGATCTGATCGAAGGTTTCGTCAAGGATGGCATCTGGCGTCTTGATGGTGAGCTTCCAGCCGCTCGCAAGCTTGCTCACGCCGGTCACCTCCGCGCTCGTCACGATCTTGTTCTTGAAGGCCGCCGTCACCTTGGCGATGTAACCGTCCGCCGAGCGGCCGCGCACTGTGTACCACTGAGGACGGTTGAAGACCTGGAGCATGTGGTGGTTGGCCATGAACTCGAGGATGAAGTAGGCGGGCGACTCCGTCACGCGCGCCGCGGGCACCGACCAGATCGACGCGCACGCCGGCACGAGGTACCGCTCGACGAAGTACGTCGAGTAGCGCTTCTCGCGCAGAAAGTCGCCGAGGCTGACGGAATTCTTGTCGGCGGGCGGCGAGGCGAGGAAGGCCTCGGCATCGGCCTTGAAGGTGGTCATCTCGCGCAACATGCGCAAGAAGGCGGGCGACGCCATGTTCGTCTTCGTCGCGAACAGCCCGCCCAGGCCCTCTGAGCCCCACTCCCACGCGCCGTCCTCGAGGCTCACCGAGAGCGACATGTCCGAGGCCTGGATGGCGACGCCCTCGTCCTCGAACCACTTGAGCATGGTCGGGTACGTGACGTGGTTGCACACCATGAAGCCCGTGTCCACGGGCACCTTGCCCACGTACTGCGTGTGCGCGTGGCCGCCCACGTGCGCGTCCTTTTCGAAGACCTTGATGTCGTGGCCGCTCCGGTGGAGCGCATAGGCCGCGGCGAGGCCTGAGCAGCCTGAGCCGACGATGGCGACGCGGACGGGATTTTTCGTCTCCGACATTGGGTCACTCTTGGGGAGCAGTGGACACGAGGGCGGTGCCGACGGGGCCGACAAACAGATCCAAAGAGAAAAGTGCACCCTGGACGCAGGACGAAGGACGCGAGATCGAAGACCTCACGATCGAGATCTGGAAAGTACATAGCGCTTTCCAACGAGGAGGGTGGTTGTTGATGTGTTTTGGTGGGCACGCTACACGTAGAATAGATTTGTTGTGGCGCATGTCAGCATAATTCAGCACTGTAAAGTGATCATTTGTCTGAACGCCACGTTCGGCGTTTTGTTGACCTCGGAGATCCTCGGTTGCGATCCAGATTCGACTAGATGCAGACCGCGAACGAACTCTCGCTCCGCAGCAGCGAGGCACTTTCCGTGACGATCTCTTTCGTACGGAGTGCCCGGACTGCGCGCGCGGGCAGCATGTGCCTCGCTAAGGGCCAATCTCATCCTTCTTGCAAGGCCCTACCTGCACCGAGAGGCGTCGCACGCGGCGCGCTCTTCTGGCAGTGCGGTACCGCAGTGGTCGCCTCGCTCTCTGTCGGTCATGAGCTGGGTGAGGGGCTGCGACTCCTCTGGCAGACAGGGGCGATCGCGTGCTTGCTGTTTGCGGCGCTCCTGGGCGCACCGGCCTCGTGTGCAATGGCGCGCCGCCTCGAACGCGCCTTCAAGCGCCGCCGCCTCCTGAGCAGCAGCTGGAGCAGCGCTGGCGGCATGCAGGCCTGCTCCTCGTCCGCCTCCGAGCAGCAGCAGTATGAGTGCGTCACGACCATCCATGGCCGCAAGTACGACCTGAGCGCGTTCGTGTCGAGCCATCCGGGCGGACCGACGGCTCTGCTGCTCACGCACGGCACCGATGCCACCGCTCTCTTCGAGTCGTACCATCCGCTCTCGCACCTGCCCGCGGCGGTGCTTGCAAGGTATGAAGTGGGTAATAGCAGCAGCAGCAGCACTGGCCACAGCAGCAGGAGCAGCAGCGGTGGCGGTGTCGCCACCAGCGACGTCGCCACCAGCGCTGCCGGCGCGATGGACGGCGAGGCGAGCGACGGCGGCAGCGGCTCAGACAGCGGAAGTGGCGAGAGTGAAAGTTCCGTGCTTGGCTGGAGATCGCCGCGGGGGCGCACGGCCGACCCGATGTACGACGTGATGCGCGAGCGGGTCGCCGCCCTCTTCGAGGCGCGCGGCAAAGGCACCAAGGCGTCGAGCGCCCGGCTCGCGTATTACAGCCTCACGATCGCGCTGTGGGGAACGCTATGTCGCGGCTATTACCTCGGCAGCTGGTGCGCGCTTCCGTGGTACGTTCTCTGCGCGTGGCACGTCGCGGGCATCGGGCATGATGCCGCCCACTTCGAGGTCTCGACCGAGCCTGTCGTGAACGCCGTGCTCGCCTGCTGCATCGGGACCATCTCCAACCCGCTCCATTGGTACTACCAGCACACTGTCGGGCACCACTCGCACACCAACGACCCCGACAAAGATCCGGACCTGCACCACTACGATCCCTTTTTGCGCGTGCACACGCGCCTCGCGCACCAGCCGTGGCACCGTTGGCAGCACTACTTCGTCTTCCCCTTCATGGCGCTCTTCACGTTCGGGCAGACGCTCTGGCAGCCGCTCATGCAGCAGGCACTCCCCGGTCAGCCTCGGGCGGTCAACGGCATCACGCCCATTTTGATGCAGGGCCGCCTGCGCGTGCATGTGCTAGGGTATGGGATGCTCCTCCTGTACGTGTACCTGCACCTCCTCCTCCCCTTGGCCTTCCACCCGTCACTCCTCTCGGCCGCTGCCTTCTTCTCCATCTTCCTAGGCGGCACCGGTGGCGCCTTTGGCCTCGCTTCCGCCATCAACCACCTCACGCCCGCCTCGGCCGCCGTAGAGCCCACGCCGCAGAGACTCCCAAGCTCGCCCAACACAAATGGCGCCGGCGCTGGGGGCCGCCTTGGCGGCATCGGCGGCGGCTCTCGCCAGCTGCAGCAGCACTCGTGGGCAGCGCGTCAGGCTGTCTCGTCCAACAACTTTTGCCTCGGTTCGCCTCTTGCTTTTTGGCTCTCGAACGCGCTCAACTACCAAGTCGAGCACCACCTCTTCCCGGGCATCAACCACGAGCATCTGCCCATGATCAGCCCGATCGTGCGCGCCACCTGCACTGAGTTCGGCGTGCCGTATAACGCCTTCGCGTCTTGGACCGCCATCGCCGACGAGTTTCGGCAGCACCTGCGCAACCTGGGAGACGTGCCGCAGCACGCGAAGCTCGAGTGACGCACGTGCCGGGCGACAAGAACCGCAACCCAGGCAAGTGTATCTCAGAAGCGCCCACGCGTGATGTCGCGCGCTCGCAATCTCCGTCGGGGGAAACGGAACAGTGCTAATGACTTCATCTTATAAAGTCCGCTCTCTGCTCGCGACCTGCCGAGCTGCCGGTGCGCAAGCTGCGTGTAGCTGCCTGCCAAACGTGGGTCGTCGTAATCCTTCCCCTGCTCCAAGATGAATCTTGAATGTTGGTGTCGTGTGTGAAATATTTTCGTGTTGAAGCCGATATTCTCGTGTGTGGGAAAAACGGGTTCACAGCCAATGGTCATATTCATAGAAACACATTTGGTGCCTCAATGAGCAAGGCCTGTCTCGGTGTTTTGAGCTTGCCGGTGCGGCTACTCTTCCATTTACTGGGACTGACAGTCTCGCAACCGACAGACAGTTCGCCGCTGCTGCCCTTCAATCGCACGCACTGCCTCGCGCGGGCGAGCGGGAGAGCTGGCGCCAGCGCCTTGTGCGACGCATTTGGAGCATTTGCAGGAGGCTTGTCGGTCGTGACTCCAGCCAGCTGCATAGGCCGTGCGAACCTCACCGCGGCCGGCGCGTACATCTGCCTCTTGGAGTCGCGGTGTATCGCCGCGTACGATGTGCGCACGTGCGTCGGCCCGCGAGGCTTTGCGTACATCGGTCGCGGCCTCTTCAACTCCAGCGCGTGCGAGGCGCTCGTCGCGCAGGAGAATGCGACGCTCCTCGGCACGCTCGTCTTTGCGCCCGGCGCTGGGTGCGCGGTGGTGCTCGGTGGGGAGCCGCCGGCCGCGGCCTACACGGATGAGTGGGCCGTCAACCGAAGCGGCCGAGCAGGGCTGCCGCCGCTCCCGTCATTCCACCCGTGCGCGGGCGGCGTGCTCGACAGCGAGCGTGCGGAGCGGCTGCTCAAGCTGAGCGCACGCGCGAGCCGGTACACGACTCACCACGTCCTCGCCCTCAGCCCATCCATCGGGCCGGTCGCGGGCGGTGCGAGCATCGGCGTGTGTGGGCTCGGCTTCACGAAGGCCAACGAGGCCGTCGGCCATCTCGCATGCAAGTTCACCGACGGACGGAATGAGGAGGCGGTGGCCGCGGTCTGGATCGACGAGCATCAGCTGCGCTGCGACGCGCCCGACTTTTCACGCTTCGCCGTCGGCATGCCGCACAATGTGAGCGTCGAGATCTCGACCAACCGCGGCGCCACATGGACGAGCAACCACGCGCAGTTCACCTACTATTCAACTCGGCCTTCCATCGACGCCTTTGGACGCGCGATGTGGGGTTACGAGCCGACGTTCACGCAGGCCGCGTGGCAGGTGCCGTACGCCGAGAATGACTTCGGCTCCATCGTCCGAGAGCTCTACTCGCCTAAGGGCCACCCGCTCAACCGGGGTCGGCCATCAAAATGGGATTCCCATAGCGACCCCTTCCACGCTACAGGCGAGAGCGCGGCCTGGAACCCGGTCGAAATGGATACGGGAGACCGCTTCGAGCCGGCGGAAGACGTACAGGTGCGTGCGAGCCATGGCATCGATCACGGCGTCGAGGGCTCGTGGGGCGACCGACGCTCCTTCCTACGCGCGCACAACCTCGTACCCGATGTCTACATGAAGAAGGTCGTCGCTGCGCGAGCCAGGCTACGCGAGCAGGAGGCCTACTCCAACACGGGCGTCATTTGATCAGTAGTCTTATAGTGTAACACTTAATGCCTGTGTATAAAGGAGCCTCAGGTAAGCCTCAGGCTCCGCCCCTCTCTGCGTTTGTACGACATGCGTCTTGCCACACCGACGCGACAGCCGACACCGACAGTCCGGTGACCGGTCGTCGCGACTCGCGTTCCGCCCAACCCCCACGGGCGAGACGACAGAGCGACCGGGCGAGCGGCGTCCTCGACGCGAGCTCCGACGAGACAGGTACCCGGTAACAAAGTAAGTGTGATAGGGTGATAGAGGTGACGAACTGTAATTAAGTACTCAGCGCGCGAGTACCGTACGTAGAAGTCGGATAGCCGGTGGCGCCCGGGTTATATACCCTTAAGCGGGGCGCGGAGTCGGGCAGGAGCCGCGCCCTTTGAGAATAAAGGACGAGTGTGGTGAGCCGCGGCGGCGTACTCCAACCACCACCCGCCCCGCCGCCTCGAAAAGCGCGTGGGGATGCATCCCGGCCCTTCCTAATATCGCGGGTAGGCCAATCGGCTCAATCCCGAGTGGACCCGAGGTATTACAACGCCCCCCCTATAATGTGGTGAGCGCGGGTGTCGGTCCGCGAAACAACAGACTGTCTATCCCTCCCGTCTGGTATTAGGTATACGTACAGTAGCAAGAGAAGCAGTCGTGCACCCACAGGTCGCGCGGAGTGCGTCCGGGGAGCACCGCTGCGAGGATGGGGGATGCTACTGAACAACCAAATTTGGAAACAGCATTGGTGTTTAGATCCAAAGATCAAGATCCATGTCGGTCGGTGCCGCGCGCATGCCCTCGTCGTTTGGCCCCTGGGACAGATCCTGCAGCTGCTGCAGCCACCGGAAGGCCGACTTGAGCGGCGAGGTCGGCTCTTCGTGTCCACTGGCCACGGGCGACGCGACCACTTGAGCCAGTCGAGACGATTCCAATCGTGTTTGCATTCGAGCCATGGCTCCTGGCTCATACTCGAACGCCCTGGGCGGTGGAGCTATGGCTTCCTCTGAGGGTGGCGTGCCTGAGGCTGTCTCTGGAGTCGCCTCCGTCCTCTGAGGGGGCTGTGGCGGCGGTAACTGTGGCTGCGGCGCCGGCGGCGATTTTGGGAGGGTCCACCGCTTGAAGAGCGTAGGAGCTGGTGGCTCGGGAGACTGCAAACGCGACGCCGCGGCCGCCCTTGCACGTTTGAGGGCTGCCGAGCGCGAGGACGAGGCAGTGGGGGAGGCCTGCGCCTCCCCCGAAGTACACGTGCAGGAGGAGCATCCCATACCCGAGCGCGAAGACGAGGCAGTGCGGGAGGCCTGCGCCTCCCCCGAACAAGCTTGCCAACCTTCCTGTGTGGCGGGCGCAATGCTCACCGTCACACCGAAGATGGGGCCCCGCTCTGGACTGTAGTGGAGGTAGTACGTGTCGCCGTCCTTGAGCTCGATGCTCTCGTTCATAGGGAGATTGTTAGGGAGATTGCGCCCAGGTTCCGAGCCGAGGCATGAATGGGCCTTGCCTATTTTGGTCGCTCGCAGCACGCCGCCGACGAAAGTGAAGATGACTTGCTCACGTGAGAGCATCTTGCATGCGGGGTCGTCTGTCGACATGTGCTGGCGACCGAGGGTCCGCGTCTCGCCATCTCTTAATCCAAGGACTTGAGGTGGATCCTCGATTGAAAGCATAGCGGAGGCCAAGGGGTGGGCAGCAGAGGGAGGCCCAACGGCGACAGCAGCGGCGAGAGCAGCGGCGAAGGCGCCCGAGGTGACGGGCAGCGCGCACTCTTGATTCGCCGCGCTGCGGGCGGCGGCGGGGCCGGCGGGTATGGGGGCACCAGGCACCAACTGACGGTTAAGGAAAGCCTGCAGCGCCATGATCGTCGGGTCCTTGTCACAGACGCCAAAGAGCGCGTTGCCGTCGAGGCCCATCCGCTGCGTGATCTCGAGGTCGGCTGCGCCATTCTTCTTGAGAAAGATCTGCAGCGCGGTCACCGCCTCGACGTTCCACTCGGTGCCGAATCCAAAGCCCGTACGCAACGGCTCACGCTCGTCGCCCAAGCTGCTGGCGAGGTTGGCGTTCAGGAAGCTCTTGAGTGCCGTCTTGAGGTGCCGATCCCACTTGGTGAACGCCGCGCTGGCGAACTCGATGCCGTTGGAGAAGACATTGAAGGTGGGTACTTGCACCTCGGGCGATCGGTGAGGCGAGCGCAGACCGCCCTCACCGCCCCCACCTTCACCTCGGGCCGGCGACACTGGATCGGACACGACGAGATAATCCTCCTCGAAGTACATTGCGAGCTTGTCGTGCTTGACAGGGAAGCCATTCTGCTCGAGGAAGGCGGCGAGCGGCTCGAGGACGTGCTGCAGGCTACCATCGATAGCGAGCTCACCCGGCTCCCACCTCCATGGCCACGACGTCGCACGTGCAACTGTGTCCGGTGGCACCGTCACCTTCGTTGCCTCCGTCTCCGTGTTGGCCGTAGTCAGTTCTGCGTGACCCTGTGCATGTACCTCGTTGGCCGCCGCCGCCTCAGCTGCGCGAACTGGCACGCCATCGGCATCACGAGGCAAGTCTCGACGGCGATAGGTGTAACGTCCCGGGCGATCTTTGGCAGAGGGCGTCCGCGGTACGGGTGAGCCAGGACTGCACGCGATCTTCTCGAGCGGCAGGCGAGTCACGACGAGCCGTCCAGCTCTCCTTGTTGGCTCCTCTGCCTCTGCTGCGGCGCGCCGCCGCTCCGTATTGGCAACGGCAGCGCATGGGATGCCATTCTCGATCACGTACATGGGACTGTCGCTCTTGGCGCCCTGCTTGCGCTTCCGTCGGCACAGCGAGCAATACAAGCGCGTGGAGAAAATACAAGCGCTTACGAGGCACAGCACAGCGATGACGATGCCCGCAATGATGCCGCCCTTGTTGACCTGCTCGCCGGCGCTCGGGTCACTACCTGGACGATCAGCGCGAAGCAAGTCCGAGGACAGCGTGGCGCGTCCTCGAAGCAAGAGCGGGGCGTTGACGCCCGACTCGGACAGGCGTGAGGAGAGCGCCGTCATGAACGCCGGCTCGTTGTTGATGATGACGACGAGCTCCGAGGCGTGCTCCTGCATCGAGCCGGTAGCAAGGCGCACCGCGATGTTCACCTCGATGCCCTCGGCCATCGTCGTAATGTAGTCGGCGCTGACAGGTGCATGCTCGTGCCCGTGCTCGTGCCCCATCTGGGAGAGCTCAATGGAAAGCTGAAAGGCCACGGCCTGCTCGAGAGCCACAATTGGAGTCAATCAGATATCAATCAGAGTCAATCAGAGTCAATCAGAGGCCATTGACGAGACTCGCCTGCTCGAGAGCCACTAACTCCGCCGCTGTCCAGGGCGTCTGAAGGCGGCGCAGGCGTGTCGATGCCACGGCCTTGGCGACGATAAACTGTATGGAACCATCCGGAGGTGGTGAGGGTGGCGGGCTTGGTGGTGGTGGCGACGGTGGCGGCGACGGTGGTGACGGTGGCGGCGAGGGAGGTGGAGGCGACGGTGGGGGCGAGGGCGGTGATGATGGAGGCGGCGGCGACGGCGGCGGCGCTGGCGGCGGGCTCGGCGGCGGAGGTGAGGGAGGTGAGGGAGGTGGGCTTGGTGGTGGTGGCAGTGGTGGAGGTGAAGGAGGTGGCGACAATGGGGGTGGCGAGGGCGGAGGTCGATATGGCGGTGATGAAGGCGGTGGTGGAGATGGTGGCGCCGAGGGAGGAGGAGGCAATGGTATCGGTGATGGAGGAGGTGGAGAGGGTGGAGGCGAAGGCGGCGGCGGAGCGGGTGGCGGTGAGGGCGGCGGAGGTGAGGACGGTGGTGAAGGCGGGGGAGGCGAGGGCGGCGGTGATGGGGGAGGAGGCGATGGCGGTGGCGAGGGCGGCGGCGGCGATGGTGGAGGCGATGGCGGAGGCGGCGACGGTGGCTGGCTCGGTGGCGGAGGTGAGGACGGAGGTGGGCTTGGCGGTGGCGGGCATGGCGGCGGCGACGGCGGAGGAGGCGATGGCGGCGGTGAGGGTGGAGGCGGTGATGGCGGAGGTGGTGAGGGAGGCGGCGGTGAGGGAGGCGGCGATGGTGGCGGCGGCGATGGCGGCGGCGAAGGATGAGGTGGCGATGGAGGTGGCGATGGTGGAGGGGGCGACGGGGGTGGCGGAGAAGGCGGAGGCGGCATTGGAGGCGGGCTGGGAGGTGGCGGTGAGGGCGGTGGCGACGGTGGCGGGGGAGAAGGTGGAGGCGACGGCGGCGGCGGCGATGGTGGCGGGGAGGGCGGCGGAGGTAGAGGCGGGGGAGACGGGGGTGGCGGTGAAGGTGGCACTGAGGGTGGGGGAGGCGAAGGGGGCGGTGAGGGTGGGGGCGGTGAAGGCGGTGGCGACGGAGGTGGAGGCGATGGAGGTGGGCTTGGCGGTGGCGGGCATGGCGGCGGCGACGGCGGAGGAGGCGATGGCGGCGGTGAAGGTGGAGGCGGTGATGGCGGAGGTGGTGATGGGGGTGGTGATGGAGGTGGTGGCGAGGGCGGTGGGGGCGAGGGTGGCGGCGACGGAGGCGGCGGTGATGGTGGTGGAGACGGCGGCGGCGGCGATGGTGGTGGAGACGGCGGCGGCGGCGATGGTGGTGGACTTGGAGGCGGCGGTAACGGAGGCGGGGAGGGTGGAGGAGGTGAAGGCGGCGGCGAAGGAGGGGGCGGTGAGGGTGGAGGCGAGGGTGGGGGCGGCGAGGGCGGAGGTGACGGTGGCGGTGGTGATGGAGGTGGCGATGGGGGAGGCGGCGACGGTGGCGGTGAGGGCGGTGGTGGTGATGGAGGTGGAGAAGGCGGTGGTGGTAACGGCGGCGGCGAGGGCGGCGGAGGAGATGGAGGTGGTGATGGTGGGGGGGGGGAAGGTGGTGGTGAGGGCGGCGGAGGCGAGGGTGGCGGGCTGGGCGGAGGTGGTGAGGGTGGCGGGGAGGGAGGGGGGGGCGATGGCGGAGGCGACGGTGGAGGGGGTGAGGGCGGGG
>Ga0180440_100630_pt1 | contig 23102 bp, 18 predicted proteins | sample ChrtobMetaP5_4mM_FD_119745 | JGI IMG/M metagenome (GOLD analysis project Ga0180440, IMG submission 119745) | Chrysochromulina tobin associated microbial communities from unialgal haptophyte culture, Washington, USA - P5_4mM MetaG | ecosystem: Host-associated > Algae > Haptophytes > Unclassified ... | reverse complement strand
CTCAAACGGAATGTCCTCAGTCCGCACGGGCACGAGCGCGGCCAGGAGCTGATCACGATCAATCATTGCCACGCGCCAGTCGCGATCAGCGACACCAAAAGAAAGGAGTAGGCCGCTCCCGCCTCCCCCCCCACCTCCCCCCCCGCCTCCGCCCCCGCCTCCGCCGCGTGCGGTGCGTCCGGGCGCGCCTTCGGCCCCGTCTCCCGCATCGCTCGTGACAGCGGTGGTGGCGACCAGCCCCAGAGGATATGGGATGTCATGCCCTCCGGGGGCGAACGGGCGACCGATCTCGATGATCGAGAACGGCGGGCGAGCTTCAAACGTGTACGGCGCCACTGCATAGTGAGAGCGGCCTTGCCTCTTATGGACGGAGTGAAGGAAGGCGAGATAGCGATCTCCCGAGGGGAGGCGCACCGGCGGTGTGCCTCCGCGTAGGGCAGGGCGCTGCGCAGCGGCGGCGGCGGCGGAGGCGCCCGTGTCGGTGGCGAAACGGCTAGCGTACACGAGCTCCGCAACGACCTCTACCGGTGAGGCGACGCTCTCATGCGCCGTGCTGCACTCGCTCGCTGTGCCGTCGGCGGCGTCGACGTCGGTGGTGCCGTCGCCATCGTTGGCATGGTCGGCAGCGCACGCGGCGCGTCGCTCTGCCGCCGTGCGCTCCGCCGCGGCCAGCGCCGTCCTGGGCACGCGGAGCACCAAATGCGGGTCAAGAGAATACGAGAGCCACAAGGAGCCATTCTGCACAAAGGGCACCCAGTTCTTTTCGACGTCGGACGCGCCGCCCGCCAGCCGCAGTGCTGCCTCCGAAGGGCGGAGAAGCAGGGGAGGTGAGGCGTGTACGAAGGCATCGTCGGACGCGTCGTCGTTTGTCGTCGTCCCATGCCCTGTCGCGCCCAACTCGGCGCCATCTGCCTGATGGCGACTCAGGAAGCTGAGGTACATGCCGCGCCGCATGCGCCAGCGACGCTCCAACGGTCGCCACGTGGACCGCGCCGTCGCGAGCGGTGGTTCGTCACGCAGCGCCTCGTGAGGCTCGTCGTGCTCGTCAGGCAGCACGTCGTTGTACAGCAGCGCCACGCGCTTTCCGATCCGTACGAGGCGTCCGTCCTCCGGCCCTCGCACGAGCTGCATTGAGGGCGGCGAGGGCAACTTGAGCCGGCGCGGGGCACCCATTGCCCCTGGTGCAGCGTGCAGCTGGCCAACGTCGTCCTCGAACAGCTCAGCATAGTACAACGACGAGGAGACGTGGCGGCCCTCGTCGGGTTCGTCGGGTTCGTCGGGTTCGTCGGGTTCGTCGGGTTCGTCGGGCTGGGCCGAGCTCCTTGTGCTGTGGGGGTCGTGTGGGAGCGAGGATGCGCCGCGCAACGCGGCCTCCCGCTGCTCACGTTCGGCCGCAGCAGCCTCGGGGCTCTCACTCACCCGACGAACGCGACGAACCTCGGGGCTCTCACTCACCCGGAAGATCGCAAGCAAGCGGCGCCTGGAGCAATCGCCGCCGGTACGATCGCCGCTGGTGCAATCGCCACCAGCACCAGGACGCTTCCGAGGATCGGAAGGCCAACGGACGAGAGCTGCATGCATAGCCACGGGTAACTTCGGCTCGTCTGCAGAGACAGCCTGCACGGGCCGCGTTCTATCTTGCGCAGGGCTGGTAGCGTCACTCCGATCCATAGGGAATCTATCCACAGGGGATCCTTTTCCTAATATGGGAAGCACGCTCGAGCCGATAACAAAGTTGGCATCCAGTACAAACGTCGGTTGCCGCACAGGCGTCGCCGCGGGCGAGGCGTTAGCAGTGCCAGCTCCGGTGCCGGCATTGCCTGTGCCGGCGCTGGCGGAGTGATCAGGGCGACGATTGCCGGTGGCGGTCTGGGAGGCGGTCTGGGTGGCGGTATGGGTGGCGGTCTGGGTGGCGCCAGCGGTTGAGAACACGGGCGGAAGGCGCGCAGAGGACGGCTGGGAGTCGGCGGGAAGAGGCCATGCTTCGCGCTCGAGACGATGCGGCTGAGGCTGTGGCAACGAAGACTTGGGCGGGGGCGTTGAGGATGGCGACGGTAAGGATTGTGGCGGTAAGGACGGCGGCGACGAGAACAGAAGCGGCGACGGCGGCGAGGATGCCAACGGCGCTCCGTCGCTGCTCGCCGTTGAGAAGTCGAGTGCCACCTGGCCGATGCGGTTGCCACTGCTGTTCTCGAGCCATGCATGCGCCGTGTGCTTGCCAGCTGGCAGCCCTTCCAACTCCAGTGTCACATGCTCTCCGCGAGCCTTGCGGCTCCCATCTAGCACGACCGTTTCTGCGCCATCGATCGAAATGACACGTCGGCCGTGAAGCATGACACGGTGACCCGGCGAAGTGAGCAATAGGCGAGGCGTACTGCCACTCGCATCATAGCGCAGCTGCAGCTCCACGACATCATCGACTTGCCGTTTTGGGTAGAGAAAGGCGAGAGGATCTTCGTCAATAGGCGCATCCGATTCAGGTGGCGGTGGTGCCGGTGCATCGGCGAGCCACCCGTTGCGCAGCACGAGTGCCACAGAGCCGCAGAGCAATACATGGCTTGCGAGCTTGCATTGGCCGTGCATGAGAGTCATCCGCGCCGACCGACGTCAAAAGCGTCCGCAGAGCAAGCGCCGATTCCGAGCACGCGCGGACGGATGTGTGGGAGAATCCCGTTCCGTATATACAAGAAACACATCCAAACTTGCATGTATTGACCGACTTGACTTGTCTTGCCTTGCACGAATTTCGCGTCGCGGTTGAAACTGCACAAAAGGGACGACTTGACGGCCGTGCGCGTTTGTTTTGCGTTTGCGTGGGTCTACCTATCGATCGAGTGAAATGATGCAACTGGCACGGCTTGTTATCCCAGCTAACACACCTAGCGCGCCGACAGAAGAGGCGACGAGCAAGCTCGAGCAACCTAAGGGCAACCTCAGAGAGGCGACGAGCAAGCTTGAGCCGATTGGTGGCTTCGTCCTTCCTGCCCGCTTTCAGCCAGTCGCAGAGGTCCTCGAAGCATGCAATCTTCACGACAACGTGCCCTCAGCGGTAACCTGGTGCAATGAGCAGGGCGTTGATTCGATGGCCATGCTGCTAGAACTAAAACTCGAGAATGCGCTTGCGGACGCGCTCTCGCTCAAGCCAGCAAAGAGGCAGCAACTCTTGAAGCGCCTGGCCGAGAGTGGACATAAGCCAGCAACACCTGCATCTCCTACATCTCCCCTGGCGAAGCCGGTGGTGGCCACAAAGAAGGGGGCACTGCCGCCGAAAAAGGGGTCGTCCCCGCTGAAGAAAGGGTCCAAAACCGCTTCATCTGTAGCTCCGGCACCAGCTCACTCCTCGGCCATGGTCAGAGTGCCGGAGGAGAAAGAAGAGGAACCAGAGCCACTCTCGCCTATTGGTGGGGTCCGCGCGAGCTGGACGTTTGGATCGCGAGAAAAGAAGCCAGAAACCCCGGACGTTCGGGACGCTGGCCGGGATGCTCGCGTTTCAGCCTTCTTCGAGTCGCTTGGATTTTCCGACCCCTCGCCACTCGAAGCAGCCATGACCGGCGACGCGCGCGCGCCGAAAGGAAGCGGGTCTGGCTCCAGAAGCGGATCGCCTGTGCCAGGTACCCCAAGGCCAGCATCGCCCAAGGTTGCCAAGATAGGGTGGGGAGTAGCACGCAGGAAGGCCCACGTGGCCATGGCCGTTGGATCCCTTGACGAGGCCGCCAACAAGCCCGCACTTCAACGCTCACAAGCAGACCTCGATGCGGAGAAGCTCTATCGAACCTTCGTCAAACCAAAACGGGAAGCTGATGAGGGCCCAAGCGAATACGACCTCGACGTGCTGCATTACCAGACGATGGCACTACTCGATTATGTTCAGACCGTCAAGGAGCAATCCAGTTCACGTTGGGCGGCCGAATCGAAGAAAGACAGCCACCTCCTCGAGGAGAAGAAGGTGCTCATGGAAGAGCTGAGCGCCGCCATTCTCGATCACTTGACAGTCAAGACGGACTTCGGAGAAGTCCCGTACTTGAAACCTGGCACTTCCGTCGAGGGTACCTTAGAGACCTTGGCAACACTCGCTCGCACCGATCGTTCCGCCCTGTCCGACGAGCTCAAGAAATTCGGGTTTTCCAACTTGCGTAAGCTCTCCAAGGTGGAAGAGTTCCTCTTGGAGATGGCTGGAGAAACGAAAGACCTTTTCAAAGAGGAAGCAGCGGCCAAGGCAATAGCCGAGGCTGAGGCCGCTGAGAAAGCGGCCGAGGAGGCCGCGGAGGCTGCGGTCAGGGCAAAGTCCAAGGCCGAGGCCGCTCAGGCAGAGGCCAGGGCAGGGGCCGAGGCTAAGGCCGCTGAGCTCAAGGCGAAAGAGGAAGCAGCAGTCAGGGCCGAGGCTGAGGCCGCTGAGGCTGCCGCCGAGGAGGCCGCTATGGCTGCGGCTAGAGCAAAGGCCAAGTCCGAGGCCGCTCAAGCAGCGTTCAGGGCGAAGGACGAGGCCGCTCAGGCGGCGACCCGGGCAAAGGCCGAGGCTGACGCAAAGGCGAAGGCTCCAATCTATCGATGCAGCATTGAGCCACCTCTACCGTTCGACATCGCTGCACAGGTCGAGAAGGTCCTCAGTGCGGCTGTCGGTGAGAAGGTCGCAGTGAGATGGCATGCAGATGGATGACTCGCGGTACATCGAGTGAGCACCGTCGTACGCGTAGCATTTATGACTCGCGCGCCACATCGATCGACGGTCCGTTGCGGGGCTGGGTGCGGTGACCCGGGGCGGGGTCTCGCGACCCTACACGTGTGCATCCCTTTTGCGCGCCGCGCGCGCTCGCGCCTCGCCCGCCGGTGCGGACCGCGTGGTCGGCTCGCGGGCGACGTGCGGCCGACCGTCACAAAAAAACAATCACCTTCCTTTGCTTTTTTGATATATTATTTAGATGAGATATCGATTCGCCCGTCGGCGGCCGGGCGGGCCTTTTTAGCGGGCCTTCAGCTTCACGTCAAAGCCTTGCTTCCGCCCAACAGCGCATCTGCTCGCCAACGTCGCTCTCGCCGACCGCCCATGCCGCGAGCTCATCAACGTAATCACGCAGCAGATTCGATCGTACGCTCTCTACGAACTGTTGCTGCGGTTGCCCTCCCCGGAAAGCGAGCAGGCTGTGTACCCCGGCTGCCGCGCGACCGAGGGCTTCGTCCAGATCTGCCGCCAGCGACAGCTGCATGACGCGTTCGACTTCAGTGGCATGTGTGGTGCCCTCGGTGGCAGCGCCGGCACTGGGCAGTTGGCGCACTGCCGAGCACGTGGCGCGTGCTCGTACTCTCGCCGCCTCCTCGGAGTCGCGCTTTGTGACTGCTCAAGCGCAAATCGAACCCAGAACCAGCGGATCAGGAGCAGAGATGAGAGCCGCACGCAGCAGGGCTCTCGCAGGGTGCCCGGTACGGCGCAGGGTTCGAGAAACGGCCCCGTACTAGGCGCGTGCCGCTCAAGATAGAGCGTCTGTGCAAACGCGCGCGCTGCCCTGGTTGCGTTGCTGAAGCTCGTAGTACCTGCGATGCTGACGTGCTCGGCACGGCGTTCCTGATGCAAGGCGAGGAGGTAGCGTCCAACGGCCGCACATCGGTAGTCGGCCTCGGCGCTCGTCGGCGGCGGGAGACGAACGCTCGACGCAAACGCCGCTGCACCGAACGGTTTGCCAAATGGCAGTGCGATCCGACGAACCTCGATCCAGGCGATCTCGACCCAGCTCGCCGAGATAAGCGAGATTGAGAGCGCAAACTCGCCACGGCTGTCACCGCTGCTCCCGCCGCCGCCGCCGCCGCCGCCGCCGCCGCCGCCGCCGCCGCCGCCGCTGCCGCTGCTGCCGCCGCTACCGCTGCTGCCGTCGTCATCACCGGTTTCGTCACCGGTCGCGAGCACCGCATGTGCCCAGAAGGGCGGTACGTAGAGCGACTCGCCCGCATGCAACTCAAATGAGATTGCATGCCGCGCAAGGGCCCGATCGGCCGCCGATTCGAGCGCGTCAGGCGCTTCCTGCGATGCGCTGGCTTCATTGAGATACGGACTTTGGAGCATCTGCAGCAGCTGCCGGCGTGTCTGCCGACGCGAAGGGTGCGACGCTGGATGCAGACGCAGTGCGGGCAACACCTCGGGTGGCCATAGGAGCCAAATTTTAGACCCAAAGACCTGGACCACCACATTGTGCGAGGGGTCGTAGTGCGGCGTGGCCAGTACGCCACGCGAGCCGAGCCAGCCGTTGATGGCCGAAGCTGGCCACGCGCCGCCAGCCGCTTGCGTTGGCCCGTCGTGTGTGTCGAAGTTCTGCATCAGCCCTTTCGCCTCGGCGCCAAGGTCGGCCCAGCTGTCCATCGAGCCGGCATAGTAAATGAGCCGATCAGCGGTAAGTGTTGTCCGCTCTGCACGTGGCGTGAGCAGCTCGGACAGGCTTATGTCCGGTATCGGTGCCACCGTCGCTGATCGCTGAAACTCTGATTCCCGGCCACGGGCCAACACAAACTCAGCACTACCCATCACAGAATCGCTGATATTAGACGCAAAGGCGCTCAGCCAAATTTCCGCTCCGCGCGTGCGCAGGTATGATGCGTTCCAACGCATGCACGGCAGCGATGAAACTGGCGAGTTCGATGCAGCAAACAGACGGGGCCGCTGGCCGTGAAGCAGGCTGCTGCCTTTCTCAGGCCACTGCTCTCGCTCGAGGGTGCGCATGGCCAGTGACTGCATGGCACGTGCGGCGGATAGCTGTTGTGAAACATTACCAAAATCCAACGCCAAAGCGAGCGCGAGCGCGATCAGGCTGAAGCCAATGACCGCGCCACAGGATTCCATTTTGGTAATGTTTCCCTCCCCTGAACGCCAAAAACCGTGTCATGAATATAAATTGATATTGCCCGAATGAGGCAGGATGTGTGGTACACGCAGGTTGCGCGAAAGGAATGAGGCTGAATAACGTGAACGTGAACAGTGACGCAGCTTAAAATAGACAATTAATATGCTCGCGACGCGACCCGTGGTTTCTTCATCGAAGTCGTACGGCCAAAACGTCGGACTGCTTGCGGGTCTCCTGGTGTGGCGCCGATGCCTGGGATAGCCATGCTCTCTTCGATCAAGCGTGGCACTGGCGCTATTGGTGGGCCACCAAGAGGCCATTCGCAGCTGCAGGAGATCTGGTTACAGGTCCAAGACCCAAATGCACACATGCCCAAAAGGGTGCCGCAGGAACGCTCCAATGAAGAGCGGCTAAAGATCTTATCAGACCAGGAGAAAAGAGACGAGCTGGCCCGGATCGCAACAATACGCCGGGCACGGTCCAACTTTCACCCTTCGGAAGGGTTAATGCGTCGAAAGACTGGGGAGGCAATGCCCCGCGAAGAGCGTGAGGAGGCGCGCGAGCGCCTGTATCGCTCTTCCTCACCGCCGCGGTCCAAGACACCGACTAATCTGGGCCACATGCTCGACACGGGTGAGATGGCGATAGCCTCCCCCTTCAAAGTCGAGGTGGCGCGCGAGCTACCAAAGCCGAGGCTGCGCGCCCGCAGTGCCCCCATACCTAAGGATGAGGCGACCTGGATGGGTCTGGGCGGCCGCAAAGGCCAGCCGGCGGTCCTGCCAACATCGGGGGAGAAGCCGCCACCGGAGAGCACAGTTGCCAGCGTCGATGGCAGTGGCATCCTGCTCGATGAAAACTGGGAGGAGACCGAGGGCGCTAAGAATGGCGCCGAACGCTCAAGCCGACCACAGGTCAGGCCGCAGCCTGCCTACCAGAGCCTAACAGCGCGCGCCTACTTCCAAGACGCCGGCTGGAAGCCAGGCGACTCGTACGCCAAGTACAAACCCGCCAAGCACCCGGCTGAATGGGCCAACCTCGACGGGTTCGCGAGGATGTCGCGCTCGTACGAGATACACCACATGAACACCTTTGCGGACATCACCGCATTCTCCTCAGGTGGGTACCACCCTGAAGCTTACGTGCGGCCAATGGACGTCAAAGGCCAGCTCGGCGCAAGCTCCATCCAGCAGTGGAAGGAGATGCTGCGACAGGACTATGCGCAGAGATCAGATAATTGGCAGAGCGAGGATGACGCGCAGATAGAAGAGCTTCGAAAGCTGCTCAAGGCTGGCAATGGCGTGCAGCTTGACGCTTGACGAGTGCCTGAGCAGTGCAATGCTGTGAGGCTTCATCAAGCGCTAATCAAGCGCCGGCACACTATGAGACCTGTATGAGACCTAGATGAGACCAACGCGCGAGTAGCTCGGTCCTGATAGGGACGGGGTACTATTTTTTGTTGTTGAAAGCACCTTGATCTCAACGTGCCAGATCAGGAAGGTCGAGAGAAGCGGCTCGAAGCTCTACGCTCGCACAACCCACCAAGGCGCAAATGCGCACTTCCGTTTTGTTGCTTGCACTTCCGGCGCTGGTCTCCTGCTTCCAGCTGGGCGCGGTCGTCGCTCCTCGCCGCGCCGCTGCGCTCGCAGCCTCCTCGCCCATCGTTAATATGATCGAGACAGAGCAGAAGGCACCGAGCTTCCTGGATCGCATGCGTGGCGTGATCGTGAAGACTGAGAGCAAGAAGGAGGTGGAACCGGTGGTGGAAGACTCGAAGAGCATGATGCAGAAGGTCAAGGATGCGGGCGTTGCCGGCATCATCTCGTACATTTTCTGGGAGTGGGCCTTCTGGGGTGTGTCCGTGCCGGTCTCTCTTTTTGGCTTCTACGAGGTCACGGGCCACTATCCCGACTTCAGCAACAGCGAGGATCTTCAGAAGCTTGGCGCGGAGGCGTTCGCCTTCGTCAACGTCGCGCGCTTCGCCGTCCCGCTGCGCATCGGCCTCGCTCTCGGCACCACGCCTTGGGTGCAGGAGAACATCGTCAACAAGTTCCAGAAGAAGGACGCATGAGCTGGATGCGTCGTCGCACGACGTTCACGTGCTGGCGCCGGAGCTCATCTTTGTGCCTCCGTCCCAGAGAGACTCAGAGGACAGTCGCACGCACGGTGCGCTGCGGCTCTGCAGAGGAAAGTCATGACCCATAGTTCGTCAAGCGTGCAGGGAGCAGCGGTCTCGAGAAATCAGAGGCTAGACCGGGGCTCCAAAAGAAGTTAGTGCATCGCGACGAGTGGGTCTGTGCGTGTAGGGCTAGCCGATGAGCGTATCAGGTGTGTTTTGAAACCTTGAAGACGCTGCCAAAGAAAGCCCTGCGCACTGAGAGAAAACGAGCTTTTAATTATTAATATTAGATCGTCGGTACGTCGAAGATCGGTCGACCAGGTTAGGAACCAGGTGGACGGACTCTGGAGACCGTGGAGAGTGCGCGAGACGCACCCCCCTGGGGGACGGTCGGGAGTGCCGGCGGGGTGCTGGGAGCACACTGAGTCCGGAACACCCTGCTTCGCCCTGCGACGTCGACCAAGACGTCGACGAGCTCGTCGTCGGACGCGCGCGCGCCCGCGGGGCACGGCCCTCGGCCGATCGCACTTCGGCAGCAGCGCGACTCAGCCGCAGGGACAGGAGCACAACCCTCAACCGAACGTATCTCTCACCGGACAACCGCACAGTTCACTCCTCTCTCTCATTCTCGCGTCAATATTTGTCAGTGAGGATCGTGTGTAGAGAGTGAGCGGCGGGCGGTGGCCGGGCTCTCTGTCTTTCAAGTGAGCCGAGTGACCAAGGGGAGATCACGTCGGTCGTCGCAAAACGAAAATCGAACGAACGAACATCATTTGATCATCTACAAGTAAGAATACCACACAGAGCACAGACCACACTGTGCGGGTTCATACATGTATCCACACGTCCCTCGGACCTGCTGCCGACTGGCAGCACGCGGATATACACCTCAACCTACGGTTACTCTGCGCGCAGAGATACCCACCCAGCGGGCAAGAGTTTAAGTAAGGTATGATGCCCCAAAAAAGGATGTTCGCAACGCTCCGTTCGTTTCGTCACACCCGCCCCGCGCCCTCATTCGTCTCGCCGCAAATATGGCATGGAGCGCGGCGTGGAACGCCGTCAAGTATCCAACCTTTGATTCCCTCGCGTCTGCAGCCACAGCCCTTGGGGAGCAGGTGGCCACAACAGTTAACCAGTCTGAGATTCTATCTTCAATTAAGGACAACCTCACAGAGACGGCGGCACAACTCGCTGAGACGGCTGGGACAGCGGCAGCGGAGGGATGGCGTGTGGCCGAGCGCTTTCGGCTCGAGGAGCACATCACTGCGTTAGAGCAGGAAATCGAACGCATAAAGCGCAAGTGGGGCAGCGCATCGTGGGCATCAATGGACGCAGGCGACCTCGAATCTGTTCGTGTAATTTTTGAGCGTGCCAAGCTCACGGTGCTCGACTTGGAGGCGCAGATCGAGCAAGCACAGGCGGAACTGGCAAAGCTCTCCAAGGATGAGGAGGAGGAGGTACTTGCGCCACCACCACCGAGCGCCCCGCCGCCTCCAGCGCGGAGCCAAGTTCCGATTGCTCGCACGCCGTCGGTGACAATCGTGAGAACCTCCATCGAAGCCGACGACGCCGAGCCGATGATGCCTCGCGACCAGACCCCGCTCGCTGACGGCAAGGGCGGCTGGAAGACGAGTGCTGACGTCGGATCGAAGGCGCCACCGCCGCCCCCTGCGCCTGTGCAAGTGGCCACCATGGTATTCGAGGCTGGATCAGCGATCGAGAGCCCGACGGCGGATGGCTACTTGGAAGACGTGAGCCTCGAAGCGCCAGAGCCGCTTGGCGCCTCGACCGTCGACGCTGAGCTCGACGCGGCGCTTGACGCAGAACTCGACGCGGCGCTTGAGGCGGATCCGCTCGGGGGGGGGATGGTCTCAACAGAGCATAAGGCTGTGGATTGAAGCCAAGTGAGAGGCCAAGAGAGCGAGGGACCGGCTTGGGCTGCCTGCGCGGGGCATGAAAGGGAGAACCAATTGCCCGACGAGTGACACAGCATCTGGCCGCCGCCGGGATGTCCCTCTCCCTCTCGTTGCGTCTCATGGACGCGTCCCTCGAGACCGGCGCATGGCACGTGACGGCCTGCGGATGTGTGTCCCCCACCCAGCCTAGCGGTGGGCCGGTGGCGCCGCGTCCCGACAAGCCGAGCCCGAGCCCCACGGCGTCTGAGCTCACGTGGAGGGTCACAGTGGGCGAATCCCTGATTTTGCTGTGGTCAACGCCAACCTTTTGGCAAAAATATGAATATTCTTCTGCACTATATGTTCTTCTGCACCGGGGTGAAGCTGTGCCGATGCACCAGTGCTTGCACCTCCTGCAGTCCGAGTTCTAATTGTTGCAAGAGCGCTCCCCGATCTTCGGTCGGTCTGCTCGCCTCCAAGTACGCCCAGCGATACTGCTGAATGCTCATGCTGGGGGGGGCAGCACGGAGCCAAGATTCTGCCTCGATGAGCCGCTGCCAAAAGCCGACGTTGGGGCGTGCCTGCATCGCGCCAAGTGCCTCAGCAAGACTGCGCCCATGTTGCCGCATGAGGTAGAAGGCGGCAACGGCGCATGCAGCACATTGATCGTTGGCACTGAAGACGCACACACGCCCACCACTGCTCAGCGCGGCGTCGATGAAGTCTGCCGCAGCGTCAAGATGCTCATGCAACGGGGCGCTCAGATCATCGTCGATAGCAATGTGCATGCTCTCGTACTGTGGCTCCGTTGACCGCAGCGGCATTGGTCCGTTTACGGACACGTTGACGACGTGCGTGACGCCCAGGGCATCGAGAGCCTCCGGCGTGGCAGCAGCCGCCGAAGAGATGTGAAGCGCGACGTGCTCGTCGACTGCCGCGTGAATCGGCGCAGAGGACGCCATCGTCTTGCGTTGTCTCGGGCGAAACTTGATCGATCAAGGAGAATAGATACTCCTTGGTTCAACCTTAGGAAGGCTCACACCAAACCCACAAAATTTCGTCCAGAAGTCGTCCAAAGTAACGACCGATTTCACAAACGATGACGACCGATGACACGGCCCGCCGCCTCTTCGACGTCTCGTCGTCTCGAAACGATGGTCTGCCATCCGTCGTTCGTTCAGCTGCGACCACCAGCCTAAAGCTGCAGCCACTCGAGACGCAGACGACGATGGCCCCGGATCATTCGTCGGCCGAGGCGGAGCAGGCGCTGCGCGGGCTAGAGGCCGAATGGGCGATGCGAATGGAAGCACCCCTGTCGGCGCTAGCCAACCTCGAAGAGCAGGTCAGCCACGCAATTGATCTCGCGCGCGCCGCGCTGCCCACTGATCTGCGAACTGCAGCCGCCGAGCTTGAGCGACTGGCGAGCGGTGACGACGATGAGAGGCGAGTCGGAGTCCGGCGACGATAACCTACAGGTCGAAGAGCTCCGAATTTTAAGGTGTCGTCCATGTGTGGCTAGGGAGAGAGAGAGAAAGTGGTGGCGCCGAAACTTTGTCCAGTCTCGTACGTGATTTCTGGTAGCGGCTGTCTTCTGCGCGCAACGACTTGAGATTACTCTTAAACTCTAAGATGAGAACATTTTGGATGAGAAGAGTCAACGAGAACGAGTGCGGTGGCGCCTAAACTTTGTCCAGTCTCGTAACGTGATTTCTGGTAGCGGCTGTCTTCTGCGCGCAACGACTTGAGATTACTCTAAGTTGAGAAACAGGTGAAAGAGCAAAGACACCGCCCGCGCGCGACACCCTCCGGCTCCGCGGCGCACCGCCGGCGGCAGCGCGCGCACGCGACCCATCGCGCCGTCGGCATCCGCGTGGCCGGCGTGCATCGGCCAGCTCTTACGTTACGAGACCGAAAGGTCCGCGAAAGCGTTGTGTTGAACACTTTCTACAAAGCACAAGTTGAGTCTCGGTGACGCAATGTCGGACCCTCGGTAAGCATTTTCTTGCCCGCTTCTGCGCGCGCGCAAGTCTTCGCACGGAGCAGACGCAGTCACCCCACCCGTATTGCCGCAGGCACGGTGGTGCATACATTCCCATGGTTATGGAGTTGAATGATCCCAAGACCGCGATCGAAGCGAAGTGCAGTCCCAAGTGCGCTGCAGTCATGGACACTTACAAGGAATGCGCGAAGCGGATCGAGGAGAAGGTACGCGAAGCCAGCCGCGCGCGGCGCCCACAATCATTTGCATGGCGCGCGGGGCTCTCACGATCACCGACTCTTCGCTCTCCACAGGGCTCGGGCAACTGCGCTGGCTACATGATGGACTATCACAAGTAAGCGGAATGCAACCATCGCGTCGCAAGCGCGGTCTTGCGCCGCACCACCAGCTTGCCCCCCCACCCTCCCCCCTCATTCCTCTCTCCTCCCCTCCCTGCCGCTGCCTCTAACGCCTCGCGCCCGTGCTCAGGTGCATCGACAAGTGCTCGGTGAAGTATCTGATGAAGGAGTTGGCCTAATTAGATTAGGGCAAGAGCAGGGGCTGAGTCGAGACGGCCTGCACGCGCCCCGAGGCTGCCTCCCCGGCTGAGGCGCAAGGCGCAAAGGCCACACCGAGAAGCATGCGGTTGTGCCGCGCCGGTCTTGGGGCTAGCGGCACGGCAGCGTTGCTTCCCTCCCCGCTCGTGTCCGCCGACTCGCGCCGTCGGCTCGACGGCGCGCAGGGTACTACCGTTAAACACGTGAATACACATATGAAATGGACAAAAGTACGTCCCTTGAAGTTTCACAATACAAATCTGCGCGCTTTCACAGCCGGGCTAAAATTTACAGCTAACACGCCCGTCACCGGACCGTGGCCGGCGGTGGTTACGCGCGGTGGTCGCGAGAGACGGGTCAGACGAAGCAACCCCTCGCGCCATGCCTCGCGCCCGGGCCCTCGCGCAGAGATGCGGGCTAACACGCGGAAAGACGAAGCAACCCCTCGCGCCCGGGCCCTGCGAGATACGTCGACGATCCGATCGCACACGACAGGTGCCGCCCCGTGGTCCCCGACGCAACCCCGACTCCTCGCGCATCGGCCTCGCGCGTGTGGACGCCGCGTGATGCACCTTTTGTGTGCTCCTGACGTGGGATTGTTCAATAGGTGTTGCCCCACACGAAGCCGTTGGGCGACGGGGACGCGGACGAGGAGGTCGCCGGTTTGGGCGACGGGGGCTTGGACTCAGGCTCGGCGACAGCGGCTGGCGGTGGCAGCACAGGCGACAGGTCGTCACGTGGGTCGCCCGGCTTGGCCTTCACGCCCGACATGAGCGCAAACTTGATCGTGCCGCGCTTCTGCCCATGGATCATCAGAGGCATGACGAGCGCGCCTCGCAGAGTCGCTTCGCCAGAGCGGAATAGGCGCCATAGATTACGAGGCCGCAGCGCCGACAGGATCACTGCCGGCCAGAAGCGCCGCACACTCTTGGTCCAGTCGGCGGTGACGACGTTACGCAGCCCGTGGGTACACGCCAGGCGCACGTAGTCCGCCCCCGAGCACCAGCGAGGCAAGTAGTAGGCGCGGCTGATCCTGTCGAGCAGACGTTCCTCGGACGGCCGCAGGGTGGTCTCACCTGCCGCGAGGTCACGATGGCACCACGCGACGACAATGACGCGTCCGCCGGGCTTGCACACGCGCACGAGTTCCGATACGAACTTCTGCTTGTCGGGCATGTGCTCGCCGCTCTCCATCGACCAAACGAGGTCGAAGCTATTGTCAGGAAACGGCATCTGAAGAGCATCCGCCACGGTAAACTGGAGCCGGTCTCCGAAGCCCTGAGCCTGGCTGAGCGCGTTCGCGCGCGCCGCCTGCACGGGGCTGAGCGTAATGCCGACGCCCGACCCACCGTACGTACGTGCAATGTGCCGCGACGAGCCGCCGATGCCGCAGCCCACGTCGAGAACACGCACGGGTGGCACGCCCGAATCCACGCCTGCCCACGCGAGCGCCTCATCCACCATGTCGACCTGCGCCTGCTGGTGATCCTTGCGCTCGCCACCCTCAAGCCCGTAGTAGCCATGGTGCATGTGCTCGCCCCACACCGTCTCCCACACGCCGGAGGAGGCATCATAGAAGGACGCAATTCCCTTTTTGAGTGAGGCATCGACATCAGCAGCAGGAGTCGCAACGACCGCTTCGAGGGCTGCGCGAGGCGCCGGCGCGATGCGGCGGAGCTGCCCACGCAACGTGGCCCCGAACGCTTCCACCGACGCCGCGATCAGGAGGAGGATCGTCATTCGACACATCGCGACGATCAGAAGCGCCGAATTCGCGTGCCTCGCCCGCGCGCGCGCGCGCGCTCCCGCACACACACGTCTGTGCTTGCTCTGGGCCCTGCGTGCGTCGTGCCGACTGACGCGGTCTCCAATACCTCGTTGGGACGCCGGGGTTCGCGTCATGAACAATGTGCGCCTGTGGATAGAAGGAGTTGAAGGGCTGTACGGAACATGCGCTGTACTGTACTAGGGTCGGTAGGCACGATCTTGGTCCTACACTAAGGTCTTCGCGACCGCTCTCACCGGCCCGACATCTGGCTCGTCATGTCACGCGCGCGCGCATCTCCGCAAATCCCAGGCAGCCCGGCCTTTTCATCTACCGGGCGCCCGCATCATGCGGCAGTGGCGGCGCCGCCAGTTCTCAGAGCGCAGGTCGGGCGCTGTCTTGGGCGAGCGCGGCGGGATCGTCGCCGGTCGAGGAGCATGACGGCTTTAATCGAAGAGGTCGAAGGCCGCAGCCTCCTCCTCCTCCGCGGGCTCCGGCTCAGGCGCCTTGGCCGCGGCCGCAGGGGCAGGGGCGCCTCCCTTCGCCGCCGCCGGCGCCGGAGCCGCGCCGCCGCCTCCGCCACCGCCGCCGCCCGAGTACTTGTCGGGGTTGTCGAGCATGTCCTTGATCTTCTTGACCACGTCGAACTCGATGAAGCCCGCCTCGAGTGCCACCGCAACCACGTTCTTCGCCCCCTTGATGAACATGTGCGGGAACGAGGCGTCGTTGGGCAGATTGAGAGCAAGCGAGACCGCCGCCACGTTGCCGAGACCGTCGGACCACTTGGACATGAGCGTCTCTTCGGTGATCTTGAGCACGTCGGTGGGGAAGACGCCGCCCTCGTACACGTAGAGAATGCGCAGCCCGTACTTGAACGGCTTCACACCGAGCTTGGCGAGAAGCGCCGCCTCAGACGAGCCAACCTTCTGGCCAGTCTTGATCACCTCGACGTCGTTGACGATCTCAATGGAGCCCTTGTTGATCTTGGTGGCGATGTTGAGGGCCTGGAAGAAGGCGGTCTGGGCCGGGTCAAGGCCGGTCGGGCCCTTTTCGATCTTGCACCCGTTCGGCGCGATGACGCCAGCCTTGGCGGCCGCCGGCTTGACGAACTCCTTGACGACGTCCTCGATCTTGTCAAGGTCGCCGGTCGTGAAGATGAAACCGACGTTGCCGACCATGTACGGAATGATCGACTCCCACTCGGGGTGCGGATCCTCCGGATCCTTCTCGCACATGTTCCGGATGCACTTGCGGATCATGGTGTTCTTGCCAAAGACGAGCTCCGCCTTGCCGCGGAGGGCAATGCGGATGTCCGAGATCTGCTTCGAGCCGACGAAGTCCGCATCAACGATGAACGCGCGCGGGTACTTGTTCAGGCACTCCTCGAGGTGCGCAAAGTAGGCGATTTTCTTTGCTTTCGCCACCATGGATCCTGTCTTCGGAGTTGACCTGCGGTCGCACACGAGTCGATGCACAGTGCGAGTCAGCCGATGCGTAGATGACAAAAAAACAGCACATCGCTGCCAGCAAGCCGCTGAGCACCTCAGGCGCGCGCTGCGGCCACCGGTTCGGCCTGTGCGGCAGCGGTCGGCTTCCAAGGAGACAGAAGCATGGGCGACGTGCAGCCTGTGTACCTTTTTACGATTCACACCAAGCTCACGTAATCGGCGTGAAGTAACTTTCCTATTCCGACGAGAATCCCCAAGTTGTAGGTCACAGCTGACGTTTCTCATGGAGGCCCTTTTGTGGACAGCGCGCATCGTTGCATCGAGGGGGGCTGGATCCGTGGAGGCTAGTGGAATGCGCACTTAAGGCAAGTGGGCAGCGCAGCCGTGATCGGCCCGCGATTGAATTGGTGACCCGCGCGTTGAGAAACGCGAGGGTTGCCGAGGGAAGAGGGTACAAGGGCTCACAAGGCTGGCGAGCAGGGCTATCAACGCTGGGCTAGATTCTGGGCTAAGGCTGCCAGAGGGCATGCGAAAAGCGGCAGGGCCGAGAGAGAGTCTGAGCGGTGAGCGCAAGCAGCACAATCGGGCGCGCGCGTAACCGTGTGGGCAACTTACCTGATCGAGGTCAAGTGGGGGTTGGTCAGCGACGAGACATGCGAGAGCATCTTCTCTTTCTTCGCCTGCTCGCCGCCGGAGAGGATCTTCCAGAAGCGAAGGGTCTCATCGGCGGCAGCGGAGACGATGGTCTGGCCGTCGGGCGACTGGGCCATGTGCAGCACACGCGCAGTGTGGCCGGTCAGCTCAGCCGCCTTGACCATCGAGGGGTACTTCCACAGAATGAGCTGGTTGTGCGAGTAGCCGTGCGACGAGACAATCTCCTTCTCGTGCTTGGACCACTGCAGTGCGCACACCTGGGAGTGCGTGTCGATCTGGTTCAGGCACGCGCCGGTTGTCGCGTTCCAGAAGCGGATGCAACGGTCGGCCGTGCCGCCACCGCTCGCGAGCAGATTCTTCTGCCACGGGCACCACGCGATAGCCTTGACAGCGGCGCGGTGTGCTTCAATGCGGTGGAGCGGCGTCTCGCAGACGTTGGTCGATGCGCTCAGGTAGCGGTCATCCCAGATGTTGAGCAAGTTGTCGTTGCCGCCGGAGGCGAGCATCGTGCCGTTGGCCGACCACTTGAGGCCGCAGACCTCCTGCGTGTGGCCCTTGAGCGTGGCGGTCAGGTGCTGCTGCGCCCGGACGTCGTGCTGCACGATGCGCGCGTCGCGCCCGCCTGAAGAGAGCATCGGGCCGTTCCAAGCGAGCGCGCCGACGCGCTGCGAGTGCCCATCCATCGAGCGCAGCTGCTTCTTCTTCGCCACGTCCCAGATCTGGACCTTGTGGTCCGAGGTGCCAACGGCCATGTAGTGCCCCTGCTCGATCCAGCTGAGAGAGGTCACGTGCGAGTCGGCCGACGTCTCCATGAGCTGGTCGATCGAGCCGTCATTCGCGTTCCACAGGTAGACCGACGCGCCCAGCGCCACGCCGAGCACGTTCGTTGAGGACCAGTCGAGCAGGTTGAGGTAGTAGTCGTCGAGGAGCTCGGGAGCGTCCAGGATGCGCTCGGGGGCGTTCGGAATGTGGCGCGAGAACTTGCGTGGCTGCGCGCTCGCCTCGCGGTTCTGCGTGTAGAGCGCGCGCATCGACTGCTGGTGGTCCTCCGCGGGTTTGGGCGCCTTCTCCTTGAAGGCGAGCACCTTGGCTGTCCGGTCCTTTCCCAGGACCTTGGCGAGCTGCGAATTGTACTCCTCCTTGGCCGGCGAGGCGGTCACGACGTTGCCCGCGACGGAGCCGTTGGCATCGGCGTTCTCGGCGTTGGAGTCGTTGTAGAGCTCGTCGCGGGACACGTCAAGGTCCATCGCGGCGCGCCGGGGAAGGAAGCGGTCGCCCTTGGCCGAGGACGGCTGGCGCTTGATCTGCGGTGAGCCGCAGAGCACATCGAAGGTGGACTCGAGTGCGAGGTTGTTGGATGTCGTATAGTTGGTCATTTTGGTTGCTGTTGAACTCTTTGGTTCTGCGGGAGGGAAGGGGGCAAGCGCGCGCGACGGATGAGCGGAGGTCGGGTGTGACGGAAGCGCGAGCACCGTACAAGGCGAATCGGGCGGTCGCATGGAGATCGCGCGGATTCCGGGGGGTCGTGAGGCTATGGGCAGAAAGATGGTAGGCACGAGGGCGACTGGGCGGGTCGTGGGGCCGGGTCGCTGATGAGGCGGCGAGCGTGAGGCGGCAAGCGAGAAGCGCGTCGGCGAGTTGCACCTTTGGGTTTGGTTTGAAAATGTGCTCGGGGAGCTTGAAGCTCGGGTTCTCGACAAGTTTGTGATTACCCGGTCCCCAGATTTGTTGGTTTCTGTCCAAATCTGTCACGATGCAAAAGTGAGCCTTAGTGTCCGCTTTCAACCTTACTCATCCCTCTTTGCCCGTGCCCTCAAAACCCCGATCCATCCACGACCGCCGCACTCACGTCGTACACGAACAGCAGCTGGCCAGCGCCAACGGCCAGCGTCGCCAGGTAGAAGAAGTTGGCGTTGAGCTGCCGCTGCTCGACCCACGCTGCCAGCAGCGGCGCGCTCGCTGCGCCGCCCACGAGCAGCGCGCCGAGGGCGGCGGGCAGCAGCCGACTCGTTCGGCTCAGTACGTGCACATCGAGCTGTGAAAGGACGAATGCGACTGCAAGCGCTATGTCGGGCAGCGTGGGCGTCTGCGCCGTGGCCGTGAGCACGGCGGCGCACAGAGCATACGGCAAAAAAGGCGAAGGCGGCGGTGACGGCAGCGGCAGCGGGGGCCGCAGGAGCGTCGTCGTGGGCCGGAGCGTCGTCGTGGGCCGGAGCGGCGGCTTGAGGGTGCTCGTGGTGCTCGTGTTGCCCTCAGCACCGTCCTCGCCGCCCTCCTCGCCGCCCTCCTCGCCGCCCTCCTCGCCGCCCTCCTCACCGCCCTCCTCCTCGCCGCATGGCGAATGCAGAGCAAGGGTCGCGAGCGCAGGCACGCACAGCCGTGGAAGCAAGTGGAGCGCGAATGCAAACGTGGGGCGGTCGGGACCGAACGCAAGGCACATGAGATACCACCAGACGCCCACATTGGGCGCACTGTGCCACGGCCCGCCACGGAGCCACACGAGGAACGCACGCGCGGCGCCCCCGCCGGCCGCCGCGGCGCCTGGCGGCTCGCCGTGTAGAGTACCCCACACGACGCCGCATAGCGTCAGGCTGAAGGCGCAACAGCAGCGCACCGCGGACATGGTGCCACCAGCCCGGAGCTGGTGTCGATGACGCTGATGACGTCTGCCGCTTCCGCCGCCGCCGTCGTTGCCGCCGCCGCCGCCGCCACCGCCGCCGCCGCCGCCGGTGGCGGTAGCTAGGCACGGGGCGTGTGCGGCGAGCACCATGAGGGCTGGGAGCATCCACAACCAGTCAAGGGATAGGGCTGTCGCAAGCGCGAGGCACGCGCCCGCGACGAGAGCGTGCGCGTGGGCCGCTAGCCAGGCAGCGAGCAGCAGCAGCAGCCAGGGGCAGGGCGCCGTGCTGGAGGCGACGGCGGCGGCAAGATTTGGAGGAGAGACGAGAGGAGCGAGGCACGCGAGGCGACCGATGCCCAGCAGAGGGAGGGGGGCGCCATAAAAGGAGCGGGAGCTCGAGGAGGCAGTCGCACGGCGGAGCAGCAGCAGAAGGTGCACGCAACCCAAGTCGATCGCGAAGAGCGCACCGAGCGCCGCGCCCTCCGACGACAATGTGAAGAGCGATGGCAGCGGAAGTGAGGGCAGCGGAAGTGAGGTCAGAAGTGAGGTCAGTGGTGATGGCAGCGTGGGCGACATCCAGAGATTCGGAGGGCCCGCGCACGCGTCGCCAGGGAGCAAGCCGAGCGGCTTCAGGAAGGCCGCCTCACGCCGGCACGGCGCCGATGTTGCGGTGGTCACAAGCAGCGGGTGGTCCTCGAGCGCCGTCACATCCAGCCCCGAGGTGAGCATCACCGCCGTCCACCGCACGGCCGTGCCCACGACGAGCGCGACGCCGACGCCGACGGCGCCGCCTAATTGGCCTTCTTCCCCCCCATGTTGGCCTCTGCCGCCGCCTTCGCTTTGGACCTCTGCTCCCACCACGCCAGAAGTACGACTGGCAGGATGATGAACGGAAAGATCATAAACGCCGGAAGGGTCTGGCAAAGTCCGTGGCCTGGATATCCCAGGGGAAGGATCTTGTGGCATGGTGCCGTGAAGTGAACCTCGATGTAGTTAACGAGCTGCTCGCCAAAGTAGTTGTCGCCGGAGTTGGCCATGCGGCTTTTTGGACGAGGTACGGCGCGCTTCAGTGAATGGCGCGAGGTCTCTCGCGTGAGGCGTCTCCAAACATGATGAAAAGTTGCAAGGTTGGCTCTTGGGTCCCTTAACAAAAAGTCAGGTCGAGTCAGGAAGACACCGGAGGGAGACTTGCCCCCGGCCCCCCAGAAGCAAACAAAAGTTTCGCGCGCGCCATGTGCGATTCATGGGGTGTGTGCGGCCACAGTCACGCAGTCAACAGGGTATCTTGAAATCGGAGATATCCGCTCCTCATCTGAGACAGAGTGACAGAGAGGAGTTGCTCTAGTGAGTTGCCCCCGCCCCGGCAGACTCGAGACTGAGGGACGGGAGACCGCATGATCACATCTCGATCCCACGCACGCGAGCTCGGAGCTGCACGCTGCCAGCGCGCGGCGTGCGCGGCGTGCGCGGCGAGGCAGCGGAGTAGCCGATGGGTCGAGGAGGTGGTGCGAGTTGCACGGGCTCGTGAAAGCTCGAGATCGGGCGCGGCGGGTGAACGGCTGTGGGCGAGGGCGGCGAGGGCGGGCGTAGCTCGCTTGTCCCGGTGAGGAATATTTTAGGCGGCGCCGGCGTGTTCATGTCGACGCCGCCGCCGCGCCCACTGGCGGCTGAGAAGGCGCGCGCCGAGGCGGCGGCGACCATTCGGCTGGGCCTCTGCACGGGCGCCACGGCTGCTGCGTGGGCAGGCGCCACGGCGCGATAGACCCCACCGCGCGGCGAGAGCAGTGCGAGATTGGAACGCACGGGTGCAGCTGGCTCGGCCTTGGGCGTCGCCGCGGGCTCGAGCATCCTGCGGACGGCCTCAGCAGCGTGCCTCGAATCGACCTTCTGCTTGGCATCGAGCGCCTGCAGCGTGTTTCGCTGACTCAGCACCAGCCGCGACAGCCCCTCCTCCCAAGCGCCCCGGTGCTCCGAGCGCAGCCTCGCGACCTGTGAACGAGGGACGAGGTGTGAACGAGGGACGAGGTGTGAACGAGGGACGAGGCGCCGTGGTGAGCAGTTGCATGCAAGGCAGGGGGTAGGCAGGGGGGTCTCCAGCCCTCATTCGAGCAGCCGCGCGACCTTGGCAAGGAGCCCGCGGAGCTCGAGGTTCTGTTGCCAGCGCAGCACGTCGAGCTTCTTCTGCAGTGCGAGCTCGCTGAGCGTGGCGGCCTCCTCGGCGTCGCGCCGTGTCAGCTGCTGCACGCGCTTCGCGTACTTGTTCGCCTCGGTGAACTCCTCCGCGAGGGTGAGCCGCGTGAGCGTGAACTTGGCGTCCAGCGTCTCTTGCGCGTGGTGCGTGCGCTTAAACTGATCGTGCATCTGCGGGCGATGCTCGGCGATGAAGCCCTCGACGGCAGCCTCGTGGCGCGCGCGCAGCTCGGCGACCGCGCGCCGCGCGTGGTTGTTGAACTCCGCCATGCGCACAGTCCACTCCTTGTTGAACTGGCGCGCCTCGGCCACCTGGCCGCGCCGGAGGCCGCCGTGCTGCTCCCTCTTGAGCGCCTCGAGCGTCGCGAAGGCGCGGCGCTGCTCCATCTCGCGCACGTGGCGCGCGACCTCGCGGCCCTCGGCCGACGCGACGAAGTCGCCGCGGTCGATTGCGCGCTTCTCAAAGTCGCGGATGATCGCGAGCACGAAGCGGACGAGCCGCACGTGCCACTGCGCGCCGTTCTCGCCCGTCTGCGGCGGCATCTGCGCCTCGATGAGCTCGCGCAGGCATCGCTGATCGACGTGGCCCGACTCGGTCACGCGAGCGAGCGCCACGCGCGCGCGCTCCTCGGTGCCCACCGAGCAGATCAGCGCCGCGATGACGTCCTCCTCCGAGGCCCAGCCGCTTCCGTCGCGGTCGAGCAGCGGAAAGAGCGCCTCGAAGAGCGCGTCCGCCGCGGTGACGAGATCGACCGACGGGTCAAAGCGCTGCGGCGCCGTCGGCGGCGCCGTGGAGGGCGCAGCCATCGTGGCCTGCATTGAACAGCTTCGCAGCGTCGTTCACGCATGCAACGGAGTTACAACGGAGACTTGCGCAAATAGTCAAGTCAAGTCAAGTCAAGTCAAGTCAAGTCAAGTCAAGTGATTCAAAATGGCGGTCGCCTTTCCGCCGCCTTTGGTGCCCAACGCTGGCGCGAGCGATCGGGAGGGCAGATCTCGGCGCAACCGGCACCACTGGATAGCCCCGAGTCGGGGCATCATCCCCATCT
>Ga0180440_100584_pt1 | contig 23799 bp, 32 predicted proteins | sample ChrtobMetaP5_4mM_FD_119745 | JGI IMG/M metagenome (GOLD analysis project Ga0180440, IMG submission 119745) | Chrysochromulina tobin associated microbial communities from unialgal haptophyte culture, Washington, USA - P5_4mM MetaG | ecosystem: Host-associated > Algae > Haptophytes > Unclassified ... | reverse complement strand
GGCGGTGAGGGCGGCGGCGGCGAGGGCGGCGGCGGCGGGGGCGGCGGCGGCGACGGCGGCGGCGGCGATGGTGGCGGCGGCGTGGGCGGCGGCGGCGATGGCGGCGGTGGCGTGGGCGGCGGTGGTGAGGGCGGCGGCGGCGATGGCGGCGGCGGTGGCGGCAAGGGCGGGGATGGTGAGGGCGGCGGTGGAGAGGGCGGCGGAGGCGAGGGCGACGGCGGCGGCGGCGACGGCGAGGGCGGTGGCGGCGAGGGCGGTGGCGGCAGCGACGGCGGTGGCGGTGGCGGCGGCGGCATCAGCGCTCGAGCGCCGCAATCCGAACAATCGGAACCGAACACGCACGCGACAAACTCAGCTCCAGGACCACCGTCGTCGCAAATACCATCGTTGCGGAATTGGCATTCGTTCCGGCACACGTAGACGATTGCAGGCGGCGCCGTCGGAGATGGCGGCGGTGGCGGGCAAGAGGGCGGAGGGCGCGCGGGCGGCGGAGGAGAGGGCGGTGACGGGGGCGATGGGGGTGGCGACGGTGGCGGGGGCGAGAAGCCATCGGGAGGGGCGGGGGCCAAGGGAGGAGGCGGGCAAGGAGGTTCTGACGGCGGCGGTGGCGACGGCGGCGGTGGTGAGGGCAGTGGAGGTGGCAAGTCGGGAGGTGGAGGTCTGGGCGGTGACGGCGGCAGGAGCGGTGCTGGCGGCAGCCTCGGACTCGTAGCGAGGTTGCAAAAGTTCGCAAACCTGTTGCGAACGTCTTGGAGACAGGTCTGGCACGTCTTAAACGAGTGGACATCTGCTGGAGCGCTGGCGATCATCTCCATCGTCTGGCTCGAAGCGGCTCCGATGCCGACCGAGTATATGGTGGTGCCGTTGGCTTTGATCGCCGCCGCGGTCTCGATCGCAGTGCGGTCTCCTAATTGAGAATTCTGCACGCCATCCGTCAGCAGCCAGATCATGTCCGGAGTGCTCGAGCTCACACGGAGAGGGCTGTTCTTGGCGACCGTCACGCCGGACAAGAGGCCCTCGGAAATGTATGTGTCGCCATGGGCGAATATACTCCGAATGGATGCAGTCAGCGCAGCTCGATTCGCGCTCAACGGCATCGAGATTTGGGAGGAGGAACCGGAGGTACTGAGGAGGGACGGCACCAAGGTTTGGGAGGAGGTGCTGAATGTGACGATGCCCACACGTGCCACGTTCAAATCCACTTGATCCAGGATGGAGATGGCCAGGTCTTTCACGGCGCTCATCGTGGTGGCGCCGCACGCCCCATTGCTTAAGGCACTTCTCCATGCGGGCGTACCAATCGCTGCACACCCCCCCGAGCCGATTGGGACCTGGGCAGTTGTACCCAAGCTTGGGCAGCTGTACTGGCAGTTCCGCGCGGTTTCAGTCTCATTGATTTTCGATAGCATCGAGCCGGATCTATCAATGACCAAGACGAGGTTGAAGGCGCCCGCACATCTGGGCTGCAAGGGCGGTGATGGGGGTGTTGGCGGCGGCGAGGGCGAGGGCGGCGGCGGCGAGGGCGGCGGCGGCGGCGGCGAGGGCGAGGGTGGGGGCGGAGGGGACGGTGGCGGCGGCGAAGGTGGCATGACCAATCGTTGACCGCAGTCAGTACAGTCGGTGCCGATGCGGCAACCTGAAAACTCCGAACCCTCACCTCCATCGTTGCAGACATCGTTGTTGTGCATGACGATTGTCTCCGGCGCGATCTCGCCTTGCACTGTGATCGTGCACGTGTCGTCACACCAGTACAAGGGTGGCGGCACGGCCGGGGGACTGGGCGGCAACGGCGGAGGTGTCGACGAATGACCCAACCCCGGCAAGATGGTGAGCAGGATCGTACAGGCTAACCAGGTGGCTGCCGTTGTCATGCGCACGGGATGGACGCTGAAGGAAGGGGGGGCACCCCATTGAGACGCCATGAGTCAAGAAAGAAGCGAGCGAGAGAGGATGTCTCGTGAATTTGAATCGACGGGACGCCGTTTCGACCCTGGATGTGCTCGGTTTTCTGTTGGTTTCACTACAGAACCGCAACCTCTCTGAATATACGCTCTAGCCATTTGTATTACAGATTCTAGGAAGGTCCGCTGACGGACCTTCCTATTCTTCCCACCTTCCTAGCCGTGTCCCCATGCTGATTGCTCACCCGATTCACAAACAAGCAAGCAATCAAGGTCAGGATGGCCATTAACAATTATGTACACGTCACTCCTCCTTTGGCTCGCATGCTCCCTGGCTAGTGCGGCAGCCTTGCGCTTCTTTCTTCGCTCGCGGCCATGGTTTCTAGGTGCCAGCGGCACCGCCGCAACTTCCATGTTCGGGAAGGAGGACCTCGAGGGCGAGGTAGGGTTGGTGGCTTGCGAGATGCGGAGCGCGCCTGGGATCGGGCGTTCACAGGGACCGGACGTTCACAGGACCTTCTTCCTCTTGAGCTTCGTCACCAGCCCCCGAGCTGTCTCGAGATCAATGCCAAGGGCCTTGACGAGCTCCTTGGCGATGGCCATGCGCTGCTTGCCTCCGGCGGCCACGAGTGAGCTGCCGGAGGCCTGCTGACCTCTCACCCATTCGATCCCACGGAGCAGTACCTCGTCGGTTGAATCGACCGCCCTCGACCGAGCCGACAGTCGCCGCCCTTTGCAGATCTTGTGCAGCCGGCGTGCAGGGGCCATCGCCTGCGGCGGACGATCGTTGGAGAGGCGTAGGGTGCCGCTAGGGATCATGCCCTTGCCTCGCGCGTGCAGGCGCTCCACCGCGCTCCACGTGGCGGGGGAAGCGCCCTTGCTCCCCTTGAGCTCGTCCCAGATCTGCATCAGCGCGCCAGTCTCGCCGGCATCTGCAAGCTCAGCGGCCATCGCATTCAGCTCGCCCACAAGAAAGGGACGGCCATCGAAGAAGCAGTCGTAGCGCACCTGCAGCGAATTCTCGAACTCTTCATCTTTTCTTCTCTCTTCAGAATCCGACGAGTCTTGGTTCCTAGAGGGTCTGTCGTCGTCGTCGTCGTCGTCAGCATCATCATCAGCATCATCTACGGGACCCTCGCCCCAGAACATACAGGCTGCGACACTCACGCAGTGGCCTGCCTTTGACAGGAGGTCCATCAGCTCCATGTCCGAGGGCCCGGGCCCGACCAGCTTGCGCACTCGAGGCAGACCATACTCCTCGTCGTGTGACATGTAGCGCGTAGGCCATAACTTGGACTTGGGTGCTGCTGCCATGCCGCGGCGTCGAGGTCCCGCATGAGCTTTCACACGCCCGATGACGTTCGTGCAGGAGTGACGAAATGTGTTACGACGAGTGTTGGGGTCTTGATGAAGAAGCCAGCCAGCCAAGCCTGTGAAGCACCGCGCGTGCGCGGGTGTGGCCCTGTGCGATGACAGTTTCGACTTGACGTAACTGTCGTTTCTTCGCGAAACCGTCGCCCCTGGCCGCTCCACCACAATCGGCCGATCAGTCCATTGCGCAATGGTGCAGGTGCAGGTGCAGGTGCAGGCCTCAAGGCCCTCCTCGACCATGCCCACCCGCGTTGGCCACGCTGAGCCGGTACAGCCGCTCACACTGACCATTCCGGGAAGGCCGCTGAGTCTGGCGGAGCGAGGCGCGCTGGTCCAGAAGGAATTCGCCGGGGAGGCGGCACACAAGAAAGCCACGTCCCTACCCAACGCATTCGATAGCCGGCTTGCCGAGCTGACTGACGTCACGAATCGAGTGCAGGAAGCTGCTCGAAGGGCCGCGCCGGCCGTCGGCAAGCTGGGTGGAAAGCAGGCGCTGCCAGAGGCCCACAGAATGCCAGCGCCCACTCCCGAGGTGAGAATGAGAGCGGCTGCGCAGGCGCGCGCCAGCTGGGACGCGATGATGATGGAGAAGAAGTCTCAGATGCGCCATCCATCGTCGCTCGAGCTTCAAAAGGCTTGGTCGCGACGCACGCCCATCCCTGCGCCTCTCCCTGCGCCCCTACTAAGGACGCAGTCGAGTGAGCACCTCGCGTCCGCCGAGCAGCTGCAGCAAGTCGAAGCGCTCCGGCGAGAGGAGGCCGCGTTCGACTTCGAGGCCGAGGAGGACGCGGTCGAGATCAAGGTCGAGGACAAGGACACTCTCAGTCATGCTCTCAGTGAGGCGGAGCGATTGGGATCAGAGTATGAATCATGATGCGCTGTGCTCATTGAGGGTCCATATGTGGTTTCGTTTCAATGTGGTTCAGATGATGGACCGGACAGGCGGACAGGCCATGAGGAACCTACTAACTATAGAGAGTGCACACTACTTTACTTTCTGAGTGTGTCGAAATTCACATATGAATTTGGCACGCCGCCACCGCCACGCAGCGACCGCGCGGGCACGACCGCGGCGCGGCGCGGGCGCGCGCGGCCCGGCACGGGCGACACACGTCGCTGGTCCAAGTTTCGTCAAACTTGAACTCGATAGCGAATCCAATCAGCAATATTCATACGGGTACGACTTGTAGATGGTACGCTCCCGTCCGGCGCCTGCGCGACTAAGGCCGTAGCCTCTAGCCTCTAGCCGACCTCCATGTGATGCTTCGCCTTGCCCCAATTGAAGCGCATCAACTTCATCTCCTCCTCGAGCTCCTGCGCGTAGTCGTAGTCGCCTGTGGCCACCGCGTGCTTGTAGTTCCGGTGCAGGTCCACAATGCCACGCCCCTCCTCTGAGAGGTCCATGTACCCGTGCGACACCGGCTCTGGATCGTCACAGATCTGCTTGATCGCCATCATAGGCATCTGCTCGGGCTCGTGTGGGAAGAGCTTCTTCCACGCCTGCTGGTCGGACCTAATGAGGGACGCAATCGGACGCCATCAGACGCCATCAGACGCGCAATCAGACTCGCAATCCGGCGCAATCCGGCGCAATCCGATGGTCTTCGAAGCTCCGTGATCCAACTTGACGAGCAAAAGGCGCAGCTGCCCCTCTTCGATGGTCCACACCGTCTCACGGTGACGAACCCCCCTGTGAAGCGAGCCGCGCAGGATGACGCCGTAGCCCCTGAGCGAGATGCACATCTCGAACGGTTGCACCGCCACAACGAGATCACGAGCTCGGGTGCCCGCGGGCAGCGCGACGCTCAGATTAATCTCCGCGGAGTACTGAGTCCACTCGAAGCGCACCTGAGTACCGGTGGTAATCAGGCGCACTCAGGCGCACTCAGGCGCACTCAGGCGCACCCAGGCGCACTCAGGCGCACTCAGGCGCACTCAGGCCCAATCAATGAGTCCACCCGCAGCCGCACCTTCGCCTCGAACGGCACGACCACGCGCTCCGAGATTGTACCCGAGATTGTACCCGAGATTGCACCCGAGGTGTTGAAGCCCGGAGGTGGCTTGGGCTCCTCCGAGATTGCACCCGAGATTGCACCCGAGGTGTTGAAGCCCGGAGGTGGCTTGGGCGGCGGTGGCGGCAGCGCGGGCGGCGCGGGCGGCGCGGCGGTCGGCTTGGGCGGCGCTCTGATGACAGGCGCCGTGTGTTTCGTCACGAGCTTGAGTGCATGCAACGGGAAGGTTCGCTCGTGCCGCACGGTGTGAAGGCCCTCGCGCTGGCAGCTCAGGCAGAGGTCGAACCCGTCAAGCACACCACATTGCACGCAATGGTAGTACTTGTCGACGACCTGTTTGGATATCGCACGCCGCCGATCAGTGGCCATCGACAGAGCATTCTCGGGTGCAATCTCGGGTACCATCTCGGGTACAATCTCGGGTACAATCAGTGGCCATTCTAAAGGGCGAGGGCAAGGCGAGGGGCAGGCGAGGGGCAGGCGAGGGGCAGGCGACAGGCAAGGCGAGGGGCAGGGGAGGGGCAAGGCGAGGGCAAGGCGAGGGGCAAGGGAGGGGCGCACCTGCTGGCATGCATCACACAGCGCCTCGGAGCCGGGCAGCGGGTACTCGATCTCGTCCGCGTGAGATTTGCCGCCCTCCCACGCGGACGCGCATGCGGCCTCGTCCTCGTCGTCGTCGCTGCTCGGCGGCGCCAGCGCCGTGGTGGGCTCACGCGCCGTGGTGGGCATGGGCGCCGTGGTGGGCACGGTTGGCTTGGGCAGAGGCGCGTTGCCCCGGCGGACGTCTTCGATGGCAGCACGCGCCGCAGCTGCCTCTGCGGGCGTCGGGATGGCCCTCGTCCTCGACTCTGAGTGCTCGCCTCTGATGGCCCTCGTCCTCGCATGCTCGCCACCCGTCGCCTCGCCACCCGTCGCCTCGCCACCCGTCGCCGCCGCATCGTTCAAGAGTGCGGGAGCATTGGTGGGCGGCGTGGTGGGCGGCGTCTGCAGCAGCGCCGCATACCTCTCGAGCAGAGGCAGCTCGGGCACCTGACGGCGCACCTCCCGCCACGAGGAGCGCACGCGTGCGCGGCGTCCCGGAGCGTCGGCGCTGCTGCTGCTGCTGCTGCTGCTGCTGCTGCTGCTGCTGCTGCTGCTGCTGCTGCTGTCGTCGTCGGTGGCGCTCGTCGCATGCACCGCCGGGTTCCGACCGTAGTGCACCTGCAACCAGTGCACTTAGCAGCACTCAGTGGCACTCAGCAGCACTCCGCGGCACTCAGCGCACACCTTGACACCGCCAGGAGTCCGCTTTCGGATCTCGTGGCATCCGGAGCGCCAGGACTGGTGCACACGCGACTGCGTGCCGACAGTGATGGCCGAGGCGTTGAGCGAGGTGGCCTCGCGCGCGGCCGCCTCGCGCGAGCGCGCGAGCGCCGCCACGTGCGCCATCACATGGCTCAGCGGTGGCGGGCTCGGGACTAGGCCCTGGCCGGGCGGGTCAGCTGCAAAGAGGCTGATCCAGCCCGCCTGCACCGCCTTGTACAGGACCGTGCGTACAATCGCCCGCTCACCCGGCGCCACGTCGGGCATCGTGTAGCAGTCGGTGCACCGCGGGTCGATGGGCGCGTACGTCGAGCGCTGAATCAAAAAGGCGCCGCTGCGGTCGGCACGCTGCAATGCAAAGCGCCGCTTCGAGAGCAGCAGCCGCAGGCTGGACGGCAGCGTGCCCTCCGGCACGTACACGTCGATGGTGACGCTTTGGTTGTCTTGGTACCAGCGGTACATGGAGGTCGTGCGAGCCCGCGGTGTTGTTCACGTCCGCGATCAGCCCGCAGGTGCTCACTTTCGTCAAGTTCGGTGCGCCGAGCTGCGCTAACTTCGGCGAAACGGACCCGGATGTAACCCGCATGAGCCGCTTCCACATCGGACAAGACATGTATACATGTAATGCTTGACGCATTTCTTGTCAACGCCTCTCGCCGCCCATTTTGGTAGGGCGAACGGTGCGACGCATGCGATGTCGGGCCACGTGACGACGCATCCGATGGTGGAACCAGGGCGCACAAAACGATTTATGATAGCCACAGGCCTCGATATGCACCTCCGCTCTCAGCTGCTCCACCTCAAAGAGGAGACGGACGCTTACGTACATCGCGTCGGCGGCATCGTGCCAGAAGACCCCAATGGGTTGCAGAAGCAGGTGCGCCTGCTGCAGAACGAGACGCAGCAGCTCCTGGATGAATTCGGCTCGATGAGCGACGGCAGTGTGCACCGCCGATCACGCTCTGCAACAGCCTGCTTGGTCGGCGTCTGCATCTGGATGTCGGTCCTCGGCGTTGCTTTGTTGGTTGTTCATCGGCTCGCTCCACCCGGCTGGCCCCTTGCGCAAATTGAATTTGCTCTCTCCACCCATTATGCACCGCAAGCGCCTCCGATGCCGTCGCAGCCGCCCTCACACTCGCCTTTCCCTCCGCCACCGTCGCCCTCGCCTTACCCTCCTCCCGTGCCGTGGGCACCGCCATCGCCGCCACCGTCGGTGCCGTCTCCAGCGCCGTCAGCGCCGAGCCCTCATCCTCCATCGCCATTGCCGCCGCCGCCTTTGCCACCGCCTCCGCCGCTTCCGGCGCCACCGCCGCCACCACCTCCGTCGCCGCCACCACCTCCTTCACCGCTGCCGCCGCCACCGCCTCCTGCGCCACCGCCGCCACCACCTCCGTCGCCACCACCACCTCCGTCGCCGCTGCCGCCGCCACCGCCGTCTGCGCCGCCCCCTCCACCGCTGCCCCCACCTCCTTCGCCGCTGCCGCCGCCCGCGCCGCCGCCGCCGCCAAAGTCACCCCCGCCTCCCTCGCCGCCGCCCTCGCCGCCCCCGCATATCTTCATGCAAGTGGACGATAACAACGCCGACCACACGCTCCAGGTGACACACGACGTGGCGTTCGAGGTCTCATTCTCTGGCGCGCACGTCCTTCGCCAGGGGATGGAGGCGCGCCTGATGCCCTCGAGCACGCACGGCTGCTCCGGGGCCGCACGCGCCGACCGTTCGATCTACGGCTCGACGCTTGACTCGACTCTGTCGATGTGGGTGACGCTTCCTGGAGGTGTCGATGGCACGACCACGGCGGTCTACGTGCTCTGCCTCGCCGAACGACCGAGCGATCCGCTTGTGGATCATGACTTCACCCGGCATGCGCATGTAACCGCCGTCGTTTCGCATCTGCCCCCATCGATGCCGCCGCCCTCGCCCTCGCCCTCGCCGCCGCCGCCGTCACCCGCGCTGCCGCCGTCGTCGCCCGCGCTGCCGCCGCCCTCGCCGCCCTCGCCGCCGCTGCCACGGACTCCACCGCCGCCGCTGCGGCCACCTCCGCCCTCGCCACCACCTGGGCCGCCACCGTCGCCGCCCCCGCCCTCGCCATTGCCTCCCCCATTGGAACCCCCACCTTTGCAGCCGCCCTCACCGCCACCTTCATCGCCTCCACCGCCTTCGCCCCACACCCCCCCAGCTCCACCGCAACCGGTGCTGCCCCCTCAACCACACCCACCGCCCTCGCCGCCCCCGCCGCCGCCCTGGCCCCGGTCACCCCCGCCCTCTCAGCCCCCGCCGTCGCCCCCACCCCCCTCGAGCTCGCCACATCCGCCCCCGACGCCACCGCGCTCGCCGCCGCCCTCGCCGCCTCCATTGCCACCCCCGCCGTCGCCACCGCCGTCGCCGCCCTCGCCCTCGCCGCCCCCAAGCCCGCAACCGCCCTCGCCCCCGCCCGAAGCCCCTCCACGACACCCGCCTCCATGGCACCCGCTGCCCTCGCCGCCGCCATCGCCACCGCCCGCGCCGCCGCCGTCGCCCTCCCCCTCTCAGCCCCCCTCGAGGCCACCGACGCCGCCCTCCCCGCCTCCGGGCGCCGTCGTGAACGTGCTGCGTGCCCTCAGTGTCGTCACTCTGCTCCTCGGCGCTGCGTGCGTCATCGAGGGCGTCGCCGCGCTGCTCTACTACTGCCGGCGCGACGCTGCGAGCGCCATGTTGTACATCACGCTCAACGAGGACGGTACCGCCAGCTGGGCGGGCGGCACTCAGGACGGCACCACCACAGAGGCTGCCGAAGCGTCCGCTGACACATCCTCGCTGCACGAGGACTCTTCACATTCACACCCTCACCCTTCACACCCTCGCCATCCGCCAGCGCACCCCCCAAAGCCTTCACATTCACACCCCCCGCCCAGGGAGGTCCGGTCGCTCCGGCTCCGCGCCTCCGATGCGCCCGACACGGCGCGCCCTGCCCGTCTTCCCGAGAACGGCCTCCCCATGAGGTCGGCGCCCAGGACGGCGCCGAATTCCGCACGCCTCCCTTTGGGTTGGAGTGCGGTCGAAGCGAATGCGAGGCGAGCGACGAGGCGAGGTGGCCATCCGGAAGGTCCCAAGTCCGCCAGGCTCTAAAATAGGCCAACCCCCAGCTCGCAGCTGCCACCTCGCGCGGACGCGACGCCCGCACGAGCGCGGCTGCCCTGCGCCATTTCTCCCCTGCCTATCTCCCCTCGAACTCCCCTCGTCCGCGCAAGCCTTGTGGAGAGGTATGGTTTTGGATGACCTGGAGTGTGTCGGTGGGTGGAAGAGGGGTTGGGCTTCACCGGCTCCCGATTAGCGTCAATCCGGAATCCCTCAAACCTGTTCCCAAAAAGTAGAAGTCCAATTCTCCGACAGGCACAAGACTGACCGGATCCAAGCGAACCGCGCAGCGATGCCGCCCAGTGAGGTCGACTTGTCCGACCTCGATGCGGTAGTAGAACTGTTCAGGACGTTCACAGTCGAGGAGTTCGTCATGGTCCTCGTCGTCGTCCTACCCTTGATTACGCTGGTGTTCGCCTTGCTGCGTGAGAGTCTGATGTGCTGCCTACGGCTACAGTGCATAGAGGACCTGCTGAAGCGGATCGAGGTGAGCGCGGAGCTCGCAGCCATGGACGGCTCCGTGCGGCGCGCGGTGCGTGCCTCGTCGCCAAAGCCCGGCGATAGCGACGAGCCGGGCAGGGCAGGCTACCGGCCGAGCCCGATGTCACGCAAGCGCAATGCGAATGTGGCGTCCATGTCGCACTCGATGATCACTGCGGAGACGAAGGCGGCCGCCTCCAAGGTGGACGACCGCGGGAAGAACAAGGCGGGCTTGGGGACCACCATCGCGCGCGTGGAGGCGCCGCGCCAGGCGAGCAAGTATGCGAGCAAGAGCTCGCGTGCCAGCGTCGCACGTGTTGACAAGCGTGGCGGGAAAGCGACCCTCGTCTATCCTGGCGACGGCGTGTACGAGGGCGAGTACGTGGACGGGCGCAAGGAGGGGCGCGGCAAGTTCTGGTACGTCTTCGGCTCCGTGTACGAGGGTCAGTGGCTCAACGATGAGAAGCACGGCAAGGGTAAGGAGATGTACAATGACGGCGCGACCTACGACGGGCGGTTCCATGAGGGTGCCCGGCACGGCGCGGGCGTACTCACGTACGCGAACCGCGACGTGTACGATGGCGAGTGGGACATGGACGTCAAGCAGGTGCTTGATTGCCACGGATGGCCACGGATGGCCACGGATGGCCACGGATTGCCTCTGATAGCCACGGATAGCTGAGCTACTTCTGATCCGCTACTTGAGCTGCTCTGAGCTGCTCCGAGATTGCCACCGAGATTACTTATGCAGTGGACGCTCCTGAGCTGCTCCGAGATTGCCCCCGAGATTACTTATGCAGTGGACGCTCCTGAGCTGCTCCGAGATTGCCCCCGAGATTACTTATGCAGTGGACGCCGGAGCGCTGGTGCCGCAGCTCGCGTGCCCTCTGAGTGCAATCGGAGTGCGATCGGAGTGCCATCTGAGTGCCATCTGAGTGCCATCTGCATTGCATCTCGTGCACCACAGGGCTACGGCACATTCCGATGGGCAGCTGGGACAGTCTACGAGGGCGAGTGGCAGTCAGGCGTGATGCACGGGTACGGGACGTACTACTTCGCCGACGGGTGTACGTACCAGGGCCAGTACGTCTGCTCGCCTCTATTGGCCCCTGATTGCCCCTGACTGCATGTCTGACTGCGTCTGATTGCATCTGATTGCATCTGATTGCGTCTGATTGTATCTGATTGCCCCTGACTGCATGTCCTCGAGGTGCGTCTGATTGCGTCTGAGGGCCTCTGACGAGCTCTGATTGCGCCCCTCATCAGGTACGCCGATGGGAAGCGTAACGGCCGAGGCGTCTACCGGTTCCTCGATGGCTCCTTTTTCGAAGGCGAGTACCGCGATGGCGTCGTCGAGGGGCGAGGCACCTTCACCTTTGCGGACGGTTCCGCGGAGGTAGGGCGATGGGAGGATGGGCAGCCAGTGGGCGAGGCGACGCGCTTCAGCCCTGACCATAAGGCCGCTTGGAGGCTCTTTGATGGCGTGGTGACCGGCCCAGTGACCCTCGATCTCGCCGACGTGATCGCGCAGATGGCCTTCCGCCCGAAGGCCGCGCGGCTCGCAAGGGCGGTTCGGGACCAGTTAGCTCTCGTCCATATGGAGGACGAGCGTGCGCGCTCCCGAGGTACCTCCGCCTTCGCCGGCTTCTCCCAACTCGTCCAACGATCCAAGGCACCCTCACCGATCGCCGAGCGGCCGGCGTGGTCGGGGGTGATGGACGTCGCACCACCAAAGCGAGCGTTCACACCGGGGAGCATCGCGCCCATCACGACGCTCGCGCAGGCGACGCCGGCAGCCACGCCGCCCGCCGGCTACGGGCTGCCGAGTCGATATTGCTCGACGATCTGAGACACCTAGATCGGATCTGAGATCGCATGAGATCGGCGCGCGCACAATCACCACCGGTACGTGGGCTGTGCAGCAGCGGAGGTGCCGAGAGCCTTTTCGCGTCGCACATCATGGCTCATGTGGCGGCGGCTGGCGTGTGCATATTCGTGTGTCATAGTGATTGTGGTGCATGTCGCGTGCATGTATTAAGTTGACTCATGGGAACTGTTGAGAGAGGTGAGCGGTGGTGCGAAGCGATAAAGGCGAGCACCTGCGATGGCGGCCTCCGCGAGGCTTGCCAAGGCCCTGCGAAAAGACGACGACGATGCCTCGCCACCGGCGCAAAATTTGTCGCTGCCACCGGCCGACAGCACCGCGATCAAGCTGCGCAAGTCTAGCCTGATCGGCGTCATGACGTGGGAGGCGATGCTCGAGAAGCTCGACCTGAACTCGAAGCACGACTACACGACGTGCGTCGAGACGATACTGAAGATGCTCGCGAACGTGCTTGCTAGCCCGAGCGATCCCAAGTACCGCAAGATCCGCGTGAGCAATCCGAACTTTGTGGCCAAGGTACTGTCGGCCAAGGGCGCGCCCGAGTGCTTCCAGCTCGCCGGCTTCACGGAGACTATCGAGGCGGGCTTTCTGGTGCTGCCCGAGGGCGCCGATCTTGTTCACGTGCAGCGAGCGCTCGACGCCCTCAACTCGCATGCCGAGGGCCGCGCGCAAGCCGAAGAGAAGAAGCGCAAGCTCGAGCTCGAACGAGCGGCCAGGGCGCGAGAGGAGCGTTCACGAAAGGCACGCGACGAGAGGCCCTCCGAGATTATCTCCGAGATGGACATGGCCATGATGGCCCAACACGAGCACCGAGTGCGAGATGAGGACGAGGCGATGGTATGCGCTGGCTCTGATTGATGGCCTCTGATGGCCGCTGATTGCGCCCCTCATCAGGTCTGATTGGCATGATTGCGAATGGTGGCCGATCTGATGGCCGCTGATTGCGCCCCTCATCAGGTCGGCGCCTCCTCATGCCTGTCCTTATGACTCATGTGAACTCCGAGTGCATGCTGATTGCGTCCCTAATCAGGTGGAGGCGATCGAGAGCTATTTCGAGGAGCATCCGGAGCGCCGTGGCGGGCGCGCGCTCGACTCATACTCCATCGAGCGGCAGGTCCCTGGCCCAGGGCACAGCGTCGTCGCGAGCGTGTGCGCGTCCGCGGGCACTGCGTACTATGACTATCGCGCGACCATGACGCGTGGAGCGGGCGGCGCTTGGGCGGTTCTCAAAGTGGAGGAGGCTTGAAGGGAAGGTACGCGGCCCCATGGCGCTGCTGCTGTGAAACACACGACGCGCATGCACGAAACCCTGTCGCTGGACCCAGCCTGCTGTGAAACACACGACGCGCATGCACGAATCCCTGTCGCCGAACGCAGGGGCTGTGGGTGCACCGACACGGCGTGTGGACAAGACCCTGACCGTCGACGACCCAGCCGGCGGCCCCATGGTGCACCTAAGGTGCACCGGACACACACGCCGGACATGCCAGGGGCTCAAGCCAAACGTGAAGTGTCGAAGGCTGGATCGTCTGTGAAGTACTGATAGGCTGGTTCGTCTGTGTGACCCGTGTGTCCCGTGTGTGTGGCTGTGTGCCCTGTTCAAGTTCAAGTTCAAGTTACTTCATAAACAACAGTCAACCTACTTGAACTTCCCGGCTCCTCCCGGTGTTTTTGTACCGTGATTCGACATTGTGGATAAAAGATGCAGTGTGAAGCGGCGAGATTCGGTTTCTGTGGAACGTCGACGTGGCACAGTCGTCTGCACCCCCGCGGCGCCGCCGTGGTCCCGGTCCGCGTGGTATCCCATTGCAAGAATTTTTTGGGGTTCACGGAAGAAGATGGGCTGCGGGGGCTCGAAAGAGGAGGCTTATGGCTCATCGGAGCCCCAACTGAGCCCCGAGGAGAAGAAGAAGAAGGAGGAGGAATTAGAGGCGGAGAAGAGTTTAGCCGAGGAGCGGGAGCAGAAGAGAAAGGAATTTGAGGCGTACGCCAAGAAGGAGGCGGAGCGACGCTTGCAGTGGGAGATTAAAATGGCTGCTGAGGAGGAGGAGGCGAGGGAGGCCGAGGAGGCGGCAGATGATGAGCTCATCAGGAATGGCGCCACCATCTGCATGCAGGCGGCCGTGCGGGGCATGATGAAGCGGGCGCAGCTTGCAAAGAGCGAGAAGCCCGCGCTTGTGGATGTGATTGCCAAGACGTACACTCGGCGCAAAAAGGAGCCCAAAATTGAAAACGTGCCGCTCACGAAGGCGCACCGCAGCGCGTCCTTCGAGAAGAAAGCACGCTCAGCCTCCCGAGTGGCGCGCGCCAAAAGTGGCAACTTGGCGAAGCTCTCACCGAGCGGGCGGGCGTTCCTGGAGGAGCAAGCGACGGCTGGTGGTGGGAGGGCGCCCTCGCCGCTCTCGCCAGCTCCGTTGCGTCGCGCTGTTTCCGAGGGTGCCGCCAGTTCCGTCGCTGCTGAGATCGCCGCGGAGCCCGCCGCGGAGCTCGCGCCCGGGACGGCGCCCGTCATCGTCGCCGGGACGACGGACAGCTTGGAGGAGGTGCCGCCTCAGACGCCTGTGAAAGTCAAGCTCGACTGGAAGAAGAAGCCCGCGAAGAAGGCCGAAGCCGAACCCGCCGCCGCGCCTGCTGCTGACGAGCAGAAGATTTAGAAGCGGTTACATCGAGAGCTCACGAGTGACGACCCGACGGTTACACATCGAGAGCTCACGACCCGACGATCTAAATGACGACCTTGGAGCTTCCGGGCGCATCCCGTGGTTTGGCGGCCGCAGTACTAGAGTGAGATGCACGCGCCGTCTCGGTCTTGGTTTACAGGCGCGGGGCCGCTGTGATACCACATTTTATTTCCCAATTACCCGGCGTCGATTCGCGGCCGTTCGGTAGGGGTGCGCGCGAGCCGTTTTTACATATGCGTTATGTATCGTGGAATGTGTATACCGTAATGCGCAATAGAGTACATCATGAGACTTGAGAGTACATCATGGAGTACATATGAGCGATCTCTGCCGCGCGGTGGGCGGATGATGGCTTGCGGCGTTCCGTTCCCCGGGGACCGAACGAAACGCGGTTGCGTGACACGGTAGGTGCTAGGTCCGGCGCCCGCGCGGCCCGGCCAGGGGGCGGCGGCCGGGGGTCCGGGCGCCGGGGGGCGCCGCGGACGCCGGGCCCCGGGGGGGCACGGTGACGTGACCGCCGGCAGCGGCATTGGACAAACTCAAGCCCAACCGCTCGCCGCACACGACAATCTATAGACGTCTTCGCCGCGCGGCTCACGGCAAAAAATACATGCGACATAAATTACACGCGATGGCATTGCCACGACCCACGACGCATGGCGACGAATGCATCGGCACGCGTGCTTCACGAGGCCGAGCTGTAGAGGCTACCCGCGGCTCTCTCTCTTCGTGCTCGCCGCCAACTTGACGCTGCGCGGCGCACCACGAATGACAAGGGGGAAGGGGGCCGCGGTAACCGCCGACCGCCTCCCTACGCCCCTGCCCTCGCCCTCCTCTCCCTTGCCAGCGCAAGTGGGAGGACCGGACCCAATCGACCCGCCCCGGTAATGACGGTAATGACGGCAATGACGGCAATGGCGGCAATGACGGTAATCGACCCGCCCCGCCCCAAAGCGTGCCCACGACGGCGCCACGCTTTGGGCCATCGCTCACGACGGCGCCCCCAAAGCGTGGCGCCGTCGTGAGCGATGGCCCAAAGCGGGGCGCGCGTGCCATGCACTGACGTCAGGCGCCGTCGCGAGCGCTTAGTGCGCGGTCGCGTGGAGCGGCGCGACGTCGTCAGCAGAGGTCAGGTCGGCTTCCACTTCCCACTTGGAGGGGAACTTACGCATCGACGCCTTCCCCACCATGATGTCGATCGTCTTCTTGAGGCGCCAGAAGACTGAGTGCTTGATGTACGGCACCCCATGCTTGCGGCAGATGGACTGTACCAGGGGCGCCGCCTTCTGGTACGAGAGCATCGAGAGGTCGGGCCAAAGGTGATGCTCCACCTGCGAGATGATGAGGGGGGTAATCAGAGGCCATCCGGTGCAATCAGCGGTGCAATCAGGAGGTGCAATCAGAGGTGCAATCAGAGGTGATCGTGCTCTCCGCCTGATAGCTGAGGCCATCCGGTGCAATCAGAGGTGCAATCACCTGATAGTTGAGCCAGCCGTGGTGCAATCAGAGGTGCAATCAGAGGTGCAATCACCTGATAGTTGAGCCAGCCGTGGTGGAAGTCGATCAGGTCCGTCCCGAGGCTGAAGTTGGCACTCGAGATGATCTGGCGCAGGAAAAAGGTGGCCGACCGCGCGGTGCAGTGGCGGTCGAAGCGGTACAGGTCGTCGCCCGTGTGGTTGGGCACGATGACGATGAACGAGTGGATGTTGGTGAGCATCTCGGCGAGAACCATCGACATGAGGCTGTTGAAATACGCCGCGCGGCCGAGCGCTAGACCGAAGAGTAACGGCAGCAGCACAAATTGGCGAACGAAGTACGGGCCGAGCACGCGGCCGAACATCTCGGTCTTCGTGAAGTACACGTTGCCGCGATAGAAGCACGAGTCCAGTGACCAGGCCCTTCGCATTGAGCGCTCGCTGACCGGCTTGCCTTCGTACATGGGCACCTTGCCCAGGCGACGCATCTCGTGCAGCTTCAGCATCTTGAACGTGTTGGGCGCGTAGTAGAACCACTTCCAGGTGGCCATGAAGAAGGCGACGATGATGTACTTCTCGCCCGGGAAGGACGTCTTGTACGTCCGAATCCCTTTGAGGTTGTCCTCGACCAGATCGGGGTCGGTCGCCTCGCCAAGGCAGTAGTGGTGCAGCTGGTTGTGCTCGACGTTCCACGCCTCGACGAGCATCCAGTCGAGCCAGTCGACGATGCGCCGCCACAAGCTGCCCACGCCGAACTTGAACCGGCTGTACGTGCCCGACGAGCACTTGTCGAAGCCGCCGTGGCAAACGTGGTGCCCGATGATCGTCCAGCGCGACATCGTGCCAATGGAGATCAGGTAAATGGACAGCGGGTTGACCATGTACCACATGGTGAACAGTCCGGTGAGCGTGCACGCGCGCGACCAGGAGATGATCTTGCGCAGATGCGCCATGTCCTCCGGACCCTGCTGCGCCGCGAGCTGCTTGCCCAGCTCGCGGATGTCCTCCTTGAGCGCCTCGAGGTCTACCTTCTCGATCCACGCATCCTCAGGTGCCAGCACGTCCGCGTCGTACTCCTTGCCGCTCACCTTGCGCTCGGCATTCGCGGAGCTCACCGTGACCGCCGGCGTTGGGGCCGGGTTGCACATCGTGGACTGCGTGCCTACAGGTGCTATCGGGAGATGCAAGACCGCGTCGGATCACGGATGCGGCGATCACTCTTAATGGCAATTTTAATCTGAAACGGTCGAGTGCAGCCTCTAGGTCTATACGTAAACAACAGACAACCAAACGGAAGCCTACTTGACTTGATTTGAAGAGCTCGAACTTTCTAAACCGGGAAATGCGGCCTTCAGCAACTCCTTCAGCGGTCATCTGCTTCACACGATGATGGCCGAGCCGCCAGCGCTATCGCCGCCCGCACCCGGAGCCGCTCCGGTGACACAAAGGTTCAAGGTGGTCTCGGACGGGCTGTCGGCCACCATCTCGCTCGAGGCCAAGTGGCTCGCGAAGCCGTTTGCGCAGGCTGTCGTGCAGACAGTCGTGCTCAAGCTCAACAAGCGGCCGAACGTGGAGCCGGTCGCGGTCGAGTCCCTCGAGGGGATCGAGATCGATGGTGAGCAGGTCGCGCTTCCGGGCGCATCCACGACCGTCGCCGAGGTGGTGCCGCCGATGGCACAGCTGGTCAGGCTTACCTTCGGTGAGACGCCTCCGCATCAGATGCGCTTTGTGGTGCACGCGGGCACGATCGAGATCACGATCACGCTCGACGCGAAGTTCATGCGCAAGAGCTTCACCGAGGCCGTCGTCAAGCCCTTTGTGACCATGTACAACAAGCGCTCCGCTCTGCCTGTGACGGCTGACGAGTGCGTCGCGGTGCTGGTCGACGACGACGAAGTCAAGTACCGCCCAGGCTCATACCGCGCGGAGGCTGCTGTGAGGAGTGCGTACCAGTTCCTTGGTCGGTACCCGTCGCACGTGGAGCTCTTCTTCTCCGCGGAAGCCGTCGCGGCGCGCACCAAGCCCCGCAGCACACACGAGCGTCCACACGAAGCCCTCCGCTACAAGGTGCGTCTTGATTGCTATTGATTGCTCTTGACGAACCGGGGTACACGTGCATATGCTCACGACAGCGCCTCCCCCTTGGCCAAAAGGTGCACGTGCCGTCGCCGGCCGAGCTGCAGCAGAGCGTCAAGGAGCTCGTGCTCGATCATCAGGAGCTTCATGCCGCAGACGGTGAGGAGTTGGCGCGCTGCCTAGTGGAAGCGTCCCCCCTGAAGCAGCTGAGGCGCCTCTACCTGCAGCATAATCATCTGTGGGACGCGGGGTGCGCCGCGCTCGCGACGGCGCTGACGAGATCGAGGTGCCCGGAGCTCCGGAGGTTGCATCTCGGGCACAATCGGATCTCGAACGCGGGAGCTCACGCGCTCGCAGTGTGCCTCCACCCGTCGCCACTCCTCGAGCAGCTTCATCTGGATCATAATTGGATCGGTCATCAGGGCGCACTCGCGCTCGCGACGGCGCTCGAGGCGGGCACACTCGTGGTGGCCGAGCTGCAGTTGCATGCCAACCCGGGGCTCACGCCGGCCGCGTGCGCGCGCCTGGCGGCCTGTCGTGACTGCCGCGTCGTCACCGATGACAACGACCCAACGCTCGTCTCTCAGCGGAGGGAGCTCTTCGACCAAGCAGAGGCCGTCCCCATCCACACTGGCTTCCCGGGCAAATGACGAGCACCTCTGATCCACCTAAGAACCCTACGAGAAGCGTTCCAAAGTTTTCCGATGACTTTCTTTCTTCACTATTCATAATGACATTCACAGAAACTTGAGAACGCCCACAATGTCGGAAGCCCCGGAGGCGTCCGAGGAGCAGCATGCGCCGCTCGACAAGGAAGCTGCGGCTGCACTCACCTGGGCAGCCCCAGACACAAGCCTGCAAGCACGCGCGAAGGAACTCGGCGTGTGGCCGCTCGATGTGTCCAACGCGCGGCTGCTCGACTTGGTACATCCGCGCCACTGGCCTGACCCGACGCCGCCTGAGGTGTACGACCTGCTCGTCATCGGCGCGGGCGCCGGCGGTCTCGTCTCGTCCAAGCAGGCGGCGCGGCGCGGTGCGCGATCGTGCATGATCTCCGAGCACCTCGCGGGCGGCGACTGCCTCAACGTAGGCTGCGTGCCATCCAAGGCATTGCTGCACTGCGCACGCGTCGCACGCGAAGCGCGTGCTGCCCTTGCCGAGGGCTTTCTCACTACCGCCGCCGGCGGCAGCGGCGGCGGCGGCGGCAGCGGCGGCGCTGAGCCCGCGGCGACGCTCGGCGTCGACTTCGGCGCGGTGATGGCGCGCATGCGCCGTTTGCGTGCCCACATAGCTCCCGCCGATGCACACGAGGGCACCGTCGGTGCGGGTGCTGACGTGTACCAGGGGCGTGGCCGCTTCGTCGGCCGCGACGCTGTGAGTGTAAACGGGCGCACCCTGCGTTTTCGGAAGGCTGTGATCGCCACGGGCGGGCGGGCGAGTGTGCCGCTCGCCACGACGCCTGGCCTCGCGAGCGCGCCGTACGTGACGAACGCGACCCTCTACAACCTGACGAAGCTGCCGCCGCGCTTGGTGATACTCGGCGCTGGCGTGGTGGCTATGGAGATGGCGCAGGCCTTCTCCATCTTTGGATCGAAAGTGACGGTGCTCGTGCGCTCCAAGGTGCAGCAGGCCATTAACGAACCCTGACGAACCCTGACGCGCCCTGACGACCCTGACGACCCTGATGGACCCTGACGAACCCTGACGAACCCTGACGACCTGTGCCCGTGCGCTCGAAGGTGCTGGCCAAGGACGAGCCGGCGGCGGCGGCGGCGCTGCGACGGGCGCTCGAGCGTGACGGCGTCACCTTCCTTTTGGGAGTCGAGCTGCGCCACGTCAGCACGCTGCGTGAGCCTTCCGGCGCTCAAGACGGCGCGCCACCCCTGATGAGGCTGGCCATCAGCAGCGCGGCTCCCAGCGCGACGGCGGTGGAGGGCACGGGTGCTCATGACTGTGCGGCGGCGAGCGCGGGCGCGGGCGCGGCGGCGCTGCCTTTGACGATGGAGTGCGAAGCGCTGCTCATCGCGACCGGACGGTCGCCCAACGTGCGCGATCTCGGGCTCGAGATTGCGGGCATCGCGTTTGACGAAACCGACGGCATCCAGATCGACCCTCTCGGCGCGACGACCAACCCGAGCGTCTTTGCGATCGGCGACTGCGCGGCGGGCGTGCCGCGCTTCACGCACGTCGCTGGCGAGATGGCCAAGCTCGTCGTCCAAAACGCTCTCTTCGGCGACACGTGGCAGGTGCTTGATTGCCAATGATTGCCACTGATTGCCGATGATTGAAAATGATTGCCAATGATTGCTCTTCGGCGACACGTGGCAGGTGCCCCGGCTCGTGGCGCGCGTGCTTGATTGCCACTGAGTGCCACTGATCGCCACTGATCGCCACTGATCGCCACTGATCGCCACTGATCGCCACTGATTGCCACTGATTGCCCGACACGTGGCAGGTGCCCCGGCTCGTGGCGCACGTGCCGCGGTGTTGCTATACCGAGCCTCAACTGGCCGCTGTCGGGCTGACGAAGGCCGAGGCGGCGGCGAGTGGCATCGCCATTGACACCTATGTGTCGTCTCTGGAGCATAACGATCGAGTCATCCTCGAAGGGCAGGTCCGATGCCTGCCACTGATTGCCACTGATTGCCACTGGTTGCCACTGATTGCCACTGATTGCCACTGGTTGCCACTGGTTGCCACTGGTTGCCACTGGTTGCCACTGATTGCCACTGATTGCCACTGATTGCCACTGATTGCCACTGGTTGCCACTGATTGCCACTGATTGCCACTGATTGCCACTGATTGCCACTGGTTGCCACTGATTGCCACTGGTTGCCACTGGTTGCCACTGATTGCCACTGGTTGCCACTGATTGCCACTGATTGCCACTGGGTTCCACAGAGCCATGACGGCGGGTTCGTCGAGATCCATTGCAAGCAAGGCACCGGCACCATCGTGGGCGCCACCGTGGTCGCCGCCAACGCGGGAGACATGATCAGCGAGATCACGCTCGCGATGCAGGCAGGCGTGGGGCTCGACGTCGTGGCGCGTGTGATCCATCCGTACCCGACGGCTGCAGAGGGTGTGATGCAGGCGGGGCTTGGGTACATTCGAAAGCATTGGGCCAAATATGGGCAGGGATGCTCTGACGAGACGAGATGATTGCTGGGGCACGGGGCATGGACATGGGGGATGCTGGGTGCCTGGGTGCGGACCCGGGCCGGGCGTGACAGAAACCCGGGGCCCCCGGGAGCGTCATTGTTGATCTGCTCGTGTCACGTCCTGTGTGAATACGCGTGGTTAACGCGTGGTCTGGTGCTATGTGCTACGAATCTTAGTGACGCTGTGAGTTTTTGATAAATTCAAGAAAGCACGGCGGGACCACCACGGTGTCTGCTGCCTCCGCGAAATCGAGGCGGGGCGCGTCCGAACGAGGTTGAGCGGTGCACCAACGGCTCGCCCGCAACGGCGCGTGCTGTGGGGTACCGGATGCGCCCAAACGAGGCCGAGCGCTCCACGGGCGCGCTGGACGGCGCCTTTTGGGGCGGGGATTGCGATCTCCTCAGAGAGGATTGCACCCCATACCCCTCTGCGCTCAGCTTCTGCATGAGGAAAGCCCGCCGTGCCTCTACGAGCCTTTCCTCCTCCAGCCATGCGGCGCACACCTGTGCAAGCGCAGGCGGCGCAGGCGGCGCAGGCGGCGGCAGTGGCGGCGGCCTCCGAGGCTCGGTCTCGGCCTCTTGCACGGCCGGGGTGGCGTCCTTCGCCATTCCAGCCATTCCAGCGCCGAATGCGGACGCCCCAGGCGGCTTGGGACCCTTTTCAAGCACGGCCGCTGTGGAAACCGTCGGGCGGCTGCTGCCCTTCTCCACGAGCACGCCATTCTCCCACCGTAGCTTCTTTTGCTTCTCGGCCGCGGGCGAGGTCTTCGACGCGCCGCTCGCCGACACAGCGCCCGGCCGGCCAGGGTTGGAGCCGAGGGCGTTCAGGCCCCGCTGGAGCTCCGCGAATGTGACTGTACCGTCGCCGTCGTGGTCGAGGCGTGAATAGACCTCGTCGAGGTCGGCGTTGCACGAGGCGGCACTCGCGGGCCAGCCGAGCGCCACAATGGCCTTCCGCAGCTCGCTCTTGTCGAGCGCGCCGTTGCGGTCCGTGTCCCACTCGTGGAACATTTGCACCAACCTCTTCTTGTGGTGCGCAAGGAAAGAGCCGAGCAGCTGCGCGCTCGGGCGGCTTCCGCTCAAGTCCGCGTGCTCGAGCCCACGGAGGCGCGTCGCCTCCTGCGCGCCCTTGAGGCTCAAGGCCACCTTGAATTCTTCGAACTCGACAAAGTTGTCATGGTCTGCGTCTATGGATTTGAAGACGGCCTTGAGCTCGCCTGTTGGCGCCAAGTAGCCCAGCGCCGCAAAGCCTTCGCGAAACTCGTCGAAGCTGATGCCGCCGTTGCCATCATGGTCCCACTGTCGGAACAGGTCAATGAGTTTCACCGAGTGCTGCTTGAGGAGGCCGTGCAACTGTTCTTGGACGGAGATGTCGTAACGAGGCTCGAGCTTCACAAACTCTGGAACGACCGACACCCGCGCGGAGATGTAGCTTCGATTCATAGCTTTAGCCGTAGGCTTGGCCATGCGAGAGTGGTCCGCCTGGTGCTTGGCCATCTTCTCAAGGTTGCGCCGCGTCTGCACCCTCCCCTTCGACGCATTCATGAGCTCGGCGATTTCAGAATACTCAATGCTTCCCGAGAGGTCAGAGTCCAGCAATTGAAAGTACGCCGAGCATGCCTCGCGACTCACGTCAAAACCGAGAGCTCGCACGCCTCTCCAAAACTCGTCCTCGTCGATCTTTCCTGAACTGTCGTCGTCCCAGGCGCGGAAGAGTTCCACGATGCGCCGCGACGACTTCTGTAGAGTCTTGTGGAGCAACACTTGCAGCGCATCTGCGGTGGCTTGGTCTTCCGGATTCAAGAGGGCAGATCTCGATCCAACCACAGGGTCGAGACGGTGGAACTTTTTCATCGCCGCCTCGCCGATTGAGAGTGCCTGTTGCAATGAGGCCTGAGGCACTAGGAGGCCCGCGGGCACACACAAGAACGCGACGGACGTCCTTTCGGTCGCCCTTTGCCGTTTCGCGCAGATCCAGAAAAGGTTCGCACGCTTCGTGATGAAAGAAAGTAGGGGCCGGGACAACGGGAGATCAGTGAGAGTCAGGCAAAAATGCTCACGGGCGTTACGCCCCCGCGGCGCTCGCGAGTACGGGCTGCTGCAGCCGAGGCCGCCGCCAATAGCGGCCCCATTGGTACTACCGGTATACATTCGGGGGAAGCGGGGCACCTATCTGGCACAGATGCTAGACCGGCGCTCTCCCTTCCCCCAAGCTTCGCCGATTAACGGCCTGTGTTAATACGGGTGTTGTGTTAGCACGGGCTGTGTCGGCCACACCTCCGTCCATAGCGACAGTGGCCCTCGTGCTTGGGGGTCCGGAGAGTGTGCGCGCGTTG
>Ga0180440_100574_pt1 | contig 24019 bp, 18 predicted proteins | sample ChrtobMetaP5_4mM_FD_119745 | JGI IMG/M metagenome (GOLD analysis project Ga0180440, IMG submission 119745) | Chrysochromulina tobin associated microbial communities from unialgal haptophyte culture, Washington, USA - P5_4mM MetaG | ecosystem: Host-associated > Algae > Haptophytes > Unclassified ... | reverse complement strand
GCCCGCGCCCAACGGTGGCTACAGCCCGCCGTCTCCTTCCCCTCCGCCCGCACCTCCGCAGCAGCCCCCGCCGCCTCGGCGACCCCCACCCCCGCCGCCCTCGCCGCCGCCGCCGTCACGCCCGCCGCCGCCCTCGCCACCGCCTCGGCCACCGCCGCCCGCGCCACCGCCGCCCCCGCCGCCCCAACCGCCGCCCTCGCCGCCGCCGCCCCCGCCGCCGCCCTCGCCGCCGCCCTCGCCGCCACCGCCCTCGCCTCCGCCTTCGCCGCCGCCCTCTTCTCCTCCAGACTGCCCGCCGCCGCTGCCGCCCGCGCCCAACGGTGGCTACAGCCCGCCATCTCCTTCACCACCGCCCGCACCTCCGCAGCAGCCCCCGCCGCCTCGGCGACCCCCACTCCCGCCGCCCTCGCCGCCGCCGCCGTCACCCCCGCCCCCGCCCTCGCCACCGCCCCGGCCACCGCCGCCCTCGCCACCGCCGCCCCCGCCGCCCACACCGCCGCCCTCGCCGCCGCCGCCCTCGCCACCGCCTCGGCCACCGCCTCGGCCACCGCCACCCTCGCCACCGCCTTCGCCGCCACCCTCGCCACCACCCTGTCCGCCACCGCCGCTGCCACCCGCGCCGCTCGGCGGGTACTCGCCGCCGCCGCCCTCGCCTCCGCCGCCTTCACCGCCGCCTGCACCACCTCCTTCGCCTCCACCCCCGTCCCCTCCACTGCCATCCCACCCGCCGCCGCTGCCGCCGGAGCCTTGGGGGGGCTACTCTCCGCCACCGCCGAATGCGCCCCCGCCGCCGCCACCACCGCCGCCTCGGCCGCCGCGGCCCTCGCCGCCGCCACCCTCGCCACCTCCGCCCTCGCCGCCGCCGCCGCTGCCACCGCCGCCCTCGCCGCCGCCGCCGCTGCCGCCTGCCCCCCACGCCGGGTACCGACCCCCACCTCCCCTTCCGCCGCCGCGACCGCCGCCGCCACCCTCGCCGCCGCCCTCGCCGCCACCGCCCTCGCCACCGCCCGTACAACCGCCGCCACCCCTCCCACCCGCGCCTGCAGCGGGCTACTCGCCACCGCCGCCTTCTGCGCCGCCGCCGCCCCCCCCCTCTCCCTCGCCACCGCCTCGGCCTGCCCCGCCACCGAGGTCGCCGCCCCCACCGCTGCCGCCCGCTCCGCGGGCGGGCTACTCACCACCGCCGCCCTTGTCGCCGCCCGCGCCACCACCGCCCTCGCCGCCTCCAAGTCCCCCGCCTCGTCCGCCCCCGCCCTCGCCCCCGCCCTCGTCACCGCCGCCACTGCCGCCCATGCCTTACCACCTCACGTGCAGTGGCAATACGTGCACTCTGGTGAGTGGCTACTCGCCGCCGCCACCCGACCTACCGCCCTCTCCGCCGCCGCCGCCCTCACCGCCCCCGCCCTCGCCGCCGCCCTCGCCGCCGCCCTCACCGCCCCCGCCGCCCTCACCGCCGCCCTCGCCGCCGCCGCCGCTGCCGCCGCAACCACTGCCAGGCTACTCGCCGCCGCCGCCGCTGGTGCCGGCGCCCCCCGGCGGCTTCAGCCCAGCACCACCGCTGCCTCCGGCACCCTTTGGCGGTTTCGGGCCGCCTCCACCGCTGCCGCCGCTGCCTGTTGGCGGATACCGGCCGCCGCCGCCGACAGGGCCCTCACCCTTGCGACCTCCCTCGGCGCCGCCGCCGCCCTTGCAACCTCCCGCGCCGCCGCCCTCACCGCCGCCGCCCTCACCGCCGCCGCCCTCTCCGCCGCCCTCGCCGCCGCCCTCACCGCAGCCCCCCCAAACCCCGCCCCCACCCCCAATGTCCCCCCCTCTCTCCCCAAGGCCGCCTCCCAGTGTCCCCCCGGCGCGGCCGCCGCCCGCGCCGCCGCCGCCACACCCGCCGCCCCCACCCTCGCCCGGACCGCCGCCTTCGCCGCCGCCAACCATTGGTGCCATCGGCCGAGTCACGCAGAGCGTGCTGATCTGGGCCCTGCTCTCGGGCTTCGGCTCAATTGTGCTCGTGCTCCTCTGGTGCACCTCGGGAAGGCGCCGCTGCCGGCGCTGCCTCGCGCGCCTCCACTTGATGGCGCCGCCGCGGGCACCAAGTGCTCCCGCGGCGCCCGGCTCGGCGCCCTCACCCTCCATCTCGGGCGCGGCCGCCCCGCTCAGCACGGCGCCATACGTGCACAAGCTCGGGCGCTTCGATGCGGGCGCTGCGTCGAGCGCGTCCACCGCCGACGAGCTGCGCCGTGAGCTCGATCTCGCGGCGCGCGCGGTCCAGCTGGCCGAGCGCCGTATCGAGCACCTGCAGCGGCGCAACGCCACCCTAGCGCAGGAGATGGAGCACGAGCGCCGTATCGAGCACCTGGAGCGCCGTATCGAGCCCCTGGCGCAGGAGATGGAGCACGAGCGCCGTATCGAGCACGAGGCCTCCGGCGGCTCGCCCACGCTCGGCACGGCGCCCTCGCCCGTCCGCGCCCTCGGCAGCCGCGGCGCCTCGCCAAAGAAGGTCTCTCCCTCGCGCCTCTCGCCCTCGCTCGGCACGGCGCCTAGCGTGGACGCGACTGCAGTCGTGGAGCAGACCATTCGCCAAGCCACCCACACGCTCAAAGAGCTCACGTCCGACAAGCTCGCGGCGGAGCACAAGGCCCTCGTGCTCGAGAACGAGCTCGCCGCGCTCCACGACGCCCAACACAGCGCGCTCGAGCAGCTGCGTGAGCGTCGCGCCCTCGATAAGCAGCTGAGCTCGGCGCTCGAGACGGCGCTCGAGCAGCGGCGCCTTTTCCAGAGCCTCAAGGTCACCATGGGCGAGTGCGCCTCCGCCTTCCTCACGCCCGCGCTCGACACGGCGCTCGACGCCGGAACGATCGACGCGATCAGCGCCGTCGGCGATCGTGCCCTTTCTCGCGCGCGCGCTGCAGGCACACCCAAGCCGGCGCTCGGCACGGCGCCCAGGCCGGCGCGGCGCATTCGCCGGCAGGCCGCCACGCCGGTGGCCTCGCCCTCCCTCTCCTCTTTCACCTCCTCGGCATCGGGCGGCTCACACACGTCGCCCGAGACGTCGCCCGAGAGCACTTCGTGGAGCACGCCGCCCGCCGCGATCTCACCTTCCGCGAGATCCGCCGCGAGCTCCGCCGCGAGATCCGCGAGCTCCGCCGCGAGATCGCGTGCCGTGGCGGTGCCGGCCTCCGAGGCGCCCACGAGGACGCGCATCATCCCCCTGCACCTCGTGCCGGCCTCCCAGGCAAAGCTCTCTTCGCACGATCTGCCGCTCGAGAGCGACCGCCGACCACCACGCGGGATGCCGACGCCCATCGAGCGCCCTCCGTCGCGCCGTTTCGTCCATCGTTTCGTCACGCCTGTTGGCGGCGTGTACTTGCGAGAGAGGCGCCGGCGGGGCGAGCGGCTCGATGGCGAGGTGCGCCGCGGTGAGCACTTGCATGCCGAGCAGAGAGGGGAGCGGCTCGATGGCGAGCCGTTGTCGCCGTCGCGCCCGTCACCAGGCATGCCGCAGCCGCGCACGCCACCTCCTCGTCAACGCCGGCCTGAGCGCTCCCGTCATCAACTGCCTGGCGCGCCTTCACACTTCACACTTCACACTCAACCGCCTGGCGCGCCTTCCTGTTCTCATGCGCCGCCGCCGCCGCCGCCGCCGCCGCCGCCGCCGCCGCCGCCGCCGCCGCCGCCGCCGCCGCTGCGTTTCGAGACGCTCTTTAGCGGTTCCGCACGCATCTCTCTGTACTCGTACAACGACATCGTGCTTCGTGCCGACGGGCCCCACAGTGTGCCTCGCGAGGCCCTCGCCGGTGTGAATGAGACGCCCGCCTACCTCCTTATTGACGGCTACCCCGCGGAGAGCGCCGAGCGGCTGACGGAGCGGCCGCCGTGGCGGCTGCACTTGTACGGCGGCACGCGCTTCCACCACCTGCTGCACCTGAGCGCGAGCGGTGCGGGCGCCACATTACCGGCCGGGGCCTTCCCCGAACTGTCCACAGCGGAGTGCTTCGCGCTGCCCGAGGGCGAGGCGCTGCGCTCCATTGCCATCGTGCGCGAGGTGGCGGCGGGTGAGCTGCAGGACGAGCGGCTGCAGGACGAGCGGCTGCAGGGGGAGCCGGCCGTGCCGCTCGCGCCGACGAGGCGAGGGGCCGTCGGAGCGACGCCCAACTTAGCCTACTCAGAGGAGGCGCTGAGTGCGTAGCTTTGAGTACTGGGCTCTCTGCCCTGCCGATCATACACGCGAGACGAGACGAGAGACACGAGCCACATCCCCTGCCAGGAAATGCGTACAGTGTAGTTTGTAGGCCGTAGGGGTCAATATTGTACCAACGGTACTAGGCCGCACGGGTTGGCGCTCGGTTGGGTCAGTACACGCTAGTTGTATGTCAGAGTAGTGTTTTTATTTGATTTAGGACGTCACGCGGTCACACGCTAGTAACAGGGTACGTTCGGCTACTGGGCGGTCTACATGTACAGTAGTCATACTACCGGAAATGATCTATGATGCGCTTGCCGTCCTTACGCGCGGCTCGGCTGAAGAGAGACTAGGTCGCTTGACTTCACGTTAGTGAGCGACTGACTTGTGACCATGCCGCGCGGGGGGTGCAGCCGCGTTTAGAAGCCGCGCAGCGCCCACAAACGCACTCACACGCCGTCGTCATGTTCCGTGACAGCGGCTCTCCGATCGCCATGCGATGACGCCATCCTGAAAGAGCGTCTTCACCGTCAAGGGCTCTCGTGGTGCCATGTCAGCCTGAATGTCAGCCATGGTTGCCAGATCTGCGAGCTCGAGGTCTCGGTTTTTTTTGGACGTCGCTGCACTCCAATGCGAGACTTGCGAATGGAGCACGCAGCATCTCCAAGTCTCTGAGCTCGAGGTCAAACATCGTGTACGAGAACAATTTGGTCAGAAGAGCGGGTGGCCAATCCGCCACATTGGCCAACCTCTCGGACTGTATGCCGTCATACTTGTCGTGAAAGATGTTCTTCAAGAGGCACAGCAGCATCGAGTCGTCGTTGATCCACGCGATGGACTCTGGCTCGTGGCTCACGATGCTCATGATTCCCTGTGCGTCGGGCTTTTTCTGCTGAACAAACTTGAGCATCTGCAGGAGCGAGGTGCAATCGTACTTGTGCACGAGAGGCATCGCATCTACGGTGAGCTTCGAAAGTGTGTCCACAGAGGGAAAGCCGTCTCTCGAGTCGTAGCTGGACAGCTTTGCCACCCTCACGAAAGCGTCGACGCTGCTCTCGTCGACATCGTTCATGTGCATGATTCTGGGCTGCGTGTGGTCACTGTCGCGAAGCATGGAGTCGAGGACGGCGGAGCAGTTTCGCAGGGTCGATGCTCGTACCAGCCAATGCGTCGTGCCGTGCATGAGCGTCACCAGGTCATCGTCCATCATGTCACTGCTGCAACCAGACCTGCGAGACGGGGGTTGCAGGCTCCGCGTTCACCCACTGTTCACCCCAAAAAAGGTTGACTTTTCATGACGTCCCCACGTAAGGACGACGTGGAACGTTATGGATAAAAAGGGATTATATAAATGGTGCTGAACTCCTTCACAGCGCGTCCTAGTGTTCACGAACGGTCCACGAAATGGTCCGCACCTTCTTGGACGTCTCGGAGCACATTGAATCCATCGCCCCGGAGCCGCTGCCGCGGGGTGCGTCGCTTAGCTGCCGTGCGCTCGAGGCGAGCCTGCGCAGCCTGCTCTCGGCACCAGCAGAGCAGCCAGCCGAGGTTGAGATGCTGCTGGAGCGATGGCAACACTTCGAGGAGCATCACGAAGCTCTCGTAGCGGCCGCGGCCGAGGCAGACTTCAGCACTCTCAGCCGGCTGAGGCGAAACCCGAGCCGCTCGCAGTCGGTGCCGTCGCTCTCCGGGATGGTCGAGTCAGGCGAGGCCCTCTTGAGCACGCTCTCGTCGCCGCTGAGCAAGGCTCGAAGGCTCTGGTCCGCAACGAGCATGGCCACGCTTCTCGATCTGCACCAAGGCTCCTCATCGCCGCCATCGCCACACCAGCCGCCGCCGCCGCAACTATTGCCACAGCAGCCGTCGTCCGCCACTCGGGGCAGCCCCCGGGAGCGCCGGCTCTCTCGTAGTGTGGAATCGACACTCGAGGAGGTCGAGGAGGAGCTGCATGCATCCGAGGAGGAGGAGCTGCGTGCTGCGGTCGAGGCCGCCGAGCCGACTGACACCGAGCGTGCACACCTCGAAGGACTTCGGTGGGTGCCTGCTGATTGCGATGAAGGAGAGCCGATGAACTCTGAGTGCCACTGAGTGCCGCTCAGTGCCGCTCAGTGCCGCTCAGTGCCGCTCAGTGCCGCTGAGTGCCGAGTCTGCCACGTTCCGGTCCCAGGTGATTGCCACTGATTGCAATCCATTGTCCACTGATTGCCACATTCCGGTCCCAGGTGGGTGCTGCTAGGGCGCGTGAGCCTCGGCCTGCTGCGCTGGTGGCTGCTACGCCTCATCGAGCTCTCGATCCAGGCGGCACAGGCGCGCGAGTGGTGGCTCGGGCAGCGGCGCAGACCGACGAGCTACCTCATCTGGTGCGGGCCGCGCCACTGGCTGCGCCACGGGCCGCTCTGCCGAGGCGACGCCGTCGTGGGCGCCGGTCCGCACGCGTCGTGGAGCGCGCCTCTGCGCGTGCTCGAGACGACGCTGCAAGGCCTCACGCAGCAGCTGCTTCGACTCGCGCGCCGCATCGGGCGCCTACGCCACTGCCTCTCGGCGCTGGACCACGCCGAGAGTGACGAAACCCTGCGTGCCGCCGTTTCGGAGGCGATCAACCTCGTCGCCATGCTCGTCGCCGAGCACAGCGCCGAGCACAGCGCCGTACCTGCCGGCGCCACCACTGCCGCCACCGCCGCGGCCACCACTGGCACCACGAACGCCGCCCATCCCACCCATCCCCCCGCCGCCGCCAACAGTACTCATCGCACGGAGAGCATCGCAAGCGTGCCGCCGTGGACGCCACCCGCCGTCGAGGATCTCGATGATGCTCGCTCCCTGGTGCTGCTGCTGCACGAGGAGCAGCACGACCAAATTAGGCAGCAGCAGCCGGAGGAGCACGCCCAAATAAGGCAGCTACCTCGTGAGGAGCACGCAAGAGGGGCAGAGCAGCGCCCGTCACCCATGCGCCCGTCGCCATTGCGGCCGCCACCGACGGCGCCACAACCGTCGCCGCCGCCGACGCCGCAGCTGCAGCAACCTCCGCCGCCGCCGCCGCCACCGCCGCCGCCGCCGCCGCCGCCGCCGCCGCCGCCGCCGACGCACGAGCGCTCGACCACCCCAATCTTCTCTTTGCTTCGCGAGACCATTCCCCACACTCTGCGCCGACAACTATCCACTTCACTTCTCTTCCTTGAGAGCAGTACCGCCTCGTACGCCTATGCAGCGACCGCCGCCGCCGCCGCCGCTGCGGCGGCCGCGGCGTCGCAAGCGGCGGCGGCGGCGACAGGACGTCGCAGCCGCAGTAACGCTCCCACCGGTGCAAGCGTCGACCCAAACATGGGACTCGCGGACGACTCGCCGCGGTTGGCGCTCACTCCGAGTATGTCTGCCCTCGAAGTGGCCGCGCCGCTACGACGCGTGAGCCGCCGGTGTGCACCCGTACTCGACGCGGCCAGCGCGCAGCTCACGCCGTTGCTCGAGCCGACCCACCTACTGCGCCACTGGCACCACTACACACTCTCCTTGTGTGGGAGCGTCGTCGTGGGCGTCGCGCTCCTCAACTCGCCCTCGTTCGCCGCCTTCGTGCGCCGCTCGGCGCTCGGACTGCGCGTCTCGTTGCTTTCCTTTTGGCGCGAACACGTGTGGGCGCCCGGCCGTCTGATCTGGCGCGAGCTCGTGCACCGGCAGTACCTGCAGGTGTCCGACCCGCAGCAGCTCTCCGACGCGGACGCCCTCTTGCGCTCCCTAGTGCGCGAGTTCCACGAGACGTGGGGCGCCCAACTGGAGGCTGTTGCCGCCGAGGCGGCCGCCGACGCAGCGGCTGCACAGGCGGCGGCGGCGGCGGCGGCGGGCGCCGCCTTGCCGATTAGCGTACGCGCCGCGGCGGCAGGGGCGGACGCTGCCGGACTGCGGCGGCGGGACTCGGGGGCCGCGGGGATTACGGAGGCCGCGAGCCGCGCCGCCGCCGCCGCCGCCGCCGCCGTCGTCTCGCCCCTCGCCCGCGTGCTCAACGCTTCCCTCGGCATGCCGATGGGCGCAGCTGCCAATTTAGGCAATGGTGAGGAGCGAGGCATGGCCAATTTAGGCACGATGACGGAGAATGAGATTGAGGGCTCCATGGCGGCGATGAGTGCGCTGTTCGCACAGCAGATGGCCTCGCCCGCGTACAACATGCTCCAGGTGGGATGGCCTCTGATGGCCTCTGATGGCCTTTGATTGCGTCCCTCATCTGGGCCTCCAGGTGGGATGGCCTCTGATGGCCTTTGTCTGCGCCTCTGCCCGCGCCTCTGTCTACGCCACTGATCGCCTCTGATCGCCTCTGATCGCCTCTGATCGCCCCTGGTGGCCTCGCCGCTCGCCCCCACGTTGCCGCATACCATTACAACCGCCATCCCCGCCTCTCGCCCACACGTTGCTGCAGGGCCCGCTGCTACAGCTGCTCATCATCCAGACGCAGTACATGAAGCGGGAGCTCCTGCGTCAGATGAGTGCGATGGACACGCTGCTTCGTCAAAACTTCTTCACCGCCTCGATGTCCGCACTGCTGCCTGGCGCGCTCGCAATCGGCTCGACGCTCGTGGTGCTCCGTAAGCTCGCGGGCAAGCTCCTCTTCTCGCGCCGCCGCTCGCGCCGCTCGCTTGTGATGCAGCTGCGTACTGTGATGCGTGATACCGAGAGGCTCTTGTTGCGCTCGCTTGCACGGGCGCGCTCGCTGCAGGCCGCGCCGCCACCCCTCCCCACTCGCCCGTCGCTCAAGACGATTCCGCCCAAGACGGCGCCTGCTGACACGGTCGGCACGCCGGCGATACCACTGCCACTACCGGCGATACCACTACCACTACCGGCGCTTCCGATGCCAGGGACGCCCGCGCTCACGACGGCGTTCCCGCGCTCCGCTCTATCGATGCATGCGCCCGCTACGGCGCCGGAGTCGACGGGGGCGGCCGTATTCCCCACAGGGCGGCCGGCCCTCGTGCGGCTGAGCGAGGTGGACACGGGCCTGCTGGTCATCTCGCTGCATGTGCTGCGCCAGACGCTCGAGCGCCATCGCGCTCTGCTCGAGCCCGGAGAGCGCATCTCGCTCTTCGAAGATCTCGAGGATCTCGAGTCTGAGCAGTACGACTGCGAGGGCAAGCTGCAGGTGCTGCAGCGCATCTACCGCACGCAGCCCGCGCTGCTCGTGGGCGGAGGCGCGGCGGCCGCCGGCGCGCGCCACTTCCCAGGGATGCATGGCATCGACCGGAGGTGAAGAGACGCGCGAGCGCGAGCGAGCAGCAGCCACCAGGTCCAGGACTGCGGTGAGAGAGAATGAGAGATGGGTTCGCCATCGACAAATTAGGATCGGATGCGCGCGATGGCCCGCAACGGGTATGGCTCGTACGGAAACAGCTGAAAGTACAAATGATGAACGTTTCTTGTTTGAGGAGTGACACTCATGTCTCTTCGGCATGCTCTTCGGCGGCCTTCGCAACCCCAAAAATTAAGAAAGCGAAGCACTTTGACTTTCGTTCCAGTCACCATGAGTGCCTCGCGCCCACGAGGGCGCCACACGAGGCCGGCGGAGCGCCGAGGGTAACTCTATTCGATATGCCGTTGGCATGCATGCTTGTGGAACTCGGGGAAATCGCTGATTAGGTAGGGGAGAAGAGGGTCGATTCGAGATCCTGATTCCCCCGCGTCTTGCGACATAGCGGCAGCCTACGGGCGTCATCAGCCCGGTCGGTACCGCGGCGGTCACGTGATGTTTTCCTGTATTGCGGCATGCTTTGCGCGGGCTTACAGGAAAGATACCGCGCCGAAGCGCGCAGCGCGCAGCGTCGCCGAGGTGCAGCGAGTGCTCGCCGAGGGTGCGGACATCGACCAGGTCGACGAGATCGGCTGCACGGCGCTGCCCTTCAACCAAGATGGTACCGAGATGGCTGACGAGCTGTTTGCACCAAGCTATGTTGACGAGCTTGGTGCAAACATATATGTTATGTGTTGGGATGAGGATGATTGTGAGCCGCCGCTGGTCGAAGCGGCCATGCTTGGCCACAGCGCCGAGGTGCGGAGCGTGCTCGCCGAGGGTGCGGATGTCAATAAGGTCGGCGTGAACGGCTATTCAGCGCTGGCGTGGGCTAGCATCTGCAACCACCTCGAGATCGCCACCGTGCTCCTCGAGCACGGTGCCGATGTGAACAAGCGCACCAATCACGACATCACGCCGATGAGCGCCGCCTGCGTCCTCGGCTACCTTGCCTTGACCCAGCTCCTCTCCTCATACGGCGCCGTGCGCACCTTCACCATCGACAGAACCAAGTGGACGGCGGAGGAACGGGCAACGTTCCAGGGCCGCCCCGAAATCGCCGCCTGGCTCATCACCTCCCGCAAGTGGACAACACCGCTCCACCACCTCACCATCATCCCCGCCGCCCGCGCCCACGCCCTCCTCCGAAACGGCGACTCAATCCTCGCCGCCGCCGCACCCGGCGACCCCACGCCACTCTCGCTCGCGCGTGAGCTGCACGCCACGGGCGAGGCGGCCGAGGGCTCGGCGGCGGCGCTTGTACTCAAGGCGGCAGCGCCGTGGAGCCGCGCGACGCACGAGCTCTTCCCAGACGCTGCGCGCGCGTATGCGGTGCGGATGCTGCTCGTCGGGCACCGCCTCTCGCGGTTGCCCAAGTACGAGAAGGTGGCGCAGGCCGTCTTCGACCTGTGGGTGGACCACATGATGCCGCACATGGTCACGCGCGAGAGCGAGTGACGGCAACACGCTTTTTTGAATGCGGCGCGAACAGGTGAGCGTGGTGCGTGTGTGTAACGTGTAAGCAGTTCCAGGAGTACTGTAGTGTACACTGTGTGGACGGCAGCTGGAAGGGGAGCGTCATGTCATGTGAACGATGGTCATGGCGCTGGACGACGCTGGATCGCCGCACGTGAGGCTTGCTTGATGTTCCATGTAGTTGATGTTCCCGGTATCGGCGTGTCCGTGTGCATTGCGATTGGCGTGGCGTTCGGCGCCGGTACAGCACTTACTGCCCTGCAGTGCGCCTTCGACCTCTTTGTACCGCCGCTGACCGTAACTCCAAAGTAACACATAACACCGCGACGCTCTGACTGGTCGCTTTGATTGTTGATACGGTAGTCGGTACGCGACTACGCTTGTAGGTAATATGAGCTTACTGAAACGACTGAAGCCCCTTCAGCTATTAGACCGGAGCCACTTGTGGCGCATCGCCTCCTCGATAGTCATCCGACTCTGCTGATCTGGCTCGAGCAGCTTCTGCACAAAGTCCAAGCAGCTCGAGCTCACCTGCGATCGGTGATGCGGACCCAATGCGAGTGTCAAAGGCATTCGGGCGTCGTCACGGGCGTCGGGTCCAAGCGAGGCGTCGCGGGCGAGCACATGCTGCATGCGGTCTGCACTCTCTTGCACCTGCCCAAACGGCTCTCGCGGGTAAGCCAGGCCGCCCTCGACGATCTTGTCGAGTTGCTCATCCTCATCTGCCGAAAAGTGCGGTGTGGAGCCATGGAACATCTGGTACACCACGCAGCCGAGCGCGTAGCAATCGACCGCCGCGCTGTACTTCATGCCCTCTTGCGGCTCCTTTCGTCGAACCTGCGGCCATTCGGGCGCCGGCGGGCACCTCTCGTTCAGGCAATCGCAAGCGCGGCACTCAGAGGGTGAGCGGGTCGAGTCTCCTCTCACCGCGCGCACGATCAGGGCGAGCTCTGGCGCGAAGTAGTCCATCGAGCCGGCATAGAGAGAGAAGCAAGGCTCCTTTGGGCTGCCGCGGAACCGCGCACAGAAGCCAAAATCCGCAAGGCTGAGGCACCCAGCCTGCATCGGGTTGTGCCGCCAGCGGCACAGGACGTTTTGCGGCTTGATGTCGCGATGGGCCATCGAGTGGCTCAGGTGCAAGTGCGCGATGGCAGCGGCAATCTGGACGATGATCATCCGCACGTTCTGCTCGGTCATCAGAATGTGGTCCAACGCGCCTGCCAGCTCACCACCGCTCATCAGCTCGGTCACCAGATGGAGGCTCACATTCTCCACATGAACGACCTCGACGAGTTGCAGGATGGAAGGATGGTACGTACTGCAGAGAGCCGTCCACACGCTCACCTCGTCCAGCGCCGCCTTCCACTGCACGTCGTGCTCGCATCGCGAATAGAGCACTTCCTTGGCTGCAAATGCCTTGCCATCGGAGACTCGTTCGACCAACGAGACGGTCCCGAAGGCTCCCGCACCGAGCTCCTGCAGGACCCTGTAGTGATCGAACGGGACGCCGTCCAGCTGGCGGACGCCGGCATGTTGCTGATGCCCGTGCGAGAACATGACTAAATTTAATATCTGACGGCGTGTAGCCGGCCAATATATACACGATGCCGCCGCAAGCACAGCAGCGAAACTCCATGCGATTGCCTTCAGCAGCCGGTCGTCATCGAGGACGGAGAGCTTTTGAGAGCCAGCTTCGGCGTAGAGCTCACATGCCTTACAACAGGCCATGCGCATGTAGTTGCTGTTGTTTGTGCATTCTCCTTGGGCGGCCCAACCCGTGCACTCGACCTTGTCGTCAATGCAAGTGGCCTCCGCGATACCAGGAGGGGATTTGCTTAGCGACTCCATTTGCGACACCATACACGTTATAGCTAGTTTCGTCACTAAGTGCAGGCAGGAAGGTCTGAAATCGAAGGACGGCCTGTCGAATCACATGGTCGCCCATGACGACGCCTCTTCGCAAAATCGCCGATGGTGCCGCTGCTCCTCTCGCTGCTCGCCGGCTTGGCTGGCGCGCTTAGCGTTGGCATGCGCCCGACCATGCGGGCGCCGAGCGTTCGCATGCAATTCGATTTCGACAGCCTGAAGAAGCAGTTTGCCGACACTGTCATTAGCCTCGGCAATAGCATGCCCAAGGCTCCCGTCATGCCGTCTGCATCCCTGAGACCTGGTGGCCTCCTGAAGCCGGGTGACACAGTGACCGTCATCGGCGCCTCCGGCAACGTCGGCAAGCTCGTCGCACTGCGCCTCGCCGAAAAATTTAAGGTCCGAGGCGTCGTGCGCGATGCGAGCCGAGTCAAGGGCTTCCTCCCCGAGAGCGTCGAGCTCTTCGAGGCCGACCTCCGTGCGCAGGACGTGACTGCCGAGCTGCGGCCGGCACTCACGGGCGCGCACGCAATGGTGGTCTGCACGGGCACCACCGCCTTCCCGACGCAGGCGTGGTCGCCGACGGGACGCGACGGCGTCGCGCTTCCGGTGCTCAAGGCGCTCTTCAGTGCACAGTTCAACGTCGTGAACGCGATCCGCATGCTTGATGAGGAAGGGTTCAACACGCCCAAGACGGTAGACGAGCTTGGTAACCTGAAGCTACTCAAGGCATGGGAGGCCGCCGCGGGCAACACGCGCAAGCAGCTTGTCCTTCTCTCGTCGACGGGCGTGCAGCGCCGGGCGCAGATGCCGTATCCGATCTTGAATGCATGCGGCGTGCTTGATGCCAAGGCTGCGGCGGAGGCGGCGATCGTGGCGGATGCGGCCAAGGCCGGCTACCGCTACACAATTGTGAGGCCCGGCCAGCTCTTCGGCGGCCCGTACGATAACAACTACTACCTCGGCACCCTATTCCAGGTGCACGACTCGCTGCTACGGCCCTGGCCTCTGAGGGCATGCTGATGGCCTCTGATTGCATGCTGATGGCCTCTGATGACCTCTGATGGCCTCTGATGGCCTGCTGATGGCCTGCTGATGCCCACCGATCGATCGCATGCTGATAGCCTCTGCTCACCTCCTCATAATCACTGATCGCCTCCGGATGGCCTCTGATGGCCTCTGATGGCGACTGATCTCTCCTCTAATGACCTCTGATGATCTCTGATGGCGACTGATCTCTCCTCTAATGATCTCTGATGGCCTCTAATGACCGCTAATGACCTCTAATGACCTCTGATGACCGCTAATGGCCTCCGGATGGCCACCGATGGCCTCTTGACGGGCGCCCTCATCGACTCGCGGCTCACTCGCGGCTCCAGCTGGATAAGGATGCAAGCACCCGAGAGGTCCTGCTTGGCTCTGGCGATGTGACCCTGAACGATGACCCCCAGCTCGGGACGCTCCGCTCGACGCTGGCCGAGGTGATCGCCTCCGCGATGGAGGCGAACTGCGCGCTCGACTGCGACTTCACCGTCGTCAATGGCAAGGGCGACTTTCCTTCGCCCGAGTTGCTCCGCACGCGGCTGATGGCCTTGATGTAGGAGATGCGATCATGGTACACGACATCGTGCTGGGAAGGCGTGCACAAATATTGGGATCGGGCGTGAAAGTCCGGTCGTGAGTATGAAATATGTTGGAGCCGATAGTTGTATTTCATACACTTCTTGCGGTTTCCGCTAAGTTTTTTTGACCTCGTATTCGGATATTGGTATCTAGAATCTACCCTGTCTACAGCCTCTACCGCGCGTGCCTGCCCTTCCGTGCGAGCGCACCCCCAACAAGGGTGGCCGCGAGCGCAACCGCCGCCGCCGCGCCTCCACTTCGGGCGTGCGACGAGGGCATCGCACTCGAGGCGACAGAGCCGATGACAGGCGCGCGGCACTCGGGCTCGTTCGGATCGCATTGATGGCCACGATCGATCGTCGGAGGCTCGATGAGGGAGGTGACCAGCTGAAAGTCGGCGGACTCGCCAGGAAGTGCCTGCACGCAATCAGTGGCAATCATCACCAATCAGTGGCCCACGCACCTGCATGCAATCAGCATGCAATCAGCATGCAATCAGTGGCAATCAGCAGCAATCAGTGGCCCACGCACCTGCACGCCAACGTACCAGTCGCCGCCCTGGCGCAGGTCTGGGGGGCAGTTGGCCGGGCAGCCTGCACCCAGGCCATCAGGGACGGTGAGCGCCGCCGAGCTGGTTGAGACCGCGTTGCCGTCGTACGGGTTGAACTGGGTGAGCCAGTGCACCACGCACTTGCCGACGCACACCTGATGAGGGAGTCCATCAGATGTCATCAGACGCAATCAGGAGTGACGCACTTGCCGATGCACACCTGATTCTCAATGTCCGCCGGGAAGGCCGGGCACGTGGCTGCCTTGAGGTAGAGGGCGCGCACCTGTGGGGAAGGGGTGCGGGCGCCGTGGTGAGCACTTGCATGCTGGACGACGTGTGGCCGCCTGAGGTAGAGGGCGCGCCGCACCGTGCCGCGCGTCGTCGTGAGCGTGGCCCGCACAGACTGGTGTGAAGGGACTCCAGGCACGAGAAAGAATTTGGTGACGCCGCAGCACACGAAGCCATCGCCGTTGACCCCCCGCGCGGGCACCGATGCATTGTCGGCGCCGCGCGGGAGGACCACGCCCCCCCGGCGCCGGAGTAACGCACTCTCGAGGTGGACTGAGAGCACGAACCTGATGAGGGAGACCATCAGAGGTCATCAGGCGCAATCCGGAGTAACGCACTCTCGAGGTGGAACTGAGGGAGTAACGAACCTGGTGAAGGCGAGGCCATAGAGGTCATCAGGCGCAATCAGGAGTAACGAACCTGGTGGGGACGAGGCCGCGGGAGATCGCCACGGCGCGCGGCTCAAGCATCACCGCAATGTGCCACGTCGTCGGCAAGCGGATCGCGCACGGCGAGAGTGACAAACGTAACGGCTGCGAGGACGGGTCCGCGCGCTCGACCATCGCCGTGTAGCTCGACTCGGTGGGCGCGAAATTCTCGCCCACGTACACGGCGCCCAGTCCCGAGGCTCGCTCGGCGGCCGCGTGGACGGAGAGCATGGCGTCCTGCGCGCTGCTCGTCACAATCGTGTACCGTCGCATCTGTCCAAACGAGACGCAGCCCGGCCGGCCCTCGTCCGGAATGAGGGCGCCTTCCTTAAAAGGCAGCTGCGTGAGCCGAAGCCGGTACACCGCGCGGTCGAGCCGCATCTCATTCCGCACGCTCGCCTGTGGGGAAAGGTGGGCGCCTTAGTGAGCACATGCATGCGGGGTGGGTGGGGTGGACGCCTCTTGAAGCGCCGTCGTGAGCACATGCATGCGGGGCGGGCGCCTCTCGAGGCGCCGTCATGAGCACGTGCATGCGGGGCGGGCGCCTCTCGAGGCGCCGTCATGAGCACATGCATGCGGGGCGGGCGCCTCTCGAGATGCGCCGGCTCACCTGCGTGGGGTAGGTGCCGATCGAGTTGAAGCCCGCCGAGCCCGCGCCTGGGTTGCGATAGCGCGTGGGTGAGTTGTAGTGCGGGCGCCAGCCGTAAGGGTTGCCCGTGTCGGGGTAGCCGTTGAGGTCATCCGTGAGCCGTGAGGTGAGCAGCCGTTGGCCAAACTTGTCAACCAGGTTCTCGACGTACTGGCAGTCGGAGTCGAGCGGCGCGTCTGACTCGCACTGGCCCGGCGGGTCGAGGCGTGCAAAGAACGACTGCGCACCCTGATCCGAGTCTTGCACGTACGTGCGCGGCCGGTCTTCGCCCCAACGCGCCTCGATGAGCACATTGAGGTCGAGAGACTCAGCATCTGGGCGGGCTGCCCACCAGTGCGGCGGCGGCGGCGGCGGCGGCTGCCCGCCTCCGGAGCTGGTGCACAGCGAGCCAAGTTCACACGCGGTGGAGTCATTCAGGCCGAGGAGACAGAATTGGGAGCCAATGCCGAGCTCCTCGAAAGTGCTAAAGTTGGATGCGCAGTCGCCCCCCACCCGTTTGAAGTACCTGGCGAACAGAGGCGGTTCGTGTGGCACTCCGAGGCCAATTAGAGGCGTCAAGGGTGGCAAGCAGTGGCAAGCAAACCGTTGCAAGCCGAGGCAACTCAGTGGGAGCCAGAGGCGCCTTGGTGAGCGCTTGCATGCAAGCCGAGGCAACTCAGTGGGAGCCTGAGGCGCCGTGGTGAGCGCTTGCATGCAAGCCGAGGCAACTCAGAGGGAGCCTGAGGCACTCAGGGGTGACTCTAAGGCTGGCGACGCACACGCCGCCCGCAAAACCGACCCCATTCGACTCTCCCGTGTATGGATCGAAGAGTTGCTGTGCCTCGAGAGCTGTAACGGTCACTTGCCCGAATTGGCCGCCGTCAGGAGCGACGGAGAGCGTCCGCCCGTCCTGTCGTCGTTCGACCGTGAGCACCTGTGATGAGGGAGGCAATCAGCATGCAATGAGGGAGGCCATCAGCATGCAATGAGGGAGGCCATCAGCTCGACCGTGAGCACCTGTGATGAGGGAGGCAATCAGCATGCAATGAGGGAGGCCATCAGCATGCAATGAGGGAGGCCATCAGCTCGACCGTGAGCACCTGTGCTGAGGGAGGCGATCGGGCGCACTCGGAGACGCACTCGGAGGCAAGGAGGCGCACTCAGAGGCGATCAGAGGTCCTCATCCACACGCACCAGCCTCTCATACGCCGTCACAGATATGTGGAAGAAATGACGCGCCTGCTCCTTCACCAAGCGATTGAAGAGGCTGCTCTGCTGGTAGTCGAAGGCCTGCTCGATCGGGTTGAGGTACGCGTCGAACTCCATGCCGTTGCGCAGCGTGTGGGGCAGCAGCGTCACCGTCAGGTTGTACGCGCACGGCCGGCCGAAGCCGAGAGGGTTCAGGCAGCGCAGTGCTATGTACACGTACTCGGCGAGCGGCAGCTGGCAGAGCGGACCGAGCGTGTCGTTGTAGCCGAACGCGAGCGTCTCGCGATCGGTGATCGGCTTGTACACGCTATACACCCTACCGAAGCGTACCGGGTCGTACGGTTCCGCCGAGGCGAGCCGTTGATCGTCCACTGGCGGCGTGTTGTTGACGACGAGCAGTGAGACCGTTGTGTAGCGTCTGCTGACCTCGTCGTAGCCAGCGTCGGCCGCGATGGAGAGGCTGTGATACACGGACTCGGTGAATGGTTCCTCGGACCAGACCGAGCCACGCTGCTGCAGCTTCGGCCACGTGATCGCTGGGCGAGTCCGCACGCGGTACCAGACCCAGTGCAATGGGCACAGGGTTCTGTTCGCAGGCACGCCCGACTCCAAGTCGATGTACAAAAAGTCGCCATCCTCGTCGAAGAATTCCTGATTCGCATTGCACTGGGCGTGCGCGCCGGGCAGCAGGCTGGCGAGAAGCAGCGCGGCGAGCGGCCGGCTGCCGCCCATCACGAAAGAGCTGTGAATGTTTTTGTGAAGAGAGAACTTTGTAACTTACCAAGCTACCGACACATTGGCAGGAACTTCTTCCCCATAGAGATTCGTCACACGTCAGGTCAAACGACCATGGTCAGGACTCAGGTCCTGTTGAGCTTTTTTTCAGGGATCAATCTTCAATGACTAAAACAAAGTCAAACACACGAATTCTACTCGCGCTATACGCGTAAACTGTCCGGATGAATGAGCCCGTCTGGTCTATCTGCGCTCAAACCTCATTGCTGTACATGCTCAAAGCCTCACGATCTTTCGCGTGCTCGGCATTCCCCTTGACAAAGGGCGTGAAGAGAGAGGCGCCCGCGGCGTCGGCGGAGCCCCAGGCGGCGGAGCCCCAGTACTAGCGTCCAGCAGAAGCACAGCCTCGATGGCCGCCGCCCACGAGCCTGCTCGTGGCTCCGGCGGCGCCAGCGTCCCCCTGGATCCGCTGGACTGGCTGTCAACGTCCAGCATGCAAGTGCTCACCACGGCGCCCATCCCTTCCCCACAGGCTCCGCTGGACTGGCTGTCAGCACCAGCGTGGGTGGCAGCGGCAGCGGCACCGGCTGCTGCAGTGGCGGTGGGAGTGGCGGTGGGAGCCGTAGCGGCGGTGGCGGCAGCAGCAGCAGCGGGAGCAGCGGCGGCGGAGGCGGCGGAGGCGGCGGCAGCGGCGTGTGAGTGACGCGCTTGCGCGTAATCAGTGTAATTAGGGTCATGAGTGTGCTCATAGTGACGCGCTTGCGCGGTGGTGCCGACGACGTGGTGCACCACGCCGCCCCGCTCATCCGCGAGGCTCGCCGATCCCGGTTCATCAAGTTTCGTCAGAGAGCGCCCAGGGTTTCGTCGCTCATCTGCGAGGCTCGCCGACTGCGACACGGCCGAGCGCAGCTGCAGGCGCGCTCGCACCTCTGCCTGCCGTCGCTCGTCGGCCTCCGCCCGCGCCCTCTGCTGCCGTGCCTCCCGGGCGGCGCGCTGCCGAGCCATCCTCTCGTGCTCCTGGGCGGCCGCACGGGCGGCCTCACGGGCGGCCGCCTCGACTTGCGCGGCCTCCTTGACGGCACGTGCCTCGGCCTCCAATGTGGCCGCGCGCTGCGCGGCGAGCACGCGCTCGCGAAGACGCGTCACCTGCGCGAGCGCTGCCGCCTCGGCCGCCGCCGCCTCCCGTAGCGCCACGTCGGCTGCCCGCGCCTCCGCTACCAGCTCGAGCCGCTGCAGCCGCGCCGCCGCCTCCGTCACCACGGGCGCCACGAGCGCCGTCGCCCGCGCTTGCTGCAATGCCACTGACAGACGCTCCCTGAGACGATCCTCATTGACAAACCGCTCCCTGAGACGATCCTCATCGACCGCGCCGGCGCCGGCGTCGACCTCTGAGTCGGCGTCCTCAAACTCGGCGGACTTCCTACGAGAGGGCTCCGATGCGCCCGCCGCGGCGCTTCTGTGACCCGCCGCGTCGACTTCACGCGCCGCGTCGAACGCCGCCATGAGCTCCGCATGTGCGCGCCGTCGCGCCCGCAGTAAGCGCTCGAGGCGGCGCGTCGCCGCGAGCGCGGCCGCCCGGAGCGGTTCGTCAAGTACGCCCGCGGCCTCGGCGCGCTTCAGAGCGCGAACTAGTGTGGATGCATGGGCTGCGTCCTCGTCGACGCCGTGTTGGGCGTCCTCGTCGGCGCCATGTTGGGCGTCCTCGTCGGCAGGCATGGCGGGGGCGGCGGGGGAGGGCAGTGTGGCGGGGGAGAAGGGGAAGACATCGCTCTCATCGCCGTGAAGGTGTGAAGATGGCAGTGACGGTGTGAAGGGGAAGACATCGCTCTCATCGCCCCCATCGCTCTCATCGCCCCCATCGCCCCCGCCGCCGCCGCCGCCGAGGCCGCCGAGGCGCTCGAGACGGCGCTCAACGGTAGCCATGGCGACGCACAACTCTGCCGCCGCCGCGCCTTGTTCGGCTTCGATGGCCTCGAGTCGGGCCACAGAAGCGCCGGCACGCGAGAGAAGCAGCGCATCCGTCGCCCCCGCCGCCAACGCCGCCGCCAACGCCGCACGCACGGCTGGCAGCTGGATGACAACGTGCTCGGAGCTGCGCTCGCCTTCCTCGATGGCCTCGCGCAGGGCTTCCTCAGCAGCGTGCCTCGCCTCGAGCGCCGCCCGATGCGCGACCGCGGCCGCGAGCAGCGCGCCCAACACGGCGCCCTCCGCTCCGCCCGCGAGCAGCGCGCCGTCCCGGGCGACCCTCAAACGCCCCGCGCCCTCGATGGCTGCGGTCACCTGCTGCGGGTCTTCGACCGCCAGGGCGGCCTGAAGCTCGCGGCTCGCATCCGCACGCGCCGCCGCGAGCGCTTCCTGCACGACCTGCGCTCTCGCCACGAGGTCGGCGTGCCTCGCCTGACCCCGCGCAATCACGCTCTCGTTCACAGCGAGCGCCGTGGCGGCAGCGAGGCGTGCGGGCAGCAGCTCAAGAGCGAGGTCATCGGGGGCCTCCATCGCGGCCTGCAGCTCGTCCTTGGTGCGCTCGCGAGCCGCGCGGCGCGCGTACAGGAGGCGAAGCGCCTCTGCCGCCTCGTCCACTCCCTGAGCCGCGCTGAGCCCTGCCGCGTGCGCCGCGCCCAAGGCGGCGCTCAGGCTCGCAATCTGCGCCGCCTCGACTTCCGCGGCAGGCTGGATTGGTAGCGTGACGGGTAGCGTGACGGGTAGCGTGACTTGGCGACCTTCTTGCGCATCACCCTCGGCGCCAGCATTCACGTTCACACCCTCGGTGCCAGCCTCGTCCGCGACAGCGTTCACGTTCACAGCCTCGTCCGCGCTCGGCTCACTGGCGACAGCACTCACGTTCACAGCAGCCGAGGCGAGCGCGTGCCTCAGCACCTCCTCCGCCGCGACAACATTCACGTTCACAGCAGCCGCGACAGCATTCACGTTCACAGCAGCCGAGGCGAGCGCGTGCCTCAGCACCTCCTCCGCCGCGCGCTGCGCCTCCCTTCGCGCCCGCAGCTTCGTCACAATCTCGTCACTGAGCGCCCCCACCACCCCCGCCGACAAGCCGGCCGCCAGGGCCGCCTCCATCGCAGGCTCGATCTGTTCGAGCCGACGCAGCGCGAGCGCCTGCAACAAAGCCACCTTCGCCCCCTCAACGGCCGCCTCGCGCGCCGCGTGCCGCTCGGCCGCCTCGCGAGCTGCCTCGCGAGCTGCCTCGATCTGCCTCGATCTGCCTCGATCTGCCTCGCGAGCGGCCTCGGCTTCGGCACTCATCCGGGCCGCCGCCTCGCCTGCTGCTACCGCGGCTGCTACCTCGGCCGCCGCTCTGGCGTCGTTGGCGGCCTCGTCGGCCAAGGCATTCACGTTCACATTCACGTTCACAGCCTCGTTGGCGGCCGCGGCTTCCGCTGCCTCCACCGTCCTCGCTGCCTCTGCAGCCGTCACAGCCTCCTCCGCCTCCTCCACCGTCTCCTCCGCCTCCTTCACCGTCTCCTCCACCGTCTCCTCCGCCTTCAGCTTCCCCTCCATCTGCGCCGCCTCCTCCATCTGCGCCACCTCCTCCATACATTGTGCTCCCTCGGCCTCCACCACCACCGTCTCCATAATCTGTGCTGCGGCCGAGGACGGCGCCGTGCTGGGCGCAGGCGCCGTCACGGGCACCTCTGGCGGTGGTGATGGCGGCGATCGCGGGTGCAGCCCATCGCGGATGCACTCGGCGAGGACGAGTGAGCGGGCACGCACCTCCCCCTCGAGATTGGCCCAAGATGCTCGGAGATGCTCGAGAGATCGAACCTCGCCGAGCGAGCTCAGTAGAGCGAGGGCCTCGTCGATCCTGACCGCCAACGCCTCCTCCCCCTCCTCTGCTGAGCCCCATCGCTGCTCCAAGCCCGCCGCCGCGGCGGCTGTCGCTTCGCGCAACAGCGCGTCGCGCAGCCACGTCGCGAGATCCAACCTCGCGCCGAGCTTCAATCTGGCCCGAGGGGGTAGCAGAGGCGCAACCGCCGTCCAACGGCCGTGCAGCTCGTCGACGGACGAAACTCGAGCTCGCTCGAGCTCGCCCGAGCTCGCCTGTATCTCGGGCTCGTCGAGACCGGCCCCCATGAGCCATCGCATGAGGCGCAGCCGCGCGTCCACACGACGATGCAGCTCGGAAGCGCCCCATACCTCTGGCTGCGGTCCGTGGGCTGCCCTAGCGGGCGTGGAGGCCTGGTGGGGGTGCGGCGAGGGTGCCAGGAGCGCTTGTGGCGACGAAGGTGAACGTCGCAGCGGCGAGGACGGCTGCGCCGGCGGGCCCGGCGACGAAACTTCCCGCGATCTCGCGCCGATCTCGCGCCGCAGCCGCGTGGACTGCCGACCGGGCGCCGACTTGGTGAACGCCGTGGGCGACGGGGCCTCGTAGGCTTCGTCAAGCGCGTCGATCTCGTCGATCTCGTCGATCTCGCGCCGCTCGCCCTCGAGTGAAGGTGCTGGGCTGCGCATCTTTTGGGCGGCACTCGCTTGAGCATCGAGCTGCGCAGTCGCCAACGGCCGCGCCGGCGCCCTCGCCGCGGCAGCGACGCTCGCGAGCACCGCCGCATCGTGCACGTCCCGCAGCTCCATCTGCACGCAGCGCGCGACGCCCGACACGGCGCCAACGGCGACGCTCGACACGGCGCGCGAGCCGCCGTGTCCGGGTGAGCGATGCTCACGACGGCGCGGCGCGTGTGCAGGCGACGTGATGGCGGCTGCTGTGGGCGACTTGGAGGGGGACTTGGAGTGATGGTGCTGGTGGTGATGGCGGTGGTGATGGTGGCGATGATGGCCTCCGTGGCGCTGTGCAAGCTCAGCTTCCACGACAGAGCCTTGGCGCATCGCACTGCGCGAGGCGCGCGCGTGCCGAGGACGTACGTGCTCATCACGGCGCTCGTCATCACGGCGCTCGTCATCACGGCGCTCGTCCGCAACGTCGTCGGCAGGCGCTTTCGCTTTCAGCCGCCAGCCGTGCGCCCCCCCGGTGGGCGCCACCGACGCAAAGGAGCGCGCAAACCACGCATCCAGCCGCGCCTCGGCAGCCGCGGGCCCTTGGGGCGGCTTACGTGGCGGTAAGACGCCCGGTACGACGCGATCGGCGGTGCTCGAGGAAAGCTGCAGTCGCATCCAGCTCGCATTGATCTGCCGTTGCGCCGCCCTCGCCGTGGCCTCCGCCGTCGACTCCGTAGCCGTGAGCGCATGGGACGTGGCCGAGGCTGTGGCGGAGCGCTGTGTCGAGCGCATGGAGGGCGTGCCAGGGGAGGGAGCGGAGCGCTGTGGCGAGCGCTGTGGCGAGCGCTGCGGCGAGCGCTGTGGCGGTTGCAGTGGGAGGACGGAGAGGGCGAGCTTCTGCGCATCCTCGCGTGAGAGGGCGACCATGTTCACACCGTCGCGCTCGTCCTGAAACGGCGCGAGCCAGTCTGTGAACGCCGCCCAGCGCGCGCGCGCCGCGTGCATCCAAGCGAGCAAGCGAAGCCGCAGTTTGAAAATGAGGCCGAAGGCGATCAGGCAGAGGAGTCCCGCGCCACAAGCAGCCGCGACGATCAAATAAGTGCCGAGTGCTTGGTCATTGATCGTCTCGACACACCATAGCGCGCTGATGCCCATAAGGCAGCGGGTGGGACTCGGCGGTGGGCTGAGCTGCAGCGGCGGTAGCCCCGGAGGAGTGTACTCGGACGTTACGTGCACCGCGCGCTCGACGAACTGGACGTACTCAAAGCCGTGCGCGCGCACCTGTGGGGAAGGGGTGCGTGGCGCCGTGGTGAGCACTGGCATG
>Ga0180440_100539_pt1 | contig 24477 bp, 18 predicted proteins | sample ChrtobMetaP5_4mM_FD_119745 | JGI IMG/M metagenome (GOLD analysis project Ga0180440, IMG submission 119745) | Chrysochromulina tobin associated microbial communities from unialgal haptophyte culture, Washington, USA - P5_4mM MetaG | ecosystem: Host-associated > Algae > Haptophytes > Unclassified ... | reverse complement strand
TGTTATTAACGTTTAACAACAACAAGCCTTTCATCATTAACATTAACATGAAACAACGTTAAGGAAAAAAATTAACGCTTCCTTAACGTTAGAACTCAAATCTAACGTTAGGCTACTCTACTACCCAGTACCCAGCCTGCTAGAAGTCGTGGCTCCCGTGCTACCCGGTGACGAGGTGATACCGGCTGTGCGGCGCGCGCATTCGGTGCTCCGACGGTGTGGCGTCGCGTGAAGACCCCCGGCGTAGGTTTTTGCTGAATCTCATGCTCATGGTCATGTTATGATGCGCATGCTTCCTCTACCTCTTCCGACAATCTCTTAAATCTCTTTTGTGAGGTTCATGATCTCATGGCATCCCCGACTCATCTGTAGTGATGCTCTTTCCGCGGCCGGTCGTGGCAAGAGCGGCCCAGCCGGTCGTCTTGAGGCTCGCATGCGAGCTCTTTGTCGGTTCAGGTGCCGCCACTGTAGGCGCGCCAAGTTCGATGCCACGGCCGGTCGTGGCGAGAGCGGCCCGGCCGGTCCTCTTGAAGGTGGCGCGCGACTGGGCCGATACAGGCTTTAGATTCCAGCCTTCAGAGTGGGCATTCTGAACAGCCGTTTTCCCCGTAGTGGCGTACGCAGCCATGGCTCTGGCCTTCAAGGCAGCGCGCGCTTCGGCCTTGCCATCACCTTCGATGAGCACAGGCACCTTCAACACCATCGGCACCAGCCCCAAGCAATTGAGCTGCAAAGTGATCACACCCGAAGTTAAGGCCGTCGTAGGCTCCTGACTAAGCACAGGCACCTTCAGCTCCACCGGCAGCTGCTCCTCACCGAGCACAGGCATCTTCAGCTCCATCGGCACCAATTCCAAGCCGCTCAGCTGCATGCGCTCCTCCGCGAGCACAGGCACGTTCAGTTGCACCTTGAGCTCGCGTCTCTTGCGCTCCTCCTCAGCTAGGCGTGCCTCCGCGGCGCTCACGTCGACGCCAAGAAACTTGGCGGCGTCGATCGCCCGCCGGAGCACCTCGAGCTCATCGGGAGAACTCGGCGACTCGCTGGGGTTGTACAAACGTTGGAGTCGATGGTACTGATCATCCTTGCCTAGCTGGGCGAGAGCGCGCTGAAGCGTCCGCTCTGCCAGCTGCTTCGATTGCGCCTTCTTCGGGTTGACGTCTTTGGCGAGGGTTGACGCGAGGCGGTTGGCGTTGATCTGCGTAGCCACCGATGATGCCATTGGGCGGCGAGTCATACTGCTCTTTTGTGGAACGGCGCCTGTGCCACTGTCTGAGGAAGCGTCGGTGCGGCTTCTGGCACCTTCGAGAGCATCGTCGGTGGGCAGACTTGGATTGCTGAACAGCTGATGGACTGCCGACTCGATATTACTGGCGACGTCTGCAACCGCCGTTTGGAACCGCTTTGGTCGGACGGCGTAGAAGAAGGTGCACATGAAGACTATGATGACTAGTGTCGCGCCGAAGAAGGACAATCCCACTATTCGACCCACATCCGGCGCGGATGGAGGCAGCGGCGGCGGCGGAAAAGGGTTGGGAGCGAACGTGGACAACACCTCCATCGCGGCTGTGCCTCCCGTGAGCACCTGGATGCCCAACTGGTTACCCAAAACCGCCTGCAGCCCGGCTGCAGTAGTTGGGAGGAGTTGAACTTGACTCATGACATTTTGGGCAGCTGCTTGATCGGTAACTGAGGTGCTGAAGGTGATTGACACGCTGCTTGCCACGATGGAAACCTGCGTGTTGAACGCCGACACGGAACACGTCGGCAGGCTTCCGCAGACTGCGCCTACGTAGGCTGTAATCATCGTCTGCCTCGTGTCGTCGTTGAACATCTCAGGCGTGCCCTCTGCCGTAAACGAGTACGAAATTATGAACGTTTGCGTCAGGTACGTCGTCTCCGAGCCGCCAGGTGGATATTGCGGAGGTGGCGGAGAGGGCGGAAGCCTATCAAACACTTCCCATGCGTATCGGCAGACGGATGGCGCGTGCACCGTGATCCCCTGACCATGGCACATGACAATCGAGTCGGAAGAAGCGCATTGGAAGTTGACGGCTGCACGGTTGAGACAGCCCGTCTTGGGGAAAACGCACGTGCCATTCAAGGGGACAGTCACAGTGTCGTCATTGTTGAGCGGAAGAACAGGCGCGAAAAAGCCTCGCACCCTCGTAGGAGGTTGCTTGCAGCCATAGCGAGCAATCACACAAAGGCTCGGGTCATGAACGGTCGCGCTGCTGCTATAGTTGACGTTCAGACCGTCGAACGGAGACGCCAAGACGAATCCCGTCGCGGCGTTGTTCTGAGTTGGCATCATGCACCCTACCACTCTCGGAATGCACCACGTTCGCGAGTTGAGGTTCGCTTCTGGGTCGTAGTTCACCGCGGTTGAATCCATGCAGCCCTCGATCGCGATAGTGCAGTTGGTGAGGACGGTGGCGAGTGGATCGTAATTCAGTACGACGGGGCTGCTGTACTCGGTCTCCGACACGGTGCCCACGCCCCGCAATGCGCTGCCGTAATAGCCTGATCGAAAGCCAGGCGTGCGAGCATCGACGCCAGCATAGCTGACTGAATTTATCGTGCACCCAAAGACGGGCTCGATGCAAGAGTCATCGGCAATAGTGGCGAGCGCATTGAAGTTGAGCGCACTCGATGACATGCATCCCGTCGTCGGGAAGATGCAGTCACCCACCTGCCTTGCAGCCGGATCGTAGTTGGCCGCGCCCGCGAGCATGCATCCTTTGAAGTAATCAAAGGTGGTGCCATGCCCGATGCTTGCCTTCACGCCGATGTCGTTCGTGCCGCTAGCATTTGTGCCGCTAGCATTTGTGCCGCTAGCATTAGTGCCGCTAGCATTAGTGCCGCTAGCATTAGTGCCGCTAGCATTTGTGCCGCTAGCAGTTGTGCCGCTAGCAGCTGTGCCGCTAGCATTCGTGCCGCTAGAACTGTCTCCCTTGCAAAATCCTGGCACATGCACCTCAGCCGCTGCGTCGAATGCGACGTCCGATGAAATCATGCAACCGGCGATCAATGGGCGGGTGCTCGTAAAATGCCCCAAGGAGCGGGCTGGCGAGTTCGTTGGACAACGTTGCGGCGGCGTTGACTCGTGGTACCTGACCTGGAAGGTTCCGTACACATTGTCCATGGACGAGACGCGGCCACACTCAAGACTGCCCGTGTCGGACGTGAAGCAGAAGCCTACGAGCAGCACGTTGCTCTGTGTGGCGTTGCACCGCTGCCCGGGAAGTTCGACAGCGCTATTGCAGTGCCGTATCCACTGGCACGTCGAGCGGCCCACCCTGTGCGTCCTGCCGATGTGCTCACCAATTTGCTCGGTACCGAGGATTGACATGGAATGGCCGCTCGAAGCCGATCCAACAGGGTGGATCGTGTCGAGATACACGAGTGTCCCCGCCGCTGAGTCTACAGCCACGGCTCGATCTGTCCGGGTGATCGTGCGACGGCCGCAGTCCAAACAGTCGGTGCCGATGGTGCACTCGGCAAACTCCGCGCCGGGTCCGCCGTCGTCGCAGTGGGAGTCGGAGGCGAACTCGCACGAGTCAAAGCAGGCTGAGTTCGCGTCCCCCCAGAGACCGGTGTCGCTCGGCGGTTCGGCCATGGTAGGGTGCACAAAGAATGGAGCACTCTCGGTGAGTGGGTTGGACGCGTAAATGCACATGAGAGTGCAGTCTTCACTCGGTGGCGGTGGCAATGGTGGTGGTCTTGGGGGTGGAGATGGTGGCGGCGATGGGGGTGGCGATGGCGGTGGTGGTGCTGGCGGCGGCGATGGTGGGGGTGGTTTTGGCGGCGGCGATGGCGGGGGTGGTGAAGGAGGCGGTGGACTCGGAGGAGGGGACGGCGGTGGCGATGGCGGCGGCGACGGTGGTGGCGGTGAAGGTGGTGGCGGTGAAGGTGGTGGTTCTGTTGGTGGTGGCTTTGGTGGTGGGGGTGGAAACGGCGATGGCGGACGAGCTGGCCTATCCGGTGGGAACGGGGGAGGGTTCGGGGGGGGCGGAAATGGCGGCGGCGATGGCGGTGGCGATGGTGGCGGCGAAGGTGGTGGCGGTGAAGGTGGTGGCGGCGAGGGTGGAGGTGAGGGTGGCGGTGGGGGAGATGGCGACGGTGGTGGAAAGGTGTATGGGGGAAGAGACGGTGGTGGAGCTCTAGGCGGTGGAGGCACAGGAGGAGGCGGCGACGGAGGCGGCGGTGTTGGCGGCGGAAATGGAGGCGGCGAAGGGAATTTTGCGCCCGGCGGAGGGAAAGGTGGAGGAGATGGGGGAGGTGATGGGGGGGGTGGCGATGGAGGTGGTGAGGGTGGCGGTGGAGAAGGAGGAGGAGGACTGGGAAAGGGGGGTGGCGGAAAGGGTGGGGGGAAAGGAGGAGGCGAAGGCCGCGGGGAGGGGGGAGGCGGCGAAGGCGAGGGTGGGGGAGGTGGCGGCGTTCTCGGGCTGGGGGGAATCGACGGTGGCGGTCGAGGATTGGGTGGCGGTGGCGGGGGTGGTGGCGAGGGGGGGGGGCTTGGTGGCAAGCTTGGTGAAGGTGGTATTGGAGGTCTTCCCGGCGGGGCTTCAGGGGAAGGGGGGGGTGGCGATGGGAGAGGAGGAGGTGGTGGATTATTGGGCGATGGTGGCGACGACGGAGGTGGTGGACATGGAGGTGGTGATGGGGGAGGTGGCGAAGGAGGAGGGCTTGGGGGCGGAAACGGAGGTCTGAAGCTGGCTGGAATGCAAGTCGTGGCGTCAGCCCGGAAGTTGAGTGCGAGAGGATCGGTGCAGCCTACGACGGTCGTCGACAACCTCCAAATACAACGGCCCCAATCAGGATCCGTGGCAAACGGATCGTAGTTGTCAGCGGATGTGTGCGTGCATCCAGCGTATCGGCAGCAGGTTGACGGCGGAGCGGGAGGTACGCTCGGCGGCTCAGGTGGCGGCATCGGAGGTGGCGGCAACGGAGGTGGCGACAAAGGAGGAGACGGCGGTGAGGGCGAGGGTGGTGGAGGTGGGGGTGGCGGCGACGAAGGAGGTGGTGGCGGCCGCTTCGGCATGCCGACTGGTACCATAGGCGGATACAGCGGCGGTGGCGGGCTTGGAGGTCGCGATGGTGGTGGCGAGGGCGAAGGCGGCGGGGGAGGGGGTGGCGGCGACGAAGGAGGTGGCGGCGGCCGTTTCGGCATGCCGGCTGGTACCATGGGCGGATACAGCGGCGGTGGCGGGCGCGGAGGTGGCGACGGTGGCGGCGAGGGCGAGGGCGGCGGCGGTAGGGGTGGCGGCGACGAAGGAGGTGGCGGCGGCCGTTTCGGCATGCCGGCTGGTACCATGGGCGGATACAGCGGCGGTGGCGGGCTTGGGGGTGGCAATGGTGGTGGTGAAGGCGGAGGCTTGGGTGGCGGCGACGGTGCCGGAGAGGGCGGCGGCGGCGAGGGCGAGGGCGGAGGCGGCGAGGGAGGCGGCGGCGATGGCGAGGGCGGAGGCGGCGAGGGAGGCGGCGACGAAGGAGGTGGTGGCGGCCGTTTCGGCATCGTGGCTGGTATTCTTGGCGGATACATCGGCGGTTGCGGGCTCGGAGGTGGCGACGGCGAGGGCGGAGGCGGCGGCCGAGGCGGAATGGCTGGCGGCAACGGTGGTGGCGACGGGGCCATTTGCCCTGTTGGTGGCGAGGGAGGCGGCGGCGAGGGTGGTGGCGGCGAGGGGTACGGACTGACGGGTGGCGGTGGCAGCGGGGGTGGCGAGGGCGGGGGGGGTAATGGAGGTGGTGGGGAAGGCGGCGGAGGGGATGGCGGTGGCGGCGACGGTGGTGGTGGCCTGGGTGGTCTATCTGGCGGTGACGGCGGTGGTGTTGGAGGCGGTGGAAATGGTGGAGGGGAAGGAGGCGACGGGGGTAGCTTCGGAGGGCTGGGGGGAGGCTTGGGCGGAAAACTCGGTGGAGGACTCGGTGGCCGAAACGGAGGACTCTTCGGTGGTGGAAAAGGAGGAGGGAACGGGTACCAATCGGGCGGGAACGGCGGCGGAGATGGAGGCGGCGGAGGCGAGGGCGGGGGAGGCGATGGTGGTGGCGGTGAGGGCGGTGGCGAGGGCGGCGGGGGTGATGGCGGCGGAGAAGGTGGCGGCGACGGCGGCGGAGGCCTTGGGGGAGGGGACGGTGGAGGAGGCCGCTTGGGAGGAGGGAAAGGCGGCGGCCGTGGAGGAGGCGGCGAAGGAGGCGGTGAGGGAGGCGGTGACGGAGGCGGGGGTGACGGGAACGGAGACGGCGGTGGCGAGGGGGGCGGCGGCGAGGGAGGCGGACAAGGAGGTGGCTTTGGAGGTGGCGGACTCGGAGGTGGAGCGGGTGGCGGCGATGGGGGTGGAGGACTCGGAGGTGGAGTGGGTGGCGGCGATGGGGGTGGCGGCGACGGTGGCGGCGGTGATGGCGGAGGTGGGGACGGAGGAGGAGGCAATGGAGGCGGCGGCGACGGAGGCGGTGGAAAGGGCGGTGGAGATGGTGGTGGTGGTGAGGGTGGCGGTGAGGGAGGTGGTGACGGCGGAGGTGGCGACGGCGGCGGCGGTGATGGAGGAGGGGGGGACGGAGGAGGAGGCGATGGAGGCGGCGGCGACGGAGGCGGTGGTGAGGGCGGTGGAGATGGTGGCGGTGGCGAGGGTGGGGGTGGGAACGGCGGCGGTGAAGGAGGTGGTGAGGGCGGCGGTGGCGAGGGCGGTGGTGGCGAGGGCGGCGGTGGCGAGGGCGGCGGCGGCGAGGGCGGTGGCGGCGAGGGCGGCGGCGGCGACGGAGGTGGTGGTGAGGGCGGTGGTGAGGGTGGCGGCGAGGGAGGTGGTGACGGAGGAGGTGGTGACGGCGGCGGCGTTGGTGGCGGTGGGGAGGGCGGCGGGGAAGGTGGAGGTGGGGAGGGCGGCGGCGGGGAAGGCGGCGGCGGCAACGGTGGAGGAACAGGTGGCGGCGACGGCGGCGGAGGACGTGGAGGAGGGGACGGTGGAGGTGGCGAAGGTGGCGGCCGCGGCGGTGGTTCCGGCGGCGGTGATGGTGGTGGCGGTGAAGGTGGCCTCATAGGCGGTGATGGTGGTGGTGGTGAAGGTGGCGGCGGCGATGGTGGTGGCGAAGGCGGCGGTGGCCTAGGCGGCGGCGAGGGCGGGGGAGGAGAAGGAGGAGGTGAGGGTGGCGGACGGGGAATCGGCTGGATAGGCGGCGGTGGGCTCGGCGGCGGCGAAGGCGGCGGTGGCGACGGCGGCGGTGGCCTCGGCGATGGCGACGGGGGTGGCGACGGGGGTGGCGGCGATGGTGGTGGCCTCGGCGGTGGCCTCGGCGGCGGTGGCCTCGGCGGCGGCGACGGTGGCGGTGGCGAGGGCGGCGGTGGCGAAGGCGGTGGCGAAGGCGGCGGAGGACACGGCGGCGGCGACGGTGGCGGTGGCGAGGGCGGCGGTGGCCTCGGCGGTGGCGAGGGCGGCGGCGGCGAAGGTGGTGGTGCAGGCGGAGGAGAGGGGGGTGGTGGGGAGGGTGGGGGCGGCGAAGGCGGCGGCGAGGGCGGTGGCGGCGAGGGCGGAGGTGGCGAGGGCGGTGGCGAGGGCGGAGGAGGAGGCGAAGGTGGTGGTGGCGACGGAGGAGGTGGAAAGGGCGGTGGAAATGGCGGTGGCGGCGAAGGCGGTGGCGATGGAGGTGGTGAGGGCGGCGGTGGCGAGGGCGGTGGTGGTGAGGGCGGCGGTGAGGGAGGAGGAGGCGATGGTGGTGGCGACGGCGGTGGCGATGGAGGTGGCGGGGACGGAGGCGGGAACGGCGGTGGACTAGGCCTTGGAAACGGTGGGTTCCTTGGCCGTGGAGGTGGAAATGGTGGTGGTGACGGCGGTGGGGATGGTGGAGGGGCTGGCGGTTGTATTGGTGGTGGACATGGTGGTGGTGATGGTGGTGGCTTCGGGGGCGGCGAAGGGGGCGGCGGCAAAGGCGGTGGCGGCGAAGGGTCCGGCGGCGCGGGCGGGGGCGGGAACGGCGGCGGATAGGGTGGCGGCGAGGGTGGCGGCGAAGGTGGTGGTGGGCGTGGCGGCTCTAAGGGCGGCGGCGAGGGTGGTGGTGGCGAGGGTGGTGGCGAGGGTGGTGGCATCGGTGCAGGCGGCGGCGGCGGACGTGGATCAGGTGCCAACGGAGTCCACCGGCCTGCGTCTGCCGTGTAAGGCCGCGGTGGAGCCGGCGGTGGCGTGGCCCAAGCACAGGACTCATCGTATCGGGTGAGGTACAGCGCTGAGGTCGGGTCCATACATCCACGCGACCTGTACCTGCATGTGCCGTCGTTGAAGGTCGCTCTCGAGTCGAAATTGGCAGCGGCCGAGTCATTGCAGCCACTATACTGACACATGGACCGGTTATGCACGAAAATCGCGACGGCGGGCACGCCTTCGTAGGCAGACCTGCCCGCGTAGGGCACGTAGTTGGCTGCGGCAGAGTCTCCGCAGCCGTGGATGGCATACCTGCAACTGTGCCTCATGCGTATCATTCGTTGGTCGCCTGTGTGCACCGGCAAACGTGGACGAGAAGGTGTCAGCTCTCGCAGCTAACGAGTTCAACGGGGTTGAAGATGCTGTGATCTTTGCGCGGTACCCGCTATATGCGCTTGAAAATTGTACGCAAGTGGGTCGTCGCAGTACAGGATGGGTTTCGGCACGCACGGCCCAGGCCTGCCGTAATTATCTGCCGTCGAGTCATCGCACGCCTGCACGGTAAGCAGCAGCAGCCCCAACAATATCTGCGCTGTTGTGGATAGCCCAACCATTGACGGCATACGGTCGCGCAGCCGCAGACACGCGTGGATCGATGGCAGCGGTTTTACTCTGGGCAACATCGCTCCGACCGGCCGCTACCGGCACGAAATCGCGTCGCGTCGTGCGTGTACAAACCGAACCAACGGTCAACGGGACATTCATGTGAATGTATGTCTGTGTGACTTCCAATACACGGCTGAACCTTCTGAACCATCTTCCGACTGCCCCACCCGCCTCAATACCCCACAGAGCAACTGAGTCCGAGTGAGTCATCGTTCACACCAAATGGCTTCCAGCCTCGCTCGCGTCGCCGCCTTGGCCGTGCTCGTGGCCGTGGTGATAGCGCTTCTCTTATCGTCTACAAGCCCACTTGAGGCCGAGTCCCAGTACGACTACATCGTCATAGGCGGTGGCTCGACAGGCAGCGTGGTCGCCGGCCGACTCGGCCAAGCGGGCTTCAGCGTGCTTGTGCTCGAAGCGGGCGGGCCGACGCAGCACGCGCTCGGTGGCACGCAGACGGTCGCCGGCGACTTAACCATCTTCGATGTGCCACTCGGCTGGGTGCAGGTGCTCTCAGACCACCGCTGGAGCAAGCAGTACGAGTGGAACGTGCCTGCCGATCCGCCGCCATCAATCGCGCGTGGCCTTGGCGGCTGCGGCATCCATAACGCGATGCTCTACATGCGTGGTCGTCCCGAGGACTTTGAGAGCTGGGGTCCTGGCTGGAGCTGGTCAGACGTGCTCCCCTTCTACAAACGCTCGGAGGCCAACCAGCAGCACGGCCCGTCGGCCCTGCACTCAAAAGACGGGCCCATGTCGGTGACATCGGTGATCTCGGACAATATCTCGCGCGCCTTTGTCGCGAGCACCGTCGCGGCCGGCGCCCCAGCCAATGACGATTTCAACGGCGAGTCGCGCCTCGGCGCGGGCTTCTATCAGTTCATGATCCGCGGCGGCGTGCGTGAGTCCTCTGCCAAGGCTTTCTTGGGTACGAAGTCACGTCCCGAGACAGTGACGGTGCTCACCAACTGCCTCGTGAGCCGCATCCTGTTCGACGCGACTGCCCGCGCCACGGGCGTCGAGTACGTCCAAGGGAGCAACCCGACCGACAACGCGCGCCGCGTCTACGCCAGGGCGACGCGGGAGATAGTCATCTCCGCCGGTGCCATCAATACGCCCAAGTTGCTCCTGCTCTCTGGCATCGGCGACCGCGCGGCGCTCACGAAGCTGGGCATCCACGTGATCCACCACAACCCAGCCGTGGGCCGCGGCCTCGCCGACGGAGTGTACGCGATCATGCAGTGGGTGAGCACCGGCGGAGACTTCGTGCGCTGCCGGCTGGACGCCTGGAGTAATAACCTAAAGGAGGCAGACGCGTACTGCCGCGATCAGCTCGAGCGCTACAGCGAGGGCGATCCCTCGTCGGTCTTTGCCTCCCCGGGCATCTCGGCGGGGGCCTTCCTTCGCTCGCCGTACGCGCGCGGCGACGAGCCCGACATCCAGCTCACCATCCACCCGTGGGATAAGTATGGCCGCACTTGGTCGACGCGCTACAATAGCATCGCGTCGCTCGAGATCGCAAACAACCACCCGCGCTCTCGCGGCTACGTGGCGCTGCGCTCGGCGCGCTTCGCCGATGCACCCATCTTCCAGGGCCCCTACCTCGCCGATGTGAACGACAGTCAACCGCTCATCTGGGCAGTACGTGAGATGCGTCGGATCGCGACTACGCCTCCGCTGGATAATCTCTTCCTGAGCGAGCTCATCCCGGGCAGCCACGTGCAGACCGACGAGCAGCTGCACGACGCGATCGCGTGCGGACCACGTCAGTTCCGGCAGCTTGGCCGGCCCGCGTGCGATCGCTCCGAGCTCCCCGTCAACCACCTGGCGGGAACTTGCCGACTCGGACCACCCACCGACCGTACTGCATGCGTCGACCTCCAGCTGCGTGTGCTCGGCGTCCAAGGGCTTCGCGTCGCCGACGCTTCGGTGATGCCGCGTCCACCCAGCGGAAACACGCACGCCACCTGCATGATGATCGGCGAGCGCGCCGCCGACTTCATCCTGCGCGATGCGAAGGTCCCGCATCAACGCAGGGAGCCACCCGAAGGCACGAATGCGTAAGTATATAGTATATAGATTTAGTCTCCCGTGAGAACTGAGATATTAAGAGAACAGCCGAAGTAAAGCCGAAGCGGAATGCGGATATCCTCTCGCCCCGCTGCGCTTCCTTCTTCGCGTTTTGTGTGCCTTAGTTTAAGTTTTGTTGTGAGTGTGGTTTGATTCGGAGCATGCTTCACACGCGTTACCGGTACCCATGTGTGTCCCGGCCCCCCCCGGTGTCTTTTTACCGGTTCTGAGCGTCGGCTGCGGCGCATCCGTCGGTCCGCGGCGCATCGGCGGTTGTCGGCCACGGCGAAAACGTGCCCAGCGCGCGCATGCTCCGTGTCTCGTATGGGGTCATTTAATATGTGTGTATTCTGAGCAGGTCGTGTTAACGTTCACGTCACGCACGTTGACTTGACTTGACTTGACCACGCACGCACGCACTCGCATGATCCGTCGCGGTGCTGCGCGGTGTTCGGAATGCCAGCAAGAGCGGGTCCAATCTCAGGCTTCGATCGTGTGTATGCCGAAAGAATTTGGGGCAAATCTGGCGGTGGCTCGGGGCCGGGCTCCTCGGAGAGGTCAACGCGTGGCCTCTCCGGTCTTCTCGTCTACTTTATCATGAGCCAGGGCATCGATTCTTTCTTGGATGCCGCGTGCGGTTCAATGGAGTGGATGCCCGTCACCCTTGAGGTGATAGATAGTCTGCGCAAAGTGGATGGCTTGGCGAACCGCCGGGCATCGCCACCTCTCAACTACACAGGTACCGACATTGTCGGCTCCCTCATCGAGAGGCACGTGAAGACGCTTCGACCCGGGCACCCTCAGTGGAGATTCATCCATGCCGACATGACCGACCCAGGCTATCCCGAGCTCGTCGGTGCTCACGACCTCGTCATGGCGCGCGACGTCTTCTTCCACTTGTCCTCTGACAAGGTCTTGGCAGCGCTTCGAAATCTGAAGCGCACTGGCAGCCGCTGGCTCTTGGTAACGCACACGCCGCACCACACCAAGGAAAACTCAGACGTTCCGACGTCGAAGCCGCACGGCATGGAACTGAACGAAGGGGGGGTGCGGGGATTGAATCTTCACAATGCGCCATACAACCTCCCTAAGTCCGAATGGGACTTCACCGAGCACGATTTCACGGACCGAGGAGCGCGTCATGGCAGAGGGAAGAGAATTTCCCTCTGGCGGCTTGACACGCTTCCTATTCCTCCCTGACATCAATATACTAAAGCTCACGCAAGCCACGCGACTCTCCCAGTTGGGCTCCCAACGATCTGTACCCGTGCACCCTCCCTCCAGGTCCAGCTTCTTTCACCCCCAATAGCCAACGCAACCGGCGGGTACCGTAAGGTCAGCATCTCAGGTGGTCTTCTTCTTCAGAACTTCTGTTGTTATTGTCATGAAGCTGTGTGATTGAGTACGAAAGAACTTACGAGTTCTGAGTTTGGCGGGGTGTGAATAGTCCCGTAGAACTTCCCGAGGGCCATCGCCATGTCGTCGCCCTATTTCTCTCTCCTCGCCTTCATCTCGATCGCCGACAGCGTTCAAGGCTTCCACGTTATCGGGTCATGTACAATTTCCCGTTTATCAGCGCGCTCGCGCAACATGATGTTGCAAGAGGATCCTGCAGCAAAACGTGCTGAAAGCGGCAAGGCTGCCGTGGCTGCAACAATTGCAGGCAACCTTGGTGGCTTGCCTGCGACCATGCTCGACCCATCCAGATTCACACCTCAATGGGAGCTACAAGCTGACGGGCTGGCGATCATGCTTCTCCTTTTTGGCGTTGTTTATCGCTATGCTGTACGCACCGACAACAACCCCATGCTCAAGCAGGGTGTCGTCGGGGCTTTTGTCATCACGCGCGCTTGGGCGCTGCTGGATGCGCCGGACACGTGCTCAGCCATCCCGTTGAATTGTGGTGCGCCGCTGGGATACTTCTCTTGGGAGATGATTGCCGCTGGATTTCTCGCCACTGCCCAGACCGCAACCGCCTGTGCTGCAGCAGCATTCGCCCTTGAGATTTGCTTCGACAAAGGGCTGATCAAGAGATGCGAGGCGGGCGAGTGAAATGCATCCCTCGCAGCTCCCCAAGGACGTCGAATCACTGAAGCGCGATCAGTATTTGTGCTGCTCACGTCTGAAAATAGCTCAACCACGCAGCTTCCGTTCACACTACGAGAACGTTTCACACGAGATCGCACGAGATCACACTTAGTACTCCACTTCACAGTCCGGTCGCCGAGACAGTACGGATAGAGTCGATACGAGCCGAGAGAGCTCTATGTATCCGAACGTTTCATCTCAAGAGAACGAGAAGAAGGCGCGGATTTATCGTATGATCAGAATAAATCAATAAAAAACGCGAGGCCGGTCAGGGGCTCGCAGGGTCTCTCAGCCGTCCGACACCGACCGCGGGCGTCGATACTCGTCGCTCCCGACAGCACTTTGCTCTCTCGTCCGTGCCGTCTGCGTCTCGTCCTGTCTCCCGGTGCGCCTCTCGCCGGCGGGCCGGGCTCCAGACAGGTCCATGCTACCCCGGTCAGACTCGAAACCCAGGGCATTGCAGAGCCCGCACGCCACACACCCGCGGCGCGACCATCGCGCCACCGCCCGCGACCGCTTTCCCGCTCGTCTGTGATGAGGAGGTCGCGAAGGCGAGCATGCGGTTCTCACATCAACGTTCTGTCTGAATAGCATGCGGCGCCTCTCGCCCCTCGACCTCGCCTCCCCCCTATCCACCACGTCATGGCCCGTCTCCCTTCAGGCGTTTGGGCCGTTCACGGCGCTTCACGGTGTGAACAGACCGCCACCAGTCCCTCAAGCTGGCGGCGATTGCTGCGCGCCTGCACCCGCTCAGCTGGCGGTGATGGATTCGATCGTAGTTTGGTAGAGCCTGGCCGAGTGTGCAGCCACGGCCCCGAGCACCTCAGCCTGGCGTGCCGCACCGGTGGCCTGCGCGCGCCACGCCTGCTGCGCGCTCAGTGGGTTGGAGCCCAGCCCCTCGGTGAGTTGCATGCGAAGCGCTGCCATCGCCTCGGATGGACCCTCGGGCGCGGGGGGAGGGGCGGACTGCGCAATTGAAGCCACGAGCCGCTCGGTCTCCCGCGTGCGCTCGAGGTTGGGCGGCAGTCCAGGGCCAGTCACGCGACCGAGAGGCGCGTTGTTGGGCGGCATCGCCGCCCCGCCGCCCGACACGCCCCCCACCGCAGGCCGGCTGATCGGAATCTTCGGCTTGCGTGCCATGGCGGCGGTGGGCACGGTACGCTTGGGCGGCGGCGCAGCCCCGCCGTTGCCGAAGGCGACGCCGCCATCGACCTTTTTCGCGCGCACCGTAGCCGATGATGCAACTCTGGCCTTAGGCGCCACGGCGCCCGCCACGGCGCCTTCGCCCTCGTCGTCAGCGCTCTCCTTGGCGGCCCACGTGGCGCGGGGCGCCTGACCGTTGAGTGCGCGCGCCGTCAGCGGCTTCTCGGCGGGCATCGCCTCGGTCCACGCGTCCACCGAAGGCCTGCTTCGAGATGCTGTAGCGAGCGTGGGCGGCTTCAGCACCGCGAGTGATTTGGGCACCGGAGCCGGCGGCGGCGGTCGCACGCCGCTGTTGGGCCGGAACTGGCCGACGGCAGGCAGCTGGGAGCGGGCCGTCTCGTAGTGCGCTCGGTGCGATTCGAGTGCGGAGCGCATCGCCAGATAGCCAAAGGTCATCTCGGCCTGCGCGCTGACGCCATCGCCACCCTCGCGCCATGTGGTGGTGCTGGCGGCGGCAGCAGCGGCCCTTGCCGCGCACACGCCCGCGGTGGGGATGGGATCTCCCGCGTCTTCGGCCGCGTCTTCGGCTGCGATCGATGCGGCCGCGCCGGCCGTCGTCACGTTGACACGCCGACGTTGCGACGGGCCGAGAGACGCGCCATGGCAAGCTGCCGATGCCCGGTCGAGCGAGGCAACGACGGTCATGCCGCTACCTAGCCCACCCGGCTTGCGCGCGGTGAGCACGACCGTGTTCATTGCGGGCATCTGCCCTGACACACCCGCCGCCGCCGCCGGTGCCCACTCGGCCTCCGTCTCGGCCACGGGCTCGAGAAAAGCCGTGTCGGGGCCCAACGGCACACCGCTCGCCCGCATCATGCCTGCCGAGGCGTCGCGCAGCTTGGACGAAATTGACGCGCGCAGCTCCTCGAAGTTGGTGGAGAGCGCCGCGTCCGAGCTCTCGTTCGCGGCGCCCGCCGCGGCGCCGCCCTCGGCGAGGCATCCTGGAAAGCTCACTCGTGGCGCCTCTGCGCGGACGTGCACCGTATTGGGCGGCGGCACGGGAAAGTGTGACCACATATCCTCCGCCGCACTGACTGAGGTGGGCGCATAGCCGTACAGACTGGCGCGCAGGGCCTGGAAAGAGGGGATTTCGTCATCGTCGTCGTCATCCATTTTCGGCGCTGGCTGCAGCGGTGGCGGCTGCGACGGCAGTGGCACCGACGTGAGCGGCACCCGCTGGGGTGGCGGCGCCGGCGGCGCCTGCCTCACGGGTTGGCGCGACGGCGGTGGTGCCACGTAAGCCGCCCCCGCGTTGCCTGAGCGGCGTAGCTCCTCGGCAATGGAGGCACGCAGCCTCGAGAAATCGGAGTGAAGGGCGTCGAGGTCGTCCTGCGAGGTGAAAGCGAGCAACGCGCGCGCGTAGGCGAGAGTCAGAGTGTTGGCACTGCAAAAAGTGGCGAATGAGGGCATGACTTCATACCTCGGCCTCGTCGGCCATCTTCCCGCTGTCAGGGGCGCTGACGGAGGGTCGCCAACGCGGGAATCGTTCTTTCTTTTGCGCAACAAAAATCGTCCACCCTTCAGTGTCATGTTCTCAGTGGTTCTGAGCTCTGCGATCTGCGTGACTTCGCGATGGCGGTCGCGTTCAAAATTGTGTTCAATACAACGCTTTTCCAAAGACAGAGTGCTGGGAACTTCGTCGTGTAAAAGTCGCGACGATGGCCAAGGGCTGGTTCCCAGCCCCTTGCAATGGCGCACCCGAATGCATCACGCATGTTGGCTGCTATGGGGAATTCCATGAAGGAGCGGGAAAAGCGCGGCGAAGGCGAGCAGACTCTGCAGCAACTACCGCCGCCCTCGCCAGCTTTCTTGAGGCGCACACGGCGTTCGGGCCATCCGGGCGTTGAGGATGAGGCGATGTTGGACGTTTACGATGAGATGCGCCAGATGCTCTCGCATATCACCGCGGAGGGCAACGCACTTCCTGACGGTAAAATATGGCAAGGTGAGACCTCGGGGATGCACGTCAGACTTGCGTGCGAGCACCTGCGGCGCTTCTTTGTGCATCTTTGCTGCGGGGCCGAAACACGTCTCGACCCAGACTACAAGGTGAGCACATCGGGCTTTGCACGAGATGATGGCGAGCTCAAACATGACGAAGATGGGGTGCCCGATGTGGAGCAGCTCGCGCGCCGCGGGCTCATCCTCCCGATCACCGACTCGTGGAAGGAGAAGTGGGACATGCTCATCTTGATGATGATCCTGTACTCGGCAGCATTCGTGCCGCTGCGCGTATGCTTCGCGGCCGAGGCGGAGGGCGTCATGTGGTACGTCGAAGTCACCGTCACCTTATTCTTCATCCTCGACATGTACTTCACCTTTAACACCGTCTACTTTGACTTGACGAGCGGCGAGTGGGTCGTCGACCGGCGGCGCATCGCTGGCAATTACCTCAAGTCGTGGTTCTGGATAGACGCACCCTCGTCAGTGCCCGTCGAGCTGATCGACGTCGCCCTGCAGGGCGAGTCGAACGACACGCTCGGGCTGCTGCAACTGCTCCGCCTCTTCCGGCTACTCCGGCTGCTCCGACTGCTCAAGATCGAGGGCTACGTAGACATGATCGAGGAGCATTACGACGTCAACTTGCGCTCGCTGCGAATCTTCTTCATGCTTCTCAAGATCTCCTTCCTAGCGCACTTTCTCGGCTGCTTCTGGTTCGGCATCCACGTGCTGAGTGGGTATATCGACCCGACGAACGAGCAGCCCACCTGGGCGACTGAGTACGATAACGGCCGGGCGGCGGACGACGACACACCCCTAGAAATCCGCTACCTGTACTCAGTCTATTGGTCCGTGACCACTCTCACGACGGTCGGATATGGTGACGTGGTGCCACAGAACACATTCGAGCGCTTATATGCGCTGGGTACCATGCTCCTCTCGGCCATCGTCTTTGGCTACCTGATCTCCAACATTGGCGCGCTCGTCGCCTCGGCAGACCGGCAGGCGGCAAAGAAGGAAGCCAACCTCGACATGGTGAGGGACTATGTGAAGTTCCGCCGGCTGCCGTACGATATGGCCACGCGGGTCAAGAAGCACTACTCCTTTTACTACACGCAGCGCTCGAGCTTCAACGAGGTCGAGCTGCTCGATGGGCTGCCACCCTCGCTCGGGTCGGAGGTGATTGCCACTGATTGCCGCGGATTGCCACTCTGATTGCCACTGAGTGTCGCTCTGATTGCCAGTCGGATTGCCAGTCGGATGGCCACTGATTGCTAATGATGTCCTGGCTCGGGTCGTAGGTGACGCGCTACGTGCTCAAGGACACGCTGGGACGGATCCCCCTATTCCAAGGCCAATGGCTCGACCCCGAGTTCCAGTCAGACCTGTTCCCTCTGATCAAGCCGGTCTCGTACCAGCCGGGGGAGGTGATCTTGAAGCGCGGTGAGCCGTCCCTCGAGCTCCTCTTCCTGCTCAGTGGCGAGGTCTCCGTGCTCTCGGCCTACACGATCAACCGGGTGTGCTCCAGGCTCACTCCGACCGAGGAGATCATCTTCTCGAACGAGCCGACGCCGCAAAAGGTCATGGCTCTCAAGCACATGGGAGCCTTTGGCGCGACAGTGCTCACTGGCCGGCGGTGCACCGCCACGCACCTCGCCAACACAAGTGTGCATGTGCATATGCTCTCGAACACGGACATTGCGTTCATCTTCAAGAAGAACCCGCGCATGTGCCGACGGGTGAAGACCGTCCTGTTGGCCGAGGTGGCGCGCAAGGAGCGCATGAAGATCATCTTTATGCGCTTCCTCATCAGCTCGCTCCGCGTCACCAGGGAAGACGGCTCGGCCGACCTCAAGGCGTTGGCGCAGCGCTCCTCCCTCATCATCCAGAAAGCGTGGGCGCGCTTCTCCTTAGAGATGCACTCGTGGGACATCGAGGACGACGATGGCCGGAGCATGCTCAACCCGAATATTCGGCAACAAGCTCTTCGCCGACAAGCCCGATCGAGGCGCGCCTCGACTTGCAAGTCAGGCGCGCCTGCGAGCGCGCCGGCGAGCGAGACTGCGAGCGCGCCGACGAGCGCGCCAGTTAGTTTGCCAGGCAACGGCCCGCCAGCTGGCGGCGATGCCATCTGGCTGGAGACACGTGGCAAGGTGAAGGGTAAGAAGCTGCGCCTCGCCGCTCAGACAGAGGCCGCCATCGCCGATGTCTTTGCGGACCTCAAGAGCAAGTTTGTCTCATGACCAGGGACGAGTCATTCAACGGAAAGGTACACTGTACGCATGTGTTTGGCGTGTGGTGGGCCGCGTGGCTGCACCCGTAAAGCGTAACAGTAACGGCTAAACGCGTGGACCGTGCGGTCTTTCTCTGTTTTCTATATGGCTATCAAGATGGCTATGGCTCAAAAACACGTGATCAGCCATTACAGCGCTCATACTACATACACACGTTTTTTTGGGTGGCAAGCCTTCGTCTTGCTACTTGCAGTTCCGAGCTTCACAAATTCAGAGCGCTACGTATACGACTCCGTGTTTTTGAACCGGTACGTTCCGTCTTGTGTCCCGTGTGTGTCCCGGCTCCCATGGGTTCCCCTGTACCTGAGTGTCCCGGCTCCCCCGGTGTCTTTTTACCGGTGCCTTACCGGTACGGTTCAGTTTGTTCCCAAAGTTGAACACGTCGCTTTTCTACAGCTTTGGTCGCCGACGCACACCTTGGCCGTCTCGGGAAACGCCCCGCAAGTGACTGACACATGGCTTCGCGCGAGCTTCCCTGTATGGACGAGCTTCCCTCGTTCCGCACGCACGTCTCGTTTCTCGATGCCAATGCGCAAGCGCACGACCGGAGGCCGCTGTTTGCGTTCGGTGATTTGTGCGACAACAGCCTCGAGGCTGGGTCGACGCTACTTGATATTGACGTGCTGCCCAACGGCAGTGCGAATGGTGTGATGATCAGCATGACAGATGACGGCAAAGGAATGGATGAGAAACAGATGAGCGACGGGTTACTGTCGGTGGGGTTTACCACGAAGGGGAAGAACACCGAGGTTCATTACGGAATGGGTTCAACCTCGGCACAGCCCCGGCTGTCACCCAAGGGCTCTCTCATCTTCTCGAAGCGCGACGGCAGCCGCACCGTGGGCTTGATCTCTTCGACACTCTTCAAGGACCTCGGCACGGATGAGCTCAAGACGGCTCAGTGCTCATGGGACGCGTGCACGAACAAGGTCATCACCGAGACTTCGGAGCGCCATCCCCTTAAGGCGGCGCAACGTCAGGCATCGCTCGCAGTCATTCTGGCCCACACACCGTTCCGGACGGAGAGTGCGCTGCTCGAGCAGTTCCGGCGCATTCCCGGAGCCCATGGCACGCGTCTGCTGCTGCTGCACTGCGACAACCAGGTGCTCGACACGGCGGTGGCAGCAGACGATGTGGTCGTGACCCACCCGGCGAGCGGCGGCGACCGCGACGGGGCACACCCACAGCAGCACGAGGTGAGCCTGCGCAGCTTCCTCGAGGTGCTGTACTATGCCGACTCGAGCACGGCGCCGCCCATGCGGATCTCGCTACGCGGACACCTCGTACCTCCACGCCGGTGGGACATGTTCCTTCTTGAGTGGCCAGAAGACACGACCGAGTACACCTACAAACCAGCTGGGCTGGACTCCAGCGCGGGCGAATACGGCGCCTCGATCCGCTTCGGGCTGCGCGTGCCGCTGCGAGAGCTCCACTCGGTCTTCACGTCCAAACACGTGCGAGGGTCGGACCGCGCGGCGCTTCAGGAACGTAAGGCCGAGCTCCAGGACTATACAGGCGTTTTCTACTATAACCATGGGCGGCTGATCCGGCCCCTCGAGCGCACGCATCAGCAGCTGCAGTCGCTGCATTCGGGCAACATCCTGCTCACCGCCGAGAAGAAAGTCACCTTATTCGGGATCGGCACGATTGGCGTGTGCCGCGAGGGCTGGCTACTGCCCACTCACTCGAAGAGCGAGTATGCCATGCGCCCGGTGCACCCCAGCGCTTTCTACCGCGGCGGCACGGAGCGCCCCGACTATCCTCAGCTCCAAAAGGTTGTCGATAAGAAGCTGATCGAGTTCCTGAGCACAGTGATCGCGCCCAGATACAATGTGATCACGGCCCATCAGAAGGGCATGAGCCAACGGAAGCTTCTCAAGCCACCCGTCGACCAGGCAACCCTTGCCGCTTCCAAGGCAACCGCACTCGTGAAGCGCAAGGAGCGTGAGAAGGCGGTTGCGGCCCTTGACGACGGCGTGCGCGCCTGCGTGCGAGCCGATCGTACCGTCATTGGGACGATCGTGTGCATGCCGTTTCGGCTGTACAAGCTCAAGCTGCCGAGCGGGCAGCTGCATCCAAAATGCTTCCGAGCCGCCGACCTCGAGGTCGCCGGCTTCGATCCGGTGGCGCAGCTACCCCCAGGCGCACGCCCGGCTCCGCGCACGCTCGAGGGCGCACAAGCAGAGGTGGCGTGGTTTGTTGACTCTGGCGGCCAGGAGAGAGAGTTCTATCCGTGTACGCTGCGCAGCCTACACGCCACGCGAGGCGCCGGCTGGTTCTACGCGGAGTACCAGGACAATCCGTTGGACAACGAGGCGCTCTACATCGCGTTGGCCTCGAATCAGGCGGGCTACTTGGGCTTCCGGGAGAACGGTGTCTTGCTTGAGCCGCGCTCGGATCTCTTCTTGCACCCAAACCAAGTGGAAGTCTGCCTCGCTGCGGAGGGGGCTGATGCTGCGGGCGCAAGCACGGCGGACGCAAGCACGGCGGGTGCGGCATCTTCATCGGCTGCACGAGGCGGCACTGGCACGGCGACCGTCATCGTGGCCGCTGGCTCCGTCACTACCCCCGCGCCGTTCCCCACGGCCGCTTGTGCCTGTGCCACCAACGCAGCGCCCAAGCCCTTCGCTGTTGGCGCGCGGGTGCTTGCTCGCTTCAAGCGCCGCGACCGCTTCTTTCCCGGCGTCATCACCGCCGTGAACCACGGCGGCAGCACTCTCTCTGTGCGCTATGATGACGGCGATGAGGAGGACGACGTACGCAACACGGACATCAAGCCTGTGGACTTGCCCCCTCCAGCCAAGCGTGCACGCACCAGTAGCGCAGAGGAGAGCGCGTTGGAAGTGCTTGTTCACCGCCTCTCCGTCACCAAGGCCTGGGCAGCTGCAGGGCTTCCACCCCTCCACTCGAGTACCGACGCCCGCTTGCACGCCCTCTTCGGCACCTTTGTCGAATCCGTCGCCTCGTCGGGCAACCCTGAGGGCATCGAAGGTTTGGACGGCCCACACCATGTGAGGAACATCGAAGCGCGGTGGCCGAGACAGCAGAGCGAGCAGGACGAAGAGACACAGTCGCTCACGGCGGACGAGGCCAGGGCGGCCGCGGCGGCCGAGGGGCTCGAGCTGGTGCCGTCCTCGAGTAATGAGTCGGGCTTCAAAGGCGTGCGCAGGCTTCGTGGTGGCAAGTACGAATTGAGGATCTGTGAGAATGGCAAGCAGCATAGCTTTGGCAGCTTCACGACGCCGGAGGAGGCGGCCTTGTGCTACGCGAGATACGCCGGGACGGAGAGAGCGGCATCAGAGGCGGCAGAGGCGATGGGTGACGTGTCAAAGGCTCCGGGGCAGGCATCGGCATCGACAGCTTTGCCTGCTGCGACGGCTCCAGCGTTGCCCGTCGTGGCAAGCTTGGGGGTGGCTCTGCGGATGGTTGCCACCTCCTCCTCCACCGCCCAGCCCGTTGCGTGCGGCGATGGTGCAAGCGGATGCGCGATGCGCGAAGCCGCAGGCGCAGGCAGACCCTCCGATAGAACTCAGCCGACAACGGTCGCCTCAGACACGCGCGCCGCGATCCCGCCGGCTGGTTCCACCGGCGGAGCGCTCGAAAGGGTGCTTGCCGAGTGGCGTCTGCCCCCCGCGTACGCGGACGCCCTCCGTGCCAACGGGTTCGATGGACCTCAGGTCGAGGCGGTCATTGAGAAGCTTCGCGCGCTCAGCCCGACACAGGTTGATGAGCTTGCGCAGAAGGCGCACATGAAGCCGGGCCATGCACTCAAGTTTCGTGATCATCTGCACAAAAGGAAAAGCGGCTAGCCTAGCGTAGCGGCGCTAGACAAGCCTAGACCGGACCGCGTTCCGCGACGCGGTATGCTGTCGACATACCAACAGTACTTGTTGATGTACTGTAATCGGTCAGCGCAGGCGGAAGTTTATTGTCGGGAGTCAAGTGGAGACTGTAGGAGCAGCGCAAAACCACAGACAGATACACACCGACAGGAATCAGGATACACGACCGGCGAGCACCCATAAACATTACATCATCATGCCATGACCAGGGCACCAGGCACACCCGAGACGCGCACCCCCGGATTGTGCATGTCATGATCTCGCGTGCGTGGCCACGATGGCCACGGGCCTGTACTAGCATCCCCTGTGCGCCCTCTGCCCAGGCATGGCAGCTGCGGCCATGCTGAACGCCGCAGCTCCGTCACGCCCTCGTCACGGGAGGCCCGCGAGCTAGCCCGATGGCGCATGTCGGATGTATGAAGGTTCATATGCCATCCTACCTTTGTTGAGCCTATGTCCTAATCAGGGATTGACCCCTTCGATGCAGCAGAGTCTGAGAGGGCACGCCGACCGCCGCACCTCTCCTGCCCGTGTGTACTCAGTAGTGAGCCCATTCGGGTACCCTTCCGGGGTTGTCATGCCCAGTCGTTGTGCCCAACTGATCACGAATCACTCTGCCTGGACAGCGCCGCGCGCCTCACTTCTTGCTCTTCGAGTTCTTGTTGATCATCCGGTAGAGGCTGTCGCGGTAGAAGGCGGTGCTATGCTTCGTGTTGTCCCACACGTGGACGTCGCCACCGCCACCATCGCCGTCGACTTTGACGTTGACCACCTCGGAAGCCACAATCTCGGTCTCCTCATCGTGGAATTGACTGCAGTACGGGTGGGTGAGGCCGTCCCGCGCGGTCATGCGCTCGCTGGGGCTGAATTGGATCAGGCACGTTAGCAGGTCGATGGCATCTTCCGAGGCAGTCGGGTACATCGTCTTCCACGCCAGCTTGTGACCCTCACTAGTTTTGACTGCGTCGTTGCTGTTGGTGAGGCTCTCGAGCATGGTCTTGATGAAGACGGACTTGAGATCCTCAACAGCCTCGTCTTTGGGCATGCCGAGTACCTCGACGATCTTCTCGAACTGATTGAGCGTCGACGAGCCCGCAAACACGGGCTTGCCGCCGAGCATCTCGCCGAAGATGCATCCCAATGACCACATGTCGACTGGGCAACCGTACTCACGCGAGCCCGCTAGAATCTCCGGCGCGCGGTACCAGCGCGTGGCAACATAATCGGTCATCTCCGGCGGTTTGGCCGATCCGTCGTCCCCGATGCCGTCGATGAGCGAGCGCGCGAGCCCAAAGTCGGCGACCTTCATCAAGCACTCCGAATTGAGCAGCAGATTAGCAGGCTTCATGTCGCGATGCACGAGCTTCGCCGAGTGCATGTACATGAGCGCCTTGAAGCTCTGGTATATGATGTACTGCTTGTGAATCTCCTCCAAGATGTTGGCACGGATGGTCGCATGCAGGTCCGTTTCCATGTACTCGAAGACGAGGTAGATGTCGCGGTCATTGTCCGCCTTAAGCACGTTTTGCAGCTGCACAATGTTTTCATGCTCCTGGAACTGGCGCAGGAAGAGAATCTCACGGAACGTGCGCTGCGCGTCCGTCGAGTTCTGGAAGGCGTCAAAGATCTTTTTGAGCGCGACGATCTCACCCTTGTTCTTCCGATCCTCCGCCTTCCAAACAACACCGTAGGCGCCCTTGCCGAGCTTCTGTTGGATGTCGTATCGTCTTAATACGTGCTTGTCGATCTCCTCCGACATGTTTGCGGTGCCCGCGTTCGCGGGCCCAGCGGGCTTCTGCCCGCCCCCCGTTTCTACGGACGTGGCCGATGGGCCGGCGCGCGAAGGGGTCGACGCAAAAAACAAGGTGAGAGTCGCCAAACCAAACTTCGCTGTGGGGAAACTGGGCTAAGTATGTTCGGGTTCCAACCAAGAGGCTCCGCCGAGCGTCATCCTGTGTGTCGAAGTTCCCGCTTTCGGTAGTTCAAGCCGCCCCCGCCCTCGCTGCCACCCTCGCCGCCGCCGCCCTCGCCGCCGCCGCCGCTCTCGCCGCCGCCGCCGCCGCCGCCCTTGCCACCGCTGCCCTCGCCGCCCCCGCCGCCCCCGTAACCTTCGCCGTAGGCGTTGCCGTAGCCGCCCCCGCCCGGCCGCCGCCCTTGCTGCCCTCGCCGCCGCGGCCGCCGCCGCCCCCGTCGCCGCCCCCCCCCCCCCTCCCCCGCCCCCCCCGGCCACGCCCCCCTCGCCCG
>Ga0180440_100533_pt1 | contig 24533 bp, 18 predicted proteins | sample ChrtobMetaP5_4mM_FD_119745 | JGI IMG/M metagenome (GOLD analysis project Ga0180440, IMG submission 119745) | Chrysochromulina tobin associated microbial communities from unialgal haptophyte culture, Washington, USA - P5_4mM MetaG | ecosystem: Host-associated > Algae > Haptophytes > Unclassified ... | reverse complement strand
GCCGTGAGGGTCCGCCGTGGGCGTTTGGGACCGGTCAAACGAGTACTGTACCGACCTCGTACATGCTTGGGCCGGAGGTACACGCATCAGTTACGTGTGTAGGCTTTACTATTGACCCGCATTGCACTCATTTGTCGGAAAGCGACGCGCTTGGTTTCACCCTGGCGTGCAACACGTCCAAGCTCAAGCGCGAGGCATCTCCGGCCGGCGCACCTGCTCTTGCCCACCTGCTCTTGCCGAGACCCGGAGACGCGCAGCTGTTCCTGTGTGAAATTGGTAGTTTGACTACTGTAAGTTTGTGACGTCATGCTCAACCCGGACTTAGTAAGTCCGGGTTGAGCAAAGTCCGGGTCGAGCAAATCTTTTTCCGCGTAGCTGGCTGTGAATTTGCTGTTAACACTCGGCCCCTCGTGTGGTCAATTGGTGGTGTAAGTGAACCGTCTTTCGCGCTTTGGCTAAGGGGCCGAAGGCAACCGCTGGCTAGAGCTGTACTTTGGACCTCACACTAGAGACTACCATACTATATAGGGGGCGGCGCCGATGTGCCACCAGGTCCGCGCGTCTCCCAGCCTGACCCCGGATTGTACGCACGCAATTATACTATTAACTGTTGGATAGCTGTAGAACCGGGGTAACTGACTGCCTGCTTGATGACCTCACGCAGGAACGATTTTGACCTTCTTGGTCCTCGCGGCGGTCCCGTAGCCATACCTCCACCTGTATAGGAGGCATATGCAAGGCAAGGCTAGGCAAAGGCAAGGCAACATGATGCAAGGCCACCTGCGTTGGGTACAGGGCTTAGCGTGCTTGGTGTGCCTCCTGTACAAGAAATAGACCACGAAGCACATCGCCAGTGAAAACACGATCGCGCCTACGACAGAAACGCCAATGATGGGGATGAGGTCATCGGGGGCCTCGCCGCCGCTCCTCGTAGGCGGAGGCGGGCCGGCAGGTGGTGGGGCTGGGCTGATGCTCCTGTACACAACGACAGCCCGAGCCACAGGTGGGTTCGTCACAAAGGCGCGGGTGACGCCGCGGCCGCTGAGCGCCGCCTGCAGCGAGTCTACAGTCGCACCCGCGCCGTTGATGGCGGCCGCCGCCGCCTGAGCGGCAGCCTCCGAGGCAACGGCCCGCTCCATGCGCAAGGTGAGCAGCTGCCCCGTTTGGAGCTGTCGTCCCGCAACGTGGAGGCGTCGGCCGCTGGTGGGCACCTCGGGGCCTAAGGAGACCTCAGCGAGGCCAAAGTCCGTCACCGTCACGTCGTTGACTGCCATCCGAATAGGGTCGAGCTGGCTGGCGAGATCGGGGAGCCGCCCCCATAAGCCCACCTCCACCGCGATCAGGTGCATGTTGGCATCGATGGGCGGCGGCGGCGGCGGCGGCGGTGAGGGATGTGGCGGCACGGCGAGCGCGTATACGCAGAGTGTGCGGGCGTTGACTGTGGCGACCGGGTTATAGGTGGTCGCGCGCGGGTTCATGCACCCGACGACCCTCGGGACACAAATGGCGACGAGCTGCACGGTGGCATGCGCGTCATAGTTCGCCGCGCTGGAGTCCATGCAGCCGTCGATGGCCGGCACACAGCCGGAGAGCACGTTGGCGCTCGCATTGTAGTTGAGCATGCCCACACGGAGTGTGCAGCCGGGTGCGCCGTGCATCAAGCACGCCGCCGCGTCATGCTGCGTGGCGAGCGAGTTGTAGTTGAGCGCGTTCGGATCCATACAGCCGAGGGTCTCGTACCGGCAGAAGGCTGACTCCCGCGCGAGCGGATCGTAGTTGACCGCGCCCGGGAATAAGCAGCCAGGCAAGTAGTGCGCAGGCTGGGCGCACATCTGAGGCACGTGTACGTCGGCGCTTTGAAGGAACTTGGTGTCCGACGGGATCATGCAGCCGGCGATGGGCCCTCGGTTTGCGGCGATGACTGTGCCCGTGGCCCCTCCGTTGGTGTTCGGCGTGCCGGGAGGGCACGGCACAACACTGTCGACCGTCGAGATGACGGGAGATTCTCGGTAGTATGAGGTGGTGGAGATGGCGTGGCCGCACTCGAGCGTGCGTGCGGCGGAGACGTAGCAGAAGCCGCGGCCGCCCTTGCAAGAGGACCCGGTCCGATGCACGGCCGCATCGCACCTGCCGAGCGTTTCGCACATCGTGATGCCCACGAGCTGCGGGTGCAGTGCAAACGAGGGCAGCTCAAGCATGAACGTACCAACGAGGCCCGCGCTAGCCAAGGGCTCGCCGATGGCGTATGCCGAGTCGAACATGATGTTCGCCGCATCGTGCTTGTCGTCGGGACGGGCGAGCGTCGTCTCGTCCACACCGTCGGAGCCGATCACAAGCTCGGACGCTCCTGCGGGTGCATCAGCGACGATGCTGCTCAGCCCCCCGGCGCCGTGCACAAAGGTTGGCACGCTGCGCGACACGTCCGAGGCAAACAAGCAGATGCGCGAGCAATTCTCTCCTCTGGGCGGTGGTGGGGGCCAGGGCGGCGGTGGCGAGGGCGAGGGCGGCGGCGGCGAGGGTGGAGGTGGCGAGGGCGGCGGTGATGGCGGCTGCACGGGAGCGTTGTGTTGAGCGTCCGGACCGTGCCAAGGAGGCGGCGAGGCCCCTGGCGGCGGTGACGGAGGCGGAGAGGGTGGAGGCAAGGGCCGTGGAGGCGGAGGTGGCGAGGGGGGTGGCGGCGAGGGAGGTGGGGGCGAGGGTGGTGGCGGCGAGGGCGGCGGCGAGGGTAGCGGCCTCCTCGGTGGCAAGGGTGGTGACGGCGGGGGCGGCGGTGAGGGCGGCGGCGACGGAGGCGGCGGTGAGGGCGGGGGCCGTGGGCTGGGCGGTGGGAATGGCGGCGGCGAGGGCGGCGGCGGCGAGGGCGGCGGCGAGGGTGGCGGCGTCCTCGGTGGCGAGGGTGGCGGCGGCGGGCTTGGGGTGGGGGGCAACGGTGGGGGGGAGGGCGGAGGGGGTAAGGGCGGTGGCGGGCGCCACCAGTACGGCGGTGGTGGCGACGGCGGTGGAGGGAAGGGCGGCGGCGTTGGAATGGAGGCGCCCGGAGGTGGGAATGGTGGAGGCAACGGTGGAGGTGGCGGCGAGGGCGGAGGTGGCGAGGGCGGAGGTGGCGAGGGCGGTGGCGACGGTGGCGGCGGCGGCGGCTGAGAGGGCGGCGGCCTCGGGGGCGGTGGTGGCGGGCGCGGAGGTGGCGAGGGCGGAGGTGGCGAGGGCGGAGGGGCGGGTGGCGGCGGTCTCGTCCACGGAGGCGGCGGGGCGGGTGGCGGAGAGGGTGACGGTGGGGGCGGCCTCCCCGGTGCGGGCGGCACAGCTGGCGGCGAAGGCGGCCGTGGCGGTGGCTGTCGCGGCAACGGTGGCGGCGGGCGTAGTGGGCATGGCTGCGAGGGCGGTGTGCTTGGCGGCGGCGGCGTGGATGGTGGCAATGGTGGTGGGAAGGGCGAGTGGTATGAGCTTGGAATGCAGGTGGTAGCCGACGGTTCAAAATTGAGCGCCCTCGGATCAGTACAGCCCACGATTGTCCTTGGGTACGCACATTGCGCATAGTCCGGGTCGGTGGCGAAGATGTCGTAGTTGAGCGCCATTCGGTCGGTGCATCCCGCATAGCGGCAGCACGTCGAGGGCGGGTGGGGCGGCTGCGGAGTTGGCGGCGTGCTCGGGAGTGCCGGCGAGGGTGAGGTGGTGCTGGGCGCCATGGTGGGCGCCTCGGGCGGGCTGGGACGGGCGGGCGGCGTCGGTCGGATTGGCGGCGCTGGCGGCGCTGGTGGCAGCCGCGGCGCTGGTGGCGGCGGTCTCGGGGCTGGTGAGTGAGGCAAAGGCGGCGGCGGCGAGGGCGAGGGCGGCGGCGGCGGCTGCACGGGCGATAGGGGAGGCACGGCGGGCGGGGGACCCTTGGGCGGCGGCGCCGGCGCACGGAAGGGTGGAAAGGGTGGAGAGTAAGGGCCTGCAGCCGGTGGCGACGATGGTGGGTTCGGAGGGGTGGGCGGCGGGCTTGGGGGCGGCGGAAAGGGCGGAGGCTTGGGCGGCGGCTTTGGCGGGGTTGGCGGTGGCGAGGGCGGCGGCGGCGAGGGTGGAGGCTTGGGAGGCAGTGAGGGCGGTGGTGGCGACGGCGGTGGTGGCGGCGGCGAGGGCGGTGCAGGTGGCATCGGTGGTGGGAACGGAGGGGGCGAGGGGGGAGGCGGCGAAGGCGGCGGCAAGGGCGGCGGCGAGGGCGGCGGCGGCAATGGCGGCGGCGAGGGTGGGGGTGGTGACGGAGCCGATGGCGGTGGGCGCGGTGGCGGCAGCGAGGGGGGCAATGGCGGGGGTGGTGGGAAGGGCGGCGGCGACGGTGGTGGTGGCGAGGGCGGTGGTGTAGGCGGTGGTGACGGTGGTGGCGGAGAGGGCGGCAGCGAGGGTTGTGGCGAGGGCGGCGGCGGCAACGGCGGCGGCGAGGGTGGGGGTGGTGACGGAGGCAATGGCGGTGGGAGCTGTGGCGGCGGCGAGGGCGGCCGCGGCGAGGGTGGTGGCGAGGGAGGCGGCGAGGGTGGTGGTGGCGAGGGCGGTGGCGAGGGCGGCGGCGACGAAGGTGGTGGCGAGGGCGGCGGCACAGGTGGCGGCGAGGGAGGCGGAGGTGAGGGCGGCGGCGAGGGCGGGTGAGTCGGTGGCGGTTGCGAGGGTGGGGGCGGGGACGGTGGCACAAATATCCTCGGACCGCAGTCGGTGCAGTCCTTGCCATAGGGGCAGAAGCTCGCTTCAGAGCCCGGCCCGCCATCACCGCAGTGCCCGTCGGATGTGGCCTCGTAGCCCTGGACAACGCATTCGTCGATACACTGCATGGGAGGGAGCGGAGGCGGCGAAGGCGGTGGTGAAGGTGGCGGTGGAGGCGGCGGGTCTGGCGGAGGGAAGGGAGGCGGGAGAGGCAAGGGTGGCGAGGGTGGCGGGGGCGAGGGCGGCGGTCTGGGTGGGGGCGAGGGTGGCGGCGGCGGCGGCGGCGGCGCGGGTGGTGGCGATGGTGGCGGAGGCGATGGAGGAGGCGAGGGCGGCGGCGATGGAGGCGGCGGTGCGGGCGGAGGCAAGGGTGGCGGAGAAGGTGGCGGTGGCGAGGGCGGCGGGGTCGGCGGCGGGAACGGCGGTTTAGGGGGGGAAATCGGCGAGGGGGGCGGCGAAGGCGGCGGCGGCGAGGGTGGTGTCGAAGGCGGTGGTGACGGAGGCGGCGGAGAGGGCGGTGGCGAGGGCGGTGGCGACGGTGGCGGCGGAGAGGGCGGCGGCCTCGGTGGCGGCGAGGGCGGGGGCGGCGAGGGCGGCGGTCTCGGCGGCGGCCGAGGGATGAAATATCCTGGCGGCCTCGAAGGCGGCGGCGAGGGAGGAGGGGGCGTGGGTGGCGGGAAGGGAGGAGGGAAGGGCGGCGGCGAGGGTGGCGGTGGCGACGGCGGTGGACTCGGTGGCGGCGAGGGTGGCGGCGGCGAGGGCGGCGGCTTGGGAGGGGGCGAGGGCGGCGGTGGCAACGGTGGTGGAATCGGTGGCGGCGAGGGCGGCGGCATCGACGGTGGGGGCTTAGGAGGGGGCGAAGGTGGTGATGGCGAGGGTGGTGGGCTAGGCGGAGGTGAGGGCGGTGGTGGTGAGGGCGGCGGTGTAGGCGGCGGAGACGGTGGCGGCTGGGGCGGAGGTGAGGGCGGAGGTGATGGTGGTGGTGAGGGCGGCGGCGGCGATGGCGGCGGCGGCGAGGGGAGAGGGCTCGGTGGCGGAGTCGGCGGAGGCGATGGAGGCGGCGAGGGTGGTGGCGGCGAGGGCGGCGAGAACGGCGGTAGCTCTGGTGGTGAGGGTGGTCCAGGCGGCAACGGCGGTGGTTTGGGTGGCACTGGAGGTGGCCTCGGTGATATCGATGGCGGAGGTGCCAACGGCAGCGGCGGCGAAGGTGGTGGCTTTGGTGGGCCCGGCGGAGGCGAGGGAGGCGGAGGCGAGGGCGGCGGGGGTGAGGGTGGCGGAGGGAAGGGCGGCGGCGATGGAGGGGGTGAGGGTGGCGGAGGCGAGGGTGGCGGAGGCGAAGGCGGAGGCGAGGGCGGAGGCGAGGGCGGTGGTGACGGAGGTGGGCTCGGGTACGGTGGCGGTGGTCTCACAAAGGCAGGCGGCACCGCTGGCGGTGGAGTTTCTGCGCAGCTGAACCCGTACAGGCCGCCGAAGTAATTCGAGGCAGTGGTGTCAACGCATCCGACGCGAGGAAAGACGCAGGTTCCGTCGTTGTCTGCGAACGTGGTGGGACATGGGCAGGGGTTTGAGAGATTCTGACACAAGGCAGTGAGTCTTGTTTGTATCTTGTTTGAGTTGCAAGAGGAGAGATAGGCATGGAGAGAGGTGTTTCGCACAAGTTGCCAGCGCGTTGAAGTTGGTAGCGGTGCTGTCGTTGCAGCCCTCGTACTCGCAAAGGTCTCTGCGGCCAAGTGACGTGCTCGGGTCGTAATTGTCCGCTCTCGGGTCGTTGCACCCGGGAACCTGCGCGGTCGCGGTCGCGAGCAGCGATGCTACGCTGATAATGGACCTCAACATCGTCCATCTGCGAACGGCCAGGCACGGGCGAGTTTCCGTTACTCAGGGGACGCATGCACGCGCATTTGAGAGCGTCGGTCGTGTCACGTTCACATAATGTTCACATGAAATGATGACCCTTCTCGTGGTCTTGATGTGTTTCTCCGCGCCTACCACGGCAGCCGTAAGCATGTATGGCGTCATCAGACATCTTCTGCCACATGGGCCGGTCTCGTGCCGAATGGATCTATCGCAGCAACTGCCAGGGAACCCGATCTCGCCGAGGGTGGATCTAGATCCAGTGCTCGTGCGCTACATGTACGATGGCGGCACGCTCGCGCAAGGCAGACTGACCCAACTGCAACCGGCTGATCCAAACGTTGCGCGCGGCACTGAGGTGCTGCGAGCTCTCGTGGACGATGGAGTGGATTTGCGGCACTTCTTTGCATGCATCTATGAATCGGAAGCCAGCACGGGCTCGTGGCTGCCCGTGCTGCGCGAAGTCACCTCTCCGCATGCTGAAGACCTGGCGCATGCGAAAGATGTTGAGCTGCCTCTGAAGCCCACTGCGGCTGATGGCTCGCGTGTGGCTCGGCGCATCGACGTCAAGTTGTTCCGACGCACTGCTCCGAGTTTCGATGCCGCGCGCGCTGACCAAGCTGCGCAGCCGTCTGGCAAGATCCCCAAAGCGGGCTACTTTGGCATCGGCGTGATCAACGCCAAGAACCAGGCGAATCTGGGAACGCTCTGGCGTTCGGCGTATCAGCTCGGCTCGAGCTTCCTATTTACCATCGGCACGCGGTACAAGCACCAGCCAACGGACACGGTGAATGCGATCACGAGGGTGCCTTTCTTTGAGCTGGACGACTGGAACGCCTTTGCACAGACCTTTGCGCCGCGTGGCGCGCTTTGGGTCGCCGTTGAGTTTGGCGGCACACCCCTCTCGTCTTTCGACCATCCGCTTGACGCCGTCTATATCTTGGGCTCGGAAGATGCGGGGCTGCCGACCTCCGTGCTACGTGCATGCCACGCGACTGTCTCGCTAGAATCCGAGCACTATGCGAGCTACAATGTGGCGGTGGCGGGTAGCCTCATCATGTACGATCGGATGGCGAAGCAGAGGGCTGGCCAATCCGTGGGCAAAGGAACGCCGTATCAGCGACCCGCGGGACCTGCTGCTACTGCGGAGGAGCACAGCCCCTCTGACCCTGCGTCATAATCGTGCGTCGCCGTCAGTCCGCGCGGCACTGTATGTATTATAATAACATGAACCCCGGCATGGGCACTCGGTACGTTGGAACCGGTACAGTCGTGTTCGCCGCTACTACTCCTACGCAGTTTATTAGTCGTCGTCCTACAGTTCACTCGGTCTCTCGCGGAGGGAAGATGTTCGAATGCTTTTTGATGTGCTTGCGTGTCAGAAGAGGTACCCGCGGCACGAGGGCGCGCCGCACAGGCACTTTAGTGTCTTACCCTCGACGGAGCCGACGACGTAGCCATAGTCGTACGTGAGCTCCTCGTACGGCAGGATGTCGCGCGCGGCGAAGAGCGCGATGCGGTGCACGCGGCACGAGTACTCGATGAAGACAGACTGAGAGGGAGGCCATCAAGGAGGTGCTCAGACACACTCAGACTCAGACGCATTCACACCTCCTCCTCCGCTGAGCGCACCTGCACGAACAGGTTCGGCTCGCAGCAGTGGTTCAGGAAGCGTGCGACCGAGCCGATACGCGACGCATCCACCGCAAGCTCAGGGTTCTTCGAGGTCTGCGCGGCGATCGCTGAGGTGCCCGAGGCGGCGGCACCAGTGCGCCGCCGCTTGCTCACCTGCCCCTTGTCCTCGCCGTCGAGGTTGAATAGGTATGAGTCATCCACTTCGAGCCCGGCCGCGTCCGCATCCGTGTCGAGGAGCATCGTACCTGTGGGGAAGAGGGGCGCGTGCCGTGGTGAGCACTTGAATGCCGGCCCGGCCGCGGCCGCATCCGTGTCGAAGAGCATCGTACCGGTGTACTCACATACGAAGCTGCCCGCTGCGAGTCGCTGGCGGCAGCGCACGCCCCATCCACGACCAACGGTCTTGACCACTTGCAGCGGCGCCCACACGCCACGCCCCACGACGCGGTTCGGGCAGTCGGGGCCGCAGGAGGACGTCTCGTTGCACTCAAAGATGCAATCGCGCGCGAAGAGGAGCTGCCCCTGCCGATTGTACGCGGCGCCCTCGCCACCACCTTCCCGCCGGATCGGCTGGCCCTTGGACTCCTCGTTGCCGGGTAGCCACGACGTGGCCTCCGCGTCGATGCACCGGCCGCCCCAATTGGCGTGAGAGAGCGTCGTGAACTGCTTGATGGCGTTCGGGTGGCGCCACGTCACCTGCTTCGCGTACTCAAAGCCGCCCGCCTGCACCTGCTCCTCGACAGGCAGGGCGCGGTTGGCCTCCGGGTCGACCTCATTGAGCAGCGGGATCGCGTGTGCCTCCTGGCCGCCGGTGCAGTCCGCCATCACGAGCGCATCATCGATGGCCGCGCCAGTCTCATGTACCATGCACGTCGGGCACCACCACGTGCTGCGGGCGGTGGCGGCGGCGCCGTTGTCCGCAGCGGCATCGTCCGCGGCGGCCGCCGCCTCCAGATGCGTCGCGATCTCGCGCTCGCTCAGGCCGGTGCACCGATCGACCGCGTGGTACGCGAGCTCGCACCGCCCGCAGCGCAGAGCACTGTGGTCGGTGCGCACCTTGAGGCCGCAGCCAGCGCACGAGTCGGTGAGGATGCGGAAGGCTCGGCGCCAATCGACGTGGTCAATGTTAGTGGCGGGCAGCTTGAGTGGGTCCACCGGCTGGGTCTCGCCCTGCCGAGGGTAGCAATTCAGGCAGCACCACGCGTCGCGTCCACTCGTGGTGAATGCCGTCGCGAGAGCGTCACCGCAGCACTGCTCGTTGGCATGGAACCAACAGGCGCAGCTCTCGCACATGAGGCCGTATTCTACGACCTTCTTGCACATCGGGCACACGTTGAGCGAGTCGGATTGAACGGACCGACGACGCATGATCACGTAGAGTAAAGGCCGCCACACTCTATTTGCAATGGTTCGACAAAGGTCCTCTCCCCGCGAACTCAGAAGATGTAGTTCACAGCTGCCGATGGCTGCTTCTGGAGTCCGCGCGAGGGAGTCGACGCATGACAAATTACTCGGCAATCTGGAGAGTCTGCAAAGACACGAGAGTCTTCATCACGACGCAGATGCTGCACTTGCTCGCCGCATGCTGCGCCTTCCATGGGCCCAGCGCCCTGCCGCGATTGGCGCAGCAACGCAGCAGCACCGTGCGCTCCGCTGCCTTTGCACTGCCAGTCGAGGATGCGCGAACCAAAGTCTTGTATGACGGGAAATGCATGGTGCGCCAGCGAGCCTGCCATCCCGCCTCTGCGCTCGCAACGCCGCTCTCCTGCTTCCTCGGCTGCCGCTGCTGATACGGCTCAGCATATCGACCGTACAGGTGTGCCTCACCAACAAGGCCATTCTCAGCTGGTTCGATAGGAGGCGGAGCCGGCTCGAATTCGTCAACATCCGCGACCCTTCTTACTCGCCTGCCGCCAACGGAAATGTTGCTTTCGAGGACGCAATGGCCCACTTCCATGTCATCAGCGGCGGACGGGTCGCAGAGGGCTCGGAGGCGGTGTTGACCGCGTACACCGCAGTCGGCCTCGGCTGGCTCATGGCTGTCCTTCGCCTGCCGATCATCCGCTGGTTTATCGACGGCGTTTACTCCGTCGTCTCGGAGCATCGCCACAAAATCTCCAAGTGGCTTCCTGGCGGCAAGGCGCTCGCGTCTGCCGTTACGCAACTGAGGGACGTCCAGAAGGCGTCGGCGGGCGAGGGATGTGACGCCGAGGAGGAGTGCATGCTCGACTACGGCGACGAGGAGGATGAGAAGAAGGACGGCGGTGCAGCGACGGCGGCCTGAGGGCTGCGCGTTCGCATGTTAGTTTCTCCGGTGCTGCGATGCGAGTGGAGTCGACGGACACGCGTGCGGCCTGTACGCTAGCGGCGGCCCTGAGGGGCGAAAAGAGCAAGGACACAGGAAGAGAGGCAACTAAAGAGCCGGATCCGTGAACATATGCATGCACGTGCCGACGTGGACGCGAATTCTCGGCGGCGCCGTGAGTCAGTTCGCAGTTGTAATCTCGTAAGTCAAAGAATCTGCCTCGGTGCACAACTCACTGCCGAGAGACACGTCAGTGAGTCACCAGTGTCTCGAAGTCGAACGTGCGGCAACGCCCGCGCGAGGCATCATCGGACATCACATCTGCGGCATGATCTGCGGACTGTCCCGCGCGACACACCGCGGCGCCCCGCGCCGGGGGCACCGCGGTCCGGTCCCAGCGACGGCTCCGCACGTCAACTGAGAGCGACGGCTCCGCACGTCAACTGAGAGACTGATTGCGGAGAGATAGAGACTGATTACGGAGAGACTGATTGCGAAGCGCTTCGGTTGGTACAGTCACACCTTCCTTGTTACGAGTGCCACGATTGGCATTGCATGGCCCCAATTGATATGTAGACGACACTGCATGTGCCTCAGAAGGCCGTGGGACACTGCTCAATTCCTGAGTGGTGAGCTTTTTATACAAATTACCTGGAACCGGGTCGTTATGGCTTATGCGCGTCGTGCGGCGCGGACATCCGTCGTCAACGATCAAGAACGTACTGTGCTTCTCGAACTCTGCTCGCCCTCTGCGCACGCCGCGCCGACGGCCACAGTGGCCAGTCGCAACTTGAATTTGTGCCCTCCACCACTCGAGCTGTCGTCCAGCACGCGCACGCGCAGCCAGCACACAGTATCCACCTCCCTCACAGCCTCCTCCTCCTCCTCCTCCTCTGTCGTCGTCGTGGACTGAGGCGGCATGGGCGGCGTGCGCCCTCGTCGACTCAGCCGCAGGGTTAGCCGCAGCTGGCTGAACAAGGACACGTTGCGCTCGTGAGCGTCCGGAGGCCTGTGGGCATCGATGCGCCGCGAGTCACATGCACAACCGCGCACGCAACTGACGCTCGCGACGCCCATGTGCTCATATGAGGTCAGATAAGAGAGCTCCGCGCAAGCAACAGCGCCGGTGGCAGCGTGTGCGCGTGAGATGTCGAGAGGCACCTCAATCGAGGCCCCGGGCCGCAGGGCGAGTGCCCCCTCTGACCTCTTCGGGCGCCGCCCGCGCACACTCGATTGTCCGAGGGCATACAGGCAGTGAGTCCAGACCGGCAATGAGAGAGCAGAGGTAGAGTGAGGTGCGGTCGCGGTGCTCACAGTGGGAGGCACTGCCGCCGCCGCCAGATACGAGGGCTCACCAGGGTGGACGGCGGGACACAATTGTGCGCATGATGCCCGATCACACCGGAACTCACACCGTTCAAATGGCAGATCGGCCGTCGCGCAGTACGCAGTTCGCCAGGGCACCAACTGCAGCCGCGCATACCTGTAGTGCTTCCCATGCGCTCCCAACGGCCCAAAGCCCCAGCAGCGGTCCGGTTCAATCTCAGCGCGGGGCATGCGAAGAGCTCGCCGTGCCTCGGGCAGAAGCGGCGCGGGCAACGCTCGCGACGCGAGATGTGCCGTTGGCGGCTCCGTTGGCATGATTCGCAGCGACAAGGCTGCGGCACGTTCCCGCGCACCCATGGGCGAGGCGCTCGTAACGGCGCTGTCCGCAGCGGCCATGACGCGCCGAGTCCAATGCTCGAGCAGTTGCGTCATGTAAGCCCCGCCATGCCTTCCCTTGGCAGGGTGCAGGCAGTCGGCTGCAATCGCCGCGAGCTCGAAGCCGGGCCAGCCGCCGTAGAAGCCTCGCGCGAGGGCGCCGTGGTATGAGACGCAGCTCAAGTCATAGTGCAAACAGAAGCGCTCGAAGGTCGCCTCGGCCTTCGCGTACAGTGTATCGGCGCCTTGAGCGTAAGTATGCTTCGAGAAAAGGGTCTTGGCAGACACATTGCGCTTGGAGTTGAACCATATGTGCGACGAGGCGCACCATTCGCGCACGGTCACGAAGAGGAGGAGCGGCTGCGATGGCAGCGCAAGCAGCCGACGGATGAGCAGCTCTGTGCGGGGCAGATCGATAGAGCGTGCCATCGAGCCAAATTCGAGGAGCAGGAGCTGCGGCGGCGCCACGGGTAGCAGCGGCATCAGGCACGTCATGAAGCTTTGCGCTGGGGTCGCATCGATGGCTCCATTGTGCAGCGCGTTCGATGGGTGCGGCCATGTCGCGTTAATGTACCGCAGAAGCCGCACAAAATAGCCTTTACGGCTGTAGAGCATGCAGCGCTCACCGGGCTGGTCGAGGCACCCTCCCTGCTGAGCAACGCTGGCGCCGAGCACGCCGATGCTTATGGATGCGCCCGTGCGGAGCCGCTGCACAAAGGCGCTTTGCCGCAGGGTATTCGCGGATTGGAGGTGTCTCAGTCCGCCGTCGAGCGCCAATAGTGGGAGTGTTGGGCCCGAATTTCCGGTACGAGTGTCAGTCCACCGCGTGGTATTCATCTTGGCGACGACCAGGATAACAAAAGGATTACCCGCTAGGAAGGAGGCGTTCCAGGGCGAAACAGCGGATAAGAAATCATTTCGTCAAAAAGTAATATCATCTTGCATGCCAAATTTTCATACTTTCACAATGACATATTCACGTGCGATTCACAATTTCACATGCACATCACGATTTGCAGTTGCAGCTGTCCACATGCAAATACTGGTTACTGCGCGGCGAGCTAGTCACGAGCTGCACCCTATCGCTCTCAAACAGCTCAATCAACTCTAAACAACGTCCTCGTCGAGCTCGCCTCATTGTGCGGCGAGCTCAGAGGCGGCGAGCTCTTAGGCGACCTCTGCGGCGGCGACCTGGCTTGCGGTGCACTCGACTCTGCGCTGACCGTCTGTATCCCATTCGTGTGCTCCATACTCGTCTGCGTCTTAGGCGAGTTCGCGCACTTGGGCGGCATCGCATCCACGGTTGCTTGTACACGCTTGCACCAGCCAGCTCGCAGCGCAAACCACAGCGCCGTGCCGAGCGCCACCACACCGACGGCCACGGCAATTGCGATGATGGCGCCTACCGGTACCGATCCCGATACCAGTCGTGGCGCTACCGCCACCGGCGGCGTCGACTGCGACGAGTCGATGAGCTGCACCACGGGCGTGGCGGTGACGGAGAGGCTCGGTGGCAGCAGCGCCGAGGCATTGGCGGCGCTGCTCAGAACCGGCGCGAGGGCCGCCTCGACCGTCTGAGCAGCCGCGAGCGTGGCGGCGGCGATGCTCAGCGACAGGCGTACGGAGCCCGATGTGACAGTGAGACGAACGGACGAGGCTGGCACGTTGGCCGCCGCCGCAAAGGAGTCTACGATTGAGGCGCGCACCGAGTCCGTGTAGTCGCTCACGTCGCCCGAAGCCACCAATGTCACCTCGACGATGTAGGGAGGCGGCGGCGTCGACGCGGGAACCCGTGGCAATTGCGGCGAGGGCGGCCGCGGCGAGGGCGACATTGAAGGCGGCGAGGGCGGCGGCGAGTACAGTGGCGGAGGATGTGATGGCGAGGGTGGCGGCGGCGAGGGCGACGGCGGTGGTGGCGAGGGCGAGGGCGAAGAGACAGCTCCGGGTGACAAAGGTGAGGGTGGCGGCTGCGAAGGGAATGGTGGCGATAATGGTGGTGACGACGGCGGCGGCGGCGAGGGCGATGGGGGTGGCGGCGAGGGCGGTAACGGTGGTGGCGACGGCGGCGGCGGCGAGGGCGATGGGGGTGGCGGCGGGGGCGAGGATGGGGGTGGGCTACAATTGGGCGCCGTCGAGCTCGGGGTACAACAAGTGGGCATCGACCTGCTCGTTCTGGAGCTGGGATCGCCTGGATAGCTCAGGCCAGTGGTGAACTGGGCGACAGTGCCTAGGGCCCACGTACAGCAAGGGTCGCCCATCTCAAGACCGTTGCTTTGGCCATCAGAGTCATCGTCAGCTTGACAAAGTGCTAGCGTCCACACATTGCCAGCATCACGCACTGAGTATCGGAAGCCGCCCACGTGGCCCACGTTGTCATAAAATTGTTGGCCGTATTCACTGCTGTACGCATTGGGAAGAACATCTCTACGGCCCGGATAGCCTTCGACAGCACTCATGAGTGGCACGGTGAAGAGCAGAAGAACAGAGCGAGCGTGAAGGATCACCATCGTCCTTTCTGGCCAAGCAAGGTTCGCCGACGGCTTCTTGGCTTGCTTGAACCGAGCCTCTCGGACAGTACTAGCTCGGTCGGCACCTCGGCAGCTTGGGTCAATCGCCGTCGGCTGCCCGCGCGGACGCTCCCAAATAAGTTGCAGAAGAAGTCGACGTGTGAACGCAAACACGACAGACGCGACAACCGTGTTAGAATCACACATACACACATTCACATTCACATTCACACGTAAACATTAACACAAAGGCGGTACCGTACGTCCGTACCGCACGAACAATTAATTCAATGTTAGTGTGTGCACGACCTGATATTACATGGAGGGCCTATCTGGCCAGTACCCCTTAAAAGTGTGATCTTGAACGGCGCACGTGCGATCCGATTGATGAGCGTCGCAATCGAGGTAGGCCCATAGGCGTTCGTGGTTGGCCTAGATGGGTAGGCTCGCACAGCGTGCACTAAAACTGAACTTTTGGGTGAGGCTCAAGCAGCCCGAAGCCGTCCGCACTGCCGTCGCCAGAACACCCGACCCCTGGCTCGCCGGGCGGCTGCAGCAGCATGGCGTTGGCGGAGAGTCCGACCAAGCGTACCCTAGGCCGCGGATCGAACCAGCTTCCGAGCCCGGTGCGGCTACCGCCATGGGCGCCTCCGCCAGCGAACCAGCTCGTGGACACGCGGGCATTCACCAACCCGGAAGGTTATTTCAACGGCAGGTCCATTGACCAAACGGCCATGGTCCACTTCGTGAGTATTGGGCGCCAATCGACGATGAACGGCGAGCTGGTGCACAAGCCTAAAGGCCCCGGGTACGGAATGAACAAGGGCATCCACATCTTGCCGCACGAGAAGTTGCAAATGCCCAGATTGTCCAAAACCAGCCCAAAGCGCTCGCCATATGAGATGGGTCGATTTGGCCATGCGACTCCGCCCAAGATAGACATTCGACCCGTGAAGTGGTCCGCCAAGGAAGCGAAGGCCGCGCGCATCGAGCACGCGGCCGCCGAACAGGAGCGCAGCGCCTACGAGGCACTCTACCGACAGCAGGATACGATTACGCTCGCCGAGCAAACCGCCATGCTGCAACTTGCTGCCGAGGAGGCATCTACCTGGACGGTTGCCGCAGTCTTCAGCTTCCCGCTGGTGTTGGGCGCCCTCGCGACTGCTTGCGGCTTCAACAGCGGTGCGAGCGCGCTCGCCATCGCGTTGCCCCTTGCCGCGCTCTCTGCTGCCGTCGCGACGCCACTCACTTCGGACTCGGCCGCGCTTGCCAAGCAAAGGGGACGCGGTGGGTGCAAATCGTGGCTCGAGGCGCGCCAAGAGCTCGTTGGCAAGCTTGTGCAATGCGTCGTCGGGCTGGCCGCCTTGGTGCAGGCGTCCCTGCTGCTGCTCTCATTCGAGGCTTGGTGCGTCGACTCGGGCGTGTTGCCTGCGGACCGTTGGGTGCCCCCCGAGTGGATGCGCACCACAAACGTGCTAGCGGCGCTACTTCTAGTCGTCTGCACCACCTACTCGCTCGTGGACACCTTCATCTGGCTCGTCAAGAACGCGCCGCGAGTGTGCTGCCTGCCCTCGATGGACAGGATTGGCGAGAGACAGAGGAGAGCCAACTTCGTCCTCATGCGCACCGTGGAGGCGATCGTGAGGAAGCAGGTAGCGCAGCTCAGACAATGGTGTGCCCCAACGCCGGGGAGTTTGCGCTCGGAGCGGTTGATGAACCGGTGGCGGCAGCCCTCGAAGCTCACATTACTCGATGACTTCTTCGACACTCACGACGTCTTCGACGCCCCGATGCACCCGGTGCGCCCGCGTACCGTTTTCGTGCTGCCGTCGGACCTTGAAGAAAACGCCGACGGGTCCTTCTCCTTCAGGCGAGTTGACTCACATGCGACTTTTGAGCATGCGAGAGCCTCGCCTCACATAGTGGCTTTGGCCGCGTGGATCAACAGCATCGGAGCGCACGTGCGTCTCGCTCCACTGAAGACGGCTATTATGTCGATGTACTTTGTCGTGGCCGCTCAGGGGATGGCGGTGCTGTCGGCGCCCACAGTCCTTGCGCTCGTGTCCGCCCTTGCAACAGCTCTGTCGGGCAGCGAGTTCGTGCGTGTTGTAACAAGCGAGGTTGCACACGCTGAAGGAGTGCGGTCCGAGCAAGAGCGACGGCAACATGGCGAGGCGCTGAAGAAGGCGGAGGAGAGGTTGCGGTCCATGATTCTGGAGTCCACCAGGCAGATCGATGAGCGCAAGCTGACGTGTGCGATAGACGACGCCTTGACGGCCAACGTCCCAATCAACATCGTCAAGCAGGCGAGCGAGGCGCTGCGTCTGGTACGCGAATTCAAGTTGGGACAGGAAGAGGTTGCCAAAGAGACCCTCAAGATGGAGGAGACCCGCCGCGAGAGAGCGATAGAAGCTCTCCAGGACGCCATGGCCGGCGATCCTCTGGAGCTCTCTCTGGCTGAGCTTAGGAATGCCATCGAGAATGCCATCGTCGCAGATGTGCCGAAGTCTCGTATTTCCAAAGCGAAGGAAGCCCTCAGCAAGGCGTCGCATGCGCAAAGCTTCCATGCTCGAGCCGTCGCGCGCTTGCAGGCTTTCCTTGACTTGGATCCACAAGCTGATGCGCCACAATCTGGGTCAGAGCCTGCCTCTCCTTTTGGAAAACGAGTGGACAAGCCAGCAGAAGAAGACGTTTGCGGCGCAGCCTCAGGCGTGCTTGCCCCAGCGGCGGCGCCAGAAGCGGCGCCAGCGCCTCCGAGCGCTTCGGAGATGTTTGCCACAGACTCCGCCTCGGAGGATCACGTCTCGGAGACGGCCAAAAGAGCCCTATGCACCATAGACGTGCAAGAGCTCGACGAGGCGCTCGAGGAGGCTCGTCGCGCGGGCGTCAACTCCAATCTCATCAAAAGGGCACATGGCATGAGAGTGAAGGCGCTTCTGGCTCAAGCCAACCTGACCGCGGCCGCTACGCTCTTTTATGTGAGGCTACGGCGCAAAGGCAAGGAGAGCAGGTGGGTCAACTCCGGGGGCGAGGATCGGCTGCTCGAGGCGATCGCGGCGGGGAGGGAAGCGCTTGAAGTCCTTCATGGTCAGCAGAAGGCGTTGCCACTATCGGAAGCCATCCCACCGCTCGAGAATGCGCTCAGCGAGACCAAAGCGGCCAACGTGGCTGTGCGTGGTTCCATGTTGAGTGAGGGTGAGAGTTTGCTCACCGAATTAGTGGAAGCACGAGATGCGGTCAGAACAGCGCAGCAACTACTCGAGGCGGCTATTGAGTCTGTCTCAGACGTCGCAACGCAGTCGCAGTTGCTGAGCGCCGAGGAGAAGCTCATGCAGCTCATCCCAGCAGCGCAGCGGGCCGACGTCGACAACCACATCGTTAGCGAGGCCGAGGCGAAGCTGAAGCGTTTGCGAGTCCAGATTCGGGAGGCGGTGGGGGTTGCTGACCGCGTCTACCGTGCCATGGCCTTCTGCAAAGAGCAGCTGAAACTGTTCCGCTCGGGATCCAACTCACAGCTCAAGATGATCGCGATTCCGCAGCTCGAGGGCGCCCTCGCCGCCGCCAAGTCGAAGCCTGTCCCCGAGGACCTCATCGTCTCTGCAAACAGTATCCTGCGCGAAGCGCTAGAGGCTCGCGGGGAGGCTGAGAAGGCCGCAAGCTTTATCACATCTGCCGCTAAGATGGGCGTCAAGGCTTTGAGCCGCGTGGGGGAGGAATCGGACGAGGCGGAGATGGCGCTCGAAAGCGCAGTCGAGACGCTCGCTTCGGCGTTGCAAGGCGTGCGCATGAACGGAGGGGTGGACGAGGCCGAGCTTGCCGGGGCAAACGAGCTCCTCGATAGCATGCGAACATCATTTAGGCGGGCGAAAGTCCGGCGTGGAAACACTGCGCCCTCGATAGTGATTGCCTTGAACTAAGGAAAACGTTTGTACTCGTCACATGCACAGTGTATTCTAAGGACCTCACAGGGTCATAGGGTGGGGTGCGACGTGCGAAACTTGAAGCGGTAAATCGGTAAAACCCTCCGGGGTGCGGGGACGCGAGAAACAGTCACGCTCACGGTGAAATTCTAAGACTTGTAAACGTCCACCGTCCGCCGTCACGTTACACGTAATAGCTTATCCACGCACTATCATTCCCAAACGGCTGGGAGAACATCCTGATCTCACCCACTCTCCCCTTCCCCCGGTCCCTTCCCCCTGACCGGGCCTTTACTTGAGAAAGGGTCAGTTGAATCGACACACAAGGTACCGACCAGCCACTACCACGCAAAACACTGCCACGCAGTGGTCGCGTCGCTCGGTGGACTTACTTCTTCAGCTTCACACGTTTGTTCACGGTTCGGTTTTTCGGGCGCGCCGAGCGATGATGAGGAGCGCGCTGCTTCGCGAGCTTTCCGCTGCCGAGGCGGCGAAGAGCAAGGCCAAAGATTACGCCGCAGCCAAGGAGCTGGAAAATGCCAGGGTGAGCCTTGAGGGGCTCGTCTCCACCATTGAGACGCTCGAGGCAAATGAGCAGGAGCTCGTGCGGGCGAAGCAGTACGCCGATGCCGAGGAGACCAAGGCACAGGTGGAAGCCGCGCAGTCCAAGCTGGCCACTGAGGAGGCCGACGTGCGTGAACGCTTGGGAGCCTGGCTCGTGATCAAGGACGACCGGGCAGTGGCCGCGGCGGCCACCCGGCAGTCGCCGAGCGCCCCTTCGACGGAGACGACCACCACCGTGAAGCGCGCGTCGTGGTCGGAAAAGATGGGGCTCGCGTGGAAGAGCGCGGTACATGCGGGCTCTAAACTGCTCGGCTCCGCCGACGACGACCGCATCTACAAGCTGCTCGAGAAGGCGAATTGCGCACTCGATGCGGCGGAGCTCGAGAAGATCGTGGCGGCGGCATGGGTGAAGCGCGGCGACGCGGAGGAGTTGGCAAAGTCGAAGGACGAGGGCGTGGCCGCTGCGGCGAAGGAGGCGCTCGAGACGCGCTGCGTGGCCGTCGCGCTCCTCATCACCGCGCGCGAGCGTCTCGACGACGTGAGCAAGGCACGAACGGCCGCGGCTGCGGTGCTGCAGATGGCCAGACAGCCCTCGATGCAGGAGCAGGATGTAGAGGTGCTGCGGGCGGCGCTCGAGGCAGCGGACGCGGCGGGCGTCGCGCAGCCGAGCCACCGGCTCGAGGGCGGTGCGCCGGGCGCCGAGGTGGTGGAAGGAGCTCGAGCATGGCTGTACCAGGTGCGCGATGCGCGTCAGCGGGCGCGTGAGCACGTCGAGGCAGGGCTCGGCATGAGCGCCGCGACGTTGGACGTTGAGGCGTTGCGAGTGCGTGGTCTCGAGGCGGCTGTGCTCGCGGGCGGCATCGATGCGGAGCTGCAGGCCATGCTCACCAAGGGCCAGGGGCTCCTCGAGAAGGTGCTCGCACGGCGCGTGAGGGCGGTGGCGCGGCTGGTGGAGGCGCGGGCGAGCACGATGGCGGAGCAGGACGCGGCCGAGCTCGAGGCCGCCATTGGGGAGGCGCGGGAGGCGGGCGTCGCGCAGCCTGCGTACCGCCTCGAGGGCGCCCTCGAGCTCTCGACGACAGCATCGACTAGATTGGGCGACGAGCTTATGGCCGATGCAACGACGTGGCTGAACGCGGTGCTGTCCGCACGCACGGCCGTCACCGAATGCTTGCAGGCCATGCTGGCGCAGCCGCGCGCCGAGCTCGACGTGGAGGTGCTGCGCACCAACGGCGTGGAGGCGGCGCTCGTGGCGGGCGGTGTCGAGCCCTCCCTCCTCGACAGAGGGCGTGCGTTGCTGGCGGAGACGGTCGCGGCGCGCGCTGCCGCCGTGCAGCAGCTGCGGGCGGTGCGCTCGAAGCACATGGCGAGCCAAGACGTGGCCGCACTGCAGGCGGCGCTCGAGACGGCGCGCGAGTCGGGCGTGGGGCAAGCGGCGTACGAGGTAGTGGCCGATGAGTTGCCGCCGCCGCCGACGACGACGACGACGCCGACGACGACGACACAAGCGACGGCAGCGACGGTGGCGGAGGCGAGCGGGATCAAGTGCGATGCTGACGAGGACGAGGTGAGCAGCGCCGAGGTGAGCAGCGGAGGCAAGGACGGCGCGGCGGCGGCGGAGGTCGAGATGGTCGTCGGCAGCGCTCTGCCTTGCATGCATGTGCTCACCACGGCGCCTTCCCCCCTTCAGGTCGAGATGGTCGTCGGCAGCAAGCCGCTCGTCCTGCGAGCTGGGTTCGATCTGAGCAGTGCGAAGATCACTGAGTTGCCCGTGGGAACTCATCTGTGGGTCCTCGAGACCCGTGATGGCATTGAGGGCACAAGGCGCTCACGCGTTCGGTGCGGCGCGGGCTCGGGCGCCGCCGCCAGCGACGTTGCAAGCAACGGGCCCAGCGGCAGCGGCAGCGGCAGCGGCAGCGGCAGCGGCAGCGGCAGCGGCGCCAGTGGCGCGGAAGGGTTCCTCGAGGGGTGGCTGACTTCACTGCTGACGAGCGGCATTCGCAGCCTTCTCCGCCCAGAGGCCTTTGCCGCACTGCCGCAGCCTGGCCGTCGAGTCTTGGCAGAGGCAGAGCAATGGCTGACGGCGGTGCAGACGGCGCGCGCGGGGGTGCACGAGTGCCTGGCGAGCGCGCTCGACACAGCGCCCTCCATGCTCGACACGGCGCGCCTTGAGGCTGAGGGCGTCGGGCGCGCGGCGCTCACCGGCGGCATCGACAGCAACGAGCTGCTGATGGCACGTACGAAGCTCGAGATGGTGATCTCGCTTCGTCAAAGCGCGGTGGCGCAGCTCCGGGCCGTGCAGGCGGCGACCCTCGCGGAGCAGGTGAGTGTCGTCAATTGCCTCTTGGCTGCCTCATGATTGCCTCTTCTGATTGCCTCTTGACTGCCTCTTGATTGCCTCTCTGACGAAGCGCGGCCCTGGAGGAGCGCATCTGATTGCCTCTCTGACGAAGCGCGGCCCTGGTGGAGCGCAGGACACGGCTGCTCTCGAGCAAGCCATCCAGCAGGCGCTCGAGTCGGGCGTCGCGCAGCCCGCGTACCGCCTTGAGGGCGGCGAGCCAGGCGAGAGGCTCGTCACCGCCGCCTCGAGTTGGCTTTCCGACGTGCAGGCAGCGCGGGCGGCCGTGCGCGCATGCCTCACGAGCGCGCTCACGACGCCCGAGACGGCGCTCGACGTGGACGCGCTCACGACACACGGGCTGCTCGGCGCATGCAATGCCGGCGGCATCGATCTCGAACTGCTCGGGGCAGCGCAGGCGAAGCTCGAGCATGTCCAAATGGCACGTGCGAACGCGGTGGCGGAGCTGCTCGCCGCACGCGCCGCCACAACGGCGGAGCAGGACACGGCCGCGCTCGAGGCCGCGCTCGACACGGCGCAGCAGGCGGGCGTCGGGCAGGCGGCGTACCAGATCAACGGCGAGCCGGGCCTGCGCCTGATGCGCGATACGTACGCGTGGGTGTCCCAGTGCCGGCGTGCGGCCGCCGACCGCAAGGCCGAGCTGAACGCACCCGTGCTGCAGGAGGCTGCGGAGCAGTTGGCTCTTCTCGGGCGCCTAGAGGGGATCGCCAAGGGCCAGGGGCGCGAGGAGCTCAGTGCGTGCATCTCGGGACGGCGGGAGAAGCTCGAGCGGCTCACGCGCACCTCGGAGCTCGAGATCTTCGACGAGCTCACGCATCTCGTCGGGCAGACGAAGGTGAGGGGCACGCTCTGGATTGTAAGTTGATTGCCTTTGAGTGCCTGAGATCGCCGCCCATGAGCTTCGTCAATCTCGACCCGATCTCGACCCAGGTGGAGTTCGGGGACGACTTCGCGAAGCTCGCGCGGGGCGACAAGGCCGAGGTGGAGTCGGCGGCCGAGGCGGCGGCGGCGGAGGCGGCGGCCGATAAGTCTCCTGAGAGCACGAGCGCGCGGCTGCAGCGGCTGCGGGCGGAGGCCCTCGAGGGGCTTCGCAAGGGGCGTCACGAGGCCTTTGGTGGCATCGAGTGCGTCGCGGCCGCGGCGGGGCAGACCGACGAGGCAGCAGCTGGGGCGCGTGTGGAGGCGGCGCCGGCGGCGCTGCTCAGCGACGCGGAGAGGACTCGCCGCCTCGCCCTCGCCCCGCCGGCGCTGCTGCTCATGCAGGAGGGCGCGATCGAGGGCGAACGACCCCCGTACGAGGGCCTCTATCGGCTGGATGAGGGCAGCTTCGTCAACCAGCGGCCTCTCTTCCGGCTGACGGAGATTCCAATGGAGACTCCCGGACATTCCGTGCCGCGCTTCCTCGCCTTCGTCAACGAGGGCAAGGTGCAGACGTGGGCCGGGCAGCTTGACACGCATCTGGGCTCCACGACCGCCTATTTGCAGCTCGTGGACTCCACCGTGCCTGCGACGCCCGACCGGCACGCGCCCTCGTGGCAAGGGGCCGTGTGGCAGGATGCACTCTCACCCGAAGGGCAGTGGACGGTGCGACCCAAGCTGCGCTGCACCGCACTCACAGAGGAGCAGACCGGGGCGTGGGCGGGCATTGAGGTCGAAGGGCAGCTCATGGCGACGGGGATTGCGATCTCGGTGGTCGGTTTCGTCGACGAGGAGGAATTCACCGAGTACGTGCTGCACTCGATCCTGCAGGCCGACGACGGCACGATGACCGAGCATCGCGCCAAGCACCGATTCTCCAACTTCGTCCAATTGCATGCGGCCGTGCAGCCCTCGCTCGCGCCGTACGTGCCGTCCAAGTTCCCCCTCGGTCGGATGCAGGTCGCGCTCACGCCCGCGGGCAAGGCGGCCGCCAAGCAGAAGCGCGGCCAGCAGCTCCAAGGCTACCTCCGCCAGCTGGCCGCCGCCGCGGCCCTCAAGGGTGTGCGCCGTGGCGGTCCCAGGCTCTACGCCTTCATCGACGTCAACGCGTGGCTGCATATGGACGCGGACACTCTGTCGGCGATTGGCGGGGGTGGCGCTGGTGCAAGCCCTCTGCTCTCTGCCGAGCTTCTCGGAGCGCCGTCGCCGGCACGCGGCGCGGCGCCACTCCTCTCGGCTGAGGCACTCGGCGACGAGTCGACCGATCCGTCGCCGCCGCCGCCGCCGCCGCCGCACCACTTGGACCTACAGCCGCAGCCGCAGCAGCAGCCGCGCTGGCGCAGCCTGTGGGGAGGAGGCGCGGGATCGAGCGAGGCGCGTCGCACCTCGGCCCTCGACCTTGATGACGACCGACGCACCTCGAGGCTCTCGTTTGACGAAGCGGAAGGGGAGCCGAGCGCCGTGGCGGGCGGCGCGCCTCTGCTCGATCTCGATGCGCTCACTCCGGCAGCGGAGGTGCCCGGCGCGGCGCCTCCCAAGGATGGCAGCAGTGGCGGCGAAGCGGCGGCCTCGGCCGGTGACGAGAAGCCCACCGCCGGGTTCGTCACCGCCGGCGGGGGCTGGTTCTCTCGAGCGAAGGCGATGGCGGCGGCCAAGCTAGAGGCGATGGCGGCGGAGAGGGAGGCGGCTAAGGCGGAGGCGGCGAAGGCGGCGGCGGCCAAGTCGGCAGCTGTGCCCGTGCTCACGTCACCCACTGGCAAGGCTTCGCCACCGGCCAAGTCGGCGGCGGCCGTGGCCGCCGCCGAGGCATCGCGGCTACCCGACGCCGCCGCCGACCCGGCCCGTGCCGTCAGCGCCGGGTCGGCGCCCACGGGGCTGATGGCGGAGTTGCAAGTGGCCGAGGCGGACAAGGTGGCATCTCGGGACTATCTCGGCGCAGCCAAGGTGCAGGAGGCGATGGACGCGATGGACGCCGCCCACCACAGCGCTCTGAGTGCATGCTGATTGCCTCCCTCATCAGGTGCAGGAGGCGATGGACGCGATCGCCGCCCACCACAGCGCTCTGAGTGCATGCTGATTGCCTCCCTCATCAG
>Ga0180440_100527_pt1 | contig 24597 bp, 18 predicted proteins | sample ChrtobMetaP5_4mM_FD_119745 | JGI IMG/M metagenome (GOLD analysis project Ga0180440, IMG submission 119745) | Chrysochromulina tobin associated microbial communities from unialgal haptophyte culture, Washington, USA - P5_4mM MetaG | ecosystem: Host-associated > Algae > Haptophytes > Unclassified ... | reverse complement strand
CGCCTCCCTCGCCTCCACCGCCCACGCCGCCGCCGCCCTCGCCTCCCCCACCGCCGCCACCGCCGCCTTCCCCCCCACCGCCCGCCCCCCCAACGCCCACGCCGCCTCCCCCCCCGCCCCCGCCGCCCCCGCCGCCGCCCCCACCCCCTCCCCCCCCCCCTCCGCCCCCCCCGCCGCCGTCACCGCCGCCTCCCTCGCCGCCGCCCTCCCCACCCCCCCCCTCGCCTCCGCCTTCTCCACCACCGCCTTCGCCTCCTCCTCCGTCGCCGCCGCCGCCTTCTCCACCACCCAGACCACCACCCTCGCCACCGCCTCCCTCACCTCCTCCTCCTTCACCACCACCTCCAAGCCCCGATCCGTCGCCGCCACCTTGTCCATCGCCACCCTCTACGCCACCACCGCCCCCCCCGCAGCCGCCGTCGCATTGTCACGCGCAGTGCCCCCAGGCTCTGAACGCCACCACGCAGCTCAGCGAAGCTTGGCGCTCAGTGCACAACAGCCTGGCAGAGATGGGCGCGTACTACAATACGAGCTGCGATCGCGCGCCAGGGTCCCCCCTGGCTGGCAGTACCAACACTTCCAATGCTGACTGGTTCCACTTTTATGGTGATGCGGGTCGCCGACTGCCCACCGCACCTCCGGGGTTCCAGCGGTGCGGCTCGCAAAACACTGGTTGGCTTGCAACGCCGCATCCTCCAGTGGGAGCAGCTCCTCGCCATGGTGTCGTCTGCTTCCAGACTGGGCCACTCTCGGCGGATACTTGCGGGGCCACCGCGTCGATTGAGGTATGCGCGTGCTCCTACGACGGGGGGATGTCGGAGACGTTCACCTACCGGCTTGTCGTTCCCTGGGCTTGCCCTGCGGCTTACTGCGCGACCGACGTCGACAATGTGTTTCTCCCGCCGCCCTCTCTTCCACCCTCACCTCCGCCGTTACCTGCGCCGCCGCCCCCAAGCGCGTCTTCGGAGATCGTGCTCACTTGCGGCGATCTTGTCAATGATACCCTCCTCGCCGCTGGGCCAGTGTACTTGCTCGACTGCTCCGTATACGTCAAAGCCGGCGTGACGCTGACAATCGAAGCTGGCGTGACAATCTACGCTAGGCGCTCGGCAGCTGTATCTCAATCTCTCTTCATCGAGCGGGGTGGCAAAATTGTTGCCGACGGTACGGCTAGGGCGCCGATCACCTTCACCACGCGAGATAGCGTGGCAGCCGCATCTTATGCGCGGGGCGAGTGGGGCGGCATCGTGCTGGCTGGGTCTGCGCCAACTTCTGCGTCTTCGTTCCCTGCTTTCCAGGGTGTCCCGTACGGCGGCACGAATCCAACGGACAGCTCAGGGATCTTGCGGTTCGTGCGAGTGTTCCATAGCGGAACGATTGATTCTTCAGGCGATGAGATCAATGGAATCACCTTTGCTGGTGTGGGCTCTGGCACTCTCGTCTCGCACTGCGAGGTCGCATTCGGCGCGGACGATGGCTTCCAATTCTTTGGCGGCACTGTCAACGTTAAGTACGTTTCGGCGCTCTTTAATGACGATGACGCATTCGACGTAGAGCAGGGCTATCAAGGCAAGGGCCAATACATGTTCGCAATGCTCGGAAACGACGGCGACAATGGCGTGGAGGCGGACTCGGGGACCGATGGCGACCGCGACTCGATGCCGCGCACGCACCCAGAATTTTATTCGATGACCATTCTGGGGGCCAGCCGCAATGGCGGCCCGGGCGCGCTCATGAAGCTCCAAGGGGGGAGTGGGGGCAAGTTCGGCAACTCCATACTGGCATTCGCATCCGACGTCGCGGTCCTGAACCGGGGCTGCGGCGCCGAGTTGCGCACACAATTCTTGCCACAGACCGGTACACACGCATTTCCGGCCGTCTCCATCGGCATGGGTGGTGGCTGCACCCCGGGTTGGCTGCATGGAACTGTCTGCACGGACGGGTACCTCTACTTTTCGCACAACAACATGGTTTACTCGGCGTCCACGACGTTCCGTTACGAGCCTCCATGCAGCAATGCCGGCCTTGCAGCGATGACGTTTCACAACCCGGGCTTTGCGAACATCGATGGCATCTGGCAACTTGACGCACGCACGATGAACAATGCATTCAACCCGCGGCCAGCAAGTCTGAGCGCAAGAATGTGCTCGGCCGTCGACAATCTACCGATGCCCAGGGCAGTGGACCCCTTCTTTGACACCTTTTTCCACAAAGTCATATGCAAAGGCGCATTCAATACACCAACCACCAACTGGCTTGATGGGTGGTCCTGGCTTGCCTGCGAAAACAAGCTCGCAGCAAGCATGTGTTATCCCAAGGCGTGCATCACCGACGCTTGCCGTGTTGCGGCACTTGCAGTGCCACCGCCGCCACCACCGCCGATGCCACCAAATGGCTGGTGTGATGCAGGGTGCCCTCAGTCGCTTGCAGAGGTCGTCGTGCTCGATGAACACTGGCGCTCCACTGACAACGTCTTTTCCTTCAAGCAGGATGGCACCTTCACCGGCCTCAGGTACTCGGGCCCGACGCCGTATGCCCTCAACGAAACGGTTATCGCGGCAATCACTGCGAATGCTACCTATTTCAATACCTCGTCCGCCAGGGATCTCATCTGCTCCGCGTCGTACGCTGCTGAAGGCGGTGCCGGAAGTGGCGCGGCAACGTCGAACTCGTGCGGCGACCGCACTCGCACGGGGATCTTGCACTTTGGGACGCAGCCCGGCACATTGACGTTCACATTCACGTCGGCTCGGGAGCTCGTCGAGCTCAGGTTTACTGTTGCAGGTCCCACAGAGTGGCGAGCATTTGATGTGTTCTTCTCCGACGACAGCGACAGCGGGCCGTGGACTCGCGCTGGTGCTCTGTTCAACAGCCTCGGCCCAACGTACAACATCTCGTGGTCCAGTGTGGGAGAGCACGTCTTCTGGCGTCTCGCCCAGATGACGAACGGCGTGACGCCGTTCTCGCCGCCATCACCGCTGCTTCCCCTGGGAGCACACGCATCGCCGCCACCGATGGCATCCGGAGCGCTCATTGCGTGGCACCACTCGTTCCGCTTGTATGCTGCGCCTTCCGCTGCTGGGCACCGTGCCACCAATCGGTTCGAAGCCCGATGCGATCGCAACGGCCCGATGGCTGGTCACCACAACCTAAGCGCCGCAAACTGGTACTCATTCACTGGCGAGTCAGGCAATCGCATGCCGCAGTTTGCTCCTCCGTATCAGGCTTGTGGGACAATGCAGCCGGGATGGTTGGCAACGGCGCAACCGAAGGTTGGCGATCCGCCTAAGTACGGGCGGGTGTGCTTCCGCGGCGACCCAAGTGATGCTACGAACTGCACGTCGCACGTCGAGGTGCGTGTGTGCGCTTGCAGCTACGATGCGGGTCTGGTGCAAACGCTCCTCTACAAACTGCCCGAGCCACCGTCGTGCAGCCAGGCCTACTGTGGCGACGGGTCTCCTCCCCCTCCTCCGATGCCACCGGAACCGCCCCCCTCGCCGCCGCCTCCCTCTCCACCATCTCCGCCCCAAAATCCACCGCCACTACCGCCCCACCATCCACCACCACCCAACTGGTTGGACCCGCCTCCTCCTCCACCTCCCTCTCCACCACCTCCAATGCCACCTCCGTCTCCACCCGCGCCGCCCAAGCCGCCGCCTTTGCCGCCACCGCGGCCTCCACCACCCTCGCCTCCACCTCCATCGCCCCCACCCTCGCCGCCACCCCCCTCACCACCCCCACCCTCCCCGCCACCGCCATCACCACCACCTCCTTCACCTCCGCCCCCGTCCCCTCCCCCGTCCCCTCCGCCCCCTTCGCCTCCACCGTCGCCGCCTCCCTCGCCGCCGCCACCCTCTCCACCGCCATCGCCGCCTCCGCAACAGCCATCGCCGCCGTCCTTCCCGCCTCGACCATCGCCGCCGCCGAAGCCGCCGCCTGATTCCCCTCAACCATTGCCGCCACCGCCAAGTCCGGCGCCTCCACTCCCCCCACCATCCCCTCCGCCCCCAGCACCGCCGCCGAGTCCGCCGCCACCAATTCCACCGCCTTCCCCAGCACCATATCTGCCCGACAGGGCACCGCTGCCTCCTCCGCCCTCGCCGCCGCCGCCCTCTCCACGTCCACCCGGTGACGGCCAGAGCGCAGCAAACGCCTTCCACTATGTCGCCCAGGCCGACTCGTATCCTGATGGCACGTACTGGTTCTACGTCTCGGCGACCGGTACGAAACAGCTTCGAGTGAAACACCACGGGGGGCGGGCATGGGCGAACGTGATGCTGAGGCAGCCTGGCCCACAACCCAGCATCTACACCATTGCCGCCGTGGGTGATCCCCTGGTCGAGTCCAGCACATGGAAACTCTCGGACGCGGAGCTGAATTACTTGACCGCAACCCGTCATGAGTTGCATGACGCGTGGGGCGTCGTGCTGGTGCTCAAGTACAACGACGGCTACTTGACGGGTAACCTCCTGCGAACAGACGAGAACTCGCGGGCATATCCGCTTGGCGGCTCGATTACGCCAAATGCCGGCGATATGATCAAATTCGCCCTCGACGATGCTCACTACCCATCGGGAGCTTGGGACACCACGCTCGAGACCAACGGCTACTGCGGTGGTAATCAAGTGTGGGCCAACTGGCGGTCCAGCGAATCTCACAAGTTCCGCTGGACGTCGGCCGGCGGCTGTGCCTACGTTGATGGAGTCGTCAACGGCTTTGTGGGCGAGGGAATGCCCTACCACCGAATCTATGCCTGGGCGCGCTGATGTTCCCTGTGCACGAAGGACCCCGTGCCGACGTGCGCCGTAGCGGCGCTCCCAAATACCGAAGCGGCCACAATCATCTCCGTCCATGTGATTATGGCCCTCGTGCTAGGGGGTCCGGAGAGTATGCGCGTTGTGTTTGAACAGCAACAGCAGCACCGAAGAGGAAAGCTATGCTAGGCATGCGTGCCCGGTGCAGAGATTGCGCGTACCGAACTACGAAGCATGAAGAGTGTGATCAATGTAGTTGTGAATTTTTGAGTTCGTGCATGTCGTTGTGTCTCTTGTCAGCCGGCTGAGGGGTGGTCAGCGTTCACCATGATTTGGCTCAAACACGCGCTATTTCATGTGTGGCACTGGTACGTATAACGTAAGCAGCAGGTGTAGCGGACTTCAGCCGGAGCGGGCCTGTTAGTACTCGACTCCCTACTCGCTACTGGATTCGATCCCACGGCCACCGCACGTCGCCAAACAGCAAACTTGGGTGGAGGCCCCGGGGTGCGCGCCAAACAGCAAACTTGGGTGGAGGCGGCAGCATCCCACCTTCGCGCCGGCGCAGCTAGAGCGCACTTCGAGGGTGCTTTGCCTGCGTAGCGCTGAAGAGTCTCGTCTCGACACTTCTCGATCTTAATCTCGATACTCGACGAGACTTCGCTCGTTCGCTGAGCTTTCAAAAGGAAAAATTGTCAGCAAACTCAAGAGTAAACTTGGTCGCGTGTTTGACTTGAATTGCTGTTGATCGTCAGAGCTACACAAGCAGCCTGGTGAGCGCGACAACCCGGTCCCTGCTAAAGCTAGAGAGCTAGACCAGGCTTACTATCGCCCAGTGGGTGGGCGGGACCACTCCGCTCTCGACTGAGAGCTAGACATGAGAGTCACCATCGTTCGCGAATCTCCTCGCAACGAGGTGTATGCACCCAGTCCGTGCCTCCCGTTGGAATTAAGTCGGGATGCGCATCAATCAATTTCGAGATTCCCTTGAATCTGAATTCTGAAACGTGAGCAGCTTAAAGGATTTAAGGATCCTTTAACTCCCGGTATGCATCCGCACGGTACCCCATATGCCCAAATATACCCCTTCTCCCTGCTTGGGCCTGTGGTAGCTCTGCCAACAGTCTCATCACACGTTGATTTCACGGTCGCTTAAGCAAGCAAGCAAGCTTGCTTGCTTGCTTGGTCGCTTAACTTTGGATTGTAAGAGAATGGTTTCACAGCCAATGGTTTCACAGCCAATGGTTTCACAGCAGCGCCGCCAACGGTGTCGCAATGCGCGTCAAGGTGCTGGTCCGAGCGCGCCCGCTCTTGCCGGAGGAGGTCTCCTCTGGCTGTACCACCAACTATCTCTCCTTTGGGCCCAACCGCATCGGATTGGTCAACAAACAGGGTGGCATCTCAAATTACGATGCCGATCACGTGTGCCCGCCGGGTACTGCGCAGGATGAGATCTTCAGGCTCGGAGGCCTCACGTCGCTCGTCGGCTCAGCGGTCGACGGGTACACTGCGACAGTCTTCGCGTACGGCCAGACAGGCAGTGGCAAGACGTTCACAATGGAGGGCTACGACTACAAGCGCGCCAGCGCGGGCAAGGGGCCGCAGGTCGACTTTGACACTCCGCACGAGCGCCTTGGCCTCGTGCCACGCACGCTCCGCGCGCTATTCGAGGCGGTGAACGCGCGCAACGCGAGCGCGACCCCGGGCGCGCCGCGGCTGCGCGTCATGTGCCATTTCGTCCAAATCTACAAGGAGCAGGTCCTCGACCTGCTCAATCCGGCGACGAGCAGCAGCAGCGCCGCGCCGATCTTCGGCGGCGGCAGCGGCACGGGCGCGCCCCGTGGCCTCAAGCTGCGTTGGTCGCCTGAGAAGGACTTTCATGTCGACAACCTCTATGTCGAGGAGCTGGGCGGCGCCGAGGAAGCCGAGGCACTCTTCCAGCGCGGCGTGAGCAACAAGCGCGTGGCCGAGACCCGAATGAACACGGCCTCGTCACGCTCGCATTGTATGTTCACACTGCTCGTGCAGCAGCTCGCGACCGACCGCGCGGAGAAGGTGCTCGCCGAGGGTCGTCTCACGCTCGTCGACCTTGCCGGCTCGGAGCGCCAGCAGGCCCTCCTAGACGCGACCTCCAAGGCAGCCATGCTCGAGAGCGTACAGATCAACAAGTCTCTCTTCACGCTGCGCAAGGTGGGATGCTCGCGTTCGTAGGACGGCCCCCTCGCTTTCGGACTGCCTCGCTTTCGGACCGCCTCGCTGAGTGCCTCCCTCTTTTGCAGGTGATCCTAGCTCTCTCGGACGCGTCCTCGGATGGCAGCGCCAAGGTGGCGAGTCACGTGCCGTACCGCGACTCAACGCTCACGCGGCTCCTCAAGCACGCTCTCGGAGGCAACTCCCACACCCTCATGCTCGCATGCATCTCGCCGAGCGACCTGCAGGCCGAGGAGAATGCTTCGACGCTCGCATACGCGGCGCGCGCGCGTGCGATCACGAACGCACCTGTGATGAACACCGACCCGCATACGGCCCAGGTCAACCAGCTCCGGTCGGAGATCGAGCGCCTCAAGGCAGAGATCCAACGGCTCCAGATGATCATCGAGCTTGGCGGCCTTGCGGCGGCCGGCGCCGGCGCAGCCGGTGGTGCCCACGGGACGGATCCATGTTCACACCAGCTTCTCATCGGCCCCGTCGGCCCGGGTCACGGCACGTGTAACGGTCGGCCCGAGGCCTCGCCCGCCTCCCCGCTCACTCCGAGCCGCAGCCTCAAGGACGATCAGTCCGGCGGCGGCGGCGGCGGCGGCGGCGTCAGCTCGCAGCGCGAGGCGGCGCTTTCACAGCGGCTTGCCAAGGAGGCGGCCGCGGCGCAGCAGCAGGGCGCGGCGCTGCAGCGAGCGCTCGCCCTTGCCAAGCAGCTAGCAGCAACCAATACGCAGCTACGTCAGGCCTTCGACGCCCTGGCCGCCAAGCGGGACGCTCTCGAGGCGGAGCACGGGCTGCTCCTCGTCGAGAACACGCAGCAGCGCGAGCGTGTGGGGCTGCTCGAGCTCGCCCTCGCGATGGAGTCGTACCCGAGCGCGCCTCACGACTCGCTGCACGCGCAGATCGAGCAGCAGCTGCGCGCGGCCGCGCAGGAGGTGGTCGCCCTTCGGCACGAGAATGCGCACCTTAGGGATCAGCTCGGCACTGCCCAGCTCGGCACAGCCCCGCTCCCCAAGAATCCCGAGCTCGCGCCCGCCGCCGCCATAGCCTACGGGCAGCCGGCACCGCCCACACAGGCGGCACCGCCCACTCAGCGCAAGCTCAAAGCGAGCGACAAGGGGAGCGCTCTCTCGGGCAGTCTCGCCGAGTACGGCGCGCTACAGCGCCCGTCGCAGCGAGGCAACGCTCCCGCCCCCGCTCCCGCCGCCCCCGTGGTCAAGCCGGAGCCGCCGCCGCCGGCGCAGCCGACCTTGAGCCTGAGCAGCACTGGTGGGCTCCTCGCCACGTCAGCGTGGATGCTGCCCGTGCCGGTGGCGCTCGAGAAGGGTACGGGTCCGCGGCCAACGAGCGCGGGGCGCACCGTGCCCAAGCTGATGCCCGCCGGCTCGACGGTTGAGGAGCTCGATCAGCTTGCCATTCTAATGAGGAAGCGCGCCGAGCTGTCCGCCCAACAACGCCCAAGCACCGCGGCGCCGATGGGTGCACGATTCTTTTGATGCCGCACGACAGGACCGCTGCACAGCCTTCGGGGCGCCGTCGTGAAACGCGGGTAAGCTTAGGCGACACCATCGCGTATTATTGACCGCGGTGCGCGCGCTGCGCTATTGAGGCGCTTGGTCGGTGAGATCAAAGAGGTTTTCCGTTAGTCTTTCAGGGAAACCGCCCACACCCGCTACTGTACGAAACCGTTCCCGGCTCCGCCGGTGTCTTTTTACCGGTAAAAAGACACCGGGGGGAGTCTTTTTACCGGTAACTGGGTGTTTTGTCGCAACGCGGTCGGGGGCACATGGCCGACTGCGCGCAGCAACCTGAGGGAGTCACGGTGCCGTGCTCTACGTTGCCTCTGTCGGGCGTTAACAACGCATGCGGTACGTTGCTTCTGAAGCGTAAGCGGCGACTCGTTATCAACTCGCATCCTTCAGGGAGCCAAAGAAGGCTGCTTGAGCTGTTTGCATCATTGTGGATTGCGGGCCTGCACCAAGATTGGCATGAGCGCATCATTGTCATGATGGCTGGCTCGGACAACTGCAGTATCGGCAAGCAGCTCGTCTCCGAGGTGTTGCACTCAGTCCTGCCAAGGCTGCCGTTCTCCAACCAGAGCGTCGTCGTGGCACACACTACCGTGAATCTGTGGGACTACTCAGGCTTGCATGCATTATGGCAGTGGCAATGGCATCCCTTCGCAGCCTCCGACAGCTATCTTTATACACTCGACTCAACTACCTTCGAATCGCTCCAAGGCCTCTTGCACGATAAGGATTCACAACCCTACATAATTGAGAACGCAACCTCAACACTGCTATACAGCTTCCCTCTCGCGCACTCCAACACGGGCTTCATCTTTGGCCCCGGGCTGATTGCCTCATACCGCGACCATTATGTCCGCCTTGGGCCAAACATGAGCAAAGCACAAGCTGTAGCGGTGGAGCTCGGCAGTAAACACGCTTCGTTTCGACCGTTTACTTCCTTTGGCAGACCAGTAAGGTGGTTCTCGCGCCGTGAGCAGGTTCCATTAATGTTCGACATGTATGGCAACGGCCTCTGTCGACACTACTGGCACAGAGAGGTCGGCATTCACAAGTGGACTTCTTGCGGGAGGCATGGGCCGTGTGCACGCGACTTTGCCAGCGATCAGAAGACCCATACAATGTGGTCGCTGACCTCCGGACATCCCAGCAGGAACGCGTCCATGCCACCAGGCTACTGCGGCCCGGCTACTAATTCATTGCAACCGGGCTACTGCCACATTCCAGCCGCGCTACTGCAAACATGCAAAGCTCCACTGCCAAAGCATGATCTCAGACGGTATCGCGTCACGGACGCGACGTGCATGCTGCTACGCGACATTGGGTCGGGGGTGCTCTCGCCGAGGAGGCCGAGCGAGCTCTGCGCGAACGCGGACTTTAAGTCAAGCAGGGGAAGCAGGTCTTCTGATGATCATCATAGCGGCTTGCGCTCGGGCAATAGGAATACATCGGCGGAGTTCTGTTCGCTAAATGAGACTGTGTCGGTACTCCCAAGTTTGGATGCTACCTGATCGAGGCAAGCCTGCACATGGTACGCAGCACCTGCTGCAGCAAGCGAGCAAGCGGCTGCAGCAGGTGCATGCGAGTCGAATTCACCCATATGTACAGTATCGCCGGGGGCACGGCTTGGGTCCAGACGCAAATGCCAAACGGCGACACGCCAGGTCATGCCGCACCTTGACCTTCGGTAACATATCGTGAGATCGTTAGCCATATCTGATTATCATGGAGCTTGGAGCAGCCACGGGCAAGATCATACTTGGTATTCAACTTGGTATCATAGTCTAGTGGGTAGTGGCCGCGCCGCGATCGCCGCGTTGTGTCGATGAGGTCTAAAAAAATGTCATTGAGATATTCATGAGAACTTCGCCACACATGCGAACGTCCGTCACCGCGAGCGCGTGCCCGCGTCCCATTGTGGTCATAGGTGATAGGTCCTCACGTCAGGCCTTGTCAGGCGGGCGCAAGCGGGCGCTGTGCGAAGCTGTGCGGTAGAGTGTTATTGGCCGCCGGAGCGCGCGCATTTCTATAGCATTTCTACGCGCTCGTTTCCGAAGCCGATGACGGAATGTTGACGGAATGTTGAAAGGTCATATATCCGATATCGTCCAGCTCCCGAGTCTGAGGACCCTCTCACGGGAGAGGGTAACGATCCGTCCGCAACGCGGCCCCTGGGTGTGTAAGTTCGCAGCGATCTCCACATGCTCGCCACACGGTGTCCTCACTGAAGCACAGCCCAGGTGAACCACATGAGCCACGAAGCACGATCTTGTTTTTGTATTTTGAGGGTGATTAGTGATTTTCCGCGACAACGAAGATTTATCTATCGTGTTAGCGCACTAGCTTTCTGGACGACCTGAATCTTATCCTTAGCAGCTCGAAGAGCGCTCCACGCTCTTTCTCACCGGAAGTTCACACTTCACTTCCTCACTAAAAATATCAACGCGTCAAGCGCTCTGCGCTTCGCGCGCGCCTTCGCCCTTCCGCGGCCGCCGTCAGGCTGCTGCGCTGATATTTTATTTTTGAGATATGCTACACGGTCAACGGGCGACCACAAAGTTAGTGTACGTTCCATGTGAACGTCCGACCTCGCGTACATCCCATTTTGGTCCGACTTGTGGCAGAAGGTGAAAAGTGCGCTCAACATAGCGCTTTCTCAGGAGAATGGCCGCGTTGTCTGGATAGTAGCACAGGGTCCACCGGGTGCGCATCCCCATAAGGGAGCTGGACGACCACCGTTTGGGACATCGGCAGTAATAATGTCCTTTCGCCAGGTTGCTCTGCCAGACTTCTTGAGCGCCAGCTATCTCGATAGACCCGCCATGGCCGCCAGCGATCGCTCCATCTTCCTCTTTGGCGGCATCCTGGCCTCCGGCGCTCCTGCAGACGACGCTGTGCTCGAGCTCGAGCTCGGGACGGGGATATGGCAGCGCAGGGCACCCTTGTGCCTCGCCGCCTCACCGCGTGCGACCACTGGGCACACGCTCGTCGCACTGCGCAGTGACTTGCTCCTCCTGGGTGCCAGAGGCAGCTACAGCGTCGGTGACCGCAAGCGCAGGCCGACGCACGCCCTGCAAGAAGAAAAATCCGAGCAGCCAGCTGCCGAGCTATGGACGCTCGCGATGGATGGCAGCCGCCCGCTCGCCTGGCGGCGCGCCAGCACGCCGCCAGAGCTCGCGCGTAGTGGGCACTGCGCGGTGCCATTCGATCCTCTGGCGATGATGCTCGTCCATGGAGGTGAGGGCGCCGAGGGGCTCTTGGATGACGTGTGGCTGTGGGATGCGGTCGTGGCACGGGCACAGCAGCCCGATGGCCACCCAGCCTCCGCCTCCGGAGGCTGGCAGCTCCTCAACGGCGGCGTCTCGAGCGGGGGGCTGCGGCCGGCCGCGAGGCAAGGCCACGCGTGCGCAGTGCTGCCGGGCGGTGCTAGGCAGCTGCTGGTGAGCGGTGGATTCGGGCACGGCGGCGTGGCTCTGCATGATGGCGTCTGGAGCTTCGATCTGCTCGAGCGCACGTGGCGGCTCCTCACTCCGCGCTCGGACCACTCGCCGCTGCCTCGACCTGAACAGCTCCTGCCGCCGCCGCCCCTCGCCACCTGCGCCGAACGCGCCCTCTCGCTCGCGTGCGAGGAGGACTACGAGGAAGGTGGGGGCGCAGAGGTCGCGGGCGGGGGGAGCCGAGGCGCCATCGAGGCGGCTCGGTCCGAGATGAGGGCCGAGATTAGGGCCGAGATTAGGGCCGAGATGCGATCTGCACCGATGGCTCCGCACGTTTGGCAGTACAGCGCCTCACGCGGCGGCTGGGAACGCTTGCGGCTGCGGGCGACCTCCAGCTCGGGCGCGCGACTGGCGGCTTCGCCGTGCCCGCAGCGGCTGCGGCACGCGCAGGCTGCCTCGCCGCCCACCTGTGATGCGTCCACGCGGCTGTGGCTTCTCGGTGAGGCTGTGGCTTCCGAACCGAACTTTCACACCCGAGGCGTGCTCACCGAGGGTGCAGCCGAGGCAGCGGACGCCCCTCGCCCCTCCGCTGCGCCGCCGCGCTGGGAGCTCTGGCAGCTCGGGGCAGCGGGCATCGACTGCGGCGGTTGCGTGCACGGCGAGTGCCAGGCCAGCAGCAGCACATGTACGTGTGAGGCGGGCTGGGCAGGTCCGCACTGCACGATCGCCATTTGTGGCGTAGGGTGCGGGGCACACGGCACGTGCGATCCGCGCACGCGCCGCTGCCGGTGCGACGCGCCTTGGTACGGCGCGCAGTGCGATCGGCGTGTGTGCCTCGACGAATGTCGCGCACCGCACGGCCGGTGCGACGAGCTCTCGGGTGGATGCTTGTGCTCTGAGGGACGATACGGACGTGTGTGCCAATCTCAGCGCTGCCCGGATTGCGCGATGGGGACACAGTGCAACGCGGCCACTGGCTGCTGCAACTGCCCGCCAGGCTACGAGGGCTGCGACTGTTCGCAGCCGTCTGCAGGGATTTGGCACCGGCAGGTGATGGTGCCCAGCGTCGCCAAGGCGACGGTGGCAGCCGCGTCCAATGCTACCTTCCTCGGCGGCACGGCGGCCTCGTACTTGCCATCGTGGCGGCACGGCGCCGCATGTGGCGTGTGCGATGAACGCCCAATCCTCTTCGGAGGCCTGACGGCGGCTGCGACGCCCACCGGCCCACCCACGCTTGCCGCCGACGTGTGGCAGGCGCGTGGGCCGGCGCGTGGGCCGCGGCAGACGAGCCAGGCGCAGTGGGTGACGCTCGCTGCATCTGAGGACGTCGAGTTTGGCGCTCCGACGGCGCGTCGGGCGGCTGCGGCAGTAGGGCTGGGTGGGATGCTCCTGCTGCTCCATGGCGGCCTCGAGCGCGGCGCCCGGCCGTTGGACGACAGCTGGGTGCTCCGGTGCACGCCCATCGCCCCGGGGGCGCCCTCGGCCTCGTGGCAGCTGCTACGACCCCGAGGGGATGGCCGCCCCGCTGCCCGAGCGTACCACACACTGACTGCGCTGCCCGCGACGGAGCATGCGCGAGGGGTGCGCGTGCTCCTCTTCGGAGGCTCCGCTCCGTTGCCCTCGGCCAACGCGGCCGCTGACGGCGCCGTCTCGGAGCCGACGGGAACCTTCTTCGGCGACGTGTGGATGCTCTCGATTGGCGAGGCCGAGACTGACGAGGCCGAGACTGAGCGGACCGATGCACGCCGGCTGGACGCGGACGTTTCTTCGCGCGCTCCTGTGGAAACTTGGTCTCAGCTCTGGACGCCTCGCGACGGCATGCATACGCAGGAAGATGATGACGAGGATCATCACCCTCGGGCCCGTGCGCCCTCACCGCGCGCCGCCCACGCGGCAGTCACGCATGCATACGGCCCGTGCTGCGATCTGCGCGGGTGTCTCGTCGTCTCCGGAGGCGTGGACGCGCGCCATCGTCCATTGGGCGACCTGTGGCAGTTCTGCGCCGAGACGCGCGTGTGGAGCGAGCTGCATGCAGGCGGCGACGGCCTCGACGACGGCCCTGGCGGTGGCGGTTCGACAGCCCCGTGGCCTGCCCCGAGGCATCAGCACTCGCTCACGGCCCTCGCGCCACCTGCCGGAGCTGCTGCCACCAATGCTCACTTTGCGCCCACCACGGCGCCCGCCCTGCTGCTGTACGGCGGCATCTCCGTGCCCGCGCACGCGAACGCCTCGCCGCTGCTAGACGACGGGCTGTGGCTGTACGGGCTGCGCGAGCGCGCGTGGGTGCGCGTGCACACGCCTGCAGGGGGTGCAAGGCCGGCGGCACGCTTGGGCCATGTCGCTGTGGCCTCGACCCCCTCGACGCTCTGGCTCTGGGGAGGATTGACGGACGATCCTGATGCGTGGTTCTTCCGCATGCCAGCAGCTTTCGACTTGGCACTCGCGACGTGCTTCGGCGAGGCTGTGGGCGCGGACGGCGAGACCACGAGTGTGCGTCCTGGCTGCTCTGCGCAGGGGTCGTGTGACCTGGCCATCGGCCGTTGCATCTGCGATCCGCCTTGGACCGGCGACGACTGCAGCGAGCCGCCTCTGACGCCGGCCGCTGCGAGGCAGCCCATCGCTCGCCGCACGCTCGTCGTGATGCTGTGCTTCTTCGGAGCACTCGTCGCGGGTGCAGCTCTCGGCTGGCTGCAGCGCGGCCGTCGCCTCTTGGGCGAGGAAGTGCAGCGGGAAAAGGATCGAGCGCGGGAGGCCACGCGCGAGGCCGCGAAGCGCAAGCACCGCTATGCAAGCCAAGCTCCGGACGTCGGCCCTGTCGTGTGAACGTATGTACACCAGTCCGGTGTCTTGGGTGTCGAGTTTATAAACGTTGCTTTATTTGTTAATTTGTACATTCGTCGTGCTCGCTTTTTCCCCCGGACCTGGCACCGACGCCCAAACCATCCTCAACGCCGCCAGCGCGCGCATGCTCCGCGTCTCATATGGGGTCATGTAAGGTGTGTGTATTCTGAGCGGGCAGTAACAGTGCCGTAGCACCGGTTGTCGCGTCTGTCGCGTTAACGTTCACACCGCGTCACATTTTGTCCACACAGTTGCAGTCCTCATCCCAAACCCTCCTATTCTGGCAACGTATGATGGATGTGGGCCAAGGAGACGCTTGTCGATTCATGCGGCACGATGCGTGGAAGGACGCCTTGTTCGTCTCGTGGCCCATCGATCCGGCCATGATCGCCAGGCATTTGCCAGACGGCCTTATCCCAGATTTACACGAGGGGCAGGCGTGGGTAAGCGTCGTGGCCCTCACCGAGCAAGGAATCTACCCTTTCCCAGTGGGTCTGCCACTTTCCCTTGCGCGCTGGCTTGGACTGTCGCATCACGCCGTCAACGTGCGCACCTATGTGCGCCCCACTGAAGGCGGTGCTCTACCGGGAATCTTCTTCTTCAGCCTCGATTGCTCGGCATTGCTGCCAGTTCTTGGTGCAAGGGCGCGCTATTTGGCCTTTCGTATCGCTATGCAGCCATGCGGCGAGGGCTCAATGGAGACTCGCTCCTGAGTGAGGGGCGTGGTGGCACAGCAATGTTAAGGGCGAAGTGGCATGTGGCAGAGGAGGTCTCCACACCGCAAGATGCATCACTCGCCTCCTTCTTGGTCGAACGCTTTGTTCTCTACAATCCGCCGTCGCTGCTCATGCGACTCGTGCATCGGCTGCTGTACGGCGGCCGCAAGCAGGCACGGTATTGGCGCGGATTGATCACGCACGAGCCATGGCCTCTCTATCGCGCCGAGCTCGATGCGTGGCATTGCACGTGTCTTGAGGCGACTGGCCTTGCAGGCAGCACTACTGGCGCGCCGAGAGTGCATTGCACGCCAGGAGTGGGCCCCATTGAGTTCTTCTTCGACGGGCTGTTCTGACAGTCTTCACCATGGATTCGCTGCGGCAGCCTTGTGAAATCGTCGGTATACCAAGCTTTCGCGGTTTCAGCACTCAACCCTCTTCCACGCCCGCACGCCGCAGCACCCGACCGAGTCGCGAGTGGAATCGCAGCAGTGTCGGTTGTCACACTTCAGGCATCAGGGTGGGACGCGGACGGGGTTGACTCGACTCTAGAAAGAGCGAATCCAGAGAGAAATAAAACCTTACCACTTCCCTTTGGTCAAGCTACAAGAATCAGCAAAAACAGCCCGTGCATTCGGAAAGGGGATTGTGATTTCAGGTGATTTGCATAATGAATGAGGTTGATTGTGCCAATCACAGGTCATCACAGGTTTTCTTAATGGTCGTAAGCGCAAAACTGGCTGCCGACAGTGCGGAGCTCGTTTTGCTCACTGTCAACGGCATGCGCCAGCCTCACCCAATCGCTCTTTTCTCCCTCGCGGTGCTGCTCTTTGAGCATTGCGCCTCTGTGACGCTTACGCGGATCACTCAGCAACGCTCCAATGCGCCGCGCCCGATCGCGTCGGTGCTTGTGCTCCTCACGGAGGCGCTCAAGCTCGTTATGTCTGTCTGCTTAGAGCTCACAGACTGTGGTGGGCTGGGTTCCGCCTCGACGTTTGCTAGGCTTCGCGATGCGCTCTGCCGCTCTCCGCCAGACACGCTACGGCTCAGCGTACCGGCTGTGCTCTACACCTTCCAAAACCTCGCCATCTACTTTGCTCTCGGCCACCTGGAGGTCATCATTTTCCAAGTGCTCTACCAGACAAAGCTGCTGCTGACGGCAGTGCTCTCAGTGCTGCTGCTTGGCCGCCGCCTCACGCTCCGCCAATGGGCCGCGCTGATCGTGCTCACGATCGGCGTAGTTACCGTCGAGATTTCCGACGGCATCAGCGGTGGCGGCGGCGGCGCCCGGCCGGTTGCCCAGGTTGCGCAGGTTGCCCAGGTTGCGCAGGTTGCGCAGGCTGCACGTCTCGGCGAGCGTGGTGTCCTCGGCGATGCTGCAGGCGCCCGTGCCCACGAAGCTCCCCCCGAGCGGCTCCATCACGTTCGTGATCAGCATCGTCCCAGCCGCGGCCCCCTCCGTACTGAAGTTCGTGCCAGCGGCCAGGTGCACACTGGGGCGGGCCCCGGTGGCGGTGCGCGCCATCGCCTCCTGTCACTAAAAGACGAAGATAGATCCGACGGTCGGCATCCTGATGGAGTGCACGGCCGCAATCTAGGCAGCAGCGGGGACGGAATCCCTTCGCCAGCCACAGCTGAAGCCCGGTCATCACGGCAAGCGTCGCTCGGCGTTCTCGCGACGTTACTCGCGGCGTCGCTCTCCTCGCTTGCGGGCGTCTACTTCGAGGCGATCGTCAAGAAGGCGGAGGTCGCTGCGCCGTCACTCTGGGTGCGCAACGTGCAGCTGTGCATCTTCACGCTGCCGATCGCGGCGGCCACGGTCGGCTGGCAGTGGAGCGCCGTCCGCGCGCAAGGCCTGGTGCTCGATGCGCCCACGGTCACGCTCATAGTGCTCAATGCGGCAGGCGGACTCGTCGTAGCCGCCGTCATCAAGTACGGCGACAACCTGCTCAAAAACTTTGCGACGTCGTGCTCCGTCATCTTGGGGACGCTCATCTCAGTTGCCCTCTTCGACTTCCAACTCACCATGAGCTTCGCGTGGGGCTCGCTCCTGGTCATCGGCTCCGCGTTCGTGTACGTCACGTCGCCAGAGCCCGAAGCGCCACCCGTGGCGCCCAAGGAAGTGGAAGAGATCGGCACGCCGCTCATGACGAATGGCAAGCCGAATACTCCACCAAGATAGTAGCAGGTACAGGCGGTGTGGCAGCCCCACTCTCCACGTGGCTGACCGGCCGAATCTCGGCTGTCCGTTTGGCATCGACGTATGCGGCTCGTCACGGCTCACGGGCCAAACCAGGAAACCAGGCAGATAACAGTGTCACGAGCGGTTTTGGATAGGTTATCATGTGTCACCGTAGCTTTGCAGGCGCCCGGTATTGCCGGTCATCGGCCGCGGCCGTATTTCAACGCCGTCAGGTATCCATCATTTGAAGGTCCTATAGGAGTCATAACCGTCATATGTCATTGTCACAAGAAGCAACGGAACGTCGAAGTGATATCGCGTCAGTTGCGGCTTGCGCACGACCCACAAGACCCACACGACGCTCGACGGCGCCCTTTTTCAGATAACATTTGCAGGCCGAGCATCTTGCTTCTAAGCCTAGGAACTAGGCCTGGTTATTTAGCGTTGGCCGTTGACGGCGTCACGCCCGGTCCCGGTTTGGCCGCCTGCTCCGTCGGCGGCATTCCGGCACAATGCCTGTTAAGGGTTGTTGGCTCAATGGCTGGTTCGTCGTTAATCCCTCTTTGGGATTCGAACCGCGTCCCAGTACGTTTGAAGTACGTTTCAAGGACTGCACTAACCACTCGGCCACTATACCGACAATGTGAATATAGACTAGTGGTTAAGCGACCATCTATACTTGCATGCATAATTGCCGTCCGGAAAAGCGACCGGGGTTCGAGTCGCCGAGAACGTGTCGGTCGGCGGGTAAAAGATAACTGGGGCGCTGTGACCAGCAACATTTATTGACAACCCCGCAGGGCGCGCACCGGCACGCTCTGCAGCGGCCAGCCGTCGGGACTGTCGGGCGGCCGGCTTCGCCCGGACCGGTTGACGCGTTGACCAACCAGTTTTGGAAAGTTAGCTCTTTCCTCTTAGGTCTTAGGAGTCATAACGTAAGTTGAGACCCGCGACGGGCCTCAACCCGCCTCATCAAGCTCGGGCGCTGCGCTGTAATGCGGCCCGTGGTACGTGCTTTCCCATAGCCACGGTGCGTCTGGGCACGTTCCGTTCGGATTGCCGCAGCCGCTATGCGCGTACTCGAGGTGCGTCGAGCGCCAGTGCAGAGCCGGGTTGACGTAGATGGCCGACTCGGCGACCGCGCTCGCTCCATGAAGCAGGTAGTCGCAGCGAGCCAGCATCATGATGTCAAGCAGCACGTCATGTGCGACTTTGAGGGGCTCGTGCACGTAGAAGTTGCCCTTCCGTCCCTCAACGCGTGTGTCGATGGGCTGCATGAGTACCCGCCCGCTGAGGGTCGTGTTCCACAGCTCAACGGCGCGGGCGTAGATGGCGCTCTCAGTGGCGACGTAGACGAGGCCGCGCGGGAAATTTGCGCCAAAGAGCTGTACGTATGGCCAGAATGCCTCGGGACGCACTACAATGCGCCCAGAGCGCTTGTCGGAACCGCGCATGTGAAGGCCTAGTACCGGTCGTACGCCGTCTGGGTTGAGACGATGCCACAAGCGATCCACTTCGGCCTGGTAGGGCGCGCTCAGCCTGTGCACACGCCGGCTGGCCGCGTGCCCCTGCAGGCGCCACTGCTGGAACACTGCCGCGTTGAAGCGGTCGCACGTATCTGTCTCGTCGCACTGATCCTTGGCTGGCGAGTCGGCATTGTACCACTGGTGAATCGGCCACTTGTACTTGTACTGCATGCCCGGGTAGAAGAAAGACTTGAGCTTAGACTGCTCGCGCATGACATTGGAGCAGCTCGCAAGCCAGACCGACACGTTGTGGCAGTATCCCTCAAAGAAGACTTCCCACAGCTTGCCGCCATTGGCCGCCCATGCGGTACCCATCGTCCGCTTCACCCAGCTCGGTTCGAATTGAATGAGCGGCACGAGGCCCTTGTGCCCGGCATACAAAACAAAATTGGCCACCATGGAGAAGAAGAGGTTGCCAAATGCCGCGTCCTCCTTGGCACCTTGCATGACCAGCACGCGACTGGTCTGGCCGGCCGGTGGGCAGGTCGACGTGTCTGGGCACGGAGTGAAACGCACGGTTTCGAGAAGGCGGTCGTCGCGTGGCGGCTTCGGATGCTGGAGTGCAATACCTTTTCGCAAACGTGGAGCCTGGATGCAGCTACAGTTCTTCAGGGCCGCCGAGCAGCCCTCGCCAATCCTGCAAGCACCACACCACTCGACAAGGCGGCCTTTGACACCATTACACTGGAAAGCGCCGAGACACCGATCCTTGACCCAGAATTTGCTCTCGCCTGGGTAGCAGCCGTACGTCACGTTAGGTAGGCAAGGATTTTTTGTCTTTGAGAGAACGAGCCGCAGCGGTGCGCAATGGAAGCGCTCGGCCTCCATGCTGCTGTTCAACACAGCGCTCCCCGGACGGTTAAGGGTGTTTTCAGCTGGCCCCAAACCTGCCCCAAACACCACCCCACGGAAGATGTCTGCTCGGCAGCTTCCGGACATCCGGAGCTGTACTAGTACTTCCTTGAGCTGTTCGACCGGAGACATTGTGACATTCGTGATTCGAACATACATGTAGGCTTCCGACCCGACGACCGGGTTGTCCGCACCCTTTGTTGCTTGCCAGGGGGTCAGGGGGTTGCGAGTTGACCAATGGAGGCAGCCCGCAAACATGGAGTTGACACATCTTTTGAAATCTTGCGTTATGTATACAGTATCAACTGGACTTGCGCTCGCCACCTGCCAGATGTTCGACGAGGACGGCACGCCGCTTGTGCTCTAGCTCGGACCTCCACATCCTCTTGTACCCGTCGTATCAAATTCACGAGACAAACGCCATCAAAAGTGTAATGCAGCACTCGAAACCGCGGTAGCACAGACATCGCGATGCCGGCGGCCTTCCTACTGGCGCTGGGCTTGCCGGGGCGGTTGCCAGATATCATGGAGGAGGGCCGTGCCGTGCGCGGTCCGTCTGGCGCGCTCTCTGATGCGCGAGAAGAGATTTGGGAGTGCACCAAGCCGGCACCTCGCTCGCTGCTGTACAGCAACGCAAGCGCAACAAAGAAGGGCACTTGCGGAGTGACCGTCAGATCCAAGAACCATCCGGATCATTGCACGGGCGACAAGGGTTCGTGGGCGCTTAATGTGGCATCGGAACACTGGGCCGCTTCCGAGTGCGCGGCCCTGTGCTCCAGATGCAGAAATTGCAATTTCTTCTCCTTCTCCACGCAAGAGAAGGATTGCTCCTGGTTTGCATCGTGCGACGTTGGTGCGCTTCGGACGCACATCGGAGACTTCAACGCCACCGTGTTCTCGACCGCGCGCATGAACGATTGGCGAGCGGCGGCAGCGGTGGTCTCATTGCGCGAGGCGGCCGGCGACACCTCAGCCGATCGGGAGGATGACCACAGCTGGCGGCAAGTACTTCGCGACCACCGCAAGACGCTGCGGCGCGATTCTGACTCAGCATTTGTGCAGGTGTCGATGAATGATATGAATACCCTGCACCACGTCGTCAAGCGTGTGGGCGCAAGGATCACGGGTGAGACGGGCTTTGCTTCCGGAGTCTCATCGCTGGCCATCGTGACTGCCTTGGCCAAAGGCGGGGCGCACGTGGCGATCGATCCTTTCCAGGGCGCGTACCATTATGACGGGTTGCGGGCGGTGCGCTCTTACATCGAGTCGGCTCCGGAACGGCGCCTCACCTTCCAGCACGTCAATGAGACAGCCTCCATGGCAATGGCTTACCTGCACACCCAGCGCGTGTGCTTTGACGCCTTCTTCATCGACGATGGCCACAAGTTTGACGATGCTCTTGTCGAGCTCTTCCATGCGCACAAGATGCTCGCGCTTGGAGGGGCGCTCATGCTGCACGACAACTGGATGCCCGCGATCAAAAAGCTGGAGAGCTTCATTGAGAGCAACATGGGCAACCTGCACCGCGTGCCTAACCCACTCGGTCACGCGTGCTGCATCTCCATCTATACAAAGTCTGACATCGACCGGCGCGCATGGAACCACTACCAGGTTTTCCGGTGATTGGCATGTGATTGGCATCCCATGCAGCTGCAAGCGCGAGACGGCCTTGAGCTTCAGACGTCACGGGTCGGACGGGTGGCCGCCTTCGCCCTTACGGCTGTCTACACCGGAATCGACCCGCGCTGTCGAGCACGGCATAGGGCATACCGCCGTACCTGCACTGCTTACCGGGACAAGTAAGCTGTAGCGCAGTATTGACTATGTAAAGTACAACGCACGCGTACCTACGTTGGTACCGTACGCGATACCGTTACGCCCGGTTACCGTAGTCCGTAACGGTCAGGGTCAGCGTAGGTTTGTACTAGAACTAGTCTACCGTCGCGACATGTGTCATGTCCCACACTGTTTTCGATCGTGGCTCTCACGGTGCTCTTCGACAACGCAGAGACGATGATTCCGCGGCCCAGGTGAATCGACGGGGCAATGCCTGCACCGACGAGGCTCTCCGTGACTCTGTCACAGCGCATGAGCTCTGTCACCGCGAAAAGCTTCGCCGCGTCCTCGGACGGGTCGGAGCCACCCTCGCTTGCCATGGCTCTGCGCGCTCTTGTGCGCCAGACCACGAGAGCAAAGCCAAAGCTAGCTCTACAGTGGTGGCTACCGGTAGACGCGAGGCGCGCATACCCAAGGTTTTTCCCCACAGCCCTCTTCACGCTGGACGAAGGTGCAAGGTCGACTCCCTATACGGGCTTTCGGCCACACTTCCCTTTTCTCATGGGGAACCAGTACCTGGCCCCAGAACCGCTCAAGGACGTATGGCGCTATGTGCCTCCCGGCAGCACGGTGCTGGAGATGGGCGCACGCTACGGCACAGTGTCGTGCGCTATTTCCAGGCGACAGCACAACTCGGGCCTGCGCGTTTCTCTGGAGCCAAGCCCCTCAGCTTACCAAATCCTCTATCGCAACACACGTGCTAATGGATGCGAAGGGCTCAACATCCACGGCGTCGTCGCGCAGCGTCAGGTCTTCAACTCTTCGGGGAACCACAATAATCAGATGATAGTAAATGTTGGGCGCGATAGCCACGAGGTCTTACACGCTGTGCCGAGATACAATGTTTCAGGCCTAGCGACGCTCCTTAGTAAGCGCATGGGCCGGCCAATCTCGTTTGATACGCTAGTGTTGGACTGCGAGAACTGCACCCGGACACTGTTGCACGAAGAGGCATCTTTCTTCGCTGACCAGCGCCTGAAGACCATCGTGTACGATGCTGACGAGCGCTCACCGGAGCTGATTCTCCATATCTGCACGCTTGGTTTTGGTTTGGTCAGCAACCAGCTTGACTGCCTTTATCCGCGGTGGAATCTGACCCAACTCGTCTTCGTGCGGAGCGCAGGGCTCCCATGCCCAGTGACCACAGACGGCTCTTCAGCCAAGGTTGTTGCCACCTGCATCGTCGATCGTGCGCCGGTAGTAGCTACAAGAACAACGTGCCCTTCGACGCTGAGCATCGGCCGAATGATGTTCAATACGAATGACTTCAGCTGGTTCAAACAGAACTTCCCGAGGCACGACTTCGCACTTCTTTGGCACGAGCTGCCCCCTAACGAGCACACACGAAATATGACCCAGAACATAGCATTCTTTCCTGGCCTTATGCGTGCGTGGGATAAGCTTGGCTACGAAGGATTCTATGACAACTCCAACGCATTTTTCAAGAAATTGATATCAGCAGTTCGCATTCGACATGAGCACTTTGTCAACATGTCGTGGATGGTCGCGCGAGCGGTTCGGCTCCTTCAGCCTCTCACATTTGTCCTCGCCGTCAACATCACGCTCGCACGTATCAGGGAGTACAACAAGTGGCAGCCTTTGTCAGTCCATGCAAAAATCATTCCGCCCGTGCTCAACATTTTTTGCGCAGTGGAGATGGTGGCAATAGATGCGGCTGTGCCTGTGCACATCATCCACTCGGAGGCGCTGCTGCGCGTCTGCGAAGCTGACGGGCCGGTCGCATGTGTTGAGCACATTGCGCAGCAACGACGCCTTGGCACTTATGCGCTCACTTTGCAAGACATGTGCGGCGCTGTCGACGTGGCCGTCGTCTCGAGACAGAAAACGCACCCGAGGCACGTTTGCTCCGATGCATGAGGCAATATTAGGCGTAGTTCGTCCGGATCACCGTTCCCCTGATTATTTGGATCCGGGTCCGACTCTAATACGATATATCCGGATATATGCACGCAAGTGCGGCGGGGTCCTTCACACAGAGTCAAGTCAAGTCAAGTCAAGTTGTTTGTGCATAGACTTGACTTGACTTCACAGACTACACGCTACATGCAGATGGCAGATCTCATGCGAGATGGTGCATCGCATGCGCGAGCGGGCGCGAGCGCGGCGTGCGTTATCCGACACACACGGATCACGCAGCGTAATCAGCCACCGTCAAAAACGGGTTCCGATTCAAAAAGCACCGGCCGGGAGCCGGGACACGACACCGCTCACCGGACGGGTCGACGGACGGGAGTCGAGACTTCGAAGTCTGGTCGCGTCTCTCAGCGTGGAGCCGAGCGTGCAGCGTCAATCGCCGGCGGTAACTTGATTCAGAGATGCGCGTGACCGGGTCGGAGCGTGGGAGGGGGAGGGAGGGGGGTAAATCCGTAAATCCGTAATTACGTAACAGAACGCCCAAAACGGCGCCAAGTGCACCCCCCTGGGGTGGGGCATGGTCGCCCGGCATGCTTCCGCCCCCCCAGTGCGTGGGTGACCGCATTCTTGCGTTTTCGGCTTTCGCGCTTCCGTCGGACGCTCGGAGCACCTTCCATGGCACACCACAGTAAAGGCTTCGAAGCGACAGCACCTCTGGTGGCGCTGCAAAGCAGTGAATCGCCCGCCGACGCGCGTCCCAGCCGGCCGGGCCCACTGACGCACGCCATAGCCGGCGCGCGCGCTCGCGCAGTCACCGTGGCCACCGTGCGGCCACCGTAACACCTCAATCACT
>Ga0180440_100499_pt1 | contig 25125 bp, 19 predicted proteins | sample ChrtobMetaP5_4mM_FD_119745 | JGI IMG/M metagenome (GOLD analysis project Ga0180440, IMG submission 119745) | Chrysochromulina tobin associated microbial communities from unialgal haptophyte culture, Washington, USA - P5_4mM MetaG | ecosystem: Host-associated > Algae > Haptophytes > Unclassified ... | reverse complement strand
TTGCCATACAAGTGAGGGTGATGACTCGTATGTCCCTGCCACAAAGAAGATGAGACACATCATCCCCGTCGCCGCGAGCGCCAGGGCGTGAGCGGCCGTCACGCCCGGTGGTGCCGAGTAGGAAGGGGCCAAAGGAGGGGTAAGATAAGTTGACGACCGAGAGCCGCAATCAGTGCAGTCCGTGCCGAGGCTGCAGAGTGAATACTCGGCTCCGGGGCCGCCATCGTCGCAGAAGCCATCTGATGTACCATAGACGCACGCCTCCGTGCATCCACCGCCCGAACTGCTCCAGTACCTGCATCGGAAAGGAGGGGCGACGGCTGTGAGGGATGGGCGAGGGGCTCCGGCTCGTGGCCGAGCACGTGTGCGGCCGGGCGGGACATGGCGGCGCGCGCGCGCAGACCTCCGGCCCGTCTCAGGATGTGACTCTTGCGTCAAGTGTTGTGGGCCTGAGAACGTTCCGAACAGCGCAGCTGCTGCGAGAAACGGCCAGAGCGGCATCTGCAGGCATCGGGATGTGGACGCTAGCATCAAAATTGTTTTTCGCGGCACAGAAGTCCACCAAGTTTGCGCGTTTGGTTTCGTCTACCGGTACCGGTCACGAGGCGATATTTCCGCCTAGTCGAGGCTCTTGGGACTTGGCGCCCTGTGGAAGACATGTAAACTACCACGCATCGACGCGTGGGCCGTTGCTTCCTCGACCCGAGAGAATGCAGAATCGGGGGGTTCTCATGGTGCAACCTGACTGAGAAAGACGACTCTGATTACTTTGGCGACTACGACTTTGATGGTTCCATGTGGATAGGGCGACTTGGACGTCGGGTATCCGGGAGGAACTTCACCAGCCTGTGGGGCCGGCCTGCAATCCTCCTTCTCCGTGTCACTCGCGGCCGGTCGGCTCGTCACGACGCCGTTTCAAAAACTTCAGGGGGAGCCGGGACACACGGGACACACGGGACACACGGATCACGCAGATGAACCTCACAACCAAACCGACTCACCGTACACTTCTTCCCGGTCGCGGTTGTGCCGTAATATGTTGCTCAAAAACCATAGCGAACTTTTACGGCGGAATGCGTGCGCGCGGCCGCCCCGCCCCGGCCCCCCCGGCCCCGCGGGCCCGTGCCGTTGCGGCTCGGCTGCGGCGTGTGCTGAGGGTACCGCGCACCGCGGCAATAGCCGTATTGCGACACACCGACACCGCTCGGACACTCGCAACTGAGACGCACCTTATCCGTTCTGTGTAACTGCCAACAAGTGCGCGATCCCTCCAGTTGCCACTGCGGAACGGACATTTTCCATTTTGCGGCTTGCCGACTTTTCTGGATTCTCGGTACATCTCATGCACTTCGCCTGTCACACCTACAGGCGGATGGCGGCGCCATGCAACTGCAAACACGCGCGTCCAGCGAAGCCGGAACCCTGCCGACGATCGTGAATCCCATCCCCGACGCACACCCATGTCGCGAGGGTGAGGGGAGCACAATCATGGTGCATGGCTCAGGAGCGGTTGTATCAAGACACCAAGTTGCCGCCCCGCAGCTGGAACGGGCACATCGCCGGGAGGATGTCTGACTTGGGACCAGCGGCCACGACCCGCACAAGCGCATTCGGGAAGCGACGCGACAGTTCCTCAACGAAGGAGCGATGCAGCCAACGGCCTCCGGAGTTTTCGTTGACCGCATTCTCAATCACAAGCCTCTGGAGTCGCGGGTAGCGCAAGCCGCCAAAGGGCGAGTGTGCCATCATGGCCGGCCACGGAAAGCCGCTCCACGAAGACGTCTTTATAGTGAGCTCCTCCAGCGCTGGCAAGTGGCTCGGAAGCCAGAGGGGAGTAAACCCCTCAAAGAAGAGACTCATGGTCCGCAGGCGAGGGTGGCCATCCAGGGCTTCCAGGCCTTTCTTGACTGCCGAGCCCAACGTCAGCGACAGGTGCTCGAGGCCCGGCGCCAGCGCGATGGCTTTGATCGTGCTCTCGGTCACCCTCATCTCCTTGCATCTAGAGTGCAGGGGCGTCAAGTCCTGCCTAAAGCCGCGGAGGCGCGGGCCGAGGCCATTGACGAGCGCCTTAACTCCATTCGACGACACGCTCTGGCAGCCGCTCAGGTCAATCCGCTGCATGCTCGGCAGAAGCGGAGGGCGACCCGATGCCAGAAGCCGAAGGAAATTGTCATCGACCCACTGCACGTCGTGAGCGTCCAGCGCGGTAGCGCGAGAAAAGGCTCCCAGGCGCTCCGTCAGATGCGTGTCCGCTAAATGCTTGAAGCCATCAAGCAGCAGGGTTCCAGCAAACGAGTTAGCAACGTATCGCCGCCACGCTTTGCAAACTCCGGAGCAAGCAAAGATGGCTGGTGGGCATGTGAAGATGTGGTCCCACAGTATGGCACTAGTGTCAGCGTCAAGCGAGAAAAGGGCTTCGACCTCGTGAGTCGTCTGGGCGATGTCGACGAAGTTCGAGCGCTTGCGTCGTGGCATGTGTGAGACGGGCGAGCGATGAGCGAGCGAAGCGAAGCGCCGCGCCCTCCTCGGCCCCTGGATTCCTGGCCTCTCGCAAAGCCGCGTGTGAACATAAGTTAGCGGAAAGAGACAATGTTTTTGCATGCCGACCCGCAAAGCTGGCGTGACCTGACCGGTGGTCTCCCCCGTCCCCGGTGTGTGGCTTGTGCGTTCGTGAGCGCAGCAGAAAAACGAGCCCTAAACGAGCCCGTCTCGCGACCCTTACTGGCCGTCCGCACCAGCGGCGCCTCGGCGGCCTCGAGCCTCTTGCGGCCCTCCTCATCAAGGTGCGCCTCCGCGCCGCTCACATCGATGCCAATACATACCAACGAGTTAAGCGTCGTCGATTGCCCGTTGGAGTACGTCGAGGTTAATGTCGAGCTCATCGGGGCCGTCCTTGCCTATAATTGAGCAAGAGCGTACCCGAGTTGCCACTCTGCCAGTTGATTCAGCTGGCTCGGCTGCTTCCGATTGTGTTGGGCGTCGCCACGATCGCGAGGTGGTTGACGACGATCTGCGTGTCCACCGGCACAATGCCGAGGCGCGGCGCCGAGCGATGATCCACACCAGCAGCCACACGCTGCACGGGCTGCAGTGCGCCCTTACTGCCGTGATGACGCCATCGATCCTCTTGATCGTGCATCCTCATCGCACCGAGCTGCCGCTGCATCCTGCGCCATTCCTCAATGCGCCGCCGCGTGCCGTCGCGCAGCTGCTTGTGCCGGTGCAAGTCCTCTTCGTCCTTAGTCCGGATGATACCCGTCCACTTGGCACCATTCGCAACGCGTGTCAGATCCAGCTTCTGGCTCGGCTCCAGATTGAGTTTGGCAATGGCGCGTGGTGGCGAGATCCTCGAGCTCAACGAGATGCCTGAGTGGCCTGAGTGGCGGGGCAGTGGGTAGCACACCTCACCCGACTCGACGGGCGAGGGCGGCCCGGACGCTCCGAGCTGCTTCTTCGCGCTCGCATGGGCCTCATCATGGGCGCCCTCGAGCGCACGCGCAGGGAGCAGACGGCTGCGAGCATGCGTAAAGCTTGGCCAGCTAGGGTGCTTGGAGTCAGTACTGGGGCTCGTGCAGGGCACTGGGCATGGCGTGAACCATACGATCCCCAGAGGAGTGACCTCATCATGCTCAGCCGGTGGAACTGATCCAGCTAGAGTCTCAACTCCCCCGTAGTACGGTACTGATCGACCCAGGGCTTCTTGGTCGATGGTGAGGTCCTCGGCAGACAAAGAAGCGTCTGCTGTTGTCCAAGTGTGAGGAGCTGTCCTCGATGGCGGCATCATATGCCGACGGTGCTTCGTGGGTGCACGGCGGTGGTTCGAGGGCGCGCGCAAGTGCTCATGAATCACAGGTCTGGGTGCGGACGCTGGCCGCCGCAGAGCTCGCATCGCCGTTGTGTCCATGGCCTCTCTGAGCGCCTGTCTGCTTGACTCGGAAAAGGCGTGGCCAGTGGCACCAGAAACTACGTTGTGGGCTATCCTTTGCACCAATGCCGGCTGCGACGATGAGATCTCGCCATGACTCGCATCAAATTGCGACCGACTCTGTGATTGTTTCTCGAGCACAGTGTAGAAGCTCTTTGTTCTTGTTCTGACAACATTTTGGCCTGGGCTCAACACGCCATCGGGAACGCGCAGTGGCGGGCGCGAGAAGCGTAGCTTCAGCGGCTCTGAGGCGCCTGTCCACTCATTTTTGTAGTGCACATAGTGCTGCATGTCTATCTTGTCTCGCTTTCCGCATGGGCGGACTGCGCACCTGTCAGTTTTAACGTCAGATTCCCCTCCTGTTTCACTTGGCATGCATCAGACGAAGAGCCAATTTGAAGGCTACAGCGGGAGAATAGCATCTTAAGAAAGCAACCGCCGCTCTACATTTCCTGATGCATGCAAACGCGAAGCGAGAGCTTGATATGCCAGTGACCATGCCGGGCGCAAACTCAGACACAGACGATCTGCTCCTCAGCGACGACGCGGCCATGCCCGCCGCGCGCTCCGTTCCGCGCAAGCGTCCTGCGCCCAAGAGCGCCGCCGCCGCCCCGAGTGCCAAGCGTGCGTGCGCTTTTGCGTCCGAACCCGCGCTTGCACCTTCGCCTTCCGAACACCGCGAAAGACCGCGCGCCATCTCCACCTGATGCTCACATGCTCTCTCGCTCGCCCCCGTGCCTTGGCAGGCACTGCGGGCGGCTCGCGCACCGTGGCCGCTGCACCCGTCCACCGGCCATCCCTCGCCTCGGAGCAGCACAACGCATCCTCGGAGGATGAGGAGTACAGCCAGGACGCAGGTGATGCCGAGCACATCCAGCAGATGTTCAAGAATATGATCGCCGCTCTGGACAAGCAGCGGCGCGATGGCAACGAGAAGATCGAGGCGCGCGCTGTGCTCGACCGCCAGGCCTGCCTCGCCAAGGCCATGGAGGCGATCGCCCAGGCGAAGAATCGGCACGCTGCCGAGCTCGAGGAGACCAAGGTGCAGGTGGTCAAGCGAATGGCCAAGGTGAGCTCGACGATGACCAAGAGCCTCTTCGACTACATCGCTGACGTGGAGGTCGTCCACAAGGATACCGTGGCCGCCCGCAAGCAGGCCAAGATGGAGTCTGCCGCGGTCGCCAACGACGTCAAGACCCTCCAGACGTGCGGCGAGCAAGTCTGCGCCAACCTCGAGAAGCGGCTGCAGCAGATCACGAGCAAGTCGGAGAAGGACTTCAAAGCCGCACTCGACGCGCCGGCTCCGCTCGCCGATGTGATCGCGGAGATCGAGAAGGCTACCAAGACCATCTCGTCGCGCTCGTGAGCGAGCTCATGCGGAGAGGCCGAAACGCTCCCGCTCCGCTCGCCGCTTTTGGAGCGGCGCTCCCGCTCCGTTCGCCGGTCGGTCATGAGCGCGATTCTGGTCCGCCCTAGGTGGGTCTCGCAGGCTGCTACAGCTGTCGCTTAATCTTTTGTACCAAGGAATGTCACCTTTAAAACCGAACAGCAGCACGACATCGAGACCCCGACCGGACCCTACCGCCTACCCGACCCGTCTCACAAAAGATCATGCTCAAGATCGACGTCCGACGTCACCCTGACCCACGTCTCGAAAATGATGGAGGGCCGCTGTCTCAGTCCGCGTATCCTTATCCGACGTAATCCGTCCCGTGCTCCAAGTCCGATCTCTGATGCGCCCTGCGTTGCCGCCGCCGCCACTGCCAGTCACGGCATCCGGCACCTTCACCGCCCGCCGAGTCCTCTCATGCATGCTTGGACACGGCTCCGCTCCATACCGATCTCCCCCAATTATCCCCCGATCTGACCCCCGATCTCCCCCGCGTGTGCTGCATCATGGCCCTCCGGTCCGCAACGCCCCCCCGCATTCTTTCCCACGCCCGCGCCACTCGCAACAGCAAGTTCCACAGAGTATTCCACAGAGCTCAGCTGTGCCTCCAGCAACGCGTGCTGGCCGCGCAGGCTGAGTAGCTCGCTCTGCAACACCAAGTTATGGGTGCGCAGCACATCGTTTCCTTCATTTGCCCGTCGGAGTGCCTGCAGCTCTCCTAGCTGCACCGCCTTCTCATCACACGCGGCTGCATGCAATCGGAGTGCCTCCATGCGCAGCGCTTCGCTCTGCTTCAGCTCCTCGGCCAAGCGCACAGCCCGCCGCGCCTCAAGCCGCTCGACGCGCACCTCGTCCGTCAGCTGTGCCACGTGCGCCCGGGACGCCTCGAGAGCTGTGGAAGCCGCCTGCAGCTCTGCGCTCAGTTCGGCGTTGCGGGGCTCGAGGGGCTGCAGAGCTATCACTTGGTGCGCGAGGGTGTTTGCTTGGACGAGGAGGGCCTCCTGGCCAGACTTCAGCGTGTCGATCGTCGCACGCGCCGCGACGAGCTCGGCTTGCATGCTCACGAGCCGCTCGTGCTCCGCCCGGAGCTCCCCTTGTAGCGACTCTCCCTCCGCACGTGCGTGGATGGTCGCGAGGTCCGACTCGGCGCGGCGGGTCTGCTCCGTCTCGAGCTCGCTCGTCATCTCGTCGTGCTGTGCGCGGGCGCGGTCGAGCTCCCTTTCAAGCAGCTCCACGTGTTGGAACAGCATCGTGCGCTCACCCTCGAGTTCCAGGCCCGCACGCCGGCTCGCAAGCAGTAGCGCGTCGGTCTGCTCGCATGCATCTGCCGCCGTCTCAAGGGCCTCAACATGCTCTCGCGTCTGCTCAAGTCGGCGCGCCTCCTCGTCCGCCCACGTATGCGTGAGCTTGTGCCACCAACGCCAGAGCGCTTGGCCCTCTCTCTGCTTCGCCCTGCTCGGGGGCCCAAGTTGCCTCCCGTCCACCTGCATGCAATGAGGGGGGCACGAAGCTAGCACTCAGCATGCAATGAGGGGATCCATCAGCATGCTTGGGGACCCAAGTGGTCTCCCATTCACACCTGGTAGCTCCCGCCGCTGCCACGATGGGGCTGTTTGAAGAGGACGAGTTTGAGCGCGGCAAGCTCGCTTGTCAGCTCACTGTGCGCCTCGATGAGGAACGGCGGCAGGCCAGCGAGCGCCGGCGCACTCCCCTTGGCCTCGTTGACGGCCTCGTACACCGCCTCAACCGCCTGCTGCCTCGTGATTGCATGCGTCAGCACATCGTCCTGAGCGCCCTCATTGGCACTATCGGTTTCGCGGCCAAGCCGTCCATCGGCATGTGCCTCGAAGACCACACCCCAGCTCGAGCGCCTCGCATCCACGCTCAGGCGCTGGAAGACCTCGGGCGGAGCCCGCCGGGTGCTGATCGGCGAGTGGTGAGCGCCTCGCTCCGCAGCCGCAGCCTGCCGTCGAGCAGCAACGATGCGCTCTTTCCACTCTGTGAAACGTTGCTGCTCTATTTCGGGGCTCCGGCGTGCTTTCCTTTGGCTCCCGGAGCCGAACGCGACGCTAGTTGGGGTGCTACGCTCCTGACGCACCGTGGGGCTGTTTGGGAGCTCAAGCGTGTTGCTGCATTCTCTGCTTTGCGAGGGCATGCGCGAGGGCGGATTGGGTGGGAACCCAGGGCTTGGGCGTTGCTTCGTGTCTGGACTGCCGGATTTGTGCCGCAGCTTGTTGAGGAGGGAATGTGCCGCAGACTCCCTGGTTGCCTGCGGGCTCTGGGATGCGTGGTCGTCATATGGGTCTTGCAAGTTCTCCGCAGCCCAGGTTCCATTGATCTCTCCCGAGTTCTCGGCGGCAGCGGCACGGGCGTGAGCTATAGTTCCTACCGCAGCTCTCGCGCGCTCGACAAGGGCCGAGGCGCTCTGGAGCGCGGCGGCATTGGCCTTGTCGCAGAAGATTCGTGGTTCTGCGTGCTCATTCGCGCGCGCCGCCGCGCTGCGCAGCCTGTGAGACTCCGCCATCGTTACACGCTCAAAATAGAGACCTGATGGCGAAACTCAAAATAATTTGAGGACTCGGCTCGCTGACATGCATTTCACTTTGACTACCAGCTCCATGGACACATTGGTCACATGAGCGTGCCACTCGCACAGCCAGAATCACTGCACCACCACCAACAAAACAAAACCCAACCCAACTCCCCGTGCGGAAGGCGGGGCGGTTCGAACAGCAGGTTGTGGGGAGGTGGGATCTAGTTTTATACAGTCTCGTAAGACCCGAACGCACTCTATGGTTTCACCACCTGTAGGCACATGCGCCCATCATGTTCAGGTGAGCAAGTCTGACCCTTGTGATCACACCTTGGGTGCGTCCGATGTGCGCCCTCTCCAGAGCGCCAGGCAAGTGGCATCGTCCATCGTGCATCGAGATGGGACCCGCGACCCGGCCGCGCGCGGCGCATGGGCATGTTTCTTGCTTGAGCATTGAGGTGCTATAGCGTATAGCGGTGTGTCGCGGGTGTATCATGTATCCGGGTCCCCAAAGTAAACTACACTACAGTAGTACGGTACCTCATTCAACGCACATGAGTTTACACATGAGTCAAAGTGAGAGAGAGTGCAGCCCACAGGGACTCACGAGCATGCTCACAAGGCGGATGAGACATCACACAGTCGTCCGACTCAGACACAAGGCGGACGTGAACTGCTTGCAGAGCACCTCCTCTGCCCTCTCTCCCCGCCCCATCATTCATACCTTCACCGAGCTCCGTGATGAGGTTGAGCGCGGCGTGCGTGAGCTTGGCGGCGTACGAGAGCTTGGGAGGAGTAGGCCGGAGCTTGGGAGGAGTAGGCCGTCGCGCTGCGCCACGTGCTCCTTACGCATCCGAATCTGGTCCTTGATGCGCGGGATGAGCTTCTCGTAATGGCCCGGCCCCAGATCGGGGCTCGCGTCGCGAGCGTTGAAATTAGGCAGCGCGCGCTGCGGAGTAGTGGTGCCAAAGGGCGCCCTGACCTTGCTCATCCGGCGCATCTCGTCTCTACAGTCGTCCAGGAGCGTTCCGTGGTTCTGCTCGTACGTCCCCGGACCGTTGACTGTCTCCGTCTGCGGCTTCTGACCGGACATGCCGCCACGCAGCGGGCCGAAGCGGTCGAGTTTGCCGTTGAAAGAGGCCCTCAATTGGGTATAGATGGCGACCTTTGGATTCGGTGAGTAGTGATCGGGGCCGGGAACAGCCGAGCGCGACTCAGGTCGCTGCAGCGAGGTTGATTCGAAGACGTTTCGGCTGCCGCCCAAATTCTTGTAGTACGCGTAATCGTACTGCGTGTGCGTGTTGTCATAGATGGCTCCCGGCGACGAGCTGCCAAAGAGGCTGGTGGCCAGCTCTCTCACCTCCGTTGAGTCAAAGGGCTTGCGTGTCTCCTTGCTCTGGCGAGTATTGCACATCGGGTTGGTGCCGGCGTCCTCGTACGTGTACGGGTTGTAAAGGCCTGGATCCATTTGCGGCGGCACATTCACCTGCACACCCTGCACTCGCTTGTCGCGGACCCACGCGTACTCGGCATCCGCCTTGTGAGGCGCGTAGCCGGAACGGCCCGACTCGTACATGCCGAAGCCGACGGGAACGCGCGGACGCCCGCCAGTGCTGCCGCCAGTGCTCGTCCATGACGACATGGCGATCGATTCCATGGCGCCCGAGAGTCCCTCACAGGTGGGCTCCGGACGGACAGGGACGGGAGACAAGGAAGGCGTTCGGTTTCATGGCACGCAAGAGTCGCAAGATTGGGAAAGCTGAGAATTGGGAAATGAATGGTTGCATGCCACAAAGAGCATGGAAGAGCCGGAGCCGGTGAACTCAACCTCAAAGCTCCTTCTCCCCCTTCACCTTCTTTCTACATGTAGTACGAACAGAAGTAATTCCTACTCAAGCCCAACAACTCAAACTCCCACTAAGCTCCTTCTCGTTTCACGCGCCCCATCAGCACAATGTCTCATCCACATTTCCGCGTCTTGCGAGTACACTTTGCGGATTCGCTCGCACGTACTCAAGGACCTGGGCTGGATGGCCAAGGTGGGTCCTGCTGCCTTGCCCTTGGCTTTGGGGTGCGGATCTCGCTGGCGGGACGACCTGTAGCCGTGCCACGACTTGTTATGCCGCCGGTTGCGTTGGCGCATGCCCGTGAAAAAGTTCCAGCTCGGCGCTTCTCCCTCCTGGCTGGTCGGAGCTCTGCCGTCGCGGCGTGGTGCGGCTCCGACCGTGCAGCCCGTCTGCCGTGCCAGAAAACGGTCGAGCTTCATTCCAAGCCCGTCGCGATCGAAGCAGACGAGCGACTCGGCTGGCCGCTGTATCGCTACAAAGAGCGCCTGTGGGTACAAGAAGATACGTGAGGGGCCCATGACACGGCGATTGATGGCGTGCACGGCGCAATCGGCGTCTAGGCCGGCACAGCTCCCAAGGAGCTGTTCCACAAAATCGACAAGGCTCGAAAGGGTGTCGAAGGCGGTGCCCATCTCTTGAGCCGTCTCCTTGGCATCGCCACGGGAGGTCAGCTCGTTGAGTACCGACTGGAATCGCTCACAAGGCTCGCGGAGCACGGTGAATGCCGAAGCGCCTGCGACCATTGCGCTGGCGTTGCACACATCGTTCGCACAGCCACTTCCGTGGTCGTGGACGTGGATGTGCAAGCGACTCGTGTTGGTGCTCGAGCAAGGCAGCTCAAATTCATGTACGTCCGTGATGCGGCGTGGCCGGCGTCTGGCGCCTGAGTGGTACGCTGTGAGCCGCTCGAGAAGCGCGCTTGAGCCCGTTTTGGGACTCCGGAAGTAATGGAGCATGGTGGGTGGCAGCTGTGATGTTGGAGTGCTCTGCCAGAGGTCGGTCATGCGGAAGCGCAAGAAAGGTGCGACCCAGTCGCGGGGCGCTCGCATAGGTAAGCCGCCTTCCCACCAGTCGCGCATACGCGCCGACGCACGGATGACGCGCGGAGTATTAGACGGGTCCGTGCCGGTGAAATAACAGACTTTGCCCCAAAAGGAAACCGAGGTGCACTCTAGCTGAGGTCAATAGCCAACCGTGCCATAAAAATCGCTCCGAGCGTATCCGGATAATGTTCACGTATACGATACAATTGTACGCGGGCCGTCCATGAATTGAGCGTGTGTTGCCACGCCAGACGCGTCCGATCTTTGGCGGAAGCGCGCGCGAGTGGCGCACCCTCTCCACCCTTTTTGGGGCCTCCACTGCGATGCCCCCAGCAGCAGCCGGCTCGACGTCCGGCCTCTACTCGCAGTACGCGGCTGCGGCGCAGCCTCGGCCCGGTTCTCCGCAGCGCCGTGGCAACAGGAACGCGTCGGGCCACAAGACCACGCGCTCGGCCGTTCTGCGAGCTGCTGGCGTCAGGCTCTGCTGCTACCTCAATCAGGAGATGGACCGTGCGTCGTCAACAATCGTGCAGCTGCCGGCGGACTGCGACACGCTAGAGGAGGTGATCCCGTACATCCAAAAGAAGCTACAGCTCGACAAGCGCATGCTCTTCGTTGCCGAGCTCTTCACGCCGACTGGTGATCTGATTAACTCGTGGGATCAGCTTGTGCAGGCCGCACAAACTGATACGCCGATCATAATCGGGTGCGGCGAGCCCTTCGACGCGATGCGCGTGCCCAACGCGCTCCTCGAGATGCACCTCAACGGTGGCGGCCGAAAGGCTGTCAAGCGCGTCACGCGGGAGCTCAAGGACAAGCGCCTCGCCGAGCGGCAAGACCGTGCGGAGATGGTACGCCAGGCGGGGCACGGGGTCTTGCCGATTGCAGCGGCGAACGCGCGTGAGCAGAAAGTGGAGTCCAAGCACGAGACCGCCAATCTGATGCGCCAGCGGTACATGCAGGGCCTCGCGTACACACAGCAGCAGCAGCAGGAGTTACTCGACAGCGTCTATCAAAACGTGACGGCACAAAAGATGGAGGCGCAGGAGTCGAAGGCAACTCGGGCAGAGCAGGAGGCAGAGCGGCGCGAGCGGCTTCGCATGGAGAAAATCCAGCAGCAGGAGGAGCTCAAGAGGGCGCGCGAAGCAACGATGGCCCTCGTGCGGAGGCAGCATGACGCAGCCCTTCAGCCCCTAAGGTGATGCGGCGAGACGATGTGGGGCGTGTGGCACGTTTATGGCGTATAAGCTGTAGAGCTCTCTATGCGCACAGGGAGCATGGAGCATGGCCAAGAGTGTCGTTTCCTCACAAGGGTGCCCCCGACGCAGCGCGAGGATTCCTGATCCTGTGACGTTTAACTCCAATAACTGTGAGTGCCACATAACTGGCGCATCCGTACTCCGAAAGCAGTCTGCGCCCTCAAAGGTGTGTCTCCACGGGACCGGTGGTCGTGCGCCATGCCGACTTGGCAACGGAACGTGAACGTGAACTTCGAAAGTGACGAAACTTGCGATGGCGACACGGAGCGATGCCCTCTCGGTCTCGGTGCGCAAGGACTTCCACACGGTCGCCCACTCTTCGGGCATCGCGCTCGACGAGGCGACCCGCGCTCTCGCGGCTGACGTCGGAAAGGTGCACGGCGAGGTCAATTGGGTCGCCCTCACATATGCAAAAGGCAGCAAGCAGGCTCTCGAGCTGCTCGGATCTGGCAGCGGCGGCTTTGCAGAACTGAGCTCATCCGGCGCGTTTGAGAATGCGCGCGTCGTGTACGCCGTTTTCGTTGCCGTCGCCGGCCGGCGCGGCGGCCGCAAGAAGGTCTTCGTCTCATGGGTGGGCCCTGACGTGAGCGGCCTCGAGCGAGCACGCGTCTCGCTGCACCGCACCGACGTGCTCAACCTACTGGGTCCCGCGGTTGCCTCGCTCGATCTGCAGGAGCGCCTGCCCTCGGCCGCAGCCTTCGACGACTGGGCTCGTGCCGCGGTCGCCGAGCAGCTCTTCGTGCCGTCAGACTCTCTGCTTCTCGACTCCAACCTTGCTGCGAAGGCTGCGGGCTTTGGCAGCGGCGGCGACGCGGAGAACGTGGCCGCCGCGGCTGACGCGGCGTCGGTCACGCCAAGCGAGCTCGAGCCACTGCCCGGACTGCCGCCCTCAGCAGCCTCGGCGGAGGAGGCGATGGAGGCGCTCGCGTGTCTCGCCCAGCAAACGGGCCTGAGCGCGCCTGCAGCCACACAGTTGTTAGCCGAGCTGCCTCCGAGCTTGGCTGGCGAGGCGCTGCTCCTCGCACAGCACATGGACGGGTGCACGCCTGAGCTTGCTGCCGAGCTCCTCACGCTCGCCGCCGCCGCCGCCACTTCCGGCGAGCTTGCGTCGCCAGTGCCGGCTACCTTGGCAGCGGGCGGCGCGCTCGTGAGAGGATGCGGACTGCGGCTTGCGCTGGCAGTCGTGTTGCGCTGTCACCTGCTCGGGCGTCCCATGGAATGGCGCTGCACCTTTGGGCGCCTCCCGAGTACGCTCCCGACGCTCACGCGACTCGTCGAGTGTGCCCGCGCCGCCCCCTCTTCCGAAGGGCTGCTGCGAACGCGTCAGCAGGGCTTGCTGGCGCTCACGGCAGCCGCCCTGGGGCGCATCGGCTTGGCTGTGGAGCCGCAGGAGGAGGAGCCCACGCCGTCGCCCGCGCCCGCCCCCAAACCGCCACCGGCCCGTCCTCCGGCTCCTCTGCCGGTGCCGCTTGTGCCCTCTCCTGCACCGCCACCTGCACCGCCGCCACCTGCAAGGCCGATGGCGCCGCCGCCGATGGCGCCACCGATGGCGCCGCCACCGATGGCGCCGCCGCCGATGGCGCCGCCGCCGATGGCGCCCCCGCCGATGGCGCCGCCGCCGATGGCGCCGCCGCCGATGGCGCCGCCGCCGATGGCGCCGCCGCCGATGGCGCCGCCGCCAATGGCGCCGCCGCCGATGGCGCCGCCGCCGATGGCGCCGCCGCCGATGGCGCCGCCGCCGCTCGCGCCGCCGCCGATGGCGCCGCCGCCGATGGCGCCGCCGCCGATGGCGCCGCCGCCGATGGCGCCGCCGCCGATGGCGCCGCCGCCGATGGCGCCGCCGCCAATGGCGCCGCCGCAGATGGCGCCACCGCCGCTCGCGCCGCCGCCGCTCGCGCCGCCGCCACCGCTTGCCCCGCCGCCGCCGCTCGCGCCGCCGCCGCTCGCGCCGCCGCCACCGCTTGCCCCGCCGCCGCCGCTCGCGCCGCCGCCGCTCGCGCCGCCGCCGCCGCTTGCGCCGCCGATGGCGCCGCCACCCATGGCATCCGGAGTGCAGCGCGCGCCGCCAGCCCCGCCCAGCCCACCTACTGGCGTGCCTCCACCGCCACCGCCACCCGCGCCACCGCCTGTGAATGCCAAGGCGCCGCCGCCACCCCCGCCGCCACCTCCGCCACCGCCAGCGGGAACCAAGCCGGCAAGGAAGGACAAGGCGGTCGACGAAGCCAGCAGCTCAGTGGACGCGGCGGACGCGGACGCGGCGGAGGTGGGCGTGGAGCGGCGACGCCTGTTTTGGGTGCGCGTGCCCGATCGTCTCGTGGACACGACAGTGTACGGCACGCTCAGCGTGCGGATAGAGGAGGTGAGCGCGGCGGCAAGCGCGGCGGTCGAGGCGATGGTCACAGAGCACTTTGTGAGGGCCAAGGAGAAGCGAATGCTCACCGAGGCTGAGCGAGTGGGGCAGGAGGTGGGCGCCATTGGCGGCGTGCTCAAGGAAGGTTCCCTGACCTTCCTCGACCAGCGGCGGTTCAACAACCTCGCGATCGCCCTGACGCGTCTCGGGCTGCCGAACGCGACCCTCCGAGAAGCGGTGCTCGCGGGAGACGAGCGTGTGCTCACTCCCGAGGTGGTGGAGCTGCTCGTGCCGTGCGCCCCCACCGCTGACGACATAGAGGCGATCGCGCCGTACGATGGCGACCCGGCGCTCCTCGCGCAGGTCGAGCGCTTCTTCTGGGAGGTGCACAAGGTACCCCACTTCACCAACCGGCTGCTCGCTCTCCGCGCGAAGCAGACGTACGCCGCGCAGGCGGCGCACGCGCAGAGGCTCCTCGAACAAGTCAACTGCGCGTGCAGCGCTGTGTTGGTCTCGGATGCCTTCGAGGTGCTGCTCGCCCTCGTGCTCGCGGCGGGCAATGCCATCAACCGCGGCACGGCGCGCGGCGGCGTGCGCGGCTACAAGCTCGACGTGCTCGTCAAGCTGGCCGACGTGAAATCGATGGCCGGCGGAGCCAAGGGGCGCGGCGCCACGCTGCTCCGGCTGCTCGTGGAACTAGCCGAGCGAGCTCTGCCGGAGAGCGCCGCGCGATGGACGGAGGATCTTGAGTGCGTCGGCCCCGCGAGCCGGATCTCATGGGATAGGATCACATCGGAGCTCGCGCAGATGAAGGCGAGCATCGAGCTGTGCCAGCGCGTGCACAAGGCAGTCAAGGCCAAAGCCAAGGACAGCGCGGCCGTCGACGCGTTCGGCGCGACCATCGGCCAATGGCTCGAGGGCGCCCAGCGGACGCTGGGCATGCAGCAGGAGAGCCTTAGGAGCACGCAGCGCCTCTTCCGCGCCGTGGCGCAGCGGCTGGGCGAGGACGCCTCGGGCGGCGTGGGCCCCGAGACACTCTTCAGTCTCCTCGAGCGTTTCCGGCACCAGTGGTGTGGAGCGAGTGCGGCGCTCGCGGACGCTTCCCAGCAAGCGGCTCGCGAAGTAGGGCGCGCACAGCGCAAGGCTGAGCGCGCTGCGGTGATCGAGGCTAAGAGGGCTGCGGCGCACGCGGCCGCCGCCGCCAGTGCCGCGGCACTTGGAGACGGCGACACCTCCTCTGTACGGCCAGGCGCCCCCGGCCAACGCACCGCCGTGGGCAAGCTACACATTCGGCTCTCAACCAACAAGCGGTGCACCAGGGCGGGCGTGCGGGTGGCACGTGCGACGGGCGGCGGGAAGACGTGTGTGACGTGCGGTGCCGCCTTCGTCGGCTGGGGTCGAGCCTGCGCCCCATGCCGCAAGCCAGGCCCGTATGGTGCCCGAGACGGCGCCATCGGAGCGACGGGCGGCGGCGGCGGCGGCGGCGGCTCGGCGGGCGACGGAGCCAAGGGCGATGCAAGCAAATTCCAGAGCGCCGAGGGGATCGAGCACTGCTTCGTGTGTGCGAAGCGATGCTACCCCGCCGAGCGATTCGTCGTGGGCGGCCGAGTCTTTCACCGCAAATCGCCTGGCCACCGCGGCTGCTTCCGGTGCACCCAGTGTGACGCGCCCCTGAACGAGGCGAACTTCTCGAACGCAGGCGACAAGATGTACTGCAACACGCACTTCCGACAACTCTTTGCCACCACGGGCGATTACCGCTTCGCGCTGGGCGACGCAGGGCGGCTTGGGGCCACGGGTGGCGCCGCCGTTGCCGCGACCGCCACGACGGCCGCGACAGCGGACACGGCCACCGGCATGGCTGTCGTCAGGAATGGTCTCGAGACGGTTGAGTCGAGACCGTCTCGAAAGCTCCCTGAGCTCGTACCATCTCGAGACAGCTTTTTCGAGCTCAGGGAGCCTTCAGAACTCTTGTCGAGTCTAGCCACTAGTCTAGCCCCCACGGAGCCTTCAGTGGCGGCGCCGCGCGCCACGGCGACGGGCGGAGGTGCTGCAGCCGCGCCCGAGGAGGAGGAGGAGGAGGAGGAGGAGGACGGGGTGGAGGCCACGCATTACGTGTATGGCGATCTGCGCATCCCCATCGCGATCGAGACCGCGTGGATGCGCGTGCGCGACCACGAGCATCCAAACAACTGGCTGCTCGTGGGGCCGTCCACGCACGACGCCAACCAAGTGGAGCTCATCGGCGAAGGGGCGGGTGGTCTCTCGGAGTGCCGGCAGCGGCTCGTCGAGTGCGGCGGTGCCACGCGGGTCGTGTACGGGGGGCTGCGCCTCGTTGCCGTCGATACACGCCGCGGCATCCGGAGCGAGCGACCCAAGTTCGTCTTTGTGATGGCCACTGGCGCCGACGTGCCCATCCGGGCGGCCACGCGCGGGATGCTCGAGCGCGGCGCCATCGCCGAGGTCCTGCAGCAGACGCACATCTCCTTCGAGGTGGAGGGCGTCGACGAACTTACGGCACAGACGATCGCGGCCAAGCTGCTGCACAGTGGCGGCGCCCACAAGCCGAATGCATTCGACTTTGGCGGCGGCCAGGTGCTTGAAGAGGAGTGGTACTGACACGTCACTAAGCTCTAAGGCCATTTTCAATGAGATAAATTAAGACCTTTAAGAGCGAGGGGGGGCGTGCTGGTCGTATCGTCTCGATTTTTTTCTCTGACGGGGACCCGCTAGCTCGAAGCTGCAGCATTTTCTTGTTCAGAACTCCTCTGATTTTAACAACCAATTTAACAGCCCCGTTGGTTAATTTCACACACGAAGGAAGTCGCGCGTCCGGAACAACACCGCGGACCATCGGACGTGAATGTCGGTCCACGACAAGATCGTCAAGCTCGTCTTCATCCGCATCGACGGCCAAGAGGGCGCACGCAAGACGGTGGTGCCGCTGGTAGAGGGCTGCGACTTCGATCAGTTCCTCAGCCGCCTACGCCGTCGCCTTGGGATTCGAGAAGATGTGGCCGTCAGCCTGAATGATGCGGCAAGCGGTCCGGTCGATTCGATCGACCGCCTGCTCGAGGTGGACGAGAGCGCCACGCTCGATGTGCATGCGCCAGACGCCGTTCTGCCGTCACCGGTGCCCGCGACGCCTTCGGGCATGAGGCCCTCTGCCAGCACCCCGAGCAGCAGGGGAGCAGCCAGCCAGCGTGCGCCACACAGCGTTGCCGGCGGCGGCAGCAGTGGCGGCGCGGCGCCCAGCATCCGCGAGTGCCGGGTCGACGTGCCCACGTCCGAGTGGACGCGCGCTGGCGACCGCGAGGGTGATGAATCGGGCGCTCTCAAGTACCGCAAGCGCAGGCGCGACTTTGTAAGCCTCGCACGTAGCCGCTACGGCGTGATAGCCCTGGTCATCCTTGGCGGTCTCGCATTGGGCGCAATGCACGCGCTCTCCTGAACGTGATGATGTGCGACATTTGTGTTCACAGTCTCGCCCCGGACGCGCACCTCGCGTCCGCGCGTTGTGTTGAGGGCAAGTACCTCCGCAAGGCCGGCTGTGCTGCATGCGGCTGTGTCGTTTGTCTGTCAGTGTCGTGTTTCAGATCAGTGATTCACAGATCGCGGACCCGTGTTGACAATGAACTCATGCTTTGCACGTTCACAGGGGCCTAGATCCACACATCAAGCAATGACATCAAGCTGAAGCTCGAGGTACCGCTACCGGGGGCCGGCCGCTCCTCCAAAACCCATGCTCCTACCTCCAGACCCACCCCAGACGCAACGGGCCGCGGGGCGCTTTACCGCTTAGCCCGCCCGACGCCTTGAAAAGGCGCTACTTGGCCTACTTCATTCGGATTTCTCCGGAAGTCAAGTCAAGTCTATACATAAACAACAGACAACCATACGGAAGCCTATCGAATGTGCTCCGGAAGCCAGCAGGGGAGGACGGGAGTCTTGACTTGACTTGACTTCTCCGGATTCCCTATGAATACAAGTTTTCGGATTTCCTCAATGGGGAAACGCGGCTTTCTAGTAGAGGCGCGAAGCTCGTCCCTTGGTCGTCACGCGTCGCTCCGTCGTCCTCAGCTTCTCGCTGCCGTTGCTGGCGCGAAGCTTGTCCATGGCAAGCGGCAGCAAGCCCACGATCACCTTCGTCACCGGCAATGCTAAAAAACTCGAGGAGGTCAAGATTTACTTGGCAAAGTCCTGTAATGGTGACGCAGACGCGCTGCCTTTCATCTTGACGAACCAAAAGATCGACCTTCCAGAGCTCCAGGGCGAGCCCGACGAGATCTCCAAGGAGAAGTGCCGGCTGGCTGCCGAGCGTGTCGGTGGCCCAGTCATCACTGAGGACACGTCGCTTTGCTTCAATGCGCTCAACGGGTGAGGCGGGCTCATCTCGAGCTGCGCCTTGCATTTTCTCATCTGTCGTGCTCTGCGTGACCCCTGCGTTCACCCCGTTGGCTGCTTGCAGGCTGCCTGGACCGTACATAAAATGGTTTCTCGAGAAGACTGGCCACGAAGGCCTGAACAATCTGCTCGCAGCCTACGAGGACAAGTCAGCTTACGCGCAAACCATCTTCGCCTTCTGCGCCGGGCCGGGCCAGGAAGCCCTCACATTTGACGGACGTGTGCCTGGTAAGATTGTCCCGGCACGTGGCCCGCCCGATTTTGGCTGGGATCCCGTGTTCTTGCCCGACGGCTACACCGAGACGTATGCCGAGATGTCCAAGGACGTCAAGACGGGAATGTCGCATCGCACGCGCTCGTTGACGCTGCTGCAGGGCTGGTTGCTAGAGAATGCTGCCACGCTGCCGCCAAACACGAAGCAGGCACGCGGCGAGTGACACACACACAGAGGGATCTCAGATATGGGTTTCGCCGACCATGTCGACGGCGCGCGTCGAGCTCGGACCGCACAGTGGACATCAGCCCGCACTCTCCGACTCAGAGGCGGGCTTGGTCCTGGAGGTGCTGTGGTGGCCTGGTTGAAGGTTTTCAACGTTGAAGGTTAACACCCGAAAAGCAGCACACATCCATCACCCATGCTGCTCCATCACCTCTTCATATCATCCTATCCTAGCGCCGTGTTTACTGCGGCCGGCTGTGGAGTGTCTGGTCGGCGGCACAGCACTGCCCACTGCGACGGGACCCGCAAGCACAACCACAAGGCTCACAAGCACAACAACATCCCATACAAGCCGATGAGGCTTTCTCGCTTTCAGGAGTTCTTTCAGGGCTGGAGCACACAAGCGACCCACACAAAGATCACATTGAAGACTTTTCGACGAGGTACCTCCAACCACGAAAGGCCACGTGGGTCGTTTTGCGACGTGTTGCATCGCGGCGGGCGGCCCGATTCGGGACGAGCCTCATGAGCCGAACGGCGGTTTGGGGCCACTCGCCCAATCAGCACACGACGCAGTGGCGCGATCGCATAGGCAGTGAGACAAGGAGCGCGTTTCTCACACTTGACGCTCGGCTGCATCAAGCCTACTCGGGAGGAACGCTGAGCAGGTCAAGCTCCTCTTTATCATCCTTCTCTTCTGAAGGGGACCTTGGCAAGTCGCGGCCCATTACGGCCTCGTCGGCCATCGCATTCTCTTCCTATGGACGCCTGCAGGACCCAATTCAACCCCGCCCGCCATTGGCTTTTGGGACGCTGAGCCGCCGCACCCTGCCCCATATCAGGCAGGACGCTCCGTTTGGGGACACTCCGCCAGAGGACCAGATCGAAGCCCGATGGCCGGGCCAGCGGTGGGGTCTCGGCATGCCGCTTCGTCCGTCGCTGCGCACGGCCTCCGCTGCACAGGACGAGGAGGGCATCCGCTTCTTCAACGGCGTGTGGCGGCCTCGCCCTGTCACCTCACCACGTGCCACGCCGGTCTAACTGACTAACTCTAGGCCTCTAAGATGGCTAACCAAATCTCAGAGACATGCACATGTCATGCCATTTTCATGCCATGTAATTACATATATTATATGCCAGAACTTGAATAAGGCTTTCCATGTAGATGATGTGAAGTTCTGTATTTTATACTGCATGAATATTAGTACCAACAGTGTGGACACGTGCACCTGGTGAGTCGTCGCGCTGTGCACGATTCCAAACAGCGTTGCACTCAAGCGCGTCCTTCTCTTTGTTTCGGACCCGCGCCCGGACCCGCGCCCGCGCCGACGAAGATACATGTTATAGTCGTGGAGACGCGAGACCCCGCGTTGCGGCGGCCTCAGCACGTAGCCCGTCAGCCATCAGAGCTCGACGAGGACGTGGCGATCAGGTCTTGATATACGCGCTTGAGATTGGCAAGCGTATGGTTGGGCATCACCTGCCGTCGCCACATGGGCGCCTTGCACAGCGGGCAGGCCATCATCGACGTTACTCGAAAGCACTGGTCAAGGCATTCCTTGCAGAACGAGTGCTGGCAGGGCAGTGCTTGAGGATCGTTGAAGAGGTCGAAGCACAGCGGACAGCGTAGCTCCTGCGCCAAGCGATCGAGATGTGCAGTATCGCACGTCACCGCAGTGGAGACGTGCGTGCCTGCCGCTCTGGAGCTCCTCGCCGCTGCTGCAACCTTCGAGGCCCCTGTGGGCGCGACCGCTGGCGCCTCTGCGTGCCCGACCGGCGCAGGGCAGCCGGCATCGAGGTGTTCGTTGAGCCTCGCCAGCCCTTCGCACGCCACGTCGCACGCTGGGCAGAACAACACGATCTGAGAGGTAGCTCCCTCAGCGGATCCGTTGCTGCTCGAGCTGCCGGAAGTGGCAGCAGGCGTGCTGCCACCGTCACGCCCGAGGCACTGCTCCACGTGCGCAAACGCATCCTCGTTACGAAGCGAGACGGCGCAGAGCGGACAGCGCACTGTTGCGCTGGCATCAGCTATACCCGAGGATGGAGGGGGTGGTGGCGCGTCCGGTGGCTGCGCTGAGGAGCTGGCAGGTCGGCTGTGCCAGGAGAGCTCTGGCGCTGAAGAGCTGGCTGGTAGGATGTGCGAGACGTGCTCTGGCTGAGTCGTTGTGTGGTCATCGGGCCAGGAGGACGGAGGCGTGAGCAAATCACCAAGCAGGTGTGAGACCTCTGTGTTATCCATGCGAGGGTGGCAGTCGCGCTCGAGGTGAGAGTCGAGAAGAAGCGTGTGCACGTGCCGAGAGCAGCATGGGCACTGCACAAGGCGTGACGTGGTCGTGCGCGGCGTGACATTCGGTCCCTTGAAGCGCTTGGCCGGACGCTGCGGCATGTGCCAGTACAATGCGACGAGCAAACGCGGGATCAACTCCGAGGGACATTTCACGGCAACTCAAAAAAATCCAAAAACAGCAACCCCAATCTGCGTAAATGTATCTGGACCTGGATTCTACTTCCATGGTCCATGACGGAGCGAAAGTGCGAGTTCACAGTGAGAACCCCGTTACTGTGAAGGGCAGGTTGATGAAGCTCTTGTACGTCGTCACCGCATTGGCGGTCGCCGGTGCGTCGCGGCCCACCGCTGCGCGGCTTCCGCGGTGCACGCGCTCGGGCGTTTCGCAATCCACCATGTGCGCCGGTGAGAGGCCCACTTACGCGGCGCCGCTCGTCACGCGTGAGACGCTCGAGCGCGTGCGGGCTGAGCTCTGGCAGCAGCAGGTCAAGGAATCCCCGGTCGAGGAGCAGCAGAAACTCATCTCGAAGCTGCTCTCGCCGCTCGAGGCGGTGCTCGAACAGCAGCAACGCTCTTCCGACAAGGCTCCGCTCAACGAGGTGCTCGCGCCGCACCTGCCTGTCCTGCTTGGGCGCAGCTTCCCGCTCGCGGCACGTGGCGTGCTCTCGACGATCCGCACTCAGGGCGAGCGGGCGGCGCTGCTTGCGCTCTCCGAGTACGTCACGGACGCGCAGCGCGAGATCGCAGACGCGCTCGAAGAGCTGCAATGGCGCCAACAGCAGAAGCTGCGTGAGCTATGCGACGCAGCCACTGACGGCGGCACGGAGCGCGTCCTCGAGCTTGCCCAGGCGATGAAGGCCGAGCTCGACACGGACTTTTGCAACTACCTGAACATGGCCATCGAGCAGGAGGAGACGCGGCTCAAGGCCGCCGGCATGCGCCCATTTGTGCCGCCTTCGATAGTGGGCGGCCGTGTCCCTGCGGCGCTTCTCGCCGAGGAGCGTCAGGCGCAGGCGCAAGCTGCCGCCGCGAGCCGTGCGCTCACCGGAAGCGACGAGGGTGACACGGACGGCGATGCGAGCAGCGGCCCTCAATGGCAGGAAATCGTCAACGGTGCGGTACGACCGTGGGGTGTGCTCAAGTTGCCGGCTAAGGCGACGCCTAATACGACGCCGTCGCTGGCCGCCGCCGTCGCCGCAGCAGCAGCGACGCCAACGCCGCCTCTGGCGGCCGCAAAGGAGGATGAGTGGGCGGACGACGAGGACGAGGAGCAGGGCGAGGAGGCGGAGAAGACGGCTCGAGACCCGAGAGGAGCCGGCGCCGGCTGGCGCATCGAGGAGCGTCCACCGCCGAGCTGGCTGCAAGACGGGGTGCCGCAGCAGCCGCAGCAGCCGCAGCCTCAGCAGGCGGCGGCGGCGGCGCCGTCGGCGTCATCGTCCCTGGATGACGACGGTCCGGCAGCGGTGGCGCGCGAGGTCCAGGAGCAGCAGTGGCTGCTCGTGCTTCGGCTCGTGCGCCAGGGGATCTACGCGATGCTGGCCAAGGACTACGTGGACGACGTCAAGCACCTTCGGTACATCGTCGGACTCAATTCAGCGCAGGCTCGACTTGAGCTCACTCATTCGACCATGCTCGCGATGAGCGCGGAGCAGCAGGCCAAGTTCGCGAGGACCGTCGAGCGCATCACGGCCAACCTGTCGGTGCAGCGTGACGCGCGCGACCTTGAGCTGTACTCGAAGACGAAGGAGGTGCAGGCGCACATACAGGGGTACGGCCGCAGCTTTGGCGGCGCGAGCGGACAGAGCGAGTGGGATCCCATCTCTTGATTGAAAGTCTGTCCAGGGGATGCCTCTGAAGCTCTGCATGAAGCTCTGAAGGCTCTTGGTGGAGCTCTGACCTCTGAAGCTCAGCCTCTTCGACGACAAATGCTCATTGCTCAATGGTCAACGCGCGCAGCACGCACAGACAGAGCCTGAGCAGAACGCGCAGAAATTCAGCAGCCTGTCAGGGCCGCCGTAGCGAAGGTATGGTTTCTTAGAGAGTGCCCATACCCCCCCCCCCCCCCCAACCGAGTTCCTCCGTGTGATCACACAAAACAAAAAAAGGGGCGGACAAACCCCGGCGCGTGTGGGGCGCGGGTGGGAGAGGGTGGGTTTTTTGAGGGCCCCCCCCCCCCCCCCCCCCCCCAATGGGCAGTTCCCCGTTGGAGACCACTCAAGGAAACTTGGAGGGCCGAAACCTCGGCCGAAACGGCGATCTATTTTTGGTCCGGGTCAATTTATGGGAGCGGAGCAGTCGACCGAGGCGGCCCCGGACTCGCTGGACGCTTCTCCCACCGGAGCGAGCGCGTCAGCAGACTCTCCGCCCAATGTTCCGGCCTCAGAGGCTATGGAAAAGAAGCCGCCTTTGGCCGAGATCAATGGGACCTACTTGACCACCATGCAGGCCCTCTCGGCGCAGCTGAGCCGCATGGAGGCCGAAGTGGCTGACCGAAGCTTAGTGGGTGACCGAATGGATGTGACGCGGAAGGGAGGCAGGCCATTCGAAGGAATCGCGTCGCCGCCGCAAGGTGCACGGTCCGCGCTGCCGCCTCTGCGGCGGCCTTCTGTGCTTCAAAGCCAGCCCGCCATCGGCACGACCATCAACTCATTCCGCATGTTGAGCGCGCGTGCGCTCAATATAGTCGCGCCGCTCTCGTCGCGCCTTCTCACCTCCGCGCGGCAAACGATCAGTGGTCTGTTCCCGAAGCAAGTGAGCGACGCTCTCACGGTGACGAAGCACAACGACCCGAAGCAAGTGTGCGAGGAGCTCGTTGGCCTGTCGCTTCGCGCGGCCTTCAACCAGCCAAAACAGCTCAAAGGGGAGATCGCGCTCGGCAACAACGTCAACAAGCTCGACTGGGACGACGACCGCACGCCGCTGCATTGGGCGGCAGCGCGCGGCCATCGTGAGATCGTTTTCATTCTGCTCGAGGCGGGCGCGGACAGGAAGGCGCGCGACAAGCAAGGGCGCACGCCGGCCGAGCTCGCACTTGAGTGCGACCAGCCCGAGATCTACAAGATCATCAACTACGGCCCGCCCCTCGAAGATAAAAAGAAGGTGACGGGCTATGAGGGTGCGATCTCGCAGCTCTGCATGCGGAACGAGCCGCGCGAGCTCGAGTCCATGCTGCGCGCGTACATCGTCGAGAAAGATGAGCGGATCAGGGAGCAAATCTCGGTCAACCGTCGTGACGTCGACGGCGACCGCTCCCCGATTCACTGGGCCGCGGCGCGCGGCGCGATCACGTGCGCCCACATGCTCATTGACGCTGGCGCCGACATCAGCGCGCTCGATGCCAACGGCGAGACCGCGGCTGATCTCGCCGAGCGGCTGAACCAGCGCGCGATGCACGAGCTGCTGATACAGGCGGCTATAGATTCAGGCGACATTACCCCGCTGATACAAAAGGCGTCTATCTGGCAGGGGCACCCAGCCATTCAGTCTGTCTGAACCAAGTAAAACTTGGTGCTGTGCTTTTTTATTCACATCCAGGAAATCTCACCTCCTTAGCGGCGCCCCGCTTGCTGGCCTGTTGCCAGTAGTCATGTAAGCGCGCCCCCCCGGGGACGCGCCTGCATGAGCGCCGCTGTACTGTGTGGTCCTGTT